>ODAK010000634.1_pt1 | contig 40097 bp, 25 predicted proteins | sample 1539591 | NCBI WGS metagenome assembly ODAK01 (sample SAMEA3539303, study PRJEB22396) | soil metagenome | biome: tundra; feature: field; material: soil | place: USA | collected 2010-05 | depth 0.15 m | reverse complement strand
TCGCTTCCGGGATAATTCGCGTCCGCCGCAGAATCTCCCCAGTGCCGTTCAAATGAAGCGGGCAATTTGCCCGATGGATTTACAGCGCCGAAAATAAGTTCTGCAATCGCTGTGCCGCTTTCCTGCCCGGTATACCAGGCCTCCATCACCGCGCCAGTTGAATCCACCCACGGATTCATATCAACTCCGCCTCCGGAATTGATCACCACAATCGTCCGCTTGTTCGCACGCGCCACCGCGGAAATCAATTCTTTTTGTCCTGCAGGTAAATCAAATGTGCGGTCGAACCCTTCCGATTCTATTTCCGGATTAAATCCAACGCAGATCACAGCCGCATCATCTTTCGCCGCCAGCACGCTTTCCACAGGAAACGTATAAGCCGGCTTTAGCTCCCAGCCGAACTGAATTCCTCCGCCGCCCGTGCCGTGAAGTTCCAGCCGTATCGGCACGGCGCGGTTTTTTTCCAGCCGCACCGTCGCGTTGAAATCCGTTTGATCCCTATTGTCCCAGCCGTCCACAACTTTTTTCCCATCAACCGAAAGGTGTATTCCCTGTGCGGTGCGCAGAACAAAAACATAATCGCCGGATTCCTCCGGCCTCACGAATCCGCTCCATCGCATGGAAAATCCGGCGGGTGCGCTCTGACTGAAAACGTCGCCAAATCCACCAAATGAAATTTGACGGTCCCGCCGAGTTCGCATCGGAGTGCCAGAAAGGTCCCGGTTCGTAAAATACTCGCCGTTCAGTCCCGTCGCTCCCGCTTCATCCGCCTCAAATTGCGAACGCGCGGCCACCGACCGCGCATCCTGCGCGTCGAAGGGAACATAATCAACGCGCAATCCGGCAGCGGCGAGCGCATTCAGCACGCTGATGTCGCGAAACGGAACAACGCGCGCGCTTCCCCCGCCAACATTCACCGCGGGATGAGCGTTCGGCCCAAACACAGCAATCGAATGAATTTCTTTTCGATCTAGCGGCAAGGTGTGGTTGCGGTTCTTCAGCAACACAAAACTTTCCCGCGCTCCCTCAAGCGCAACCTGGCTCGATTCGCCGGAATAAAGCGGCGCGTTCACTGTTTCTGATGCTCGATCAAAAAATCCCATCGAAATCGCAGCGCGCAGAATTCGCCGCACTTTATCGTCAATCACCGATTCCGAAACTTGTCCGCTCTTCACCGCGGGCAGCAGCGTTTCGCGGTTCATGAATCTGCCCGAAGGCATCTCCAGGTCCAGCCCCGCCAGCGCGTCCGCAACTCCGTCGTGCGCCGCGCCCCAGTCAGACATCAGTATCCCGCGAAATCCCCAATCCTTTTTCAGAATTTCCGTTTCCAGCATTTCGTTCGCCGACGCGTAAACTCCGTTGATCTTGTTGTACGAGCACATCACCGCCCACACTTTTCCCTGCTGCACCGCCGCCTTGAATGCCGGCAGATAAATTTCGTGCATCGTGCGTTCGTCCACTTCCGCGCTGATGCTGTTGCGCTGATTTTCCTGATCGTTCAGCGCGAAATGTTTCACCGTCGCGATCACTCCCTGCGATTGCACGCCTTGAATAAATCCAACTGCCGTTTGCCCCGCCAGAAATGGATCCTCGCCGAAATATTCAAAATTCCGGCCGTTCACCGGGACTCGATTAATGTTCACCGCAGGAGCCAATAGAATATTCACTCCCCGCGCTCGCGCATCCTGTCCCATCGCCGCGCCGATGCGCCGTGCCATTTCGGTATCCCATGTCGCCGCAAGTCCAACTCCCGCCGGAAACGCAGTGGAAGGCCCGTAATTCCGCACGCCCATCGGCCCATCCGCCATTTTCATCGCCGGAATTCCCAGCCGTCCAATCCCCAGTGTGTAAAATCCCCGCCGCCCGCTTACCAAATCTATTTTTTCTTCTATCGTCATTTTCCCAAGCAACGCCGCCACTCGCGCCTCAACATCCTTCTCCGCCACCGCCTGCGCGCTCGCTCCGCCAGAACCAAATCCACCGGCAGGCCGCGCGGAACTCATCGTCTGCGCAATCGCGACGCACGAAATCCCCAGCCACGCCAGAATAAAAGCCGCTTTTCGCTTCATAGGTCTGCTCGCAATCTGGAATAATCTCTTCGTCGTCCACCATCCAAACAGTTTTCCGGTGGATTCTAGCACCGAATAAGAACGCTGGAGAGACCACAGTCACACCCACAAGCTTCGCATCTGCCGAATCATCGAACTTAGTCTCCGCGTCAACGTCACGGTAGAGAGCCGCACCACATATCCGACAAAAACTTCTACGTCGCGATTCAATGCTGCTCAATCGAGTTTCTCCCAATGCGGCAGCCGGACGTCCCCGACGGCATCCGCTTCCTCCTAGTCTCCGACACAACTCCAACAAGCCTTCAACTAACTTCAGAAAGGAACATTGCTAAAAACAGAAAAGCCGCGATAAGCCAGAATCTCTCGACGCCGCCGCCGGTTTCGTTGTGAAGTTGGCTTCGTTGTGAAGTTGAATGAGATCGTGGACGGCGGCTTATGAAACGACTCTGCGGCAAGCTCTCTGTTGCCGCGATGAGCACCTACCGCAGCGCCAGACAACCGCGCGATCGAAGATCTCTGTACAATTATTAGGCGGAAGGAGGTGAGCAATGTGCGCAACTGAACCACCGGAGATCCCAGCCAAGCCCGATGAGAGTCCTAGCCCGTCCAATCCCACTGCAGCTTACGGGCGCAGCCTCCTCAGTGGGTTTCGACGCAGCCAGCGAATCGCGCTCGAGACGTCCGTGGACGTTCACATCGGCGGAGAAACCGAACAGGCAGTCGTCGAGCACACTAAGACTTTGAATGTCAGCGCTCATGGCGCACTCCTGGTTCTAACCACACCAGTTAAACCTGGACAATGGGTGCGTCTGCTCAGTCCGCAAACCAAAAAGGAAATTGAATGCCTTGTCCGTCGCGTCATGTCGCCTTATGCGGGCGGCGAGGGCCAGATAAGCGTTGAATTTGAAGTTGTGACGCCGGACTTCTGGGGTATCGCTTCCCCCCCCCAGGACTGGGATCCGGCGTGGGTTCCTCCACCCCAGCGCCTGAGTCTGGAACTCCCGCTGGAGGAGCCTCCGCCGCCGGAATTGCAAAAGCCCGCTGCGGCCACCCCGTTAAGCAAATTAGTCAAAGAAATAACGCAGGATCTAGCGAAACCTATTGAGGCCGGCACGGGCGCGGCGAAACCCAGAGGCTCCCGCGTTTTCAAGTGGTTGATATTGCCGGTGGCTGCGGCGGCTTTGTTCACTCTATGGATCGCAACGCGGAAATCGGGCCATGCCGGCTCAGCAGTCAACGAGAACCCTTCGCTTACGAGTGTGTCGGTAGAGGACGCTGGTAAGATTCCTGGGCTTGAGCGTCTTCGGCTCGCAACAGAACAGGACTTCGACGCCGACGCCGTTTCCTGGCTTCGCAGTTCCGGTCAGCTGGTTGGCGGAAGAATACCAGGACTCTATTTCGGTGCTTTCGAGTCCAACGCCTATATTTTGGTGGGGAAGGCGAACGAGCGCCGCGTGGTGATCTTAGCCGGCGGAGAGCTTCATTACAATGCCGAATATCCGGTTATCGCTATCGCTGCGCGCGTTCCTAAGGAGTTGATTCAGAAAATCAGTTGGGCCGACCCGTCTCCGCCAGATTCCGACCGCGACGGACTTCTCATCGTGCGTGCCGCCGATTCTCCAGCTTCCGCGGTGGTTCTGTTTCTTAGGGGTAATCAAGTCGCGTCAGCGAATCCCACTGATTATCGGCAGATTCCGTTCAGCCAACTTCACTAAGATCGATGGATATCGGGCTTTTGCTGCCTGGATGTTAACCAGATTAGCCCTCCATTCGGACAATTGTCGGCCATTCTTCCTTCCTTGTTCGGCCAATGAAGAAAGCGCACTTTGTTACAAATCGTAACGCGTTGGCGCTCTGACGGCCACAACCTTCTGTATGTGTAACGCTAAAGTCAATCGTTTCAGTCAATTGACTGTAGATTGGTTTGGAGCCGGAATTGCCTAGTACTATGCGACGTGGTAAGTGTGGCCTATTGTCACATCTGGCTTGGAAACACTAGCCTACCACATACGACACATCGAACAAGGCAAGGACGAAAGCGGTAATGAACACTCCTAAATCCTCGAAGCGATACAGCGGATTCTCGCTGCTAGAACTTAGTATCATGCTCTTTGTTTTTATCGCGCTTATCGCGGTTGCGATTCCCAACCTGATGGAAATGCTACGGGCTAATCGCTTGACGGGCGACGCTCGAAGCCTGGTGCGCCAGTTGTCGCTCGCACGTCAGCGCGCAGGCGCGGATTTCACCTGGACAAAGATTGTGATCGACAATTCGACGACGCCGATTAACTATACCTTGCAAATCTGCAGCACGAAGGCGACTTCAAGCTGCACCACCTTTACGACCGAAGGGGGCAGGCAATACTTGTCCTCGACCACGGCGCTGGGATTCGGCTCTTCGAGCGGGGCGGCAGGTGGACAGATGACAGCGGCGCAGACCACGACCGTGATCTTCAACTCTAGAGGCATCCCAATCGATAACACCGGATCACCAACCGCCACCGACACGATTTATTTGGCCGATAGCCTAGGCAACGCATGCGCGGTGAGCGTTACCCTTAGCGGCCACGCAAGAGGCTGGCGATACGCCTCGGGATGGGTTGGCTTATGAACACTATGGCGTACAAGCTACGGCTCTGCCGTCGGAACGGCGAACGGGGCGTGACTCTGATTGAAACGGTCATAGCTGCCGCAGTCTTGTTAATAGGTATTGGCGGAGTACTGGGAATGTTCACCGTGGCGGTGTCGCAGGACTCTTCACGTGGTGACGTGGCGACGCGGACTGCGGTCTTTGCACAGGACAAAATGGAGCAACTCCTGGCCCTCAATCTTGGCACCGCCCTCTCCTTCAACGATAGCTCGTCGAACACTACCGTGTATCCCACCGCTTCTTCCGGTGGCACAGGGCTCGGTGGCGTCATGGCGGGCAGCGCCACGGTCGGCGGCATCACTCCGGCGTCACCAACTGCTGGTTATGTCGACTATTTGGACGCCGGGGCACAGCAGACCACCGCAACTGGCGCCAGCTTCATGCGGCAATGGACGATTTCGACGAACGCCGCGGGAAATCTGAAAACGATCACAGTGCTCACCACAGTCGTGAGTTGGTCGGGGCACGGATTGGCGCCCTCCGCCACGCTGGTTTGCACGACATCATCCACCCAATAGGACGACCCATGCTCAGAATATTGCGACGTACGGAAAATGGATTTTCGCTGGTGGAGCTCATGTTCAGCTTGGCCATCTTCCTGATCATTGCCAGCGGGGTATTCGGCGCGCTTGGATACTATTTGCAAACCTATCAACGCACCCAGTTGACCGTGGACATGCACGACAATTTGCGCAGTGCCATTGATCTGATGGCGCAAGAAATTGGGCAGGCGGGGTTGTTGTCGGCTAAGACGACTCAAATAACGACGCTGGGAGCCGCGGTTTCCAGTGGCACACAGACCGTGGCTTTTGCTTCCGCGGCCAGCATCTTCGTCGGCGAAAAATTGCTGGTGGATGCGGGAGCCAGCCAGGAATTGGTTTCGGTCACGGCTGTGAGTTCAAACAACGTGACCGCCGTCTTCGGGCTGTCCCACAGCAGTGGCGCGGTGATCAATTCACTTGGCGTTTTCCCACAGGGCGTTTTGAGCACTTCCACCGCTAACCAGTTGCAGTTGGTCGGCGACATAAATGGCGATGGCACCATTGTTTATGTCGAGTACAACTGTAATAACCAAGCCCCGGGACCGGGCACCTTGACGCGTTCTATTACGCCAATCAGTGCGTTGACGAAGAACGCTTCCACGATCCTGCTCGACAAAGTGATGCCCAATCCGGGCAGTACGCCATGCTTCCAATACCCGTCGCCTCTTCCCACCGGTAGTGGCTTCACGTTTGTTCCCCAGGTTGGCGTGACGATGACGGTTCAAAGCTCAACTCTCGACCCGGTCACGGGAATATACCTGACCATCACCAAGCAAGCCTTGGATTTGGTACCACGCAACGTTCAGATGGGTTTGATTATGGCGAGTGCCTCGCCGGCGCTGACAACGCGTTTGCAGCCAACACCACCAGGAATTCCGATTATCAATTAGGGGAGAATCACATCCTGCGTCGGCGCACGAAAGGACGACTATGAATGGAATTCGGAACGCCACGGAACAGAACGGAATGAATCGCCAACGCGGAGTGGCATTGATCATTGCCATGCTAACTCTACTTGTGCTTTCGGCCCTGGCGGCAGCCATTATCTTCGTGACCCAGACGGAAACCTGGACCACCTCGAATTACAAAGCGATGCTTCAGGCCAGGTATGCCGCCGAATCAGGGGCGCAAAATACATTGAACTGGCTTCGCTACACCTACACAGGTCCGGCAACTATGACGGCCTACGATCTCACAAAATATCCCGTCCAGGACTCTGCTAGCCACAACCCCGTCATTCTATCTGCCATGACCGGCGTGACGGCAAACTATCCCGATGCAACCATTCAAAGCGCTTTCAGCTCCGCTTTGAAGGATGCTTCCGTTCCGGGTGTCGGTGTCCCCACCAGTTATGAGGTTACCGCGACGTTGCTCAGCATGACTCCCGGGGGCTCGGTCTCGTGGTTGGGTGTAGCCGGCGGTGCTATACAGACGTGGCAGATCACGTCGCAGGGTAACGTCGCAGGCGTCCGAAACGCGCAAGTGCAGGTGACCATGACCTTCGAAAGGACGGGCGCACCGGTTTTCGGCTATGGCATCGCGGCTACAAACACAGGTTGCGGATCGATAGATCTTGCCGGCGGGGATTATATCGATAGCTACAATTCGGCGAATGGCGCTTACAACCCCGCGACGAACTCAGGGTCTTCCGGAAACGTCTGGTCCGCTGGCAACGTAACATTGGGCGCGGGCAGGGGCGGGGGCGCGTATGTCAAAGGGTCTATTTCGACGTCCGCAACCTCGGCCACTACTGTTTCCACAAGCACTTGCGCTGTCGCTTCGGGTGTACCCAATCCCGATGTCACCAACCAATCGGGTCTTCTTGCTCCCTTATACGCCACCGGGGGTATCTCTAAGATAGCTACAGCCACAACGTACCCGCTTCCGTGGGGTTGCGTCAGTACTCCGTGTTATCCGGTCGCCAGCCCGAGCACCACAGCTCAGGACGTAAGTACGTCATGTGCCTCTGTTACCGGGTGTACCAGCACGGGTACAACAACTTTGTACGATAACAACACCCTCACCACTGTTCACGTTTACTCGCTTGCTCCGGGCGGCTATGGAAACTTAGATATCGACAATGCTGACGTCGTTCACCTCACCGCCGGCACTTACAATGTTAACAGCTTGAGTTTTGCCAAGGATGGCCAGATCGTAATAGATTCGGGGCCGGTGGTATTTAACGTTGCCGGAAAAGGCTTCGCCACCGGTAGTAATGTGATCAACTCCAATGGACTGAGCGGATGGAATCTGTGCGCGAACGGGGTTACGGGCAACGTAGGCCAATACAACACCGGCACGTATGGTGTCCATAGTAATATGGCGAGCTGCGGCGTTAGTACATTTTCCGCTTTCAGCGGGGTCCCTTCTAATTTCCAGATTGTCTACGCCGGAACGGCAAATATTTCCACCACTGGCGCGCCGATCGCTTCCACCATATACGCGCCAAACGCTTTCGTGGAAACCACCGGTGCGGCCGTGGGAATGTACGGCGCCATTATCTGCAATAAGTTCCTCGAGGGCTCCCAGGCGCCCATCCATTACGACACGGCAATATCGCAAATCATGCAGGGCGGACCGTACTATCGTACTTCTTTTAGCTGGAGCAAGTTCTAACGCTCTATTCCGGCGTGCCCGCTTACCGGTGACCTCCAGCTATCCAGCGGCAGGAACATACATTGGGTAAGCCGGCAACCATTGCGCCGCAAGAATTCGCGCTCGTAACGATTCAGCAGAATCAGGTTGGGTTCCGAGTCCCAATCGCTCCGCCTCCAACGCCACAGCAAACGCAATTTCAACAGCCACTTCGCGGATCTTCTTCAAAGGCGGCAAAAGCGGCGCAGAAGAATCCTTCAACGCCGGCGACTGTTCCGCCAGCGCGCGCGCCGCGGCAAGCATCATCGCGTCGGTGACGCGCTGCGTCCCCGCTCCATCCCCAAAAAGCCGCGACGCCATTACCGCCAGTCCCACTGCCGGAAAAATATAAACATTGTTGCATTGTGAAATCGCAATCGTCCGGCCTGCAAAATGAACGGGCGCATACGGCGAGCCGGTAGCAACCAGCGCCCGTCCCTCAGTCCAGCGAAGCAAATCCTCCGGACGTGCCTCAGATTTATCCGTAGGATTCGAGAGCGGAAAAATTATCGGCCGTTCAACTTTGCCCGCCATCTCACGCACAATCGGCTCAGTAAAAGCATCCGCCAACGTCGAAAGACCAATCAGCACAGTCGCCCGCACATTCTTGACCACGTCGAAGAGCCCGATTTTATTGTCACCGCCGCGTGCCCAGGCAGCAACACGGTTCAGCGGCTGCGCGTAGACGCGCTGCTCCGCCGTTAATTCCGCGCGCCCGTCATGAAGAAGCCCGCCTCGATTCACCATCCACACGCGCCGCCGGGCTTCTTCGTCCGAGAGCCCTTCCGCAACGAGCGCCTCGCGCAAATAGTCTGCGACGCCGGTGCTCGCCGCCCCAGCTCCGAAAAAAACAATTTCCTGGTCACGCAGACTGGATCCCGCAACACGAATCGCCGAAAGGATCGCGCCAAGCGCCACGGCAGCGGTTCCCTGAATGTCGTCATTGAACGTCAGCAATTGATCGCGATAGCGATCCAAAATCGGGCGCGCATGAATTCCCGCAAAATCCTCCCACTGCAGCAACGTGCCGGGAAGAACTTCCTTCACTGCGCGCACAAACAGTTCAACAAAGTTGTCGTATTCCGCTCCGGTAATTCGCGCATGCCGCCAGCCAAGATATTCCGGATCGTTCAGCCGCTCTTCATTGTTCGTGCCGCAGTCCAGCACGATCGGCAAAGTGCGCGACGGATGAATCCCGCCAATCAGCGAATACAGTGAAAGTTTCCCTATCGGAATTCCTAGTCCGCCAACGCCCTGATCTCCAATCCCCAGAATCCGCTCGCCATCGGTCACAACAATCACGTCCACCTTGGAGTTCGGATGATTGCGCAACAGTTCGGGAATCGAATCCCGCATCGGATAGGAAATGAAAAGCCCGCGCGGCCGCCGGTAAATGTGACTGAATTGCTGGCAGCCGAGCGCCACAACCGGCGTGTAAACAATCGGCAGCATCTCGTCCACGTGATCCAGCAGCAACCGGTAGAATAGAACTTCGTTCGCGTCTTGAAGCTGCCGCAGATAAATATGCCGCTCGAGATCATTTTCCTTCAGCAGAAAAGCTTCATAAGCGCGGACGCATTGCCCATCAAGCGATTCCACAATCGGCGGCAAAAGTCCGTGCAGTCCAAACGCCTCGCGCTCCGCCTCATCGAACGCCGTACCTTTGTTTAATGCCGGATTATTCAGCAGGTCCACGCCGCGCAATCGAACAGCGCAAGTAGCGTTTATCCCCCCAGTAAGATTCAAAGTCATCGCAGAATTGAACTCCACATCATGATGCCACGTAACTCAGCACCACGGGAAATACACTTATTTCCATCCCAATCTTGAATCAGAATTGAATCGCGGGTGCCCAGTCCTCGAATTTTGAGGGCGGGGATCTTGAATTTGTTTTTGCGGTTCTTGAATTTCTTTCTTGTCGCGGGTGCCCCAGACGCCGATGTTGCGTCTGGGGTTCTTGACCTTATCTTTTCGCTCTAGCTCTAATGTTTCCCCGTCGGTGCTGCTCCACCCGGGGCCATGCCTGTGCCCGTCGGCGCAGTTCCGCCCGTAGGTCCAGCTCCAGTCGGATGCCCGCCGCTGCCACCGTTCGATGCGCTCGAAGTGCCCGGCGCACCTTGCGTGCCCGTAACTCCGCCCGCCGAATGCGACCCGCCGCCCGACCCGCCGGAATTCACCGGCGTGACTCCGGAATTTCTTCCCGCGGAATTTGCGCCCGTAGCAAATGTGCTTGGCGCGCGTACAACTGCCACTGGCGCCGAATGCGGAGCCGGCGCCATCGGTCGTCCAACCGGCGCTCCCACAGTTCCGCGCGTTCCGTTATTCACTCCTCCCGTTCCAATCGCCGTTCGGTGCGCCGCGTACGTTAGCGTCGTACCTACCGGAACCACCGGCGACCGGCCTGTCGGTGTTACCCCAGCGGCCGCCAGTGCCGAAATCGTCGGCTCACCTCGCTGCGCGAATGTTGCTACGGGGACAGAAACTGTTTTCATTGTTGCCGGAGATATCGGCACGCCACGCGGCCCCGCCAGAATCACACCGTTTGACGCTTTGCCCGCGAACACCACCTGTACCGGTCCGCTCGCCCCGGTTTTAATTCTCCCCGGATTTACCGGCGTCGCCGGTCTCGGCGTCCATCCAACTTGATTTCCCACGTTCACAAAATTCGCGGTGCCGCTCCGAAACGTTCCCAGTTCCTGCGGAATCCAGAACCAGCCCGCTCCGTCGATGTACACCCAGCCACCGTAGTGATACGGCAGCCAGCCCCACGGCTCAAAACTCGTCCACATCCAGTCCGCGTCCGAACCATCAAACATCCACATTCCGTTGTCGAAAGGCATCCAGTTTGCGCCCAGCCCGTAAGGCTGCCACGCCATTCCGTATCCGGAAATGTTTGACCACAAACCGTAGTTATATAAATCCGCGGTGCTGAATGCGTAGTCCCGTGGCCTGACGAAATCGCTCGAGTCGGTTTGCGCGTTCTGCTGCGCCTCCTCGCGTTGCGCCGCCCACTTGTCGAACGCGTCCGTTCGCGGACTGCGATCCACGCTGGACTGATTTTCCGCGCCGCCCTGGAGCGCGGGACCAAAATGTAAAGTCTTTCCGCTTTCCAAATCCGTGTTGCTCGCCCCGTTCGCGACGTCAACTCTCCCGTGGAACACGGTCACCCAATTCTGCGATTCCACCGCGTCGATTCGGAATCGCCCGTTGTGCGGAACCATCACTACCGCGCTACCCGATGAGATCGAAACCTGATCGCCCCGCTGCAAATTTGCCGTCGCGATAATCGTTCCCTGATCCAGCTTCAGTGACGTTACTCTGCGCCCGTCGATCAAACTCAGTTCGGTGAATTCCAACTGCGTGTTTCCCGCCAGGTGCACCACCAATCCAGTTTCAAATTCCACTTCCGCGTAACCGGTATCGGTGCGCAGCGCGAAATCCTGTTGTATCGGAAGATTCGCCACCGCCCGTTGCCATGTGGATCCGGGGCGCTGAAACGCCACATCTCCTTCCACGAAGCTTAGCCGCACGATCCGCGCGTGGCTCACCACGTCAGCATGCGCAGACGGCGCCGGCGGTGCCATCGCAATCACAACCGCGAAGCAAATTGCAAATATCAGTGCGAATCGGAAGGAAACTTTGCTGCGCATATGAACCATCTCGGGTATCCTCTGAAAACCACATCGTCCGACGTGCGGAAGAATAATTTGCCCGCGAATACGGGCGCCAAAAGAATGAAGACTGCCAATATCGACTTCCTGAAGCACACCCTTATTCCAACTAAAATCCTGCTCCCCATGCGATGCAATGTCAAGACAACTGAGTTGCCCAGTCACTTCGCGGGCAAGAGCGTCGGCTTTCCGTTCGAGCGTTGAATTAGATTTTAGTTCGGGTCAAGGGCGCCTCATTTCGAGGCGTGCGACGCGAACACGACGTTCTGGAACTTTTTCTGTTTTAAGAGTTTCGTTAGTTCTAAGCATTGCATACTAGCTGGATAGACGAACGTTCGTGGCTGCCGGGAATTCCAAATCGAAAGCCCGGTTTTACCGAGCGATTTGTGGTTTACCCAGCACTTTGATCGTCTGTCACGTCTAGGCTCGATAAGGTGCCGACATGCCGCGGGAACTGGCCTTCAGTCTCATATCAGGAATGGAGTAAAAACATGGCGAACTGGAAACGAATTTCTTTCTTGGTCACTCTAACACTTCTCATTTTTGCACTGCTACTCACACCGAATACTGGGTGGGCGCAAGATTATCAGGGAACCATGGCGGTGTGGCGCCAGCAAGCCGATCGAGGAGATGCTGAGGCGCAAAACAGCCTCGGCGATTTCTATTTGAATGGTTGGGGCGTCACGAAAGACGCGGCAGAAGCGATGAAGTGGTTTAGCAAGGCCGCCGATCAAAAGTATGCCGACGCGCAGTTCAATATTGGCGGAATGTATGAGGACGGCACTGGCGTAAAACAGGACGCCGTTCAGGCCTATAAGTGGTACAGCCTTGCAGCAAACGGTGAAGCGACTGGACCTTTTGCCAGCCGGCTAAAAATGCTCGCCGATAAAATGACACCGGAGCAAATCGGCGAAGGAAAACGTCTCGCCTCTGAATGGAAGCCACCGTCTCCTCCGTCAGGTACGGTCACTGGGACGCTCGAAGAAAACAAGGCACCCGAAACATGCACTCCGTCGGACAGCGATTTCCAGGCTCTCGCTCTTTCTCCTTCTAAGCTTTCGCCGGAAGGGTTTTCGGCTCTTGCATCTGCTCAACAGAAATTGGTTTGCAGCACGCGCCAGTTCAATAAACAGATCGCCGCGCAGAAGGGCATAATGGACAAGATGAAGCGTTATTCCCCGAAGTACCTGAGCCCCGCCGAGAACGACCGGATTGTCGACGCTGGCGACGAATAGCTCGCCAGGATATTGAAAGCGAAAGGTTTTTGATCCCGCTTTTCCGCACGGTGTATCTGAATTTGCTTCTTCCGTCTAAGGAGGCGGCTCAGCCTTTGACGTAGGGGTGGCCCTTTGCGGCACACAAAGGGTGAGGCTTTTGAAGTTGTTTCTTCCCTCTAAGGTTTCTCAGTCTTCGCCGGCGCAGCCTTGATCTGCAACTTCACACTCACTTCATCATTCTTCTTCACGCTCACGTTGTGAATCAGTTCCGACCAAAGACCATTCGCCTGCGCCCGCACGTCGTATATCCCCGAAACGGTATTCCCGAAAGTAAAATGCCCCGTCTCATCCGTCAGCACCATACGCGGAGGACGTCCATTCCCCGGCTGTAAATAAACTCGCGCGTGCGCCTGCGGCGTTCCGTCCGGAGCAAGCACAACTCCCGAAACCACTCCCGGCGCTTGCGCCTGCACAGGCAACGTGCCCACCGAAGAAAAAATCACCACTCCAAATAGAAATAACGCAAGGGCCCGAACTCCAAATGAAAAATGAAAATGAATTGTGGGACGCGGCAACATAATTTCCCTCCGCTAACTCCCTACAATTTTAGTCCATCCGCCGTCTCATCCCCGCCAAACAATTCTCTGCGCATCGCGAAAGTCAACGCCCCCAGAAATTTCGCCGGTCCTTGAGCGACGAAGACTCAACCCCAGTAGCCGATCCCCAACTTCTCCAAGATACAAAAAACACCCATTTTTCAAAATCGCCATTTTCAGAAAATCCCGATTTTTGCTGATCGACTAGAACGTCCTACTCGGAAATTTCAGCATCCCTAAGTCACGCAGAATCAATAACATCCGCCAACTCCCTCATTGAATGCACCACCCAATCCGGTTTGACGTTCACCCCTGGTTCTCTCGTCGCGCCAAACTCACCGCGCTTACTCGGTCGCTGCACCCAAACTGTTTTCAATCCAAGACTTTTTGCCGGAACATGATCGTGATAAAGACTTTGCGCCACATGCAAAATATTTTCCCGCTCTGCTCCAAATTCTTTCGCGACTTCCAGCGCGCGTAGAAACATTTTCGCATCCGGTTTATATGCGCCCACTTCTTCCGCGGTCACAACAGCATCAAAAACAATTCCAAGCCGTTTCTGCGTGCCTGCAAACGATTCGCGATCCACATTTGATACAACAATTATTTTAAATCGCCGCTGCAATCGTTTCAAAGCTTCGCATGTATCCGCAAACGGCGGCCAATCACCAACCGATTTCGCCAATAAATCTGCCGCATCCAAATCTGTTACCGCCCCAAAATGTTTCGCGATCCGCGCGTGAGTTGCGCGAAGCACTTCCGGATATAACGCATGCGGCAAGTCATGTTCCGCTGCGCTTTCCGCTTCGCCGAACGCGCCAAGATGTTCCGCGTCGCTCGCGGAAATTCCCGCGCGCGTTGCCCACGGACGGAGCACTCCAAGAATTCCCGTCTCCCAATCAATCAGCGTGCCGTAGCAATCAAATGTCAGCACGCGAAAATCACCAAACTTCATCGCACCTCCAATTCGCCTGTCGATGTTTTCCAAGACGGATTCATATTGCGCCACAAAGTCTATCGCGAAAATGTTTCGGCATGAATTGAATGGCGCAAAACAATTCAGGGCGTTCCGAGTTAAGATCGGAACGCCCTGAATGTTGCTGCTGTTTATTGCCGGCGTTGCTTCTCACGTTCGCTATTCTTCGTTCACCTTTTCGTCGAACGTGAAATGCTCAATCGCATCGTCCAATTCCTGCTGAGCCTGTTTGCGCTTGGCTTGCAGATCAAGAATCTCCTTCTTGAGTGTGGCTAAGCGAGTTTCCTGCTCGTCCAGTTCTTTCACATATCGTTGCGCGAGCGCCTTTTCTTCCGCCGTGCCTTTCAACGCCTGCAGATTTTCGCGCACACGATTTTGATCTACAGCGATGCTGTCCAACTCGCTCTGCTTTTCTTTTCGGTCGGCGTCGAGTTTGGCGATGGCGTCTTTTTTCGCCACAAATTGCCGCAGTGAATTTTCCAGCTCCGGCGTCAATTCGTGTCTTGTAGTCAATGTTTCGATCATCGTTTGATTCAGATTATTCAATCGAATTTCCGTGGACGTCGGCGACGTTTCTTCCACGACGAAATCCTTCGACTCTTTCGGTTTCACTTCCACGCGGAAGCGATACGCCGTGGCCGATTCTTCCGCCGGCTTCAAATCCCCCGCGAGCTTCCATCCGGAACGAATGGGCTGCTCGATGATCACGGTTCGCGGTGAAGTGTCTTCGTTGCGAATCGTGTAAATTATTTTGGAGCGCGACTGCACGGTGCGAATCAGAATTCCGCGCAGCACACGGACGCGCGTCAGTTTTTCCGGCGCGTCTTCTGATTTCACCACCACCTGCATCGCCAAATCGGCGGCATAACTGATCAGCCGCTTTTCGCCGGGATGGATCGCCTCAATCAATCCTTCACCGGCAAAAGCCCCTGCCTCAATCACATTGAAGCTGCCTCCATCCAGCACAAGCGAACTGGAATTGGTGAGCCACAACGCACGCAACGGACGCGCCATTCCCAGATTCGCATTCCACAAGGCAACTTTCTCCGCCGTAATTTCCGTTTGCACGATCGGCACCAGCGCCGACTGATTTTTGTGAATCGTGACGCGATCCCTAAGTTTGTATTCAAACAAATCGCCGAGCAAACTACCTTGCGCTCCATTGATGCTGGCTGAAAGCGCGTGAAACGCATTGTTCGCGTTTGTAGTAGCACCGAACTCTTCGACGTCATCAATGCGCGGGTCTTGAAGCGCGAAGAATCCGCCGCTACTTGTCAGCATGTTGTCCTGGGCGTTGTTTCCGTCGAATGTTACGTTGATGCTGCCTTTCGGCAATCCCTCCAACGTTGCACCACTCGAACTCATCGGAAGTTGCGTTATTGATCTCCCGCTGATCGTCGCTTGCATAGAGGTGTTCGTTATTTCCATGAGTTGTTGGCCTGCTTCTATTTGAACGGTCACAGCCGAAGCCCCCACCTCAAGCTTGACGGGAATCTCATACGTGTGGCCACCTACGATCTGGACGGAATTGTAGACAGCGGTCTTGAAATTCGGCCGGTTAATCGAAACTTTGTATTCACCAGGTTGAAGATCGTTGAATGCGTAGCGGCCGCCAGCACCGCTGGTCGTTTGTCGAACCACGTTACTGACACCTGTCAGCACACGCACGGACGCCCCAACAATTGCCTTGCCGTCGGAATCCAAAACGGTGCCGACGAGATTGCCGGTTCCAGCATTAAGTGTGCTCGCATGCGTCTGCGGAGAAAGCAAAACGCCGCGCGGTAGTCCAACAGTCGGACGCTGCATATAATAAGGTTGCGAAAGTTGCTGGATGAAAGATTGTGGTGCGCCGGCGGCGAGCGAAAGTTCAACGTCATTCCAATCTTCGCCGACGGTGTTATCCACCACCGCCCAGCCTTGCAGCAGCGGCATCGTTCCTTCGGGACTTGTGGGGCCGGGCAGTACGATTCGATACGTGGTTTTCCAAACGGGCACTTCGCTGATGTAGCTCACGCGAATTTGGCGATCGCCCGAACCGGCAGTGCTCAAAACGAGATGGCGCGTATCCTCCTGATGCGAAGAATCCAGAAGGCCGAGCGCCCGAGTCAATTCCAATTCCAAATCGCGATCAGCGAATCGCACATTCACGCCGGGTTCCAGAGCAAACGAACGCACGTCGCCCGCGTCATCGAGAAGAGAGATTTGATCGAGACGCGAAACTGCTCCGTTTGCCGTGTGAACTTTTTCTTCGACGCTTAGCAAACGTCCGGTAAACGATTCGCCGGATGTTCGCACTTCCAAACGGGCACCGCGCAAATTCTGCAACAGCGACGAAAGTGTGCTGTTTTGCGCGACCGGAACCGGCAGCGATTGCAGCTGATGTCCCGCAGGTTCCTGCGAATTGTAGCTGGCGCCGACGATGCGTCCGCCGCTGAAATCAAGCGCGGTGAGTGATTTCAGAACGTCATTCAGTTGGCCGCTGGTCAAATCAATTTCCACGTCCTCATTTCCGCGGACGTGGCCATCGTGCTCGAAATATCCGATGCCGGATTTGTAAAGCACCACGCGGCGCAGCGGTAATTTCTGCGGGCCCAATGGCGCGGAACTTTCGGCCGGTCGTTTTGTTGCCGACCAGTTCGTTGATGACGCCGCGGCCTTCGGAGTTGATTGCTGAGCTTTCTGTTGAGCGAATGCAGATCCAGTAAGCGCGCCGGAAACAAACAACAGTATGAGAAAACCTTCTACTTTCCTGACAATCCGTTGAGTCTTGTGGCGGAGAAAAAGCATGGCGACCTCCATAGGCGTTGAGTTGATAGATTTTTGCCGCACATTTTCATGACGCATCGACATCAGACACACTTCCCCCGAAGCTTCCAGGGTGAGTAAAAAACTCTCATCCCGAGTTTGGCGGTGCACCGCCGCGCCAAATGGCGTGACTGGCTTACCGTCCTTGCCGTAAATTAACCGGGGCCTTACAGATTAATTATTTGGATGATGGCAGTGATGCAAATCGTTGTATGCGATGTTGTGAATTTCGGCGTGCTAACAAAATGAATCGCCGGGCCGGTTCGTCATGGAATCGCGCGAAGGCTGCAGACCTAGATCAACTCTTCTTGCCACCCTGGAACAACACACCGAGTTTCTACTAAGCTGAGCAAATGGAGAACGGTCGAGCAAGCCGGACGGCGCTGCGTGTGGCGATTCGGCGTGCGGCGCATCAGAGATTGGATACGCCGCGCGTGTTTGATGATCCGCTGGCGATGCGCATTATTGGAACGGAGTTTGCGGCGCGGCTTGCGGCGCGGGCGGAGGAGCATTCGGGAATTGCGTCGCGATCTTTCCGCGCGTTTTTGGTGGTGCGCAGCAAATACGCTGAGGATGAGTTGGCGCGTGCGGTGAGTGATGGAGTGCGGCAGTATATTGTGTTTGGGGCGGGGCTGGATACTTTTGCGTATCGAAATTCGCACACGGCGTCAGGATTGCGCGTTTTTGAGCTGGATCATCCGGCGACGCAGGAGTGGAAGCGTGAACAACTTCGCTCGGCTGGAATAAATATTCCGGCGGAAATGATTTTTGTTCCGCTGGATTTTGAGCGGGAAACGATTGCGGATGCTTTGGGACGAGTTGGATTTGCGTTGGAAGAGAAAGCGTTTTTTTCGTGGTTGGGTGTAACGCCATATTTAACGGATCGAGCGTTTGCGGAGACCGTGGGATTCACCGCGTCGATGCCGCCGGGAAGTGGCGTAGTTTTTGATTACGCGGTGCCGAGATCGCCGCTGAATCTGATCGGGCGATTCGCGTTTGACAGACTTTCGGCGCGGGTGGCCGGGGCTGGCGAATCGTTTCAATTGTTTTTCGATCCGAAGCGGTTGGAGGAACGGCTACGCGAAATGGGATTTACGGATATCGAGAACATAGGAGTGGACGAAATAGATGCGCGATATTTTCGCGGCCGCGCGGATGGATTGCGCGTGAGAGGTGCGCTGGGGCGGTTGATTTGCGCTTGGAAGTGACAGGCGGAAACGACTCGGGTCGTCCCGATTTAGAGGACCAGGAAGCGGGATTGGCGAAAGACCTGACCTACAGCTCAGACCGAAATGAGAGGAGATAAAAATGGAGCGAACGATTGAAGTGCGACACGTTTCGCGGGAAATAAAAAGTGAATATGAAAGTTTTACCCGGAAATTTGAAGAGTTACTTGGGCGGTTTGAGCCTTCATTCTTTAATGACATTGAAACTGCGCCGGCGGAAGTACAAAAGCGGCTTAAGAACGCGGAGGGCATGGAGGGCCTGATGCTTTTTGACACTCAACAACATGGAAAACTTCTGGGACTTGTGGGAGCTGCGCGAAAAGCGAAGCAGTATGTGCTGGGAAATCCGCTGATCGCGATGCAGATGACGCATCACGATATTCGCGCCGCGCTTTATGCGCCGCTGAGAATGATCGTTTACGAAGCGGAAGATCATTCCGTGCGCGCGGAATACGATTTGCCGTCGTCTCTGTTTGGGCAATTCAATAATGCAGAGGTGACGAGCGTGGCGAAGTCGTTGGATTTGAAGATGGAGAATGCGATTGGGAAGGCCGAAGTCGACTGAGATTGTGGGCGCGAAATTTTCGCAGGATGGAAAGGCACACAGGCTGAACAAGTGTACGAGTAGAATGTGAGGATGGCGCGGCCATTTGAAATCTTGGAGCATCCGGCGGATGTTGGATTTCTGGCGTACGGAGCTACGCTGGAAGAATTGTTTGCGAACTCGGCGCTGGCGATGATTTCTTTGGCGTGCGATTTGGAAGGCGTGCGCGAAACCGAGAAGCGCAAGATTGAGGCAGCAGGCGAGGACGTTGAATCATTATTATATGCGTGGCTGGCGGAAGTGCTGTCGGTGATGGATGCGGAACGGTTGGTGCTTCGGCGCGTGACGGTTACTTTTTTCGATGAGGGGCGCGTGCGCGGAATGGCTTACGGCGAACCGATTGATCGCGCGCGGCATCGCACCGGCGTGGCAATCAAAGCGGTCACGTTTCACCAGTTCGCGGTGGAAAGTGTGGACGACGGCTGGCGTGCGCGCGTTTTTCTGGATTTGTAATTTCCGAAATACAATGTGACGTTGGGCGGCGCGTCCTTTGTGCGCGTGCGGGGATAGTGTAATCTTTTGGGTCTATCTGTAGTTTTGGGCTTTAGTTTTTGGCTTTGGATTTGGCTTTTTTGGGCTTGTCGCGAACATGAAAACGCAAACCAATCAGGCGCTGGCAGAAATCGGAGTGCAATCGCCGGAGCAGCTTGCTGCTGTATTCGCGGAACTGCGCGCGGATTTTGAGCGTGACGCCGGCGGCGTGAGCGACGACGCTTCGTGGAAAACATTTCGCGATGCGTGGCTCGGTCGCAAGTCTGGAGCGATCGCGAATATTACTGATCATTGGCTGAAAAAGGCGCCGACGCCGGAGCTAAAAAAGGCCGTCGGACAAGCGCTGAACGAATTTCGCGCGCATGTCGAGGCGACGATTGAACAGCGGCGGCTGGCGGCGGAGGCTGCGGCGGAACAAGCGGCGCTGGGGCGAGAGCGAATTGATTTGTCGCTGCCCGGCGTGATGCGTCCGGTGGGGACGCGCCATCCGATCCGGCAAACATTCGAGGACATTGAAAAGATTTTTCTGGCGATGGGATATTCCGTGGTTTCCGGGCCGGAAATTGAAACGCCTTATTACAATTTTGAGGCACTGAATATTCCTGAATATCATCCGGCGCGGGACAACATGGATACGTTTTACATGGAGCCGCCGCCCGGCGCGCTTTCCTCATCACAAACTAAGATCGAGCCACGCCTGCTGCGCACGCACACTTCGCCGATGCAGATTCGCACGATGGAAAAGCAGAAGCCGCCGGTGCGAATTATTGTGCCGGGAAAAGTGTATCGCCGGGATAATCCCGATGCGACGCACGCGTTCGCGTTCCACCAAATTGAAGGACTTGCAGTGGATACGGATTTAACTTTTTGCGATTTCGCGGGAACGATTGATTATTTCATTCGGGAATTTTTCGGGCCGGGAACGAAATCGCGATTTCGTCCGAGCTATTTCCCGTTCACGGAACCATCTGTGGAATTTGACGCGTCCTGCATTTTCTGTGGCGGAAGCGGAGTGGCGGCGTCCGGCGCGAATTGCTCGAGATGCAAAGGCTCGGGATGGATCGAACTTTTCGGCGCGGGCATGGTGGATCCCGCCGTGTATGGCCATGTGAGATATGACGCTGCGAAATTAAACGGATTCGCATTTGGAATTGGAATTGACCGGCTGACGATGCTGAAATTTGGAATTGACGATTTGCAGGTGTTCACGCAGAACGACGTGCGTTTCCTGCGACAATTTCCATAAAAAGATTCGCGATGAAACTTCTCTACAACTGGCTGAAGGAATTTGTGGACGTCACGGACACGCCGGCCGGGCTGCGTTCGCGGCTTTCGCAATCGGGACTTTCCGTGGACTCGGTTGAAGAGACCGCGGCGGGGCCGCTGCTGGACGCGGAAGTTACGATCAACCGTCCGGATTGCATGGGGCATTACGGAGTGGCGCGCGAAGTGGCGACGGCTTACCGATTGCCGCTGAAAAAGATTGAACCGAAATTGGAAGAAGCGGCGGAGACTGCTTCAAGCGCGGCGCACGTCACGATTCATTGCCACGAATTGTGCGGACGCTATACAGCGCGCGTGCTACGCGGCGTGAAAGTGCAGCCTTCACCGGCGTGGCTGCGGGACCGTCTGGTGGCGATGGGGCAGACCTCTATTAATAATGTTGTGGACGCGACGAACTACGTGATGTTGGAACTGGGCCAGGCGATGCACGCGTTTGATTACGACAAGCTTGGCGGGCACGAAATTATTGTGCGCCGCGCGGCTCCGAAGGAAAAAATCAAAACGCTGGATGGAATTGAGCGCACGTTGACGTCGGACATGTGCGTGATCGCGGATGGTTCGCGCGCACTGGCCATCGGCGGCGTGATGGGCGGACAGGATTCGGAAATTGGATTTGCAAGTCACAACATTTTATTGGAGTCGGCGTGGTTCGATGCGATTTCCGTGCGGCGAACATCGAAGACTCTGGGGTTGCGGACGGAAGCTTCCACACGATTTGAGCGCGGATCCGATCCGGAAATGGCGGAACTGGCGTCGCGGCGCTGCACGGAACTGATTCAGCAACTCGCGGGCGGCGAAATTCTGGCCGGAGTGGTGGATATTTATCCGGCGCGGCCCGCGCCCGGGAATTTGTTGCTGGCGCGGCGCGAATTGTGGCGCGTGATGGGCGCGGATGTGCCGGACGCGGATATCGAAACGATTCTCGGTTCGCTGGGATTTGCTCCGCGGCGTGCCGACAAGATGGGAGCAAATTCGCCCGAGGCGGTGTGGCAATGCGCGCAGCCATCGTGGCGTCCGGATGTTACTCGCGAAATTGATTTGATCGAAGAAGTTGTGCGGCATTACGGGCTGGACAAATTTCAAGCGCGAATGCCGGTTGCGCGCACGACGGCGAAGCGATTGCCGAACGCGGAAATCGAAGACCGTTTGCGCGAGCGATTGATTGGACTTGGCTACCAGGAAATTCTGACCACGCCGCTCGTAGATCCTGTGCGCGACGCAGTTTTCCGCTCGGAAACGGATGTGCCGGTGCACATCCTAAATCCGCTAGCGGAAGATGCGTCGGTGATGCGGAGTTCCGGAATTGGCAGCATGCTCGGCGCGCTGGAATGGAATTTGAATCGCGGACAACGCAATTTGCGGCTGTTTGAAATTTCGCGCGCATATCGCTGGAATGGAGCGGCGCCCGAAGAGCGTCCGATTCTCACGATTGGCGCTACGGGAATGGCGCGCGAAAAAGGCGTGACCGAAACGCCGCGCGAATTTTCGTTCGCGGATTTGAAGGGCGATCTCGACCGGCTGGGCGAATTGGCCGGGGGATTCCGCTGGAACGGCGGCGGCCCAGCGTGGTTGCATCCTGCGCGCTCGGCAACGATAGCGCTGGGCGAAAAACAAGATGCCACCGGAGTTGCCGGAAAATTGGCGCGAGGAACGGCGGAAAAACTGAAGCTGCGGCAGGAAATTTTCCTCGGTGAATTGCAGCTCGAACCATATTATGCGGCATGTGTCACGGCGCAGACAGCGTTGCGTTATAGGCCGATCAGCAAATATCAGAGCGTCGAGCGCGATTTCTCTCTTGTGTTGAGAGACGGCGTGACTTTCGCGCAAGTTTCCGCAGCTGTCCGCGCGCTTGGAATCAATGAATTGATCTCCGTTGAGGCAGTAGACGTTTTTCGCGGCGGGCAAGTTCCGGCGGGACAATTTTCTTTGCTGGTACGCGTAACATTTCAGAGCGCGGAATCCACGCTTACCGAAGCGCAGCTCCATCAGTTTTCAATGCGAATTGCCGCCGCGCTGAATGAAAAACTCGGGGGCTCTCTCCGTACCGCGTAGTTGCTCTGACCGAACTAGAAAACGCGCCAGAAAAAGGTTCCGAAATCACAATTGAAACTATTTCAGCTCTTTTTTTCGCGATTTGGTATACAACATTTTCGCGCCCGCTCGCGTCGACTCTTGATCCCACTCGAATCCCGCCAATCTTTTCGATCGCCTTTTGCGAGCGCAAATTCTGCGCACCAATAACAAAAATCACACCATTCACAAATTGGAAGGCGTGCCGAAGCATGAGCTGTTTCATTTCACCGTTGTAGATTCCGCCCCAATGGGATCTGGCCAAAAATGTCCAACCGATTTCGATCTCGCTTTTTTCTTCGCTGTAGGCGTGAAAACGGGAGGACCCGATTACGCGGCCATATTTATTATCAATCGCAATTAACGCCCCGCCGGATTCCAGGGCGTTGCGGAAAAATCCTTTGAACACTTCTTCCTTATAGCGGTCGCTGTTCGGATGTTGTTCCCAAATGAGGGGATCCGACGCAACAGCGTAGAGGTCGTGAAAGTCCCCCGGTCGAAGCGGCCGGAGTGAAAGAAGGCTTCCTTCCAAGATGGGTTGGAGATTAAAAGACATGTCAGTTCCGGCCCCTCAAATCTCGAAGGAACGACTCTTAGCATCTTTTGTGCGCGCTCTCAAGCCGGTGGCCGATCTCGCGCGAAAAACTTCACTGATAAAAACAGCCGGAGCGCTGGATTTCGCCGTGGTCGGTACGGCGTCCAATGCTCCGGCTGATCGAACAACGTGCCTCGTTTGATTTCTTAAAAACGCAGCACAAGTCCCGTTGAGAGGCGGAAATTATTTTGCGAGAAGCGCGCGTTGAGTGGATTGGTGAAGCGAGTGAGGAAATAATCACCCTGAATGAGACGGTAGGCGAAATGATGAGCGACCTTCAAATCCAATCCGCCGCCGATGGCCATTGCGTACGCAGTGGAGGATGACCCACCGAGACGGGCCTGCAATGTCGAATCCAATTGCCCAGCTCCAAAAAGCCCCTGAACGTATGGCTGCAAGGGACCATGACGGAAGGAAAACCGCGCGCCGCCCATGTAGCTGTACAGCGTGCCGCCGCTTCCGGTGAATCCGTGGATGTTGCCGACCGCGTTGCCGGAAACTTCACCAACAATTCCGAACCATTTTGTTGGATAGACCGCAATTTGTCCGACGCCGCCATTCATATTGAAAGAGGTGCCGGGACCGTAAGTTTGCCGCGTGTATTGATAGCCAAGATAGGCATCCGCTTTGGAGTCCTGGGCTGAGGCGGAAAACGCGAATACTAAAGATAATGAAAGGAGTAGAGCGATTCTTCGAAACATGAATGGATTCCTCCTGTTTAGGATTTTCAGGGACGGACGCGTCTTTCGACGATCCTGCCCCTGGCGTTGCGCAATTACGTCGGGCAGGGTGGACGCAAACTGCACTCGGCGGATTTTTTCCCCAATAATGAGATGCCCTATTTTGGTGCAAGGTTGTGCGGATGGGAATTTGCGGGAGAAAAGATAGCGAAAGTGATATCGCGTCCCAGCCTGAAAATGTTGGTGTTTGCGTCAAGCAGGAAGCGCGGCGGATTGTCAAAGCAGGGCCGAAAGGCGAGAATCGTTTCATGGCGAAAAATGATCTTGCGGTTGTGGTGCTGGCCGCGGGCAAAGGCACGCGGCTGAAATCGAATGTAGCGAAGGTGCTGCATCGCGCGGGCGGACGAACGCTTGTGGAACACGTAGTGCATGCGTGTCAAGGAACAGGTGCACGGCGAATTTGCATTGTCGTCGGCTATCAGGCGGATGAAGTGACTGCGATCGTTACGCCGCTGGGCGCGAAAACAGTTTTGCAGCAGCCGCAGCGCGGCACCGGTCACGCGCTTCTTGTCGCTCGACGCGCAATCGGAAGCGCGCGATATGTACTCGTGCTGCCGGGCGACGCGCCGCTGGTGCGCGCGGAAACATTGAAGGCGCTCATGCGCGCGCATGTGGAAAGCGGAGCGGCGGCTACTCTGCTGACGGCGTTGCTTTCAGATCCGACCGGCTACGGTCGAATTGTCCGGCAGGGAAACGATCCGGCGAGCGGACGAGTGGCTGCAATCATTGAGCAATCGCAATTGGCGGAAAATCAGCGGGAAATTAATGAAGTGAATTCCAGCATTTATTGTTTCACGCTGGCGAAATTGTGGCCGGTGATGGCGCGCTTGCGGCCGAACAACGCACACCGCGAACTTTATTTGACGGACGCGATTGCGCCGCTTGCGGCGGCCGGCGAACCGGTAATGGCGCTGGTAGCCAGCGACGCAGCAGAAATATTGGGATGCAACACGCGCGCGGAACTGGCCGAGGTGGATCGTACTTTCCGGCGGCGGGCTGCTGAATCGCTGATGAATTCCGGCGTGAGCATTCAATTTCCGGAAACGGTTGTGATTGATGCGGGCGTGACGGCTGGGCCGGACAGTTTTATTGGCGCGAACGTGCAGCTTTTGGGCCGCACGCGGATTGGCGCGAATTGCACCATTGGCGCGGGAAGTATTTTGACGGACATGACGCTGGCCGAAGGCGTTCTCGTAAAACCGTATTCCATTCTGAACGCCAGCCAGGTTGCCGCGGGCGCGCAAATCGGTCCCTTCTCACATCTCCGCGAAGATGTCGTGCTGCGCGAAAACGCGCGCATTGGGAATTTTGTGGAAGCAAAGAAAACTGTGCTGGGGCGGCGCGCGAAAGCTATGCACCTGAGCTATCTGGGCGACGCGCGCATCGGTGACGAAACAAATATCGGCGCGGGCACGATCACCTGCAACTATGACGGCGTTCACAAAAATGCCACAACCATCGGGCGCGGAGTTTTTATCGGCAGCGACACGGCGCTGGTGGCTCCAGTGCGCGTGGGCGACGGCGCTTACGTCGCGGCGGGATCGGTGATTAGCGAAAACGTGCCCGCGGATGCGCTGGGAATTGCGCGCGGGCGTCAGACGAACAAACCGGGATGGGCGCGGGCGCGGCGGCGTGAAATGGCGAAGAGTAAGAAGCCCGCGAAGAAGAATCGGGCGCGGGGCAAGAAGCGAGTTGCGAAGAAGCGCGCGACGAAAAAACGTGCGGCGAAGAAATCGCGGCGCCGTAGACGTTAATTCTGTTTTCCTTCCGAGCTTCCATTTCCTTTCGACACCGGTTTGCCCGGCTGCCCCGGCATCCAGGTTTGCGCGGGCTTTCCCTGCTCGCCTTTCTTCGGCTCACCTCTTTCTGGCTCAACCAGCGCAAATTCCACGCGCCTGCGCAGCGGATCAATGCGCTCGGCCACTACGCGAACGCGATCGCCCAAATGCCAGGTGCGCGAACGGCCCGCGCGAGCGCGTTGCGAAACGGAATTCGCGACGATGGCGTGGTCTCGTTCGCGATAGAGGCAACGCTCGCCAGTTAATTCTTCGAGGCGCGTGATGGGAACCAATCCTTCCACGAAAATTTCCATCAGCTCGACGAAGAATCCGAATTTCTGCACGGAAATAATCAACGCGTCGAATTCGTCGCCCAGGCGCGATTCCATAAATTGCGCCGTCTTCCATTCCATCAATTCGCGTTCGGCCATTACCGAGCGGCGTTCAGCGGCGGAAGTTTCCACGGCCATTTCTTCCAATTCGATTTCGCGGTATGGACCCTTCGCGGATTCGCTGGTGCCGGAAACGAATCCCGGCGGATGTCCGAGCGCCCACTTCAGCACGCGATGCACAATTAAATCCGGATAGCGGCGGATGGGCGAAGTGAAATGCGCGTATTCCTGAAACGCGAGCGCGAAATGGCCCAGCGCGTCGGCGGCATAGCGCGCCTGCTTCAGCGAGCGCAACATTAAATAGGAAATGATGCGCTCTTCGGGCTTGCCGGCAATTTTTTCTGTGAGCCGCTGATAATGTTGCGGACGAATATCAATGTCGCCGCCATCCGTGCCGGAAACCGCGGCGGTAACAAACATCGGGCGCTCGCGGCTGTTGCGATTCGAGCGGCCTTCGCGTCCCTTTTTCATGCTGACGGCGTGACGGACCTGCACGCGGCGCTCCGTCAATCCAGGCACGCCGAGCGAATATCCGAACGCGTGAGCCAATTCCTCAAACTCGATCACTTTCTTCGCGTCGGGTATTTCGTGAACGCGGTGCAGGAATCCCAGTCCGCGCTGCAACAGAAAATGTGCGACGGCTTGATTCGCGCAGAGCATGAATTCCTCAATCAAGCGATGAGCGATGTTGCGCTGGCTGCGAACGATGCTTGTCATGCGGCCATCGGGATCGAATTCGATCACCGGCTCCGGCAAATCAAAATCGATGGAGCCGAGTTTGCGGCGGCGCGCGTTCAGGACCAATGCGAGATCGCGCATATCGCGGAAATGCGCGGCGAGATGAGCGTAATGTTCGGTGGCCTCAGTATTGCCTTCGATTACCTTATTTACGTCGGTGTAGGTCATGCGCGCGGCAGAATGGATTACTCCCTGCGCGAAATCCGCGTTGGTGATTTCTCCCTGCTCGTCCAGGGTCATTACAACGCTCATCACGAGACGATCGACGTTAGGCTTCAAAGAACAAACATCATTCGAGAGCGATTCAGGCAGCATGGGCACGGCGCGATCCGGAAAATAAACGGATGTGCCGCGCACACGCGCTTCGCGATCCAGCGCGCTTCCACGGAGAACATAGTGCGCCACGTCTGCGATGTGAACCTGCAATTGCCAGCCGCCGGGCTTTCGCTCCACGTAAACGGCGTCATCGAAATCGCGCGCGGTTTCTCCGTCAATCGTGACGATGGGCAACGCGCGGAAATCGCGGCGGCCTTCAATTTCTTTTGCGCCGGGCTGCTTCGCCACGGATTCGGCTTCCTGAATTACTTCCGGCGGAAATTCGTGCGGAATGTGATGCTTGCGCAGAATAATTTCGATATCCACGCCCATTTCGCCGGGCTTGCCGACAATTTCGATCACGCGTCCTGAACCGGCCACTCCGCCACGAGGAAAACGCGTGAGCGAAACGTTCACGACGGCGCCATCGAGCTGCGGAATTCTTTCGCGCGGATTTGTGGGCCGCGTAATTCCTAACTTTGCCGCCAGCGCTGCGGGCAATTCTTCTCCTGCGGGAATCACAATTTCGCCCAGGCGCGATTCGTAAGGCAGCACAACATTTCCGCCGGAAGGCAAACCGTAACGGAATAATCCGACGACCGTCGCGTTCGCGCGTTCCACCACGCGGACGACGCGGCCTTCCGCGCGGCCGCGGCGATCGCGGCGCTCCACGCGCGCGATGACGTGATCTCCGTGCATGGCCTCGCCCATCGCGTCGCGTCCAAGAAAAAGATCGCCTTCGACGCCGGGAATCGGCTTATCGGGAACCACAAAACCGTAGCCATCCTGGTGCGCTACGACACGTCCGCGCACTTGCCCGGCTTCGGCGCGAGAAGGCTGCTGCGGCGATGCGGCAGAGACCTGCGCTTGCGAACGCGCCGGCATACGCGGTTTCGCCGCGCTCGGAGCGCGTGAGACAGAATCTCGTTTTGCCTGGGCACGGCGATTCGGCGTCGCGGGCAAGGCGAATCGCCCGTGGCTCACTTCCTCAACTTCGCCGCGGCGGCGCAGCCGCACGATCATTTTGGCCAGACCGCGGCGGCCATGGTGCTTCAGTCCCAACTCGGCGGCGATTTCGCGGAGGCTCATCGGCAGGGGGGCTTTGCCCAGGAGGGCGAGAAGCTCTTTAGCGCTTGGCCCGGCAGGCCGGGTATCCACCTCGTCGTTTTCACGAATGGGATATGGAGTATATGGGGTGCCGGGCGGCCTTTTGTTCTTCATAGGTTAGCGTACCGTAAATATTCTAGCGGTTTATTCGTCTCAGACCGCAACTTTTGCAACCGGCCTGGGTTCTGACAAGGAAGGTCGTACTAGAGCTGCCCGGACTTCCTCCGACAAGCCGGGCGGAGTCCCCTACGAGGGACAAAAAGGAGGCGACTAGACTTGGGTCGCCTCCTTTTCTTCTGGAAACAAGAAACAGACAAATTCCGCCTGGAAGCTAGTGATTCTTTGGAACGAGCCGATTGAATTTTCCGATTTTCCCCTAGCGAATCATGCAAATCACTATAGAGTTACTCCCGGAGAACCCATCTCGTACTTAATTGCCCTCCTGCAAACGCGTTCTAAGCAGTCATCACGCGGATTGTTTGAACCGCGAAAATCATAAGAATTGATACTCACTCGAAGGAGTCCGGCCATGACAAACGCATTCATCGTTTCCAGAATTCTGAATTTATTCCAAAAATCCAGGGAACGTAAAGGTTCTAAGCGCTTTGCAAGCCCGATACTGGGTGTTTCTGTGCTGACTATGATCGTGTTAGTCGCAGGTTGCGCCAACACGCCTGCTCCATCCGTGCCCGTGATTACGACGAATCCGACGAGTCTGACGGTAACGGCGGGAGCGACCGCGACGTTTACGGCGGCGGCCAGCGGAACGCCAACGCCAACTGTGCAGTGGATGGTGAGTACCGGCGGCGGGGCGTTCACCGCGGTGGCGGGCGCCACCTCAGCAACTTTGAGCTTTACCACGACGGCTGCGCAGACTGGAAATCAGTACGAGGCCGTTTTTACGAACACGCAAGGATCGGCCACAACTACAGCGGCGACGCTGACGGTGAACACTCTGCCCGTGATTACCACGAACCCCACGAATGTGTCGGTGTTGGCAGGCGCCACGGCAACTTTCACGGCGGCAGCAACAGGATCGCCGGCGCCAACGGTGCAGTGGCAGGTGAGCACGAACGGCGGGACATCATTTACGAATGTGGCCGGAGCGACCACCACAACCCTGAGCTTTACGACCACGGCATCGCAGAACGGAAATCAGTACAAAGCGGTTTTCACGAATGCGGCGGGCAGCACATCCACCACGGCGGCGACATTGACGGTTCTTGCTCCCGCGCTGTCCATAGTGAAATCTCACGCGGGCAATTTTACGGTAGGAACAAACGGGGTGTTCACAATCGCGGTTAGTAACAGCGGTAATTCTCCCACTACCGGATCAATTACAGTTACCGATACTCTGGCCGCGGGGCTGACTTTTGTTTCCGGAACCGGCACGAATTGGGCCTGCGCAGCCGTGCTGCAAGTGGTGACCTGCACGAATGCCGGACCGATCGCGGCGGCAAGCGCGGCGGGGAACATCACGCTGACGGTAGCAGTGGCGCTCAATGCGCCGGCCAGCATCGGAAATACGGCCATCACAGCAACGGCGGGCTCCGCGAACGCATCTTCGACAGACACGGTGACAGTACTTTCTCCCGACCTGGCAATTGCTGTGTCCCATTCAGGGAGTTTTACCGCCGGGCTAAATGGAGTGTTCACGATCGCTGTAAGTAACGTAGGAACCGCTCCCAGTTCGGGCACGATTACAGTGACGGATACGTTGGATAACAATTTTAGTTTTGTTTCGGCTACAGGCACGGGATGGGTGTGCGGCAACGTGGCCCAGCTAGTGACTTGCACAAACGCTGGACCAATTGCGAACGGTGCTCAGGCGGCCAGTATTACGCTGACCGTCCTGGTGAGCGCTGCAGCTCCTGCGGGAAACCTGTCTGACACCGCCGTGGTCGCAACCACTGGAGATAACAACGCCGCGAACAATACGTCCACAAACACGGTGGCCATCGCTGCGGCGCCGGATCTCGCGATAGTGAAGACGGCGTCGAGTAACTTCGTAGCCGGGTCGAACGCTACGTATTCCATTGCCGTGAATAACGTCAGCACAGGGCCGACGGTCGGCGGCATTACCGTCACAGATACGCTGAACGCTAATTTCACGTTCGTTTCCGGCACGGGCACCGGCTGGGCCTGCTCCGCTGTCGCGCAACTTGTTACCTGCACGAACTCGGGCCCAATTGCAGGCAGCGCCTCGGCTGCAAACATAGTGCTCACGGTTGCCGTGAACGCAGCGGCTACCGGAAGCATCAGCAATACCGCAACGGTGCAAACCACCGACGATAACAACGCGGCGAACAATTCATCCACAGCAACGGTTACGGTCACCGCGGCCGCGCCGGATCTTTCGATCACCAAGACAACTTCGGGCGCTTTCGTGGCCGGATCGAACGGCATATTCCAGATCGCCGTTAGCAACATTGGCACCGCAGCTACCGCCGGCACAATTACGGTGACGGACACGCTCAACGCCGCGTTTACATTTGTCAGCGGCACAGGAACGAATTGGACGTGCGCCGCGGTCCTGCAAGTGGTGACATGCACGAACCAAGCGTCGGTTGCGAATGGCTCCGCGGCTGGGAATATCACTCTAACGGTGGGCATTAGTGGCGCTGCGTCTGGAAGTATCGCCAACACCGCAACGGTTTCGGATGTGGGAGACACCACGGATGTGGCCGACAAGACTTCAACCGTAAACGCGAACGTCGGATCGGGCACCACGGCTTCGGTGCAGATCACCAATCCGCAGAGCCAGCCCCAGCCGATTCCTCTCGGCACCGGCGGCATCGTGAACTTCATTGCGACGATCACCAACGGAGCTAACGGAGTCGGCGTGAATTGGACGGTGAACGGAATCGCCGGAGGAAGCAGCACAGTCGGCACCATTACTCCTTCCACCACATCGGGCGCAACGCAACAAGCCATGTACACTGCCCCGGCATCTGTGCCAGGGACAGGAGGCACCATAACCATCACCGCAACTTATGCCGGCGCAGGCGGCGCGCAGGCGACGGCGACAATCAATCTGGTAGCGAACGTTGATTCCAATTTGCCTGCCGGCCAATACGCATTCCAGACTCGAGGATTCACCGCGGCTGGATTGCCAGTCGGCATGGTGGGAACGTTCACGTCCAACGGCACCGGAGGCTTGAGCAACGTGCTGATTGACACGGTTACCGTCAATGCTGGCGGAAATAGTGGTTCCACAGCTACGTCAAAGGTTGCGTGGAATGGAACCTACGCCATGGATACGGCGAACCATGGATTGATTAACCTGACGCTCGCCAGTAATGCTTCCGTGCAGATGAATTTCGGATTTGTAGTCAGCGGCGGGAATGGCAATTTGGTGGAACTAGATCCGCCGCTTGGTTCGACCGCTTTCGGATCCTTCAGCAACGCGAGCTCGTCAAGTTTCGTGCTGGGTTCGGGAGGGGTGAATGGACCATTCGTTTTGCGCCTCGACGGCCCGGGCGCGCCCGGTAGTGGAAATATATCCAGCGCCGTGATCGGACAACTGACCGTTGCGCAGACTGGCAGCTCGACAACCGCAGGAACCGTCACAGGCTCTTTCACTGATAACCATGGGAATGCGTCGTCCACTGTTGCTCCCAGCACCATAACCATGGACGCGGACGGGTCGGGTCACGGAACCGTCTCGCTCACGCTGAACAGCTCCAACGGTTCACCCACACTCAGCTTCTATGTTTCGGATTCTGGAAAGATTTATCTGCTGGAAACCGACTCGAACAATGAAGTTCAAACGGGAATGCTCCGTTCGCAGACCATTCCCGCAGGCGGCTTCACTACCGCGAATGCGCTCTCCAGCGCGATGATCTTCGAGGCGATGGGAGTCAACGCCAATACGGGCCACGCCAGCGTTATCATCGGCGCCTTCTCACCGAATACCAGCGGTCAAATCACCGCTGGTGAATACGACGCGAGCGATGGAGGAACCATCCCGGCAGGTCCGCCGGTTCAGCTCACGGGAACGTTCGCGCTAACGGGGCCGGCACCCGGGCAGGGAACGCTGACGCTCACGAATGGCGGCACAACTATCATCAGCTTTGTGTTCTATTTGCGCCAAGCGGGCGACGCGTTCATTCTTGAACAGCCGAACGGCGGCGTTACGGAGAGGCGCGTCGGACAAATGGGAACGCAAACAGAGCCGGGCGGTGGTTTCACGAATGCAACGCTGAACGGCATCACCAACACCGTGGGAACTCAAACGACCACGGCGGCCAGCGTAAATGGTGTCGCTGTCGTTCAGTTCGGAACCGGAACCTATGCGGGATCTTCGGCTGACGGTAGTGCGTTGGGCCAGAGTCCGTTCATCGGAGGAACCTCGACGGGCGCACTGAACTTTACGGATAGTGTGCGTGGCCGGGGAACCCTGACGCCGACGGGAACCGGATCTATATTTGGCGCTGTCAGCGTTGTGTTTTATGCGATTGACAACACTGGAGCGGCGATCCTGATTTCGGTGGATCCAACAATACTGGAACCGCAGATCATTATTATCGGGCACTAGCAGCGGAACCACACAACAGAAAAGGCTCCCTCCAAATTAAATTTGGAGGGAGCCTTTTCATTTGTAAAGACGCTTCGATCGATTTTCTTGCTCATCCAAGTGGATTCCCTCCGCATTGACGCCCACGCGGAGCCAGCTTAAGATGGCCTCACCACGAAAGTGTATTGGATGCCCACTCCAAGATATTCCGCAAAGTTTGTCCCGCGGTACTTGCTGATTCTATTCGCGATTTTATTTCCTGCCGGAATTTCCGCGCAAAAGCTCAAAGATTTAAAACCGCAGGGATACGTAAACGATTTCGCGAATGTGTTGAGCGCCAGCGCGAAACAAAAGCTTACGGCGTTGTGCGCGGAAGTGGACTCAAAAGCCGGAGCGCAAATCGCCGTCGTGACAGTTTCCTCGCTGGATGGTGAGGAAATCGAACAGTATTCCAAGGATCTGGCGACGCGTTGGGGCGTCGGTCCGAAGGAAAAATCGCGCGGTGTGATGATTTTATTTGCGCCCAACGAACACAAATATCGTTTTGAAGTGGGTTACGGGCTGGAAGAAATTCTGCCCGATGGCAAAGTTGGCGGATTCGGCCGAGAAGCTGTGCCTCTACTGCGTCAAAATAATTATGACGCCGCAGTGCTGCTGGTGACTCAGCGAGTTGCGGCAGTAATCGCAGCGGACAAGGGCGTTACGCTGGACGCGCTTTCTGGAGTGCCGCCGCCGCGCGCTGAATCCCGCGAAAGATCTTCCGGTTCGGGGCCCTCGCTCAACGGAATTATTTTTGGAATTTTCATACTGATATTTCTGGGGCGGCTGATCCTGCCGTTCTTGTTTGGCGGCGGATCATACCGGCGCAGAGGCGGAAGCGGCTGGTGGGTTGGCCCCGTGATTGGCGGCTCGATGGGCGGAGGCGGCGGGTCTTGGGGCGGAGGTGGGTTCGGCGGAAGCAGCGGCGGCGGATTTGGTGGATTCGGTGGCGGAGGATTCGGCGGCGGCGGCGCAAGTGGAAGCTGGTGAGATTCGCGGGAATGGAGTGAACATCGATGGACGATAAATTGACAGAATTCGTGCAGCGGATGCGTGCCGCAGCGCCGGATAATTTGAAGGCGATTGTGCTATACGGCTCCGCGGCAACCGGCGAATTTCACGAAGGGAATTCCAATGTGAATATGCTGTGTCTGGTGGAAAATGGAGATCCTGCGCGGCTGGAACCTTTTCATTCCACCGTTGAATGGTGGACGGGCAAAGGACATCTTGCGCCGCTGATTTTCACGATGGATGAATTGCAACACTCGGCTGATATTTTCACCATTGAATTGCTGGATATGCAGGCGCGCCACAAAATGCTTTTCGGCGAAGAATTCCTGGCGGGAATCACTGTGCCGCTTCGCTATCATAAGCTGCAGGTCGAACGCGAACTCCGCACAAATTGGCTGCGGCTGCGGCAAACATTTCTTGCCGCTCCACGCAGGGCGCATTTGAGTGTTATGGTAGCGGCGGCATCGTCATTCACGGCGCTATTTCGCCACGCGCTCATCGCGCTGGGCGAGAAGCCGGCCGAAAATAAACGCGACGCGGTGGAGCGCGTAGCAAAACTTACCAGCGCCGATGCCGGCGGATTTTTGACCGTGCTGGATTTCCGCGAAAAGAAAAAGAAGGAAAAGGATATTGATGTGACCGCCACAGCGCGCAGTTATTTCGCGCTGGTGGAAGCCGTGGCGGATGAAGTGGATCGCAGGTTGGAAATACTTTCGTAACACGCGCATGAAATTGCGCGAAGATTTCTGTTCTGGAGGGAACGCATGAAAGTATTGGCAGGAATACTGGCGGTGCTGCTGGTATTGGGCCTGATTGTTGGCGGAATGTATGTTGACCGCAAGAATCAGATGGTAACGAAAAATGAAACCGTCAAGTCCACGTGGGCGGAAGTGGATGTTGTGCTGCAACGCCGCGCCGATTTGATTCCAAATTTGGTGGCGACCGTGCAGGGCTACGCCGCGCAGGAGCAAACCGTGTTCCATGATATTGCTGCCGCACGCTCCGCGTTGATGGGCGCGGGAACTCCGCAGGCGAAGATCGCCGCGAACGGTCAACTGGATAGCGCGCTGAGCCGTTTGCTGGTCGTGGTGGAAAATTATCCCGTGCTGAAATCGAATGAGAATTTCCTGCGTTTGCAGGACGAGCTTGCCGGCACAGAAAATCGCATCGCCGTCGAACGCAAGCGCTACAACGACGCGATTCAGGACTACAACACCTACATCGGACTATTTCCGAACAGTGTTTTCGCGAGTTGGGCGGGATTCAAGCGCAACGACGCTTACTTCAACGCGCCGGAAGCCTCGCGTACAGCTCCCAAAGTTCAATTCCCCGGGCCGACGCGATAAGAAATTGAAATTCAGTTCTGTGAAACAAAAAAGGCGGCTCGCGAAAATGCGGGCCGCCTTTTTTTTCGAATGAAACGCTGATTATTCGCCGCCGCGCCGCCCTTCGCGTCCGCCCGCGCCGCCGCGTCCTGCCGGAGGAAGCGAAACGCCGGGAACATTCGCCTGCGCCATCTTCGCGTTCAAATCCGCGAGGTCGGTTTTCTGTATGTCATCCCATTTTGCGAGCGACACAGTGAGCTGCTTGTTCAGCACGTCGAACACTTCGTAGGATTGCGCGGTTGGCGCGGCGTCCGCGCTTTCCACGGTGCCGAACAAATCCACTAACTGGTTTACCACGCGGATTGGAAAATTCAGAGCGTCTTCGTTGCTGGTTGATTTGGTTTGAATCATTTCTTCTTCCACCGCGGTCATTTTTTTATTGAGCGCGTCCGCCGCGTCCAGCACGGGCCTGTATTCCGCAGAGGCCGGCAGCCTCTGGCGCAGCAAGTCGAGCTGTCCGCGCAAGCTGCGAATCTGGTTAATGGCATCATGCCCTGCGCTTATGCGCGAATTCAATCGCGTCGCAAGCTCGAATTGCTTGTCGAGATCCTCTTGCGACACATGCAAACGCGGATCGGTTTTCACTTCAACCTTCGCGGTGTACGACTGCGAGCCCGCCGTAAGTTTCACGTTGTAGGTTCCCGTGGAAACGGCCACGCCGGATGCGCGCCCGCCCCAATAAACCGCGTTGGGAACCGTGCTGGGCGGGTCGGTGCGCAAATCCCACGTGAATCGGTTCATGCCGACATTCACACTAGGAGCCGCAGCGCCGCCGCCAAATCCTCCTTCGCCGCCGCGCCCGCGTCCACCGCCGCCGCCTGCATTTTCTTCTGCGCCCGGCGCAGCACCACGTCCGGTCAACGTGCGAATCACTTTTCCGGAAGCATCGGAAATTTCAATCGTGATTGGCCCCTGCGGCGCGGACTTCAGCCAATAATCCAGCGTCAGTCCGCGCCCGCGAATCGCAGTGGTTGGCGTGAACAGGTGCGTGTCCGCTGTTTCCACTGCGCTCGTCATCTCGCGCAGCGGCGTGATGTTATCCATCACATAAAATGAGCGGCCGTGCGTGGCGATCACCAGATCGTTATCCTTAATCACCAGATCGTGCACCGGCGTATTCGGCATTGTGCCGCGCAGCGATTTCCAATTGACGCCGTCGTCAAAGGAAACATAGACGCCGGATTCCGTTCCCGCGAAAAGCAATTCTTTTCGTTTCGTATCTTCTTTCACGGAATGCGTGATTGATCCATCCGGAATTCCATTCGTAATTTTCTTCCACGTTTTGCCGAAATCATTCGTCTTGAAAATGTAGGGATGCATGTCGTCGAGTTTTTGTGTGTCAACCGCAACGTACGCCGTGCCGTCGGTTATGGGCGATGGATCCACAATGCTGATCTTGGCCCACTCTGGGAATCCCTTCGGCGTCACGTTTGTCCAGGTTTTGCCGCCGTCGCGTGTTAGTTGCACCAGTCCGTCATCCGTGCCGGCCCAGATTTCGCCTTTAGAAATGGGCGATTCCGCGATGCAGAACACCGTGTCGTAATATTCCACGCTAGTATTGTCCTGCGAAAGCGGCCCGCCGGAAGATGCCTGCTTCGATTTTTCGTTGCGCGTCAGGTCCGGACTGATTGAAGTCCAACTGCTGCCGCCATTGCTCGAAGAAAAAATCATTTCCGCGCCGATGTAAATCGTATTGGGATCGTGCGGTGACGCAGCAATCGGAAAAGTCCACTGGAAACGGTGCAAAATATCGGTCGCGCCCGCGCCCATCGTGTTCAGCGGCCAGGCGTTGATGTCGCGCTCAAATCCGGTTGCGTGATTGTATTCGGTCAGCAATCCGTCGTAAGAACCGGCGTAGGTGATGTCCGGATTATCGCGCTTCGGCACAACCCATCCGGATTCGCCTCCGCCGACATCATAAAAAGTGGCGGCGCCTCCGCCGCCACGCCCGCCAAATCCCGCGGCGCTGGAGATCGCCACGGTGGAATTATCCTGCTGCGCTCCGTACAGCATGTAGGGATAACGCGTGTCCGTATCCACGTGATAGAACTCGGCGGTCGGCTGATTATCTTCGCTGGACCACGATCTGCCTGCGTCGTGCGTGATCGCCGCGCCGCCGTCATTACTATTAATGATCCAATCGGCATTCGTCGGATCGATCCAGAATCCGTGATTATCGCCGTGCGTGCCGCGCATTGTTCCCCACGTGCGGCCGCCGTCAATCGAACGCAGAATGCTGGTGTTCAGCACATACACAACGTCAGCGTTTTTCGTGTCGGCGAAAATGTGATGGAAATACCACGAACGCTGCGTCAGGCTGTGATCCGCATTCATCAGTTGCCAGGAATCGCCGCCATTTTCAGAGCGATACACGCCGCCGCGCGTTGCTTCAATAATCGCGTACACACGATTGCCATCCGCACCGGAAACTGAAATTCCGATGCGACCCAGAACTCCGCTCGGCAAACCGTGTCCCTTAAGTTGCGTCCAGGTCACGCCGCCGTCGATGGAGCGATAAATTCCGCTGCCCGGTCCTCCGCTTTCAAAATTCCACGGTCTGCGAATAAATTGATAAAGCGCGGCAAAAACGATGCGCGGATTTTGCGGGTCCATGGAAAGATCAATCGCGCCGGTCTTGTCGTCCTTGAATAAAGTTTTCGTCCACGTTTTTCCGCCGTCAATCGAGCGGAAAACGCCGCGCTCGTTATTCGGCCCGAAGGCGTGGCCCATCGCCGCCACCAGAACAATATTCGCGTCGTGCGGATCCACCATGATGCGCGAAATGTGACGCGTATCTTCCAATCCGATGTGCATCCAGGTTTTTCCCGCGTCCATGGACTTCCACACTCCATCGCCATCGGAAATATCTCCGCGGATACAGGATTCACCCGTGCCGGCGTAAATAATGTTGGCGTCAGAAGGCGCGACGGCGATCGCGCCGATCGAGCGAATCTCCGTCGTGTCCGTCAGCGGAGTCCAATTGCCCCCGGCATTCGTGGTTTTCCAAACGCCGCCGGCCACAGTGCCCATGTAATAGACGTCCGGATTTCCCGCAACGCCGGAAACGGCCAGCGTGCGTCCGCCGCGCATCGGACCAACCAATCGCCAGCGCACCGGTTTCCACAGATTCGCGTCGAACGATTGCGCGCCAGATACAATCGCACCAAGAATTACAACGGCGAAAATTCCGACGATAATTTGAAGCGCACTCCACTTTTGCGAACGCATCACACAATTCCTCCTGGATATTTGGCTGAAGCGGGATTCTATCGCCAATAGCAGTTGAGCGGAAATATTTTATGTCGTCGATCACCTGGCTCGCGCAAACCTTTCCTTTCAGGTCTGCGCGGCGCGAGCTGTCCGCTTAGCGGGCCGCCAGTTCCTCTTGCTCCCGCGCGCTGACGGGGATAGCATTCCGCCAGCGCAGCTCCTTCAAGACCCGAAAGAGGTGTCTCATGCTAGATCGCCGTAATTTTCTGAGTAGTGCCGCCGGAATTGCCGGAGCTGGACTGTTCGGCGGATCGCGCCTGAGTAATTCTCTGCTGGCGCGCGTACAATCTGCGCCGCGAGAATTGCCCCCCTCATCTCTATTCCAAAGTGACCCGGATTCTTACTGGGCAGAGATCCGCAAACAGTTTCTGATTCCCGAAGATGAAGTGTATTTGAACGCTGGCACAGTTGGCGCGAGTCCCGCGCCCGTGCTGAAGGCCGTGTTCGATGGCTACAACGAAACAGAAAAAATGAACGACGAAAATCCCGAGGACTATCCCATCTGGGGTTACGCCGCGTGGAATGAATTCCGCGATCCGCTGGCCGCGTTCGTCGGATGCGGCCGCGAACAAATCGCCATGGTGCGCAACGCCACCGAGGCCAACAATTACATCGCCAATGGAATTGATATGAAACAGGGCGACGAAGTTTTGATGACCGATCAGGAACACGGCAGCGGATATTCTCCATGGGAACTGAAAGCAAAGCGCTACGGCATCGTCGTGAAAAAAGTTGCTCTGCCGCGCCCGGTGCAAAATCCCGCGCAGGTGCTGAATCTTTTTAATGACGCGATTACTCCCCGCACGCGCGTGATGTTTTTCAGTCACATCACCACCGACACCGGCGTAATTCTTCCCGCGAAAGAACTTTGCGCGCTGGCGCGACAGAAAGGAATTATTTCGGCAGTGGATGGCGCACAGGCCATCGGCATGATGCCGCTGCATCTGCACGAAATCGGCTGCGACATGTACACCTCCAGCCCGCATAAATGGCTGCTTGCGCCGAAAGGCACCGGACTCCTTTTCATGAGAGATGAAATAGTGGATCGCGTTTGGAGCACCGTCGTAACCGGCGGATGGGACACTTTGCACACCGCGGAGCGCTTCCAACATTTCGGCAGCTCCAATGTGCCGCAACTGTGGGGTTTGCGCGCGGCCATCGACCTGGCAAATAAAATTGGAATGGATCGCATCGAGCGGCGTCACAAACAAATGGCCGACTACATTCACGCCGAAATGATGAAGCGCGGCGCGCAAACGGTCACTTCACCCGACCCCGCGATGCGTTGCGCGATTGCCACTGTAAATGTTCCGCCGATTGACCGCATGCAACTGGAAACCTGGATGTGGAAGACGCACAAAATCAAAATTCGCGG
>ODAK010000633.1_pt1 | contig 40124 bp, 32 predicted proteins | sample 1539591 | NCBI WGS metagenome assembly ODAK01 (sample SAMEA3539303, study PRJEB22396) | soil metagenome | biome: tundra; feature: field; material: soil | place: USA | collected 2010-05 | depth 0.15 m | reverse complement strand
TTGCGGTGATCCCTCACCCCAAACGGTCAACGATGTCCTTGCGGCTGTGACCTAGGGCGCCCTTGGGAGTGCACGCCGCCAATCTTCGCGGAACGTACCCAGTTATCGACTCAGGGTTCTCGCGTGCCGTGCGCAGTCGGCGCGTCCTGCCAACAGCCGACGTTGTGGGCTTCGACCAAGATGCCGTACTCCTCTCAGACGGCACTCGTATCTTGCCCGACGACGTCGTCGCTGCTACCGGCTACAGGCGAAACCTCGAGGGACTTGTAGGTCATCTCGACGTGCTCGACCCTAGTGCAGTGTCTCGTAAACGGCTTTACAGCGTGCGACCTTTTCGATGATGCTGTCTGCTGAGGCGGTCCAGATGAATGGTTGGGGATCCTCGTTGTGTGTGTCGAGGTATTGCTCGATTGCGGCGATGAGGTCGGGCACGCTGTAGAAGACGCCGCGGCGGATTGCCTTGTCAGTGAGATCTCTGAACCAGCGCTCGACGAGGTTCAGCCAGGAGCTGGATGTCGGCGTGAAGTGCAGGTGAAACCGGGGGTGCTTTTCGAGCCATTTGTTGACGGCGTCGTGCTTGTGGGTGCGGTAGTTATCGACAATGAGATGGAGGTCCATCGTGCCGGGGAATTCGCGGTCGATGGTGCGCAGGAACTTCAGGAACTCTTGGTGGCGGTGACGGGGCAGGCACTCCCCGATCACGCTGCCATCGAGGGTGTTCAGCGCGGCGAACAGGGTGGTCGTGCCGTTGCGCTTGTAGTCATGGGTCATCGTCCCGGCGCGACCCTTCTTCATCGGCAGGCTGGCCTGAGTGCGATCGAGTGCTTGGATTTGGCTCTTCTCGTCCACACACAGCACCAGCGCCTTCTCGGGCGGGTTCAAATACAGCCCGACGACATCGGTCAGCTTCTCTGTGAAGAGCGGGTCGTTGGAGAGCTTGAACGTCTTGATGAGATGGGGTTTAAGGCCATGCGCGTCCCAGATGCGTTGCACCGTGGCTGGGCTCACGCCCTGAGCCTTGGCCATCGACCGGCAGCTCCAATGAGTTTCACCCGGCGGCGTGGTCTGGGTGGTCGCTTGGACGATCTCCTTGACCTTCTCCGCGGAGATCGTTCGCTTGCGCCCACGACCGGGCTTCACCTCCCACAGCGCCTGCGGACCATCCACACGAAAACGCTCGCGCCACATGATTACCGTCGGGCGAGAGACCCCGAGTTGCCTGGCGATCGCACTGTTCGAAACTCCGTCGCTGCCCAGCAGCACGATCCATGCCCTCGCCGCCACGCTCTGCGGGGTGCCATGAGCATTCACCCATCGTTCGAGCAGCACGCGCTGCTCCTCGGAAACCTCCTCAGCGACAGCACCCAACGCCATACCCGGGACGCTATCGCAACCCAACCCGCCTGTCAAGCTATTTTCGAGACACTACACTAGCGGCACCCCGCGCCCATCGGCGCCGGATGAGACGAGCCGTCTTCACTTCGTGGGCTTCACTCCGAAGCTTGGAGGGCTTCTCTTCGACATAGGGATCGAAGCGCGCCGCGTAAGCCGCGCAATCACGAGGCAGCAACGAAACCTCGACGGCTCGGATAGCGGCCGACCTAGTCGAGATCGTCGGGCAAAGTTCGGACTAAGAAACCGTCCGAAATATCGGTGGGCGAGGGCAGCAGGCGTTGCGTAGAGCTGGATTGAACGGCAAGCACATCCCCCCTCAGATAGGAGGGTGCCTCCCGCGAGGCCTATTGCGTGCATTGCGTGCGTAAGATGCGGAGCGTCTTCGTGTTTCGGAACTTCGTGATCATATGCCGCAGGATCCTGCTCTCCTCGTCGTGAGCGAGACTGACTTGAGCAACCCTGCCGCACGGATCAGGCCGTACGGCGATGACGGTCGGCACAAGACGCAGCAGGTCGCGTCCATGTTCGACGGCATCGCTCATCGCTACGACGCATTGAACACGATCATCAGCCTGGGTCTTGACCGGAGATGGAGACGCCGGGCACTAGCCATGCTCGCCACAGCAAAGCCACAGAGTGTGCTTGACGTGGCGACCGGCACGGGCGACCTCGCTATAGAGATGGATCGGATCCTGCGCCCCGCCCTGATCGTCGGAGTCGACCTCTCCGAGGAGATGCTCTCGCTCGCGCGACGCAAGACAGAGAGCGATGAATCGATCGGCGCGCGTCTGGAGTTCCGTCAGGCCGACACCGCACGGCTCCCATTTGCACAGGACACCTTCGACGCGGTGACAGTCTCATTCGGCGTGCGGAACTTCGAGCACCTCCAGGCGAGCCTTACGGAGATGGTTCGCGTGCTGCGCCCCGGCGGCCACTGCATGATCCTGGAGTTCTCGACGCCGCGAAAGCCTCTCGTCATGATCGGCCACACGCTCGCCCTGACGGTGTTCGTTCCCCTCGTCGGACGACTGCTGTCGAAGGACCCGGCGGCCTACCGATACCTGCCGAAGTCCGTCGCCGCCTTCCCACAAGGTGAGAAGTTCGCCGCGATCATGTTGGCGGCCGGATGCGCGCAGGTCGTGACGAACACGCTTACGCCCGGCGTCTGCACGGTGTATGTCGGGAAGAAGCCATGAGGTGTCACGCATAAGGGCGCTTGTATCTCATTCGCAGGCGTGTTCCGCGCGGTTGGATCACTTGCCGAGATCGCCTCGGAGCCAACGCGACTCCCAAGCAGGCCGCCGGCCGCACGGCGAAAGCTGGCCGCGGTGACACATGAGGTCGTTGTAACCGCACGCTCGATCTCGCGGGAGTACGTCGTCGGTGAAACCACGATTACGGCTCTACGCGAATGCGACATCGACGTACGCGCTGGCGAGATGTTGGCGATCGTCGGCAAGAGCGGGAGCGGAAAGTCGACCCTGTGCAACGTTCTCTCGGGTGTTGACCGTCCGACATCGGGAACGGTAAGCCTGCTCGGCCATGACCTGACGGCGCTGAGCGACTCCGAGATGGCGATGCTTCGCGCGACGCAGGTGGGCTTTATTCTCCAGCGCGACAACCTCGTGCCGTGGCTCACCATCGAGGAGAACGTTGCGGCACCTCTGATCTTTGGTGGCATGAGCCGTAAGCCGGCGTTGACTACGGCCCGCGAGTACCTGCATCTGACCGGACTGAGCCATCGCGCAACATCCTGGCCGTCGCTCGTATCGGGGGGAGAGGCGCAGCGCGCCGCAGTCGCCAGGGCGTGCGTCAGCAAGCCGGCTGTCGTCTTTGCGGACGAGCCAACGGGCGCCTTGGATCAGCAGAACGGCGAGATGGTGCGAGAGTTGTTCCGCAATCTGATCAGTGAACAGAACGCAGCTGGTGTATTGGTTACGCACGACGCTGATCTTGCGGCCGACGCCGACACCGTCGTCCACATGGTCGACGGTCGTGTCCTAGCTTCGGCCGAGACGCGCGATGAGTAGCCGAATCCGGACGGCGCCAGCGCTGCTGGTAGCTCGTGCTCTCGTCCGAAGCTGGCTGCACCGGCCGATCCGGATCATCATGGCGATCACGGGAGGTGCCGCCGGAGTGCTGCTCACAACAGCGGTCCTTGTGATCGCGACGCCGGTCCTGATGTCAACACGAATGCCGCCGGTAGAAGGCATCGCCCCACACATCATCGCTATTGCTGCGCGAGCGCCTACTGGAATGTCCAGCGGCCTCGTGGATAAGGTCGTGCGAGGATCTGGCGCGGCCGCCGTTTCGCGAGTGGTTATCGCCAACACCACCGTGCGAGACGGCCGCCACGATTTCGTCCCAATGGTTGTGCTCGGGGTGGACCCGTTGTTGGACTCGATGCTAGCCACTCACGTCGTCCGCGGCGCCCCGCCGCTGCAGCCGAACCAAGCTTACCTTCAGCGTGGTTGGGCGAACCAGCATGATTTCCATGCCGGTGATCGTTTGGAAGTTACGACGCCTACTGGGATTGTGACATGGAGAATCGCGGGCCTACTCAACACGGTCTTCGCCAACAATGGATCGTCGGTCGTCGTGTCGACCGCGACAGCCGCACCAGACTTTGATCGGGGCTCCTCCGTCGATCTGTTGCTACTGCGACCCCGGGGTGCACCGCGGCTTGTGCGAGAGCACGCTGCCGCGCTCGTGGACGGTGCTGCAGACGTTGTGTCGCCGAATCAGGTCTTCGCCAGCTACGCGCGCATATACCGTACTCCGCTGACGCTGGTGGCAATCCTCGGGGCGGTAGCCGTGCTGGTCGGTTGTGTTGTGCTCTTCCTCACGTGGCGGCTCGCCTTGATCGACGCACGCCCACTCCTGTCGCGGCTTCGATTGCTGGGAGTCCGCTCCAGTGATCTACTGCTTGGATCCGGGCTCGTTCTAGTTCCGGTACTGGTCATCTGCTACGCAATAGGCGCGACGATCGGGTGCCTTGTTGGGCTCTCGCTTTCGTCGTTTCGCAACCAGATCTTGAATTTCACTGGGCAGGCATTTGATCCGTCGCTGAACCTGACACTTCCACTTGCGGGCGGGCTTGCGGCTTCGTTGGTCATGTTTGGGTTCGCCTGGCTGACCGGCGTACGACAACTTCAACGTGCGACTGTCATCGATACGATCGCAGGTCGCGATGTAACCGTATTTGAACGATCACGGGTGAGATGGCCGCTCATGGGTGGCCTCGGTTGCTTCGGCATGGCGGGCCTAGTCGTGGCTTTTACCGCCGGGGCGTTGCAAGCATCGGCGACGGTGCCGCTGTTGCTCGGGGTCACGATCCTGAGCGCGATTCTGCCTGTGCTTGCGGGAACGTCAATCAGGGCCTTGACCAATGGCGCCTCCGGGCTGCTCGTTGGCAGACAACTGCAGGTGGAATGGCGACGCAACGCCGCGCTCGCGATCACATTTGCGATAGCGCTTCTCAGCTCCATCGCAATATTCGGGGTGGCGTCGAGCACTCTTAGGGCCATCAATGAGTCAACCGTGCGATGGACAAAGGGTCAGCTGTACGTGACCGCCGCTCCCCTGGGACACAACTATGAAAGCGAAACATTCCCGTCGAGCGTTCAGAAGCAGATCGCGACGATCCAAGGGGTAGGAAGCACCGACACGTTCTCGTACGTCGATGCGGTGCTTAGAGGCACACGACACTTGGTCGAGACTGTCGGCGGCGACAGTGGTGAGCTGACAGCCCCACGGCTCACTTCGGGACCCCCCGATGTCGTAGACGGGCGCAAGACCCTGTTCGACGTTCTAAGCGGAGATGACCTAGCTATCTCGTCAAACTTTGCGAGAACTCAACATCTCCGCGTAGGATCCACGGTGGCGATCCCGGTCTCCGATGGTGAGCGAACCGGCCGAGTTGTCGCCGTGATCGACGATTCCCTATCGGACGGCGGGATGGTCATGGTCGGGCCGCAACTGTTCCGGGAAGTCGCTGGCGATTCCCGAATGTTCTACGTGGGTGTTCGCCTCGATCCGGGCGCTCACGAGAGTGCCATTCGAGGACGGATTCGAGCGCTTCTCGCGGACCGCTATCCACGAGCCCAGGTATTGACTGTCAGCCAATACAGGGCTGAGGTCAGCTCTTTGTTGGGCCGCCTCATGAGCTCGTTCAGTGTCTTCGCGTGGGTCATGTTCGGGGTCGCTGCGATCGTCGGCACGGCCACGCTGGCTTCGACCATCGCTGAGCGCAGCCGCCCAGTGGCGCTCACACGACTGGTCGGCGGCAAGCGTCAGACGATCCGGAGTCTCCTTGGCATCGAGGCCATGGTGACGGTGACGATCGCATGGCTCGTGGCGGTACTCGGCGCACAGCTCGCAATCCCAGCACTGATCGGCGGCCAGTCGGTATTCAGTGGCTTGCTACCGCCGGCACAAGTGCCGCTGAGCATGATTGGAATCAGCTTGCCGATGGCTGCGCTGGCGACTGCGACGGCCCTCCTCATCGCTCGACGAGTCGTGAGCGAACAACCTCTCGCACAGCTCATCGCCGATGAATAAGCTGGCCTTCAGTTTCGAGCTTGTGGATCCGTACGTTCACAGCCGGATTGCCCCAGACGTCGTGCGTCCCAGCTTTGCGCGAGCCTTCCCGCCTCACTCGGCGAACACCACCACGCAGTCGATCGGACGATGGAACCGTATCCGCAATACCGCCACAAGCAACGGTGTCGGTCCACGGCCGAATCTCGGCCGTACCATCAGACGACGTGCTCAGCGACCTCATCGACAGGCTAGATTGCGGCGCGGGTGTCGGTGACCTCGGCTAGCCACCGATCGAACTGCTCTCGCGCTCGCTCCATCTCACCCGGCAGCGCGTGCGTATACCGCTCTTGCGTGATCTGCGCCGCGCCTATCTGTCGCGCGGGCGCCGCGCGACCCATTAGCTGCGAGACGAGCACTGGACGGACACCGGCCGCGTCAAGCCATGAGGCACAGGTATGGCGACACTCGTGGGCCGTGATCCTCTCGCCGACCTTCTCGCCGGTCGGCTGACCGTGCTCGTCCTTCGGTTCCCACGTGTCCTCTACGCGCTTTTGCAGGCCCTCAAACGACAACATGCCACTGTTCCTGCCTCCGGCCTTACGGCCGGGGCAAAGCAACGCCGTTGGGCTGGGCCGACCGCGGCGCATGAACTCGCGGCGCAGCCTGACCGCAAGTGGTTTGGCGATGGGAACGGCCCGCTGGGCGGCGCGCGACTTGCGACCGCGGTCGTCGGCGCCGAGGTAGATCACTCCGAGGTCCAGGTCCACATCACTGACGCGTGCGTGGCGGATCTCAGCCCTGCGGGCGGTCGCGTACACGACAAGCGCGTATGGCAAGGCGTCGGCGACGTCGAGAGCATTTAGCAAGGTCTGCATCTCGGCGACAGTTGCCACGCGATCGCGTGGGGTCGCGTTCATCGCCGGGAGACGAACCCGCGAGGCTGGATCGCGGTCAACGAGTTCGCGGTCTTGCGCCCAGCCGTAAAGGCTGCGGACCGCGTTGACAACGGTGCGCACTCGGCTGCCGGACTTCTCGGGTGCTATCGAGTCGACGAGTCTCTGTATGTCGCTGCGGCGCACATCCGCGAGGCGCTTTCCACCGAGAGCAGGCCGTACGTAACGTTCGAGCGCTCCTTGTAGATCGCGCACGGCTGACGGCTTGTACTGGCGTCCGTGCTTGTTCAGCGCTCGGCCTGCGTCGATTGCAGCGAGGTACGCCTCGATCGCGGTAGCGACGCGCATCGAGTTCGACGCGGGCACCCTCCCTGCGCGAAGTGTCGCCTGGAGGTCGGTGCGAGCGCTGCGCGCCTCAGCGATCGAGCGCACCATCTTCGTCTTGCGGTGCTTGTTGTCAGCTCGGTCCCATACCCGCCCCCAGTAGGACGGTGAGCAGTCGCAAGTTCCATCCTGCTCAACTGCGCAGTCAATCCGATGGCGAGCGTAAACGCCTTGGTATCGAGTCTTGGTGTCCTTCGGCATACCGGTCACGCTACACGTCGCCCCCGCTGGATCGTGTGCTCTTTGAGCCAGTCCTCGAGCGACTGTCGGGGATAGAGCCGCAGCGATCCCGTGTAGACGACCGGGAGGTCAGGCTTGACGTGCCGGGCGAAGTGATCCACGGATACCCCGAGAGCTTCTGCGGCCTCCTGCTGGTTGAAGGCGAGGCGCGGCACGGTGCGTCGGGTGCGCTTCTCGCTCGTCATCGTGTTCGCTCCTGTGCTGGTGGCTTGATGGCGCGGTGGAGCGTGCGGATGACGCTGGGGAAGCGCGGGGCGTAGCGCTCAGGGCCGAAGCGGTCGATGGTGAGGGCGAAATCTGCCTCCCATCCGCGGCCGGATGGCTCGCGGTATGCGAGGGATGGTGTTTGCGTGCGGCTGCGCCCCATGCTTTGGGCGAGGCGTTTGATGCGGTCGGTGTCATGTCCGTCGGTGCCGAGCTCGTCCCGGTTGACGTACCAGTTGGTTCCATGGCGGGCGCGGGATGCCTCGACGTAGGCTGGCTCCTTGCTCGTCTGCCAGCCGCCGGTGACGACGAGCGTGCGGGTGACGGTCGCGCCTTGGGCGCGGTGTATGTGGCTGGCGTAGCCGAGTCGGAGCTTGCCGAGCTCGTCGCCGGCGAGTGTTCGCCACTCGCCGGTGCGGTCGAACTGGATGAGAGCCTCCCCGGCCTCGTTGATGTCGAGGACTCCCCGCGGGTGCCGTTCTCGATCCGGGCTGCGCCGGGCTGGTGGTGCGGCTCGATCATCGCGATGCGATCTCCCGCGCGGAGGCCGTAGTGGACACCGGGCACCTCGACTTCGAGGTCGCCGAGTTCTCCGCGCGCGGCCCTGTGGTGTTGGGCGCGGGCGTTGAGCCGGTTGATCTCCACGTTGGAGGCGTCGGAGATGAGCGCGACCTCCTCGATCGGGAGCGTCTTGGTCAGCGTTGCCCAGGCGTTGGCGGCTTGCTCAACGGCGTCGTCGCGGGTGTCGGACATGTGCAGCTGGCCGTTGGCGAGGTAGTGCGCCATCGCGCGGTCGGAGCGGCCAGCGCGGAGGTCCGCCCATGCGCGCTGTTCTGCGGGGTCGAGTGTGCGTCGCACGTCTGTGAGCTGCGCGCTTGGCGCGATCTCAGAGAGCCGGTCGAACATGCCGCCTGCGCCGATCGAGGGGAGCTGCGCGCCGTCGCCGATCGCGACGAGCTTCGCGCCTGTCCGCTCGACGGTCTCGGTGAGCCGATCGAGCCTGTCCGTGTCGACCATCGAGGCCTCGTCGAAGTAGACCGTCGTGTCCTTGCCAACCTCAACGCGCCCGTGCTCCACGCGAGCGATGAGGGCATCTACGCTGAACGTCTGTCCGGCGAGGGCGGGGCTGTCTCTTCCTAGCCGCTCGGCGGTGGACCAGGACACGGCGATGCCGATCGTCTCCCGGCCGGTGAGCTGCTCTGCGCGGGCGGCCGCGTCGATCACGACGCCCTTGCCGGTCCCGGCGGGGCCGATCAGGACGGCTATCCGCTCGGGGCCAGTGATGAGCTGAAGCGCCTGGGCCTGCTCGTCGCTGAGCTGTCCGCCGATTCGGTCGCGGACTTCCTGGGAGGCGATTTCGCGCGCCACCTCCCCCACCTCCCTGCCGGCCGGCTTGGCGAGCTCGGTGATCCTCCGCTCGATCGCCTGCTCCTTCGCGCGCATCGCAAGCGTCGTCAGCCGCCCGCCCTCCAGCGGCAGCACGCGGCGTTCCGTGACCATCGCCCGCGAGACCGCGACCGCCTTCTGGGGCTCCAGCGTGCCGACGGATTGCTCGAGCAGCACCGCCCGTAGCTCGCCTGACGTGAACGTCGCGGCCCGCTCGCTCAGGCGCTCCTCGACACGATCCTCGAGTGCGCGCTCCGGCCGTGACCCCCGTGCCGAGCCAAGCAACATCTCTGTCCGCTTGCAGGTGAAGGCGAAGCGATCTCCCTTCTCATCCCACACCTGTTGCAGGTTCGCCTTGGTGACGGGGATCTTCGCCTTGCGGTTCTCCAGCTTGACCCGTCGCAGCTCCCCACGCTCGGGAGCCCGGCCGTACCTGGCGCGAAACCGCTCAGCCGCGTGTGCGACCTCACGGCTACGCGCCGAGAACGCATCGATCAGCCCACGCGGCACGCCAGCGATCTCGAAGTACCGGCCGTCCTTACCCGTCCCAGCGTCGATCGCATAGCCGCGCTCTGCGAGCTGGTGCGCGAGAGCCGAGCGGTAGAAGGCGCCCACCTCTCTCGCCGAGCGAAAGATCGGCCGAGAAGCCACCGCCACAAGCCTCCCGTCCTCACGCACAGCGCTCGTGATCACCACATGGCTATGCAGCTGCGGGTCCGGAGCGTCCCCGTCCATGACGCCCCGTGCGGTCGTGTGCCGGTACTCCGCCGCCACAAGGTCACGGGCGGGCTCCTCAACGACCTGGCCGCCATAGCGACGACGCACGGTCGGCACCACCTCCGTCATGTATGCCATCGCCTCCTCGACCGCCGCGGCGTGTGCAGCCTCGACCGCTTCGCGCTGCGGCTCGCTGCCGAGCGCCCAGACGGTGGAGACGGACTTTGGGGCGCTGAAAGTCACATCGATCCCTCCACCCCGCCCGCCACCTGCACCCTCCGGGCGAAGCCAACGTCCCGTCCCCGGATGCCTGCCTTCCATCAGTGCCACGAAGTCCGACCCCTCAACGGCCTCCCCCTCGATCCCGAGCTGGGCGAGCGTGTCCGGAGATCCAAGCCAGCGCCCTGGGGCCTGTGCCGGCTCGCCGCCTGGCGTGAGGTAGTAGTCGCCCCGTTCAGGCTCCACCGTCTTGCCTTCGAGATACCGGGCATAGCCGCCGCCCTTCGCGGCACCGATACTCGCCGCGCTCATCACGACAGGCACCCGATTCGAGCCGCCCAAGACGGCTGGCGCCATGGGGAGAGATTGCTGCTCACACCCATACATGACCGCCAGCCAGCCGAACCGGCCAGCCACTTTCCAAAAATCGGCCTCACATCCGTTAATGACCACAACTCGGCCAAACCAGACAGCGACTTCGAGGGACCAATCAGGCACCAATGGCACCCCCGTGCATATGGTCTGTTTGAGCTGTTCGGTGCTTAGTCGTTGGCAACATCGAAGCACGCGACAAGCGTTGTTGAAATGCCTACGGAGGCTTCGACCGTTGCGCCGAGCTGCTGCTTGCGGCGATAGGGCTAGCGAGACTCGGGCTGATCGAGAGCGCTGACCAGAGCCCTACGTGGGCTGCTGGTAACTTCGAGCGCATGGCACGCAAAGAGAGAACCCCCGCCGGCTGGCTGAAGGTTGGCGACCGCGTGGTCTCGACCACGCCCGGCATCGACTGGAGAGGCGTCGTCGTCGAGGATCGCGGGCCACTTGCGATCAATGGCAGTCAGATAGTCGCGATTCGACTCGACTATGCGCTCGACGCTCCGCAGTTCGAGGTCCGCGCCGAAGACCTCGAACGCGTGGGGTAGCTTGATGTGGGAGCCCAAGCGACCAGACCGTCCGTCGAAGTCTCGTGGCGCTCACCGATGCAAGGAGTGTGGCGGTGACGGACGCGTACCGGGCATCTCGAAGACCCGCGGTATCGGTATGGGAAGCGAACTCGGCCCGTGTCCTGCATGCGATGGCACCGGCTGGCTAAGTGACCAGAGCGACGACGCGCAGACCCTCCACAACGTACGCGAGCTGACCCCGGAGGAGTTCGAGCAGCACTTCGGGGAGCTACCCACAGACGGCGAGGGCTGAAGCACCTGGATCGCTTGCCACGAGCGAGCGCTGTCCGCGACTGGGGCTCCGGTCAGGTGGCTGCAATGACGACGACGTAACCGTCGCGCGCTCGTCTTGGGCCGCTGCCTACTCAGGTTCCGCTGCACCCGTCAGCTCGTTAGGGGTTACGACAAGACCGAGCCGCTCAGCGCCGCGACGTAGGCGTAGATCGAGCGTGACTACTCGCGTGTCGAGCAGTCGCGCAAGCGCGAGATACTCGGCGTCATAGGTTTTCGCCCATCCAAGCTCTCTGGCGATGCCCACCGCAGTGATCGTCAGCTCGGGGTGACGACGCTCGCTTACGTGAAGCTTGCCGACCAGGAAGCGCTCGATGGCGCGATCTGCCAGAGCGCGGGAGATTTCGCCTCTGAAGGCCATCTCGTTGATGGCCGATGGCACCTCACTCCAGAGCAGACAGGGTGCCACCAACTCTTGATCGCCGCCGAACAAGAGCCCGGCCTGTTCGCCGAGCCTGTCCAGTGCGAGCTCGACTACCAACGCTGCATCGACGACGAGCACGTCGTCAGTGCGCTGCGCGCGAGCGACGGACGGCGGCTGCTACATCGGGCATCGGCTCGCCCGTGAGAGTCGTGCCCCACCCCTCTGGCAGCGGCGCGATCTCGATCTCGCCGTGACGCTCGACCGTCTGCGCTTGAAGCTCGGCGTCGAGCAGCCGCAATGCGTCCTCGGCCTCCCGGTCGTTCAGCGTGTCCACAAGTTGATGTAGACGCTCCTTCGTCGTCATAGGACAGATTGTATTGCCGGCTCGCGTCGGCGAGCGTCTACCGCTCGGCGTCCACGATCGAGCCAAGCTCGCCCATGCTCACGTCGAGAGCAGCAGCGAGCTGGCGAACGGTTGTCCAAGCGGCGCTCGTGTGGCCCGTCTCGATCCGGCCGAGCGAGCTGATCGAGACGCCCGACTTGAAGGCGAGCGCTTCCTGCGTGAGACCGCGATCCTCGCGTAGGCGTTTCAACACGACTGCTAGCGCCGGATCGGGGGCGGGTGCGCGCGACACGGGCGAAACATCGCATCCGCCTGGGCGCTTAGTCTATAGCTAAAGCTCCCTAGCGTTGACGCCCTTGCATTTTAGGCGTACGCTGGCGAGGTCCAGCAAATAGTGCCCCCGCGCTGCGTCAACAGCCGGGGGCGTGGCAAAGGAGCCGTAACTCCCATGCCTCCGGAGAATAACCCGCGAGCTTGGCCCCTGACCGTAGCGATCTACGGCCACGATGTGCGCGTCGTCAGCGACCCCGCGATGCTGGACTGGGAGCTGGTCGGACACGACCGCGCATCGCACAACGGCGCGGGGCTCGATGCTCGACGTACCCCGCGCTCGGGCGAACTTGCGGGCTCCGGTGCCCTGCGTTACGGCGAACTGACGATCGATCCGCGCACGCGCATGGTCACGTACGGCTCGATGCCCGTCCGCCTTCGTCGGCGCGAGTACGCCCTCCTCCTGTACATGGCCCGGGACCCGGAGCGCGTCTGGACTCGCCACGAGCTGCTGCGCGACGTATGGGGCTACCGCGCCGCCGGCACGACGCGCACCGTGGACACGCATGCCGGCCGCGTGCGGCGCGCCCTCGCAACGGCAGGCGCGGTCGGATGGGTGCCTTCGACGTGGGGCGTCGGCTACAGGCTCGCACCGTAGAAGACGAACGTCGCCCGTTCCGCGGGCCGTCGGCCCTTTTGAGGAGCGAGCCAACACCTCTCAGGGGATAGCTCTGGGGATAGAAAGGGATCGATCCGAGCGGATTCCAGCGGATCCATGCGGAACGCCGCCAGCGCCAACATCACCCCGCAATCGGCTCTAGAAAGCCAAAACCCCCGGAAACCCGGGGCTCGGCTGAAGCGGGGGACCCAGGAATCGAACCTGGCGTTGCGGTTTTGGAGACCACCGTGTTACCGATACACCAGTCCCCCGAGGGGCCGAATTGTAGGTGCTGATCCGCTGTCGGCCCTTCGCGCGATCGGACCGTGTCCCCCGATCCGGCGGGGCGGCCCCGGCCTGGCAGGAGCAAGAAGCGACGCCAGAGCCCCTTGTCCGCCCGCCGAGAGGAAGCGCTCCGGCCTCAAGCCCGGGCTCCTCGCTGCCGAAAACAGACGTGCTCCATCCCTTCTTGTGACAATGCGCACCTTCTACGCCAAGCTATCGGCCTGCCGCACCCGCCGGCCGCCGCATGCCCTGTCGGCGTTGCGGGCACGGGCACAAGGGCAGGATGGATTCCTGATGATCGAGGTGATGGTCAGCGCCCTGCTCGTCGCGATCATCGCTGTCGCCATGTTCAACGGCTTCGACGCCGCCGGTCGCGCCACCGCCGACGAGCGTGCGCACGCACAGGCCGACGCGCTCGCACAGCAGGACGAGGATCGCCTGCGCGGCAAGCAGGTCTATCAACTCTCCGGGCTCAACGAAACCCGCACCGTGACCTACAACGGCACCGAATACACGATCACCTCCAAGGCCCACTTCGTCTCTGACGCCACCTCCAGCGAAAGCTGCTCGGCGGAAGGCGAAAGCGCCGATTACATCCAGACGAGCTCAGAAGTGGGCTGGAAAGCGCTCAAATCCCGCCCCAAGGTCGTCGAGACCGGCGTGATCGCCCCGCACATCGGCGGCTCGCTGCTCGTCCAGGTCACCAACGCCAACGGCAACGGCGTCGCCGGCATGACCGTCGTCGAGACCGGGCCCTCCCCCTCGACAGACAAAGAAACCGCGACGACCGGGGCCAACGGATGCGTGATCTTCGGCTCGGTCGAACCGGGTACATACAACGTCACGACCTACCAGACCGGCTACGTCGAAAAGAACGGCAACAGCGAACCGCCCGTCTCCGAACAGTCCGTCACCGTCACTAACGGCACGACAGCGAGAAAGGAATTCGAATTCGACCTCGCGGGCGAACAGCGGGTGAAATTCTTCGGCAAAGCCGCTGCGGGGACGGAAACGGGCGACACGTTCGTGATCTTCAACACCAGCATGACCAAATTCCGGCCATTTGGAACCGTTGAAACGTACAACACCGCGCCCGCCACGCCCAAGACGATCTTCCCGTTCACCTCCGCCTACACCGTCTACGCCGGCAGCTGCGAAGCCGACGATCCCGCGGCCGTCAAGTCCAGCAACGTCGACGTCACGAACATAGTGCCCGCCGGCGGATACGCCGAATCCACAGTGACGGTGCCCCCCGTCAACATCGCGGTCTATAGCGGGAAAAACTCCTCCCTACCCAGCAAACTCGTCGAAAAAGCCCAGGTGTGGATCGAAGACACCGGCTGCAAAACGGTCGTCCGCAACACCGAAACCAACTCGAGCGGCGCGCTGGCGCATCCAGGCCTGCCCTTCGGCAAATTCAAGCTCTGCGTCACGGGCGGGGTCAACGGCGGCAAGAACGGCGCGACCACCGGTCTCGCCAAAAACCGCAAGTACACCACGACCTTCACCAACGAAACGCTCAGCGGCCCCAGCGGGACCTGGACCAACGGCGGCAACTCCGGCTCCCCGGCCACCGCCAACATCTACATGGAATCCGGCGCGCCGACCAGCCCCGGCACCCTCGAAAACGCGAGCAGCTGCCCATGAGCCCGCGCATCGCCATCCGCGACGCCAGCGGCCTCACGCTGATCGAGACGCTCGTAGCGGTGCTCGTCGGCGTGGTCGTGACCGGCGCCACCTTCGCCATCCTCAACCTCTCGCTGAACCAGTCCACCCGCATCGCCGACCGGGTCAGCGCCGATCAGCGTGGACGGCTGGCGATGGAAAAGCTGCTGCTCGAGCTGCACTCGAGCTGCGTCTCGGTCGGGCTTGTCCCGCCGATCCTGGAAAAAAGCACAGCGACCAACATCAAGTTCCTCAGCGAAACCGGCTCAGGAACGGCCTTCACGACGGTCACCGAGCATGAAGTGAAGCTAGAAGGAGGCACCCTGTACGACGTCTACTACACGAGTTTCCCCAGCTCCACGGGAAAATGGACGTTCCCCTCCACCCCGACCAAGACCGTCACGCTGCTCACAGGCGTGTCTCAGTCAGCAAACGGCACAGCACCGGTCTTCCAGTACTTCAAGTACGAAAAAGGCCAGCTCTCGGCCACGCCGCTCAACGAATCGGGCATCAGCAAAGAAGAAGCCAAAGTTGCGACGCAGGTGAACATCCGCTTCTCCGTCGCCCCCGAATCGGGCAACAACAAGGGCGACCGGCTGATCGACCTCAGCGACAACGTCATCCTGCGCCTCACGCCTGCAACCGAAGTGGGACCCAACGAACCATGCGAATAGAGCGCCCCCGAATCCACGCCTCCGCCGAGCACGGCTTCACGATGATCGTGACGCTGATCGTCCTGCTGATCTCCTCGCTGCTGATGGCCGCGGCCTTCGCGGCCGCCACCGGCGACGTGCACCTCACGCGCAACGACACCTACGCCAAGAAGGCCTACTACGCGGCGCAGGCAGGCATCAGCAACTACGCCTTTCACCTCAACTCCGACTTCAACTACTGGACCTACTGCAAAGCTGCCGGCAACGAAGCGCTGAACCTCTCCGGCGAAAGCCCGCTGAAAACCCGGACGGTCCCGGGAAGCACCGACGAGAAATACGCGATCCAGCTGCTGCCCGCGAGCACCGCGCCTGAAAACGACAAAAAATGCGATGTGAACAATCCCGTGGCGACGATGATCGAGAGTGGGACCGCCAACACGGGCACATTCCGAATCGAGTCCACGGGATACTCCGGCCACGAGAAGCGCACGATCCTCGCTACCTTCGCCCACACGAGCTTCCTCAACTACCTCTACTACACCCAGTACGAGACGCTCGACCCAGCCACCTACTCCCCGGCGCGCTACCAGTGCGAAGCCTACCGCGGGGTGCGGCCCGAACCGCCGGAATGCGAAAACATCGAGTTCGTCAGCGCGGACGTCGTCAACGGGCCGCTGCACACCGAGGACAAGGCCTCCATCTGCGGCGAACCGACCTTCGGTCGCGGGCCGGAAGACCGCATCGAATTCGCCCGCGGGACAGCCACCGCGGGCGGCTGCACCAACGCGCCCCATTACAAAGGCACGGTGATCCCACCCGAAGAAGTGCCGACGATCGAACCGCCTCCGAGCAACACGTCCCTGAAGAGCACGCCCGGGGCGTTCAAATACAGCGGCAAGACGATCATCACGCTCGAAGGCGCGACGATGAAAGTGACCAACAAAGGCACCACGACGCCCGTGACACTCCCATCCAGCGGCGCCGTCGTGTACGTGTCAAACGTATCTTGCTCCAAAGCCTACACGCCCTACAACCCCAGCTACACCGCCGACACCGAATGCGGAAACGTGTACGTGAGCGGCAAATACACCGTTCCGCTGACGATCGGCGCCGAAAACGACATCGTCATCAAGGGGAACCTCGTCCCTCCGCTCGAAAGCGGCGAACCGAGCACGAACGCCGTGCTGGGCCTCATCGCGAACAACTTCGTTCGCATCTACCACCCCGTGAGCAGCGGCAGCGGCATCAACAACAGCTCGAGCGAATGCAACGCCACGAACCTGACCGAATCGAACGACCCGAACAAATGGGGAAGCCTGACGAACCCGGAAATCTATGCCGCGATCCTGGCGGTCAACCACTCCTTCATCGTCGACAACTTCAAATGTGGAAGCCCGCTGGGGAGCCTCAACCTCCACGGCGCGCTCGCCCAGGTGTTCCGCGGGACCGTGGGCACCCACAATGGCAGCTCCATCGCCAGCGGCTACTCCAAGGGCTACGTCTACGACAACCGCCTGGAAGTGGAGTCGCCGCCGTACTTCCTGAATCCGGTCGACGCCGCCTGGTTCCCCAAGCGCGCCGTGCTCGCGCCCAACCCGTAGGCGCGCGAACCTCGGAGCCGCGGGGCGCCGCTGGAGCGCTTGACTTCGCGTATCGCTCACGTCTACGCTCGGAGGCGTGCGCCCTCCGATCGCGAAGAGCACCAGCGAGCGACGACGCATGTGGGGAGAAGCCCTACCACGGCTCCTGCCAGCGCTCCTCGTCGCGCTCATCGGCCTGCTCGTCTGGTGCGCGAGCTCCTCGGCTGGCGTCTACAGCGCCTTCACCGACCCGCAGGTGGTGAGCATCGACGGCTACTCGGGCAGCGCCATGGAGCCGTTCGTCTCGGCCGACGGTCGATATCTGCTGTTCAACACCTCCAACGTGGCGCCCAACATCCCCGCGCTCCAGCTCGCCACGCGTGTGGACGCGACGAGCTTTCAATACCAGGGCGAGCTTCCGGGTGAAGGCGTCAACGAAGCGGGTGCCCTCTCGGGCACCCCCTCGATGGACCTGGAAGGAGAGCTGTACTTCATCTCCACCCGGAGCTACTTCCCGACGCTCTCGACCGTCTTTGCCGGGCAGTTCTCCGCGGGCCAGGTCACGGGCGTGCATCAGGTCACGAGCGTCTCCAGCCCCATTCCCGGCTTCGTGGACTTCGACGTGTCGGTGAGCCCCGACGGCGCCACGCTGTATGTGAGCGTGGGGAACTTCCTGGCCGGAGGGAGCCCCACGAGCGCCACCATCACGATGTTCGACAAAGTCGGCGCCGACTTCATCGCAGACCCGCAGAGCGCCTACATCATGCGTTCGGTCAACAAGGCCGGCCAGCTCGACTACGCCGCCAGCGTGTCAAGCGACGGTCTCGAGCTGTTCTTCACGCGGGTCAAGCCCTCCAAGGGCCCACCGGCGATCTACAGGGCCTCGCGCACGAAGCTCACCAAGCCCTTCGGTCATGTGCAGCGGATCTCCACAATCACCGGGTTCGCCGAGGCTCCGTCCCTGAGCGCCGACGGCAGGACCCTCTATTACCACGAGCTCCTTGGCAGCCAGTTCGTGATCGAGAGCGTCACCCGCCCGTAGGCGGGAGTGTAAGCACGCCGCCGGGCCGAGGGCTCCGCAAGAGAAATCCGAGGACTCGATTTCTTCCATGAATCGCCGTCTGTCGTGTAAGGTCGCGCCCATGGAGGCCGGCTACGACGCAATCGTGGTGGGATCGGGCTTCGGGGGCGGAGTCGCAGCCTGTCGGCTGGCCGAAGCTGGACAACGGGTGGTCGTGCTCGAGCGCGGCCGACGCTTCGCGCCCGAGGACTTTCCTGGCACTCCCGAGCAGGCGCCCGCAGCGTTCTGGCATCCGACGCTCAATCCGCGCGGGCTGTTCGACCTGCGCCTGATGAGCGACCTCTCGGTCCTGACCGCCGCCGGGGTCGGCGGAGGGTCGCTCGTCTACGCCAACGTGCAGCTGCGGGCACCGGCCGACCTGTTCGCCACGGGCTGGCCGTCGGCGATCGACCGCGACGCGCTCGACCCCTACTACGACCGCACCGAGGAAGCGCTGATGCCGATGCAGACGCCCGAGGGGCTGCCGAAGATGCGGGCATTCGCGGCCGCCGGGGAGCGCGTCGGCAAGCAGGCACAGCGCCTCCCGCTCGCCGTCAACTTCGAGGGTGAGCGCGAGCACCCGTTCAGCGGCGTCCATCAGAAGCGTTGCGAGAACCTGGGACGCTGCGACATCGGCTGCCCGATACACGCGAAGAACACCATCGACATCACCTACCTCGCCCGCGCTGAACAGTTCGGCGCCGAGGTCCGGCCCTTCCACGAAGCCCTCCGGCTCAGCCCCCCGCAGACCGCCGGCGGGGACTGGCGCGTGGGCTTCCGCGACCTGGACGGGCGAGCCGATGGCGAGTTGCGGGCGCCCGTGGTGGTGCTCGCCGCGGGAACGCTCGGCTCGAGCCGCCTGCTGTTGAAGAACCGCTCACGCCTCCCCCACCTCTCAAAGGCGCTCGGGAGCCATTTCTCCGGCAACGGCGACGCGCTCGGCGCGGCATTCAATCCATGCGCGAGCGACGTCGGCGCCCCACGCACCGATTTCGGACCGTCGATGACGAGCGTGCTCGACTACACCGACGAGCACGGCTTCCTGCTGGCCGACGGCGGGCTGCCCTCGAACTTCGGCGGCCTGCTCGAGCTCGTGCGCGCGGTCGACGCGATCCACGGCTGGCGTGGCCTCTTGCTGCGGGCGAAGCGCCTCGCGGCGCGCCTGGGCCTCAGTGACCAGTCGATCACCCACCGCCACCTTCGCCCGCCGCCCGCGCAGCGGCCTATCGACGATTCGCTCGTGTTCCTGATGATCGGCCGCGACGCAGCCGACGGGCAGATGCGCCTGACTCCGCTGCTGAAACGATTCGACATCCGCTGGAGCACGCAGGCAAGCAAGAGCCTGTTCGCGGCGATGAAGGACGTCACCGACGATCTCGCGCGCGGGGTGGGAGCCGAGCCCTTCTTCGCGCTCGACACCTGGCCGCTCAGTCACTACATCACCGTGCACCCGCTTGGGGGCTGCCCGATGGCGGAGGATCCCACGCAGGGGGTCGTCGACGACGCGGGCAAGGTCTTCGGCTACGACGGCCTCTATGTGCTGGACGGCTCGATCGTGCCCACCGCCCTGGGGGTCAATCCCTCAAAGACGATCGCCGCCCTGGCCGAGCGCGGCGTCGAGCAGCTGATCGCCACGGCGGGCGCCTGAGACGATGGGCCTGCGCGAGTCCGTCACCCTGCGCAAGGCCTGGCGCAACGACACCGGCAACCAGGGTGTGGACCCGCTGCGCCAGGTGACGCCGACGACGCTCGCCCAGCTTCGCGCGGTGATACGCGAGGCCGAGCGTGACGGCTGCAGCGTTCGCGCCGTCGGGTCCGGGCACTCCTGGTCGGATGTCGCGCTGACGGACGGCATCCTGGTACAGCCGACCGGGCTCAACAAGCCGCTGGAGATCGAGCCGGGGCTGCTGCGCCCAGGCGTCACAGACGCGCTCCAGAGCGAGGAGATCACCCTCGTCCAGGTGCAGGCCGGCATGACGATCGCCGAGCTCAACGCCCACCTTCACCGCTTAGAGCTCGCCCTGCCCAACATGGGAGGCTTCGACGGTCAGACGGTCGCCGGGGTGATCTCGACCTCCACCCATGGATCGGGCATCGAATACGGGCCCCTGTCGGATCTGGTCCGCTCGCTCGACATCGTCGGGTCGGGCGCCACCGTGTATCGGATCGAGCCCAGCGACGGCGTCACCGACCGCGACGCCTACCGGACGCGCCATCCCGAGAACCGACTGGAGCAGGACGATCAATGGTTCGACGCCGCGGTCGTGGGCATGGGGTGCATGGGCTTGATCTACTCGGTGATCCTCGCCGTGAAGCCGATGTTCTACCTGCGCGAGATCCGCTCGCCGGCTACCTGGTCGACGGTCCGCGAGGAACTGGCAAGCGGGCAGCTCCTCGCCGACAACGTTCACTGCGAGGTCTACTTCAACCCGTATCCCGACAAGGACGGGGAGATCGAATGCCTCCTCACCACCCGCAACCCCGTCAAGCCCTCCGAATACCGTCACGATCACCGCCGCAGCCGCAGCCTGCTGATGGAACTGACGGCGCGCTTTCCCCTCACTCCGCTGCTGATCAACCTGGCCGTGGGCCTGCGTCCGAAGATCTCGCCGTTCCTGATCGGCCGTGCGCTCAAGGCCCTGGTCAACGACGACTACGTCAACATCAGCTACCGCGTCTTCAACATCGGCGCGGCCAACTACCTGCCGGCCTACTCGTGCGAGATCGGCATCCCGGTGGACGAGCGACAGCTGCATCTCGCGGCCGTCGAGAAGATCGTGGAGGTCGCCGCGCTGCGAGCGCGTCTCGGCGACGTCTACCACACCTCACCGATCTCGCTGCGCTTCGTGAAGGCCACGGACGCCCACATGTCGATGATGCAGGGACAGGACACGATGATGATCGAGCTGATCATGGCCACCCACACCGTCGGCGGGATGGAGCTGCTGGGCGCGCACGAGAACGCCCTCTACGAGCTGTGCGGGCGCCCGCACTGGGGTCAGGTGAACTCGCTGACCGGCAGCCACGACCTGGTGGCGAGGATGTACCCCCGCTACCAGGACTGGCAGGAGATCCACGCGAAGCTCAACGCCAGCGGCGTCTTCGACAGCCCCTTCAGCAAGCGGGTCGGCATCTCGACGTCCGAGTTCTGTGCCTGAGACCACCCACACGGTCGCAGACCGAGCACCGACGAGCGACGGATGGCACCGCTATGGATGACCGTCGCGCCGCCGTGTCCGAGGTGCTGCAAATCGCCGGGCTCTCGATCGCCCTGCTCGGCTACGTATATGTGATCGGCTGGCTGCTCACCTGGACTCGGCTCGCGGCGGCGCGCCTGCCGGTCGACTCATCGCTGCCGATGATCGACGACAAGGTCATCTTCGCCGCCGGCGCACGCGCGGTGCTCGTGATGGTGATCGTGTTCGGAGCGATGTGCGCTCTCGCCTACGCCATGCACTGGCGCGCCTGGGACCGCCACGCCGACGCCTGGATCGAGATCGTCAAGACGAATCGCACGAGCGCGCGCGCGAGGCTCCCCATAGCCGGGTCCCGCGCGGCGAGGTGCCCACACCTCGAGCCGACGCCGAATGAGAACCTGATACGGGTGATCGCCGGCTTCAACGTCGGCGTGCTCGCGGCGACACTCGGCCTCGTCGCGGGAAGATTCGCCAAGACCCTGATCGACCAGTGGCATCCGGGCTACTGGTGGGCATTGCTCGCGCCGTGGGCGCTCTTCTCGTTGATCGCCGCCGTCCTGCTCTCGCGCGTGAACCCGCTGAGAGGCGGGCGCTTCGCGCACTTCGTCCTGTGGTCGTTCGTGGTGGCTGTGGCGATGGTGTCCTCGGCGCCCATCGGGTTGCTCGTGCTCACCTGGGCGGGGATCGCCACGTTCGGACGCTCCTACGGCGCGCGGCCGCTGCCACGTTCACCGCCCGACTTCCTGCGCTCGCCACTCCCCTGGCTGCTCCTGACGATCTATGCGCTGGTGGGGGTCGCCTACTCGGCGACGCCGCCCGTGAGCTTCTCGCAGACCGCGATCGAAACTTCGAGCGGTCGGCGGCTCGGCGGCTATCTCGGGCGCAGCGGGCAGGGCGTCTACCTCGCCTCCTGCACGCCGCTCGCCGACGCCACCTCGACCAACGACCGCGTGGAGCTCGTTCCGGCGGACACGATCAGGTCGCAGTCTGCATCTGACACCGAATTCACACTCGACTCAGGAGCGAGGCCTTCGCTGCCCACGCTCGCTCTGCGGGCTTTTGGCATTCACACCCAGACCGGAGCCTGGATCAGGCCGGAGCTCGGTGAAAGACGCGCCCCGTGCGCCGGCGTGAAGCCGCCGAGTCCGAGCACGGGCCATGAAGCGCCCCAGCTCGGATCCTCGGTGTTCGCCGGCCCGGCGCCGGTGAGCGGGCGCGCCCACGACGGCGAGCCGCCGATCGAAGCGACGACCCCCGCGCTGGCAGCTCTCGCCAAGCGCTTTCAGCCGACGATGCTGGTCTCCGTGGCAGATCGCTTCTGGCCGGTGTCCGTCGGGGCGCTGCTCGAAGAGGTCGGCAGCGGCGGCCAGCCCACCTGCCTTCACCGCCAGGGCGTTCGTGGATGCGCGGTGGCCCACCCCACGCCGCCCGATCTGAACCCTCAGGGAAGCAGCGCCGGAGACTTCCTGCAGTTTCCCGCCACCCCTGCGCTGAGCCAGGATCCGAGGGGACAGCTCGAAGCGTTCCTGCGTGGACAGCTGGGACGCAACAGCCCGATCCCGTCGCTGCACGAATGGCTTGCCGATCCGGGCATGCTCGACCCGTGGTCGACCGCGCAGATCTACTTCTTCTATGCAGGCCATCTCGACACCTCGCACTGGCCGGCGCCAAATCGCACGATCGGCAAGCGCCTCGTGGCGCTGCAGTACTGGTTCTTCTATCCGTACAACTACTACCCGACGCTCACGGCCTCCGATCTGATGAACGACGCCCCGATCGCGGCGAGCCTCGCGAACACCGATCTGCACCAGGGCGACTGGGAGCACGTGACCGTGCTGATGGACCCGCATACGAAGCAGCCGCAATGGCTCTACACGGCGCGCCACAGCAACGAGGGCGAATACATACCGTGGAACAGCCCGCTGCTCAGCTTCGACGAAGGACACCCGGTCGTCCAGGCGGCCTACGGCGGGCACCCGACCTACCTGGCCGGCTGCGGCGGGCGGCGTCGCTACGCAAACGGGCTGAAAGGCCTGGTCAGCGACTGGCTCGTGTGCGGCCCGGGCAGGTTCGCCTTCCGCGCCAGCACGACCCCGCTGGTGGACATCGCCAAGACGCCCTGGAGCTGCTGGAAGGGCCACTTCGGCGTGGCCACGCCGAGCGAGGTGCGGGCGGCCAAGCACAGCGAGGGCAGCATCCAGCGCGCCAAAGACAAGTACTACGACGTCGCCGGTCCTCAGTCTCCGTTGTGGCAGGCCGAGAACGGGAGACTGCCCGCCCCCGGCGAAGACAAGCCGGAAGCCGGATTCTGCGCGGGAGGCGGCGACCCTCAGGCGCCTGAGCGCCAGGCCATCCGCGAAGGGCTCTGACACGCCCGCCGCGCGGCGGGCGCTCGCCCCGACTTCCGGGCTCGTAAGGCTATGTCGTCGCGAGGTGCTCCGCTCTCAGCCAAGCGAGTGTCGCCTCGATGCCGCTCGCATAGTCCACACGCGGCTCCCAGCCGAGCATCTCCTCCAGCTTGCGATTGTCGAAGTCCTGGTTCTTCCCCAGCACCTGCACGGCCTGGCGCGAGAGCAGGGGCGCCAGGCTCAGGCCGGTGGCCCTGCGCGCCAACCGGTAGCCATGCTCGAGCGAGAACCCGATGCCGTTGGCCAACCAGTAGGGCAGGCTCCAGCGGACCTTCCGGCAGCCGAGACCCTCGGCCAGGTCATCCGCGAGCTCCCTCCAGGTGACGGGCAGGCCGTCGCTGACGTTGAAGGCTTGACCGCGCGCGGCTTCGTGGCGAAGCGCGAGCACGGTAGCGTCCATGAGGTTCTCGACGTAGCAGAGACCGGCGATCGCGCGACCGCCGTCGATGAGGAGCATGTGGCCCCCTTGGATCGCACGCGCGATCTCGCCGATCACATCCGTCGAGCCGGGCCCGTAGACGGTCGCCGGACGCAGGATCACCGCGTCGAGCCCATCGGCCTGTCCCACGCGACGGACTTCGGCCTCCGCTTCCAGCTTGCTCTGCGCGTACCAGTTGCTGAACCGCGTCGCCGTGTAGGACTCCTCGATCGCCGCACCATCGGGATGGCCGTATACGTCCGTGGTGCTGAAGTGAACGAACCGCTCGATCGATGCGCCGACGCACGCTTCGAGCAGGTTGCGAGTGCCATCGACGTTGGTGGCGAGGATCTCCTGCGTGGTGGCCCAGTCGGATACCAGCGCACCGCAATGGAACACGTGGTGACAGCCCTCCACGGCGCCGGAGAGCGAAGGCGCGCTCGTGAGCTCACCGGCGACGATCTGGACATCGAGCTGATCGAGCCGCGAGGTGTCGCTGCTCGCGCGTACGAGGCAGCGCACCGAGTAGCCCTCCGCCACCAATCGCTGCGCCAGGCGCCCGCCGATGAACCCGGTGGCGCCCGTGATCAGGCAGACTCCCCGATGCGGCCGATCGACGGACGCGCCGCGAGACGCCGTCCCGCTCACGGGCGCTTCGAGGGCCCTCGACGACGGATCGTCGCGGTCGCGATGTCGCGCACCACCGACCAGTTCTTGCTCGCGCCACCGTGACAGTCGGCGAGCACGGTGTCGAGCGCGGCGAGGAAGCTGCGGGCCTCCTCCTCGGAGAGCGTCAGCGGCGGCAGCAGCTTGATCACGTCGTTCTTGCCGGCCGCCATCGTGATCACGCGATGGTCGCGATGCAGCGGTATCACGATCAGCTGCGGAAACAGTCCCTCGCTCGCCATGTGGATCAAACGCCAGTTGAGCCGGGCCAGGCGCGTGCTCGGCGCGCCCAGCTCGATCCCGATCATGAGCCCGCTGACGCGAATCTCCCTGATCATCTCGTAGCGCTGCTGGAGCTCGATGAGCCCCTCGTGCAGCACGGCGCCCATGCGCGCGGCGTGCTCGAGGAGGCGATCGCGCTCGATGATGCGCAGGGTGGCCAGACCCGCTGCCATCGACAGGCGATTGCGCCCGTAGGTCGACTGATGCACGTATGAGCGCTCGAGGGTTCCCACAGCCCTCTGGTAGATCTCACGGCGCGTCACCATCGCCGCAACCGGCATGTAGCCTCCGCTGAGCGCCTTGCCCACGAGCACGAAGTCCGGTTCGAGCGCCCAGTGCTCGAGCGCGAACCACTTGCCGGTGCGCCCCAGTCCCGTCTGGATCTCATCGACCACGAACATCGTGCCGTAGCGCCTGCACAGCTCCTGCGCGCCCTGCAGATAGCCCTCGGGTGGGAGGGTCACCATGCGGCCCTGGATCGGCTCGACGATGAAGGCGGCCACGTCCTTGTGGCGCAGCTGCTCCTCTAGGCGCGCGAGGTCGCCGAAGGGAACGCGCTCGCAGCCCGGGAGCAACGGCCCGAAGCCCTCCTTGAAGAAGTCGTCGCCCACCAGCGACAGCGGCCCGAGCGTGACGCCGTGAAAGCCGCTGTCGCACGAGATCAGCCGCGGCCGGTGCGTGGCCGCGCGCGCGAACTTCATCGCCGAGTCCACGGCCTCGGCGCCCGTGCTCGCGAAGAACACGGCCTCGAGCCCGGGCGGCAGGCGCTCCGTCAGCGCCTCTGCGAGCATGCCGGCCAACGGCGAGAAGTGGATCTGCACGCCGTCGAGGAGATCGGCCGCGAGGGTGGCCTGAAGGACCTCGCGCACGTCGGGATGGTTGTGGCCCAGGCTGGCGAACCCCTCGCCGGTGTGGAAGTCGAGATAGGCGCGGCCGGCGGCGTCATAGAGATAGGACCCCTGAGCCGAGGCATAGTCCTCGTCGAAGCCGAGGATGCCCAGCACGTCGACGAGCGACGCATCGAGACGGCGCGTGGCCAGGTCCAGCGTCTCCTCCGTGCGCACGATGGCGTCCGCGACCACGCCGAGCGAGTCGACGGGCTGGATGAGCTGTGGGTCGGCGTTCATGACCACGAGCGCAGCGAAAGGCCCCCGTCCACCGCGACGGTCGTACCCGTCACGTGGTCGCTGAACGTTGGCGTCACAGGCGGTGATTGTACAGCCGGACCGTCAGCCCTCTGGCACCTCTGCTGACAGAGGTGAGGACGGTTATCCGCTCTGGGACCGGGCGTCTGGCCGCACGGCGGCGACGCCGGTCGTGAGCATCAGCAGGGCGATCAGAGGCGTCACGACCGACAGGCGATCGAGCTTCTCGCGTTTCTGGGGTAGGGCACTCATACGAGGACCGCCGCCGCCGGGCGCCGCGGGCTCAGGCGGGCCGGCATGCCAGACGCTTGAGCCCAGCATCTACCCCACCACCAAGCCCGCCTGCGGAGTCCGTTTGGCTCACTCGAGGGCTGGGAGTCTGCGCGCTAGCCAGTCCGGCATCCACCAGATGCGCGGCCCGGCCATGCGCATGATCGCCGGGAGGAGTACGAGCCTGACGATAGTCGCGTCGAGTAGTACCGCGATCGTCAGTCCGACGCCGAACTGGCGCAGTGGGATGACGTCGGCGGCGGCGAATGCGAGGAAGACGGCTGTCATGATCGCGGCAGAGCCCGTGATGACTCCGGCGGTGTGTCGCAGGCCGTGCCGGATCGCGCTGTCGGCATCGCCCTCTGTTACCCACCGCTCGCGCATGCGTGTCAGCAGGAAGACCTCGTAGTCGATCGAGAGGACGAACATGATCGAGAGGATGCCGGCCCCGGAGGCTGCGTCGATGTAGCCGGGCCCGCCGAGCACGTGCTTCTCGGTGAGCAGCTCCAGGGCTCCGAGCGCGACGGCGATCGTGGCGAGGTTCAGCGCGACCGCTATGAGCGGCAGCAGCAGTGCCCGAAGCACCACGATCAGTGTGAGCACCGCGACGATCGCAAGCGCGAGGATCAGCCAGGGGAAGCGGGCCGTGTTGGTATTCGTGTAGTCGAGCAGGTACTGCGCGCCCTGGCCGATCTCGACCGTGCTTCCGGTCGCTGCGGCGAGCGATGGAAGCGCGCGCTGCAGCCTTCTGCTGAGCGCTGCGGTCGCGGGTGAGTCGGGCGGACTGGAGGCGATCACCATCATACGCGCGGCTTGGCCGCCCCCGTCTACGTTGACGAGCTGTGCCACCTGTTCGCGTGTCGGTGAGACGGTGCCGTCGAGCGCGGTGAGCACGAGATAGCCGGAGTCGAGCGCATGCGGCGAGTCGGTGTGGAGCAGATGGCTGTCCTGCTGGTAGCCGTGCAGCATCCTCGCGTAGCTCCGCAGTGGCCATTGCGCGGCGCCGAGCCCGGCGGCGAGTGTTCCCGCACGGCTGTTGCCGGCGGCAAGCCCATGCGCCAGCTGTGTGTTGCCGGCAGCGAGCTTGCCGAGCCCGCCAGCGAGCCGGGCGTCGCCGCCTGTGAGCTTGCTGAGTCCGCCTGCGAGCTGGGTGTCGCCGCGTGTGAGCCTTCCGAGCCCGCCCGCCAGGCGTCTGTTGCCGGCAGCGAGCTTGCCAAGCCCGCCAGCGAGCTGGGTGTCGCCTTTGGTGAGCGTGCCGAGCCCGGTGGCGAGCTGGTCCGCCCCGCCGCTCAGGCCGGTGAGCCCGTCGCTGAGGGCGTGCCCGCCCGTAGCGAGGCGGCGCAGGACGGAATCGAGCGCGAGGGCTCCTTCTTCGGATTCCCTCGTGCCGGTGGCGAGCCGGTCGGAGCCCGTTCGCATCCGGTCCAGGCCGGCGGTAGCCCGCGAGAGCTCCGCCGGCAGGCTCGCAAGCCATTCGAGACCCTGGCACAGCTGCTGCTGGATGTGGGCAAGCTGTGAGATGTCCCTCTGTTCGATCAGCTGCGTGACTGCGGCGAGGTCTCCTGCGAGCGCTGGGTAGTGCGGGTCGCCGCGTCCGGAGGTCATCGAGTCGAGCTGCTGTGTCGCTTCGCTCAGCCGGGCTCGCAGCTGTTGATCGGAGGCTCGCAGCGCCGCGATCCAACCGACCCAGGTGTGGAGCTGTTCGGCGATCAGCTCGAGCGGCGCGACGAGCGCATGCACGGTGTTGTCGAGTGTGTCCATCCCGCCCGCCAGCTGTGCCGCGCCGGCCGTGAGCCGAGCATCGGAGGTAGCCAGGCGTTCGGCGCCCGCGGCGGCTTCGTCGAGCCCACCCGCGAGCCCGGCCGATCCACTCGCTGCTTGAGCGATGCCCGTCTGCAGCTGCCTTGCGCCCGCACCGGCTCGACCGGTTTCACTTCCGAGTCGCATTGCGCCTGCGCGGGCATGGCGTGTTTCGCCTGCCAGTCGCGACGCACCCGCGTGCGCTCGGCGCGTCGCGCTCGTCAATTGCTCGACGCCTTCCCTGGCCTTGCCCGTCTGTGCTGCCAGCTGTTCGGCGCCGCCCCCGGCCCGTCCGGCGCCGCCGCTGAGCGAACTTGCGCTGGCTGTCGCCGAGGCGAGGCCGCCTCGCAGTTTCGCCACGCCGTCGCTTGCGCGGCGCAGTCCCGAGCGAAGACCGCTGATCCCGCGCTGGGCGCTTTCCAGGTGCTTTGGCGCAGAGGCGAGCGCTGCGTGGGCTTCGGCGAGCTCGCGTTGCGCGCCGGTGACCGATGCCGGGCCGAACACTGCCGCTACATCGGGTTCGCGGGCGATCGCTTCCTGCCAACGCATCAACACGTGCAGGCGCTGCTGGGTGGTAATCGCGCCATTGTTCGCGCTCGCCACGATCACAAACGGCGCTGACCACCCTGCTCCGATTGTGCGTTCCACCATCCACATGGCGATGCGCACCGGGCTTGAGACAGGAAGCTCCGATGCGTCGGGTGGGCCCATGCGCAGCGCGCCGGCGGGGGCTGCGAGCGCCAGCATCCCGACAAGGATCAGCGGCACGGTGACCGCGGGGTGAGCGATCAGACGTTCTGCCAACGCTCCCACTCGGCTGCGGTGCGCAGTTGGGCTCGGGCGGGTGAGTCGGATCTCCCAGCGGTCGAGCCGGGGGCCGAGCAGTCGCAGCAGCGCCGGCATCGCCGTGAGCGCTAGCGCGACGCTCAGCAGGCCCGAGATGACGACGCCGATCGCCACCGGGCCGAGCAGCCCCGGCGTCGCAACGCCGCTGGCAGCAAGCATCGTCAGCGCCAGCGTGCCCCCGGCCGCGGCGATGGTGCGCCCAGCAGAACGAGACGCGGTCGCGACGGCTGTCTGACGGTCGCAGCCGCCAGCGAGCTCTTGGCGCACGCGCGAGACCATCAGCAGGGCGTAGTCGACTCCCAGCGCGAGGCTCATCATCGCGGCGATCGCGACACCCAGGGAGTTGACCGGCGTAAGGAAGCTTGAAAGCCACAGCAGCCCGCGGCCCGCCATCACGGTCGCGCCACCCATCGCGAGGGGCACCGCGGCGGCCACGGGCGAGCGGAAGACCAACAGCAGCACCAGAATCAGCACAGGCAGCGCGATCATCTCGGCCCGCTCGGTGTCCGCCATCGTGGCGCTTTGAAGCGCGCGGCCGATCACCGCCACACCGGTCAGGTAGCTGCGCACCGGGCGCTGCACGGTGCGGGCGATCACCCCTTCGGTGCTGGGCACCACCGCCAGCGCGCGGCTCGCGGGCCGTATGAAGCTCACGAGCACAAACGCGGTCCCGGGGTGGGGGCGCAGCGATCCAACCGTGCTCGAGCGATCCCACGGCGAGAGCACCTGCACGTGTGCGATGTCTCGCAGCGCAGCCACCAGCCGCTGGCCCTGCCGGTCGAGGTCTGCGGGTGGGCCGCGCAGCAGCACCGCGATCGGGACCGTGTTGCCGAACTTCGCCGAGAGCATCGCTTCGGCTCTCGAGGAGGGCGTGCCGGGCACCGCCAGCGACATCTGCGCAAGCCTGCCTTCGAGACCCTTGCCGAGGAACGCGAGCACCGCGATCGCCACGCCCCAGGCGAGCAGCGTGGACCAGGATCGCCACCTCGACACTGTGCCTGCGGGCCCACTTCGCCTGCTCATGGCCACCTCCTGGGTGATGATCGTCGAAGCCGCCGCCCTCGAAGTGCCTCGCGGCAATGTATCATAGATCGACGTTACATCAATCTGTGTATCATTGATCCCAGGTATGCTTACCGAGATGGCGGAAGGGGGCACCGAGCAGCGGCTGACGATCGATCAGCTCGCACAGACAGCCGGACTGACCGTGCGCAACGTGCGCAGCTATCAGTCCCGGGGGCTGATCCCTCCCCCGGAGGTGCAGGGCAGGGTCGGCTACTACGGTGCCGAGCACCGGGCGCGGCTGGCGCTGATCCGCGAGATGCAGGCCCAGGGGTTCAACCTCGCTGCGATCGCCCATCTGCTGGAGCAGGCCTCGGGCGCCAGCGAGGAGGTTCTCGGCTTCACCCGCTCCCTGATGGCCCCCTTCGAGACCGAGCCCTCCGAGATCGTCGGGCAGGCCGACCTACTGGAGCGTCTCGGTGGCAGCATCGACCCAAAGCTCATCGCCAAGGCGGAGAAGCTCGGCCTGGTGATCTCGATCGGAGAGGACAGCTTCGAAGTGCCCAGCCCGACCCTGCTGGGCGCCGGCGAGCGACTGGTCGCGCTGGGCGTCCCCTTCGACGCCGCGCTCGACACGATGGACAAGCTCAGGCGTGACACCCAACGCATCGCGCAGACGTTCGTGCGGATCTTCCTGGAGTTCATCTGGAAGCCCTTCGACGACGCCGGCCGGCCCGATTCCGACTGGCCTCAGGTGCGAGAGGCCCTCGATCAGCTACGGCCGCTTGCGTCCGAGGCCCTCACCGCCGCCTTCCAGCCCACGATGACCAAGGCCGTCGAGGTGGCCTTCGGCAAGCAGATCGCCCGAGGACGCACACGCAAGTCATGACCCGCGCGCATCGGTAGTTTCACCCTGACGACGGCGGCTTTCCTCTGCGTGCGGGACCGCGATGCGGATTTAGCCTTTGGACTATGGCTGCGCGAACCACGCATCCGACTCGGGTCGTCATCTGTGGTGGCGGCGTCGCCGCAGCCGAGACCCTGCTGGCGCTGCGAGCCCTCGGCCCGATCAACGCGGAGGTGCACCTGGTTGCTCCGAACCGCCAGTTCGTCTACCAACCGCTTGCGGTGGCGGCGTGCTTCGACCTCGCCGAGCCCCACCTCTTTGAGCTCGCCAAGATCGCCGGAGAGCAGCGCGCCAAGCTGCACGTGGACTCGCTGGCAAGCGTCGAGGTCGAGGACCGGCGCGTCCGACTTGCCAGTGGCAGCGTCCTTGCCTACGACTTCCTGGTTGTAGCGATCGGCGCTCAGCGACGTGACTGGCTGGAGGGCGCGTTGCATTTCACTGGAGTGGCGGATGTGGCGGCGTTCCGGATGCTGCTCGATCGATTCGAGAGCGGCTCCGACCAGCGACTGTGCTTCGTCAGCCCCGCCGAGGTCAGCTGGACACTGCCGCTGTATGAGCTTGCGTTGCTGACGGCCTCGCATTTGGCCGACCTCGGCGTCATCGGCGTTGAGCTCACCATCGCCACACCCGAGCTCGAGCCCCTTGCGGTGTTCGGGCCGGCGGCCAGCCGGATGCTGCACAACCTGCTCGCGGACCGCGGGATAGCGCTCAAAGTCGGTGCGCACGCACAGAGGATCGAACACGGCAGGCTCCACTTCGACCCGCCCGCCACCCTCGAGGTCGATCAGGTGGTCACCCTTGCCCAGCTCGAGGGTCCCGCTGTGCCAGGGCTGCCTTCCGACGCAGCCGGCTTCCTCAACGTGGATGAGCACAGCCGGGTTGTCGGCCTCGAAGACGTCTACGCCGCCGGCGATGGAACAACCTCCCCGGTCAGGCAAGGAGGTATCGCCACCCAACAGGCCGATGCGGCCGCCGAGGCCATAGCGGCACAAATGGGCGCCGTCGTCACCCCATCTCCCCTACGGCCCACGCTCAGAGGCGTTCTGCTCACCGGTATCGCCCCGACCTATCTGCGCGCGCGGATCGCGGCCACCGGAGACTCCTTCGAGGTCGCCGCCAACCCACTGTGGTGGCCGCCCAGCAAGATCGCTGGCCGCTACCTGGCAACGTATCTAGCCAGCCATGACCCGCTCACCCACGACGAAACGCTCAAAGACCGTCCGCGCTCTGCTCGGAATCCCGCGAGGATCCAAGAGTCACACGACGAAGCTCGCCAGCTGGCACTGACCTTCGCCGAGCACGACGCCGCTGGTGGCCACTTCAAGTCCGCCCTGGAGTGGCTGGAGGTGATCGAGCGGCTCGACGGTGTGCTGCCGCCCGGATACCTCCACAAGCGAGCTGACTGGCAGCGCAACGCCCGGGAGTAAGCGGACGAGGCTGTTTACGGCTGCTCGATGCTGTCGATCATTGACCTCCAGGCCGGGCTCCTGCAAGTCAGTCGATCGATCCAGGCTCAGCGACCCATACGCTCTCAATCCCGAGTACGCGGCAGAGGGGCTCGAAATGGTGGTCATAGTGCAGCACGCCTGCGCCCCGACCGGCGGCGGCCGCGGCAATCAGATAGTCCGCCGCTGGGATGCGTCGCTCGCCTCGCAACTCGCGCGAGGCGCCGAGAGCCGCACCGCTCGCGCTGCGCGTGACACGAGCCGCAGGCAAAGCGGCCAGGGTTTGGTCCAGGTCAGCGAATCTCCGCTCGTCGCGAGCGCTCGCAAGTAGCTCAAGCGCGACCACGGGACACACGGCGAGCAGGTCGGATTCTGCGGTTGCCAGCCAGCGAGGAAGCACGACCGGGTCGCGCTGGCGGTTCCACGCCGAGGTATCGAATACGAGCAATCCGCCGGAGCCGTAGGGCTCAGCGATCGGCATGAAGCTGCTCTGAGACCGCGAAGTCGTACCCATCGTCATCACCGGCTGCTATTCGCAGCAGATGATCGCGGGCCTTGCTTCTGTCAGCGCGCTCCGCACGGATCGCCTCCGCGCCACGCAGCGCGAGGTCACGCACCGCGCGTGAGCGCGGCTCCGTACCGCCGAACTCAGCGACGGCGGCAGCCAGCTCGGAGTCGAGCGTGACCTGGATACGCGGCGTGGTGGGTGGCACATCTGCAGTGTACCGCATGACTGGTACACCATCTCTTAGGCGGAAATGCAAGAGGCGGGACCCGAACGAAACCCGAACATAGGTTTGGATTCCTTGATCGAGGCGCTGCTCGATCCGGTCGCGCGGCGCGCTCGCCAACAAGCCCTGGAAGCCTATAGCGACCAGAACGTAGATCGAGCGACCTAGATATCGGACGTGGTTCGCGTCCCACCGTCCGGACCCGACGGGACGAAGACCAAAACGTAGCCCAGGCTGAGGACCTTGCCACAGGCGCTCGTCAAGCCCGTAGGCAGCGACGTGCGTGGATGTCCGGGCCAGGCCCCTCGCTCCAGAGCCGGGAGAAGGTCGGAAGCCCGCTCTTCTCCTAGAGGGCCGGGCGGAGCTCAGCTCAAGAACTCTCGCGACCCTCGATGCGCGCCCTAGCGTCTGATTATGCACGCGGTTTTGGTTGCCGCCTGGAGGTCATGTAAGCTGATCGCCGATTCCGCCTCCTCATATGAGGCGCAAAAATCGGCAACCACCGCGGAGGTCCTAACAAGATGGCCGTACCCAGCAGCGTACTCCCCGAGCCTGACCGCCGTCTACGCCTCCAGCAACTCGGCCTTGATGTGTCCGATCTACGAGAAGCTATGCGTGCTGGCTACAACCACGCCGCTAGCTGCACCGATCACGACCCGCGGTCTCTGCCGGGCACGCTGGCCTGGGCAAAGGGAACCGGGGATCTCCGGGACCGGCTGAAGGTTCACGGGTGGAAGGCCGACCGCAACGAGAACTTCGAGAGCGTCGTCCATCCCAAGGGCCATCACGCGGTCGCAATCATGGCTGGCACCTCGCAGACCGGCTGTGCGGATGGCCTACCACCGCGCACCAAGACGCCGCGTGGGCCAGCAACTGGCCGCGCTGTGCAGGCCAATCGACAGCTGAGCTTCGCGGGCGCCGACCCGGCTTTCGGGCCTTCGGACGAGGACGGGCGCCACGTCACCTGGCTGCTCCTCCACTACTACGACCGGAATAGCAAGGAGATCCGGCTCGAGCTCTCGCTCCCGAGCGAGATGACCGGCAAGCAGGTGACCGCTTGGCATGAGCGAATCCTGCTTGAAACTATCCCGTTCGCGACCAAGATCGTGGACTTCGATGAGGTCGAAGCGGCCGACATCAACGTGGACATAACCCGCCGTCAGTCCTAGCGCTCTATGGCGCACTTCAACCCAAGTCGTCTTGACCTGGCGCGGCGACGGCGTGGATGCGCGAAGGGAGCACTCGCTAAGGCGGCAGCAGTTGCGCCACGCACGCTGACCGCGTACGAGCGTGGCGAGACGGAACCCGACGAGCGCGTTCTCGCACGTCTCGCCGCTGCGCTGGCGTTTCCTGTCGCGTTCTTCGTAAGAGAAGATGCGGTCGAGCCGTCGATCGACGGCGTGAGCTTCCGTGCGCTGAGCAGCATGACGGCCCGCCAGCGAGATCAGGCGTGCGGCGCTGCTTCGATCGCTCTCGAGCTCGATCGATGGGCGCGCGAGCGCTTCGATCTGCCGGATGTCAAGGTGCCACGCCTTCGGGAAATGGATGCCGAGGCAGCGGCGGAGGCTGTGAGAGTTGAGTGGGGCCTTGGAGAGCAGGTCGCACCGAACATGATCCACTTGCTTGAGGCGCATGGGGTACGCGTATTCTCGCTGGTCCAAGAGTGTGCCGAGGTTGATGCTTTTTCCTTCTGGCATGACGGCACGCCGTACGTCTTCCTCAATGGGATGAAGACAGCGGAGCGGAGCCGAATGGATGCCGCGCACGAGCTTGGGCATCTCGTGCTCCACTACTGGGGTGGTCCCAAAGGGCGCGTTGCTGAGCGAGAGGCACAGCTGTTCGGAGCGTCTTTCCTTATGCCGAGGAGAGATGTTCTCGCCACGATGCCGCACGGGGCTACGGTTCCCCAGATTATTGAAGCGCGTAAGCGCTGGAAGGTCTCAGCCATGAACTTGGCTGTGCGCATGGCAAAGCTCGAACTCTTGACCGAGTGGCAAGCGCGGGCGAGCTATATCCAGCTGGGTCAACGCGGATTCCGCGCTGGCGAGCCGGGGGGAATCGAGCGCGAGACCTCGCAAGTCTGGGACAAGGTATTCGCTGCGCTACGCAATGAGGGAACCTCCCGCGGGGAGGTTGCGCGTCAACTCGACGTGAGCCTGGAGGACCTCAACGCGTCCGTCTTCGGCCTCGTTGTACCGAAAGACGGAGTCGTCCCAAGGACGACGGCCGGTCCTCTTCCGAGCGGTCCACCAACACTAAAGATCGTCGGGGACAAGTAGCTATCGGTATCGGCCGCGCGAGCCGCTAATCGTCGCGGGTGGCTCGATCGTCCCGCCGGCCGGGGAAAGCGCCCTCAAGGACCGCCAAGAGACGGCGGAGCCATTCCTCCGCGCCGATCTCGCCAATGAGTCTCTTGTTCGCGTCGATCCAGCGCTGCTTGGAAACGATGGCCTCGTGCTTCCCTGCTAGATCCGGATCGATTGAGACGGCATAGACCGGGTTGATCAACATATCCGTGACATCGTCTTCGCTCCACACGACAGCTTCCTCACTTAACAACTGAGATTATAGGCCACGATCGCCGAGCCGTCGAGGTACTGAGGCGCAATGGCGTCGGCCTAGAGGCTAAGCCGACCGTCTTAGGTGTCAATTCGGCGCTGAAGGTGCGGATACTGGGCTGCACGCCCCCTCGCCCACGTCGCTGACGGACTCGCGTATGTCAGCCTCGCCCGTTCGCCGGGCAGCAATCATTGTGCATTATGTGAAAGCTGTGCCCGCAAGTCAGCCAGCTCGCTCTCGGCGCGTTTGATCATGGCAGCACCGCAGACACCGCAATAGCCCTTTTCGGGAGTCGCAATGCCCGGAGCCTTGACGACCACCCGCAGCTCGCCTTTGAGGATCACGTGCTTAGCGCTGTGAGCACAATGACACTTCTTTCCAGCGGATCGCACCTCTACCCGCAACAGAAGTGACTTGAAGCTAGCCATGCGCGAGCGCCTCTCTTAGTTGCTCTTCCACACCGTCAGCAATCTCATCTAGCAGTGGGAGCACTGTTTCAATCTGGTCGAGCGTCAGCTCGCGCCGTTCGCCGGACTGAATATCGAGCCGGTCATTGACCGCGCGATGCATCCGGGCGATCGCAGCACCGAGATTGTTCTGTCCTGGAGCACCTCCCAGGAGGGCAATCCGCACTCCAGTTGGAGCCTCTCCGAGCGACTCGCAGATCCGATTTGCCGCCGACTGTGTCAACTCACGTAGCTGCTGGCGAAGCACTTTGCGCTGAGTCTGGGGTTGGACTGGCATCTCCCGCAGCTCGCTCGGCGTATCGGACCTGTCACGCGACTGGATGAGTCGGCGGCGTAGCTCGTCTCGGTCCAGTCCGAGGGCCTCCGGGTCCATGCCTTGTTCGCGCATGACGCTGATGAGGTTGTCAATGACGGCGTCGTCCGATGGATCGAGATAGGGATCGGACATAAAGCGGTCAATAATCTCCTGATGCACAGTCATCTCGGGGCTCAGGCGGCGCCTACCGCCGCCGTCGCCGTCGGACTCAGGAATCGGAGCTTCTCCAGCTTCTAGCCATCCGTGAATCAGCATCTGGTCATCCCCATCGATGTTCTTGAAGTCATGCCAATTGGCATCTTGATTCATACCGACGTGAGACACGACGACGCCCTCGTTGTCTGGATGGTTTGGCGCGTTTTGACTGTTTACCCGCATGACGCGGCCCACGAATTGGATGTACGGATTGAGAGAGCGAAACGGCCGGAAGATTGCGCCCACAGAGAGTGGCGGATGGTCGAACCCCTCTCCGAGCATCTGCACTTGGACGATGACGTCAAGCGTTCCATTGCGTAGGTCGGCGAGAACGGCTTCCCGCTCGGCCTCATCCTGAGCAGAGTGGATCTCGCGTGCGTTGAGAGACCGTTCCCGATAGAGATCACGAATCTGCCGTGCGTGGGCCATCGAGCAACCCACCGCTATCAGTTGGTGACGGAACCCGGTGCGATTACGTAGGTGCTCCAGCCACTGAATCGAGGCATCTACGATATGGCGGTTGCACTCGGGAGCGAGCGCGACGCCTCTCGAGAACCAGGTTTCTTCCTTGAGTTCAAGCACCTCTTTGAGCGAATGCCGCTGAGCGTCGCCTTCGTATGTGAACGTGATCTCCTGAGGCGAGAGGTTGACCGCCGTCATCTGCTTGATGTAGCCGCGTTGCATCGCGTCGCGGAAGCTGTAGCGGTAGATCACATCTCCTGTGACTGGCTGCTCGTCAGCTCTAAACGGCGTTGCAGTGAGGCTAATGACCTTCGCCTCGGGAAACCGCTCGAATACACCCTGCCAGGTCGACGCGACGTTGTGGTGACCCTCGTCAACGATGATCATGTCGAAGAAAGCATCCGGGAATTGCGGCAGCCACCTCTCTACCCGCTGCGCCAGCTGCTGGATGTTGGTCACCACAATGTGCGCCTGCTCCGTGTCGTCAAAGTTGGCGTCACCGTCAAGCAGGGCGATGCTCGGGACCGTCTTAGGGTCCGGAAAGACACGAGTGCGTCGGTAGAACGAATCCGGCCGCGTTACATCGAGATCATCGGCCAATTGTCGGCGTATCTCGAGGTTGGGAGCTATGACGAGTACGCGGCCAGCTGATATTCCGAATGGAAGAAGGGCAATCAAGCCGCTCTTGCCACATCCCACTGGGATCTGCTCTATCGCCGCCGAAGCTGGGCCGGCTGAGAAGTGCTGCGCCGCTGCGTTGTATCCATCGATCTGAGGGACGCGCAAGCTCGCGTTCCCGTTGATCGAGACTGGGGTGCGAGCGAAAAAATCTGCTATTTCATCTGTGTTCATGATGTTCCTCTAGTGTACGCCTTGCTCCGAGTTCGAAGCAAGGCATCCGTTCCATCTATTGCGCATGCGGAGAGTGCTCGAACACAGTGCCGCAGCCGACTTCGCCTGGCCGAACATATGTTCCCATCCAGCCCGGACTGAACAGCACCGCTACATACCGGCGGACCCTCAGTGAGTCCGGAGCCCAGCCCGTTGGGCATGGGCAGAAGGGGCTTTCGGGCGGAGACCCGCGCTGTCCGTGTCAGCCATCTTGGCGGTGGACCACCGCTCGCAACCGATGGGAGAGGCTAGGCTGTTTCAGAGATCGCAACGACGCGAAGCGCCGGCCGAGGAGCTCAAGACTTGCCCGAGTCGCTGGAAATCCACATCTTCCTTTCGCATAACCGCGCGGACAAGCAGCTGGCCGAGAGGTTGGCGGCTCAGCTCCGGCTTGTTGGAGCCGATGTCTGGCTCGACGCCTGGGAGATCAAGCCAGGAGATTCGATCCCCGGCGTGGTCAACGACGCTCTTGCTGTCGTAGACACGGTGCTTGTACTCTGGTCGGCGAGCGCAGCCGAGTCGCGCTGGGTTGAGGCTGAGCTTGCGGTCGCCCTGCAGCGACGGTTGGATGACGGCGATCTTCGGATCATCCCGGTTCGCCTTGACGACACACCCTTGCCTCCCCTGCTTCGTCCGCTCAAATACCTCCGCGCGGCTGACGACGATGATGTCTTGGCGATTGCAACCCAGGTCGTCGACCTTGGTTCTGAAGCTGATGTTCTACGGGCCATACAGAGGACCATCGATGAAGCGGGGCTTGAGTTTGCCTATTTCCCGGGGTATGGGCTGATCGTCGGATGTCCGTCGTGTGGGGCACCGACGAGCGAGCTAGAGCACTGGTCGGCTGTTGATGACCGACGTGACGACACGTACGCCGGAGCACGGTGTAAGACCTGCGGCTGGGAGGACGGTGGCGAGATCTGGTGACACGCCTGACGCGCCTTGGGCCTGCGTCCCGCTCTGCGCGGCGACGTCGCACAAGCGGCATTCAGCGACGTTAGTGCGCACCAGATGCGCCGCCGTAGCGCATGCGGGACGCAGCTGCCCTCAAGATATCAACCGTTAGTCGAGGCCACGCATGGAGGGCGGCGCGCAAACTGTCTCGGGTATCCGTGGCTCCTAGATGATCTCGCCAACCAGATCACCGTCCTGTCGCGGCGCGTGCCGCGAGGATCCCATCGACGTAAAACCCGTGGCTGCCGTCGCGCTCCAAGTCCTCGCGTGACAGGTTACTACCGATGTAAATCAAGCTCGCCGCGATGAACGCCGGAGTCGCGTACCACGTTCCCCGGCCAGCCGGCCTGAGGGCGTGTAGCGCTTGCTCGCCCCAATCGCCTGCCTGATCCAAGAACCGGTCGAGGGCCTTGAGATCCGCGAAACCCGCTAGCTGACTTGCCAGCGTCAACTCGGCCACGCCCTCCGGATCATCGGGGTTGGACCCCACGGTGGGCTTCTCTAGGTTAAAGCCCGCGCGTACTGCTGCCGCGCCCCACTGCTGCATCCGTGGACTGGTGTCGACGTAGACTTCGATCGAATCGCGATCGATAGGTAGATTGAGGTGTCCTGAGGACACGCTCTCCTTGTAGGTGCTGCTTAGATGCTCGGCACCCTGACGGACAGACTCGAATTGGTCGTCCGCCACCTCCAGCAATGCGCTGATACGAAACAACTTACGCTTAAGCTCCGTCGGGATCTCGCTTGCCCGCTTGTAGTTCAGTCGGTGATCGATCGCTGCCCACGCATGCTGAAGCACCGTTCGTACCTGGATCTCGGCCTTAAGCCCGCGATAGGGCGACCACTCGCTGAGGCCAGCTCTCGATGGCGAGCAGCTCACAACGTAATGATCAGAGCGGTAGCCAAAGCGGTCCGGATCGGACGTGGGTGTTCGCTTCCATGAGTTCGCTTCGTCGACGGTGAACTCCCGCTCGACTAGCGAGTCGACGCGCTCAACATCGCTTGAGTAGTACAAAATGGCTCTCTTGCGCTCGGTGTAGGTGACGGGGGTGCTGGATCTCGCTGCTGGGCAG
>ODAK010000632.1_pt1 | contig 40152 bp, 35 predicted proteins | sample 1539591 | NCBI WGS metagenome assembly ODAK01 (sample SAMEA3539303, study PRJEB22396) | soil metagenome | biome: tundra; feature: field; material: soil | place: USA | collected 2010-05 | depth 0.15 m | reverse complement strand
CCCCAAGGCCCGCGGCAACGACTACCTCAAGTAACTGTTCGTCGCGGCGCCCGGATCGATGTCGGTCGCGACCCCGCGATATTTGTTGTCTTGGTGTCGATGTCCGCGGCGACGAGGTCCGTACAGTGGTTGGTGAAACTGGCTTGCCCTGGTAATTGACGTTGCTCGCGCCAGCGCCCTTGACTCGTACGCTCGCATTTCGCGGCGCGGCTAGTCACGAGAAGTTGAACGTTACGCGTTGGGGAGAGTTGAAAGGTGACGGGCAGGCAAGGACCCGAGGCGCGACAGCCATGTCCTCTGGCGCGGCGCCAAACTCTGAAACACTTGGACAATGACATCGCGCTACGGCATCACGATTCCCTTTGATGGCGTTACCCTGAGGGCGCACAAGGAGTGGTTCCACCGACTGGCCGATCTCGGCTACAGCGACGTCTGGTCGGCCGAGGTGGACGGCGCCGACGGCTTCACACCCCTGACGCTCGCGGCGATCTGGGAGCCGCGCCTTAGCCTCGGCGTCGCCGTGACGCCGGTCTTCACGCGCGGACCGGGATTGCTGGCCATGAGCATTGCGGCGCTGGCCGAAGTGGCCGACGGACGCTTCACCATGGGACTGGGCGCGTCGAGCGAACCGGTGGTGCAGCGCTGGAACGGCATCTCCTACGACAAGCCCTACGCGCGCACCCGCGACGTCCTCAACTTCGTCAAGCGGGCCCTGGACGGCGAGAAGATCGACGAGGTATTCGAGACCTTCGAGGTCCACGGCTTCAAACTCTCGCGGCCGGTCATAAACCGTCCGCCGATCCTGCTCGGCGCGCTGCGCCCGGGCATGCTGCGCCTGGCCGGTCGCGAGGCCGATGGCGCGATCCTCAACTGGCTCGCGGCGACTGACGTGGCCCAATGTCGCAGCGAAGTCGGCGAGGGCAAGACGATCGCGGCGCGCCTCTTCGTCATCCCGACCGAGGACGCCGAAACCGCCCGGGCGATCGGGCGGCGCATGATCACGTCCTACCTCACCGTTCCCGTCTACGCCGAGTTCCACCGCTGGCTCGGGCGCGGCGAGCAACTCCAGCCGATGTGGGATGCCTGGGCCGCCGGCGACCGCAAACTGGCCAACGAGGTCATCCCCGACTCAGTCGTCGACGAGCTCATCATCCATGGTTCCTACGACGCGTGCCGCGAGCACGTGGGTCGCTACATCGAAGCCGGAATCCAGATACCAGCGCTGGCGATTGTCCCCTTCGGCATCAACCTGGAAGAGGCTGTCGAAGGGCTGAGTCCTCGCTAGGCCGGGACCCCGACCTCGGTTACCGTCGCCCCATGAACTACGGCATACCTGAAGGTAGCGATAAGACAATGCCGAAAGAGAAGGAACGTCAATTGTTATTCCTTGGCATGGGGTTCTACGGTGCGATCTTCATGATCAATGTGGTGGTCTTCTATTCGTACCAGTCGTCGAAACCGCACATCGCCGTGCTGCGAATACTCGCTCCCGTGCTCACGGTCGCTTTGACCATTTCGGACACTTGGTTCCTTCGCCGCATCTGTCGAAAGCAGTTTCCAACGAATCCAGAGTTACTCGAGAAGTGGCCAATCAACGTCCCTTCGTATCCAACGTGGCTTTACTACGTGTACCTCGTTCTGAGCTTCGCCATTTCCGGCTACCTGTTGAGCCGACTCTAAGACTCCTACACTGGACGATGAACTGAACGGAGAAGCGTGACCAAGGACAAGAGCCGGGTGAAGATCGGTGTGGTCGACACCATGTTCGCGCGTTTCGACATGGGCGCCGCCGCGCGGGCCGAACTGGCCGAGTGTCCCGGGTACAACGAGACCTTCGAGGTCGTTTCCACGACCGTGCCGGGCTTTAAAGACCTGGCGGTGGCCGCCAAGAACCTGATCGAAAAGGACGGCTGCTCGATCGTGTTGGCCCTGGGCATGCCGGGCAAGGCGCCGATCGACAAGCAGTGCGCTCACGAGGCGGCCCTGGGAATAATGCAGGCCCAGCTCATGACCTCGACGCCCATCCTCGAGGTCTTCGTGCACGAGGACGAGTCCGACGATCCCGCGGTACTGGCGTCGGTGTTCGAGAATCGTTCGCGCAAGCACGCACGCAACGCCTATTGGATGCTTTTTGAACCCGAGCAACTGAGTCGGCGCGCCGGTCAGGGCATCCGTCAGGGCTTTGACGACGAGGGTCCCCTCACCCTCGCGTAGGAATTGGGCGGACCGCGTCGGTCACTATGCTCGCCATGGTTACCCGCCCAAGGAGGACGCCATGCCCGAAGCCGTCATCGTCGCCACCGGTCGCACGCCGATCGGCCGCGCCTTCAAGGGATCGCTCGTCGACGTGCGCCCCGACGACCTCACCGCCCTGGTGGTGCGCGAGGTACTGGCCAAGGTGCCCGAACTCGATCCCCAGAGCGTGGAGGACCTCATCGTGGGCTGCGGCCAGCCCGCGGGTGAGTCGGGCTTTAACGTCGCGCGCGTCGCCGCCCTACTGGCCGGCCTCGACAACGTGCCCGGCGTGACGGTCAATCGTTACTGCTCCTCTTCGCTCCAGACCATCCGCATGGCCGCGCACGCCATTCGCTCGGGCGAGGGCGACGTCTTCATCGCCGCCGGCGTCGAGACGGTCTCGCGCTTCGTCCACGGGGCGTCCGACGGTGGCAAGGCCGTCAATCCCCTCTTCGCCGAGGCCATGGCGCGCACGTTGAGCCGCGCGGAGAAAGTGACCGAACCGTGGACACCGGCCCAGGGCCTGGCCGACATCTACATCGCCATGGGTCAGACCGCGGAGAACGTGGCCGAGTACGAGCACGTCTCGCGCCTGGAGATGGACGAGTTCGCCGTGCGCAGCCAGGAGCTGGCGGTCGCCAGCCAGACCAACGGATTCTTCGAACGCGAGATCATCCCCGTCACCCTGGCCGACGGCACGGTGATTTCCAAGGACGACGGCCCGCGCGCCGGCACCACGCTGGAGAAGCTCTCGGCCCTGCAGCCGGTCTTTCGCGCGGGCGGTTCGATCACCGCCGGCAACGCCTGTCCGCTCAACGACGGCGCGGCCGCGGTGATCGTCATGAGCGACACGCGGGCCAAGGAACTGGGCATCACGCCACTGGCGCGCATCGTCGCGAGCGGCGTGAGCGGGCTCAACCCCGAGATCATGGGCTTGGGTCCCATCGAGGCCTGTCGCCAGACCCTCGCGCGCGCCGGCATGAGCATCGACGAGATCGACCTGGTCGAGATCAACGAGGCCTTCGCCGCCCAGGTCATCCCCAGCGCCAAGCACCTGGGCATCAGCTGGGACAAGCTCAACGTCAACGGCGGCGCGATCGCCCTCGGTCACCCCTTCGGCATGACCGGCGCGCGCATCATGACCACGTTGCTCAACGGTCTCGAGGACCGCGACATGAGATTCGGTCTCGAAACAATGTGCGTCGGCGGCGGCCAGGGCATGGCCATGATCGTGGAGCGCCTTGGGTAGGCCTACGCCGTGCCGGTCGTGCGCCGCAGGGGGTTCTCGGTGAAGGCCCGGTGCTCGTCGGCGGTGACGGCGCGAGATTCGTCGGGCAGCAGCACCGGAATATTGCCGCGCACCTCGTAGGCCACGCGCAGTCGCGGGTTGTAGAGCACGTTCTCGTCGGCCAGGTAAATCAACGTGCCGTGGTCAACCGGGTCTTCGAGCAGGTTCAGAAGAAAGTCGTCGAGAGCCATTGGCGTTAATCCCCTTTGAGTTCGCTTTTCACTCCCCAGACCTTACGCCCGTCGTCGAGGACGTCGGGACGCTCCGGCGCGCGGCGCGTCCTGCGCCGTCGCGTCAGCGCCACCACCAAGAAGACGAGGCCGGCGAGGGCGGTCAACTGACTTATGTGGTCGCCCCACTCATTGGCCGGCGTACTGGTGTAATCCAACGAGACATCGCGCGAGGTGGGCACCACGACCATGAGATTGGGGCTCACGCGATAGGGCCCGATCGCGCCGCTCGCGTGCCAGCGCGGGAAGTAGGAGATCTTCACCAGTACCGGCAACCCGACCCGGTCGACGTGAAAGGAGATCGACTGCGTGCCCATCACGACGTTGGTGACCTTCACGTTGGCGACCGCGATGTCCTTCATGGAGGTCACGTTGGCGGCCCGAGGCCACGTGCTCGGCCCGCTGGCGGCGGCGAGGGTCGGCCAGAGCTTGGGGTCGAGCCACCACTTGGCGTTGGCGTCGAGCCACGGCACGCGCCCGGAAGTAGTGGCGAGTACGTTGGGCAGTTCGCTCACGCCCTCGACGACGGGGCTGTTTTTGATCAAGTAGATCCGCCACGTATAACCCGGTGTCGGCCACGCCTTGGTCGTGGCGATGAGCTTCAACTCTTTGTCGGCGTTGGCTTGGGCGACCACGTCGGGCGAAAAGGCTATGTAGTACTTGACGCCCAGCATCTGCAGATGCTCGACGCCCTCGGCCACGCCGAGTGAACCGTAGTTGAGACCGGCCTGCGCGTCGCTCGGGAAGGCGCTTAACTCGGCCTGATCGAGGAAGTGGTAGGGCGTGGTCGCCGAGGACTCGAAGAGCAGGCCCTCCATGGAGCCAACGCAGTTGTTCGTCCAGTACGGCAGGAGCATCAGCGCCTCGGGCGTGCCGAAACGCTGCTGGTCGGAGTTGTACTCCCACATGGCGCGCCCGCACCCGTAGCGTTTCGACACCCGCTCCATGGTCGTGATGATGTTGTGGTACTCCGGCCAGGAGGACTGACCCTGGTAGCCCTCGTAGTTGGTCTGGGCCCAATTGGTGACCTGGTTGCCGCTCGTGGACAGGTGCAACTTGTTGGCCAACGGTGTGATGAGGCCCGGCACGGTTGAGAGCAGGCCAATGATCGCCACGCTCACCGTGGCGGCCATGGTGCGCTTGGCCCATCGCTGGTGGTCGCCCGCTCGCTCTTCGTCGCTCACGGCCCACGTCGCGGGCGCGACGACGGGCTGGACAACGTCTGGCCAATGCGGCGTCGCGACCGCCATGAGCTCGTGCATGAATTGGTCGCCCTCGACGTCTTGAGCCGGTGGCTCGGGAGCCTTTCGCCGGGGCCGGCGGGCCCAACGCGCCAGGAAGTAGCCGAAGAGCCATCCGGTGCTCAGGTGGATCGAGATGAACCAGAACGGCACTATTCGTTCGTTCAAGATCACGCTCTGCGGATCGAGCACGTAGGCGGCCAACGACAGCACCGTGAGCGTGGCGAGCACCATGCCGAGGCGGTCGCGGACCCAGAAGGCAGCCACCAGGGCAATCGCCGCCAGCACGATGACCCAGCGATCGCCGCCCGCCGTGATCACGCCGGTTTGGGGATTGCGGTAGTACCAACCCAGCTGCGCGAAGACCTGGTACAGCGTGTTGACGGGCTGGTTGATGTAACCCAGCGAGTTCGTCAGGCTTTGCGTCGTGCCGAAGGGCAACAGCCACCACGCCGACAGCCCGGCCGAGAGCAGACCGGCCCCCAACGCAAATCGAAGGGGGCGCGAGTAGTCGCCGCGCACGGTGTCAAGATCGGTGGGGTCACCAATGCCGCGACGCTGCAACGACTCGAAGACCACCAGCACCCCCACCGCCACGATGGTGAAGAACCACGGCAGGATGTGGGCCGCCAGCGTCGCGCTGAGACAGATCGCGGCCCACCAGTAGCCGCGCCCGGTGCGTACCCCGCGTGCGAAGAGCCCGATCGCGAGCAGGCTGAGGGCCAGCGACAGCGAAAAGGCGTACTCGCCGGCCATCGTCGAAAAGAGATTGCCGCCGTCGATGGTGAAGGAGGCGTCGAAGAGAAAGGGCAACGTCGCGAGCGCGAGTGCCGCCGGAACGGGGCGGGGCGCCTTGAAGAGCTTGCCCATCGAGTAGGCCGTGATCGGCATGAGCACCGAGCCCATGATGGTCGCCAGTTTGAAGGCGACGGCGAAGTTGATGACGTAACTGGCCAGCGAGGCAAAGAAGTCGGGCAGGATCCAGTAGTAGGTGTAGGCCGGCATGCCCGCGAACCAACCGGAATACCACGGAGTCACGCTGAAGATGTTGCCCTGCGAATGCAGATAGGCCGGCAGCGCCAAGTGCGAGCCCGTGTCGCCGCCGGTGATCGTGGTCGACGAGAACACCAGCGCCGGATGCAACGACCAGATGGTGACGTAGATCACGGCCAGCACGATCACCACGTCCATCACGCGTAGCGGCGTCCAGTACTCTCGCAGTCGCCTCAACATCAGTGGCCCGATCGTTGGACAATGAGACCGACCATGGCGACCGCGTTAAAGGAGACGTGCGTGATCACGCTCGGGATAAGGCGCTGCGTGCGGCGAAGGACCAACGCCAATACCACTCCGAACAGGGCCAGACCCACGAATTGCAGCGCTTCGCCGTGGGCCAACGCGAAGAGGCAGGCGCTCAGCACCACCGCACCCACCGCGCCCGCTCTTGGCGCGACGCGGCTGAGACCGTCGTGGAGCGTGCGATAGAGCACGCCGCGAAAGAACCACTCCTCCATGATGGGCGCGAGCAAAGTAGTCATCACCACCAACAAGACGAAGGCGGCGCCGTGCGCTCCGCCGAAGAGATGCTTCACCGGTTTGTTGAAATTCTTAAAATGGAACGGGTAGTAGATCAGATCGATGGCGTACTGACAGGCCACGCCCAGCACCACGTAGAAAAGGTCACTGGGGCGCGCTCGCCACTGATCGGGCAAGGCGCGCAGTCTGCCGTGCGCGCTGGCGAAGTAAATGGCCGATCCGAAGCCGCACCACAGTCCCACCAGACCCAGCGCATTGGACCACCACGGCGGGACGCTGGCCTTGGAAAGGGCTTGAAAGCCCCCCGGGAAGTGGGCGAGTTGGGCGCCCAACGCCACGAGCACACTGGCGACAATCTCGCCCGCGAGAAACCCGACGAGACAACCCATCAAGATTTGTCCCACTCGAATTCGGTCGGTAGATTCCTTGGCGATCGGAGAACTCACTGGCTCTTACGCTAACAAGTGGGGAGTTTTGCACAGGCTGCGAGTCTCACTGTCGCGGTAGGCGCTTAGATTGTTAGTCGTGAGTACTCCAGACAACGAGAAGCCCGGGGCCAACAAGTACCTGCCCAGCTTTAAGAAACCCGTCACGCCCGATTCGCGCCGGCGCATGATCACGATTGCCCTGGTGTTGTTCGTGCTGGGTATCCTGCTCATTCCTTCGCTCTTTTCACACAAGAGCGTCAAGACCATCTCTTACTCCACCCTGATTCACGACGCCCGCAAACAAGAGGTCGTGTCAGGCAGTATCAGCAACGCCAGTGGAATCATCACCGGACAATTGAGCAACGGCACGAATTACAGCTCCAACGGTCCGGTGCCGGTGCTCTCCAACGAAGTCAACCTGTTGCGCACGAACAACGTCAACGTCACCTTCGCCAATCCCTCGAGCATCCTCGCCGCGTTCCTGCCCTACCTCATCTGGATCCTCATCTTCGCTGGCTTCATGTTCTACGCGAGCCGCCAGGCCCGCGGCCAGATGAATGGCATGATGTCGGTCGGACGCTCCAAGGCCAAGCAGTTCAATCAGGACAAGACGACCACCACCTTCGCGGACGTGGCCGGTTACCTCGGCGTCAAACAAGAGATCAGCGAAGTCGTCGAGTTCTTGAAATCGCCGGGCCGATATAAGGACATCGGGGCCCTGATCCCCAAGGGCATCTTGCTGGTCGGTCCGCCCGGTACTGGCAAAACAATGCTCGCTCGCGCCGTGGCCGGTGAAGCGGGCGTGCCGTTCTTCTCGGTGTCGGGATCGGACTTCATGGAAATGTTCGTCGGCGTCGGCGCCAGTCGCGTGCGCGACCTCTTTGGCACGGCCCGCAAGCAGGCGCCGGCCATTGTCTTCATCGACGAGATCGACTCCATCGGTCGCAAGCGCGGCGCCGGCATCGGTGGCGGCCACGACGAGCGCGAGCAGACGCTCAACCAAATGCTCAACGAGATGGACGGCTTCGATCCGACCGAGGGAGTGGTCGTCATCGCCGCCACCAACCGACCCGACGTGCTCGACCAGGCCCTGCTGCGCCCCGGCCGTTTCGACCGTCAGATCGTGGTGCCGCTGCCCGACCTCGATGAACGCCTGCCGATCCTTCAGGTGCACTCCAAAGATAAACCCCTCGACGCCAGCGTCGACCTGTTGATGGTGGCGAGAGGCACACCAGGCATGAGCGGCGCCGACCTCGCCAACCTCGCCAACGAGGCCGCGCTGCACGCCGTTCGTCGCAATTCAACGACCATTGGCATGGAGGACTTCGAGTCCGCCCGCGACCGTGTCCTGATGGGACAGTTGCGCGACACGATGGTCTTGATGGATGACGAGCGCGAGCGGGTCGCCTTTCACGAAAGCGGCCACGCGTTGTTGGCCTACGTCTTGGAAAAGACCGATCCCTTGCACAAGATCACCATCATCCCGCGCGGCATGGCCTTGGGCGTCACGATGACGTTGCCCGAAGAGGACCGACACATCATGTCGCGTCATCACTTGGAAGACTCGTTGTGCATGCGCATGGGCGGACGCGTCGCTGAACTACTGGTCTACGGCGACCTCTCCACGGGAGCGGCCGACGACCTGCAGCAAAACACCGACCTCGCCACGCGCATGGTACGTGAGTGGGGAATGTCCAAGGAGATTGGACCGATGGCCTGGGGACCGAACAATCAAGTGTTCCTCGGCGAGGACCTGATGCACATGCGCGATTACTCAGACCACACCTCTCAGATCATCGACGACGAGATCGAGCGCATCTTGCGCGAGCAGGAAGTGCGCGCCATTGAAGTGCTGACCTTGCACCGACGCGGACTGGAGTCACTGACGCGCGCGCTGCTCGAGCACGAAACCCTCGATGGCGACACGGCGGCCCAGCTCATTGACGAGGCCAACGGCGAGCCGGTGTGGCCCAAGGGATCAAAGACCGTCAGCGCGCTGAGCGGCGTGGGCGTCAAGGCGGCCTCCAACGGATCGAACGGATCAACGCCCGAGGGTTCGACCAAGAAGGCACCCGCCGATGCCGTGCCGTTGGTCCCCACGCCTAAGTGGGAGCCGCCGACCCTACCAGCCGTCTAGCGCGGCGACGACCGTCACGCCCGCCGGCGAACTCGGCAACGTGGTCGTCACTAGCAACGCCCGAGCGGATGACTTCACCAAAAACGTGGTGTGACTAAGAGTAGTAACACCGCTGAAGACCGACAAGATGTTCTGGGTGCTGTGAGCGGCCAGCGTGGTCGAAGCGGTGCCAACACCTACGCCAAAGGTTGTGAAGCGCACCGTGATCGGATGCGTTGACGTATTCGTCACGGTCGCGGCGGCAAAGCCGTGGCCGGTGAAATCGGACACCAGGAATGAGCCGCTCGGCACCTGCGGCGACCACAGTGCGATGCCCCCAGTCGTGCCGCTGGCCAGCGAGGTGAAGACCGGCTCGTCGGACGTGAGCTGCACCGAGGCGTAACCGGCGGCCGGAATCGCGGAGTTCGGGGTGATGACCAGGTCGCCGCTCGAATAGGGAGGGACCGCGACGCTCTGGGGCGCGACCTTGTACGGCGACAGCGTGACGTGCACCGTGACGTTGGCCGTCAACGGGCCCGGGTTCGCAATGCGAATCTCGGCCGACGCGTCATTGACCGTCGTGACGCGCGGGAACCACCATGACGTGGCGGACGACGTGGCCCCCGAACTGAGCGACACCACGGGACCGGACTGTTGGACCCCGACGATGGCGATCGTGCCGCGCAGCACCGAGACGTGCACGCCCACGTTGGTGGCGTTGACGATCTGTGTGCCGAGATTGACCTCCATCTGCGAGTGCGCCCCGACCGAGAGCCCCTGGAAGGGCGCTGGCGCCGCGTATCCGGTGGCCGAGTACGTCGCCACGTCAAAGACGGCCGGAGTCGCGGTCGGGTTGTAGATGCTCAGTTCGCCGCTCGAGCCGACGAGGGTGTCGAACCCGGCGCCGTACCAGTTGGTGACGCCCGTCGACGTGCAGGGCACCTCGGCCATTTCGTTTCGCGTGATCTCCTGGGCGACTACCCCACCGCCGCTTACTTGGGCCTCGACGGCGTAGCTGTGGCCCTTTAATAGCGCGATCGGGCTCACCGAGGAGGTGGCGTGAGGCGCGATCTGCACGGTGTCACTGGCCCGCTGACCCAAGTCGTTGACCACCTGGACGAGCACCGTTCTCGCCAGGTCGGTCGTGTTGAGGAAGGCCACGTGACCCTCCTGCGGTCCGACGTCGCCGCTCAGGCCGGTGCAGTAGAGCGCGCTCGATTCGGCCGTGCCCGCCACGCTGAGTCCCCCGGGCAGCGCGGAGCGATTCGACGAATGAGTGAGCGAGCTCAGCACGCCAACGACGATCAGGGCGCTCGCGAGCACCGCGAAGAGAGGTCGACGGCGCGAACTAGACATCGGGATCCACCTTCACGTGGCGCCCCACGACGGCGCGACGACTGCTGCGCCGGGTGAAGAGCCATTCGAAGCGGGCCACCCAGCCAAATCCCAGCCACACCGTTACCCACAGCGCCAGGGTGAGCAGGGCGAGCAGACCGTTGAGCGGCAATCGACGCAGCACCAACTGGGCCGTCGGTGTCGACGTGAAGTTGCCCACCTCGTACGCGGGGACCCAGCCGTCAATGCTCTGGCGCGCCACCGGGTGGCCGTCGACCAACAGGGTGAAGGCGCTCGCCGGCGCCAGGCCCGCGTCGATGGTGCCGCCCGCTTGCACGGGTGCCGCAACGCCCAGTGCGCCCAGCACGGGAGTGAAGCCACTGGACGATTGTTGGGCGATCAAGCCGTGAAAGAGGGAGTTGGAATAGACCTCCACGGAACTGGTGTGCAGTTCTAAGGAGAGATCGGTCTGGCGCCCGAGCGCGGTGAGCAGACTGGCCGGCACGCGGTGCTGGGGCACCGACTGCACGCCCGAAATCTCCGGGGCGGCCGCGCTCATCACCACGATGGCGTAGATGCCAGCCGGCGCGAGCAGTTGGCCGAGGCGCACGGTGCGGCCCTCCAGGGCGAGTTGCACCGCCGAGAGCAGGACGTCCGTCGTGCCCGAGTCGGGCGGCGCGAAGAACGTGGCCCCGCCCGGCAGTCCGTTGGTCGAGGTGGCCGCCTCCAACCCCGGGGCAATTGACCAGCCGGCCAGTGGCAGTATCGCCGGGTCGCCGAGCCACAACACCCGGTGGCCGCCGCCGCCCGGCGGCGCGAGGTTGCCGAGCGATCCGACCACGCTCGTGCTCGGCAGGTCGAATCGACCGCTTTCGAAGGTGGCGAGGAACGGCAGCGCGGCGACCAAGAGCACCGCCACAGTCACCCCGCCACAAATCTGACGCCAGCCGAACCCCGCCTGGCGCAGGTCGTGCTCGAGGGCGCTCACCCCCAGTCCGATGAGCATCGCCAGCATGACGACGTACAGGGCCAGCAGCACTTGTAGATCGGGCGCGAAGGAACCCATCCAGTGACGGGCGTCGAGGGTGGCCACGACCAAGGTCAACGTCGCGATCGTGGCCGCCTTGGTGGCGATGGCCCGGCGTTCGCCGCGACAGAGCAGGAGCCCCAGGAGGGCCGCCAGTGGCAGCAACCAGCCGAGCCAGGTCGCGCCAAAACTACCGTCGGCACCGCGCAGTAGATCGGCGAACGAGGGCGCGGACCAAGGTCCCACGGCCAGACCGAAGACACCGAGCGCGCGACGCCCGGCGAGGAGTACGTCCAGCGTCATGGGCAGGAGGAATATGGCCACGCTCACCACCAACGCCGACAACAGTCGCCACGGTCGCACGGCCTCGTCCAGATCGTCGCGCTCGAAGACTCGCGACAGGACAATGCCCACCACTGCGAGCGCCACCAAGATCAGCGTCGCGGGAGCCATCGCGCTCAGCAGCGCGATCAACATCACCAAGAGCATGCGCTGACCGGACCTCGTGGCGCGCCAACCGCGGTGACCAAAGGGCACCGGATCGGGATAGGGCGCCGAACGAAAGCCGGGCACGGCCAGTAGTTCAAAGAGCCGGCGCACGATCAGGGGCAGTCCGGCCACCACGACGAGCACGTCGACGCGGCCCTGGCCAATCATGTTGAGACCGAGCGGCAGCGCCATGTACGACACGGACGCGACGACGCGCGCGCGATTTGACACCCGACCGCGCAACAAGCGGCCGACGGCAATCGCCCCCAGCGGAATCGCCGCAATCAACGCCAGGCGCGGCAGGATGCCCATACGGCCAAAGACGAAGGTGCCGGCAAAGGCGATCAGTCCGAAGCCCGGCATGCCCGGCGTACCCGTGCCCAAACCGTTGGGCGACCAGGAGGCGAAGAAGTGCCGCCACGTGGTCCACCACGAGTCAAGCGGTGCCAGTCGACCGATCGACGGCAGGTGGGTGGCCACCAGATTGCGCGAGCCAAAGAGCCAGAGGATGATCACGGCGAGAATCACCGCGAGCTGCGAGCGAAACGTCGTCAGCAGGCGCGACGGTTGCCGACGCGCTTCGATTTGAAGGCTCTCGGGAATCTCGTCGAACTCTTCGCTTTCGGAAAAAGCCGCCGCGAAGCCGACGCCGGCATCCATGGCGTCGTCAATTCCAATCACGTCTTCGGGCGCGGGCAGTATGCCGCGCGCCCGGTCGAGTCCGTGACGCACCAGGGTCACCACGAAACGTTTGACGCGACTGGCTCCGCCCACCTGAAGGCGGTGCAGTTCGTCATCCGAGAGCACCCGGGTCATGGTTCGTTGACTACGCCGCTGCCGGATGCCCTGGCGGTTCGTCAACAGCCAGCGCCACGAACCGATAATGGCGCCCGCGCGATCAGTGTCGCCGCCGAGCAGGGCGAGCACCAGTTCCACGGAGTCGAGGACCAGCAGCAGGAGCAGCGTCGAGATGGTCGTGCGTCGCCCCCATCCGGTCGCCACCACTAGGAGTTGGTGTCGCCGTTGCAGACCCTGACGGCTCCTGCGCCGGGTCCCGTAGGCCGTGACCAATCGCTCGCCCGTGGCGATGGTCTCGCGGTGCGCCACCTTCGCCGAGGGGGCCACCACGATGCGCGCGCCCGCAATCTGCGCGCGCCAGCAGAGGTCGAGGTCCTCGCCCAGCACGGAAATGAGCGGGTCGAAACCGCGCAGCGTCGCGAAAAGGTCGGAGCGTACGAGCGTCACCCCGCCGGGCGCCACGAAGACGTCGCGCTCGAGGTCCTGCTGTCCGTGGTCAATTTCGCCCAGTTCGACCCGATCTTGAACGACGCCGAATCGGTCCGACGTCTGGCCCACGTGCAGGAGCACCATCGGGTCCTCGTAGGTCACCACCTTGGGCGAGACAATGCCGGCGTTGGTGCGAAAGGCTGCCTCCACCATCTGTTGAATGGCGTCGCTCTCTAAACGTACGTCATCGTGACAGAAGAGGAAGAAGGCCGAACCCTCGATCATCAGCGCGGCCTCATTGCAGGCGGCGCCGAAGCCCTTATTCTCTTCGAGCGAACGCACGAAGGCGGTCGGCGCGATCGCGGCCACGCGAGTGGCGACGTGCTCGGTCTCCCCGTTCGCGACGACGAGCAGGCTTAGTTCCTCATAATCCTGCGCTACCAACGAAGCCAGCGTGGCTTCAAGGCCGGGCCCAGGACCGGTGGTAACGACGACGGCAACAACGGCCGGAGCACGGGATTCCATCAGTGCTTCAAGGTTAGTTGGCCCTCAGTCGACGACTGAACCGCACGCAGACTCAATGCTCGCGCGACGTCAGGCACTGAGCGAACTGCGCCGTGAACGCAGTTCGCCCACCACGTCGTGCAGCGACGTCGCCAGCGATATTGACGGTTCCCAACCAGTGGCCTCGTAGGTCTTTTTGTAACTCCCTCGCATCACCGGCACGTCCACGGGCCGCAGCAGTTCTTCATCAGGCATCAGTTTCACGTCGGGCGCGATCTGGGCCAACAAATCGTTAGCGATGTCGGTGAGCGACACGTCGCGCCCCGAGGCCACGTTATAGATTTCTCCGTCGTGCCCGCGCTCCATGAGCAGGCGATACGCCCGCACGACGTCGCGCACGTCGCTGAAGTCACGTCGCGTTGACAAATTGCCTACCGCAATCTCTGCTGCGCCGCGCTCGGCGGCGTCGAGGAGTCGACTGGCCAGCGCCGGCACGACGAACTTGTCGGACTGACCGGGGCCAATGTGGTTAAAGGGCCGCACGATCACCAGGCGCTGCGTGTTCGCGCTCGCGATGCTCTGGGCCAGCAGTTCGGCCTGGAGCTTGCTCTGCGCGTACGGATTCGCGGGCATGGCCTCGTGGGTCTCACGAATCGGCAGATCCTCTTCGCGCACGATGCCGTAGACGTCGGCCGAGCTGACGAAGAGTATGGACGCGTTCGGCACCGCCTTATAGGCGCACTCAATGACGTTTCGCGTGCCGAACACATTGACGCGTACGAACTCAATCCGGTTGTTCCACGAGTCGCCCACGTGAGAAAGGGCCGCTAGGTGGTAGATCGCGTCCGGTTGATATTCGCGTAGGACCCGCTCGACCTGGCCCGCGATGGTGACGTTGCACTCGCGATCGACCGCGGCCACTTCGTCGCCGCAATCGGCCAGGTGCCTCGCGAGATGGCGACCAGCAAAGCCGTCGGCCCCGGTGACGAGCGCGCGCACGACCTAATCTCCCCGCGCGGCGAGTTCGTAGGCCTCGAGGTGCTTCGCCATTGAGTAGTCCCACGTGAACTCCTGGGCTCGCGCGCGAGCGAGCGCCGAGCGCTGCGCACGCTCTTCGTCGCTGGCGCCCAGGGTGTGCGAGAGGGCCTGGGCCAGGGCGGTGGCGTTACCGGCGTCGACCAGGGTCGCCGTTGCGCCCGCGATCTCGGCCATCACAGTATCCGCGGAGGTCACGACCGCAGCTCCACAGGCCATGGCTTCGAGCACTGGTAGTCCGAAGCCTTCACCCCTAGAAGGATAAACGACCGCCCCGGACCTACGAAAGAGCGCGGGCAGAATTTCGTCATCCACAAAACCTAAGCGTCGAATGCGCGACGCGGCGGGATGTTGGGCTATCTCGGCCCCAAAATTCTTAAGGCCCCAGCCGCCCTGGCCGGCCAGCCACAGCTCCACGTCGGGGTCGCTTCGCGCGACGTCGCCGAAGGCGGCCAGGAGCACGTCGAGTCCCTTTCGTGGTTCAACGGTGCCGACGAAGAATACGTAGCGGGCCGTGGCCGAAAGTTGATGAGCCCCCAGGAGCGATGCGTCGTCGCAGTCGTTGGGCGCAAATCGAACGAGATCGACACCGTGGGGCGCGACCACGATCGGCGCGTGCTCGGGCACGAACAGGTCGAGCTGGCGCGCCGTGAAGTCGCTCACGCAAATGAGAACCCGAGCGTGCGACGCGGCGTAGGAGATGGCGCGGCGAAAGAAGACGGCCTTGGATCTCTCGTGCCACTCGGGATTGGTGAAATACGTCAAGTCGTGAATTGTCACGACCGTCGGCGTGCGACCTCGATGAGGCATCGTGTAGTGCGGACCGTGCCACACGTCGACGTCGCGAGCGGTCCCACTGGTGCCGAGCGAGACGGCTTCGTAGACCAGACGCGCCGCGCGAGCGGTCGGCACGAGCGCGGCCACGCTCGCATCGGGTGACCATTCGCTCCAGCGCCGTGCATCACCGCGCCGGCACACCAGCGTCGTCGCCACTCCCGCGGGCGGCAACCGACGCGCCAGTTCGTAGATATAGCGGCCCGCGCCCGCCAAGCGCGGTGGCGCGGCCGAGACGTCGAGCGCGACCTTCACCGCCAACCGGCCAAATGATCGAGCGCCGAATTGGCCCAGGTGAGCGTCGCCACCGAGTCGCGGCGCTGGGCGGCGCTCGCCACGTCGTCCGTCGTCGCGAGTGCGCGCACGAGGCCGTTGGCGATGGACGCCACATCGAGGGGATCGACACAAACCACCTCGGGATTGTTCGCGACGCTCGGCGTGGTGGTGCTGGCGACGACCCGGGTGCCGGCGTGCAGCGCCTCGACCGGCGGCAGACCCCAACCTTCGGCCCGCGCCACGTAGGCCACCAGCGTGGCCTCGCGGTAGAGACCCTTGAGCACGTTGCGCGCCACGGTGCCGAGCACCGTGGCGTCCGCGGTGTCGACGCCGCCCCAACCGGCCGGGCCCACCAGCACCAGTGGTCCGAGGTCGGGAGCGCCGGCGCGCGCCTCGCGGTGAGCCTCGATTAATCGAGCGAGATTCTTGCGTGGTTCGCGCGTGCCGACGTAGAGAGTGAACGGCCCCGTCACGCCGCGTCGGGTCAACAAGTCGCGCACCTCTCGTGCCGGGGCCGCCTCGACGCCGTCATCGTCGACCCCCAAACGCACCGCGTGCACCCGAGCTGCATCGAACCCATCGGCGATGAGGCGTTCACGTAGCCCAGGCGAACTGGTGAAGATGCGTAGGTCGCCTCGCCGCTTCAAGAATTGCAGCCGGTCCTCGTGAAAGCGCGCCCCGCGAGGCGTCGAGGCGCCCGGTTCATCACGCCACAGCAGATCGTGCATGGCCACCGAGTGAACGGCGCCGGGCGCTCCCCCGCCGTACGGTCCGGCCATCGACGTCGCGTGGACAATGTTGGACTGTCGGGGCACGCCGACGGGCCGGTAGCGCCAAATACGGGTCAACGGTTCCACGCGCAGCGGCGCCGTCACGAGCGAGAGCGACAAGTCGCGCGCTTCTGGGGGGACGTCGCCGTGCGGCGCGAGTGCCCGCACGTCAAGGTCGTGGTCCACTTGGCGCAACCCGAGCACCAGACCACGCACGTAGGTCGCAATGCCGCCCGGCTGGCGCCGGTACAACTGGTCAATGCTGAGCGTCAGGGTGCGCGCCACGACCATCAGCCTCGCACGACGTCGCGATAGAGCGCGGCGTACGCCCGCGCCGCCGTCGCGGGCGCGAAATCGATGGCCCGCGACCGACCGGCGGCGATCATGATGGCCCGACGCGACTCGCTGCGCCACACTTCGTCCAAGACCGCGAGCACTTCGTCGTCACTATCGACTAGCGCAGCGGCGCCCTCCAACAATTCACGATTGATCGTGGTCGAGCGCGCCATGGTGGGAACGCCCGCGGCGAGCGCGGCGATGGCGAAGGAGGGAAACCGCGCCCCATCCGAAAAATGCATCACGACCCGAGCTTGGGTGAGCGCCGCACGGGCCTCACTGCGTGCGCGCACGGTGACGTTGAGCCCGCTCTGGCGAATCTGCTGAGCGACGGCCGTACTCGTGAGGGCCACCAACGACACGTCGTGCAACTGGGCGAACTGAATCAAGCCGGGCGCGAGATCGAGAAACCACTGGGCAAGGCCGGTGACGTTGACGACCAAGTCGGTGCCGTGCGTCGTCAGCGCCACGCTCGGCACCGCCGGTGGCACCACCACCACCTGGCTGCGTTTGACGCCGAGCACCTGTTGAACCTCGTGACCGGCCGTGACGGTCGAGGCGACCAGCGTCGCTCCGTGCTGGGCGGCCCGTCGCAGCTGGGTGATGCGCTGGTGGATTCTCGATTCTTCACGTAAGGGACGCAGGTCGTCGACCGAAATGATCAGCGGCGTCCGCTTGGTCGGCGGAGTGGCCAAGCCCGCGACGTGCAACACGTCCACCGGCGCCAGTAGGTCGTCCAACGGCGGACCCAGACCGCGACGCCAGAGCGGCGCCCACAGCGAGCGAAACGCGATGCGGCTCTCGTTCTTCGCGTGACGCGACGAGAGCGTTCGAAAACGCACCAGGTCACACTCGCCCGTCTCGGTCAGCGCGTCGGCGAGGTCGGTCATGGAATTGCCCAGCGACTCGAGCGACCCGTCCAGGTCGAGACCTACCTTCAGTCTCACCGGGGCGCTCACGATGACAGGATGCGTTGGCGCATCGCACTCGTCCACGTCGGCCACAGTTGCACGGCCCAGGGACCGAAGGGTTGCGTAGTGGTCGCCGCCAGTCCAATCTGCTCATCGGCGTTGAGCAACAGCATCGCGCCGCTCTGGCCGAAGTGACCAAAACTCGCCGCGGGCCAGTCGCCCATCCAATGCTCCTTGGTGCCGCGTAGTTCGGGACCCAGTCCCCACGGGCACGGCGAGAAACGACCGAAGCCGGGCACGATGCCACTGAGCTCGGGCAGATAGGCCCTGATCTGTCGATCTCGAGTTGGCGCGCTCACGCCGTCGGGACGCAGCCACGCGACGCCCAGCGTGACCATATCCTCCGTCGAACCGTGCACGTCGGCGCACGGGCGACCCCGTAGATGCGTGCTCTCCATACCCAGTGGTCGAAAGATCCGATCCTCCAACCAGTGCGCAGCGTCGTGGTCCTTCACCACGAAGTCCACCGCATGATCGAACCCGGCGTTGGAGTAGACCCGCTTGGTGGCGATCGGAATGCTCGGATCGCCCACTTCGAATCCCAGCCCGCTGGAGTGCGACAAGAGGTTGGCGAGCGTCGCTCCGTGCGGACCAAAGTTCTGCGTGAACTGGTGTAAGCCCCAGTCAACTTCCACGCCGAAGGCCAACGCCACCGCCATTTTCGAGACCGAGGCCCACGCTCGCACCGCGCTCAGGTCACCCTCCTCGGCGATGCGTTCGACGTTGCCGTCCTTGAGGCGAAAGAGAACCACCGCCGCAGCGCCGGGCCAGCCCTGCACCAATTGGCTATTGCTCACAACATTCGATGTTATCCAAGCCCTCTAAGGTTCTCTTCGTGATAACGGTTCTCAGCGGCGGCGTAGGCGCCGCCCGACTCCTCAGTGCGCTGAGCGGCGAGACCGACCCTCGCGAGATCACCGCGATCGTGAACGTCGCTGACGACCTGGTACTTCACGGACTCACGATCTGTCCCGATCTCGACACGATCAGCTACACGTTGGCCGGTCTTAACAACGACGAACTGGGCTGGGGACTGCGCGGCGAATCCTGGCGCGTCATGGAGGAACTGGCCGACCTGGGCGGCGCGGCCTGGTTTCGACTAGGTGACCGTGACCTCGCGACCCACCTGTACCGCAGCCAACGGCTGCGCGAAGGCGCGACCAAGAGCGACGTGACGCGAGAACTCTGCGCGCATTGGGGCGTGAAGGTCCGGCTGCTGCCGGTCACCAACGACGACGTGTCGAGCGAATTTGAAACCGAAGTCGGTCACCTCACCTTCCAGCAGTACTTCGTAGGCCATCAACACAATGTGAAGGTTGAACGCATCGACTTCGTCGGCGCGAGAGACGCACGGGCCACGCCCGAAGTGCTCGACGCGCTCCAGGAGTGCTCGCGAATCATCATCGCGCCGTCCAATCCGTTGATCTCCATCGACCCGATCCTCGAGGTCCCCGGCGTACGTTCGATCATCGAACGCCGGCGCAACGATGTGGTGGCCGTCTCGCCAATCATCAACGGCGCCGCGCTCAAGGGTCCGGCCGACCGGCTGCTCGCCGAGATGGGCTGGAAGGTATCGAGCGTGGGCGTGGCCGACTTCTACGAGGGCCTCATCGGGACGCTCGTCATCGATGAGGCCGACGGCGCACTGAGCGACGACATCCGAGCGCGCGGCATCAACGTGCGCGTGACCACCACCATCATGGCCGATCCCGCGAACGCGCAACGACTGGCCCAGGTGGTGCTGTCGTGAACGAACTGCGCATCGTGGCGATTCGCGGCGTGGGGAACATCGACAAGGGTGACGACCTCGTCACCCTGCTGCTCGACGCGCTTGGCCATCAGGGCGAGACGTTGCGACACCACGACCTAATCGTCGTCACCAGCAAAGTGGTCTCCAAGTCCGAGGGCCAGGTGGTGGCCTTTGACGGCACCGAGGCGCACAAGGTGGCGCTCGTCGAACATGAAGCGGCCCGCGTGCTGCGCCGCCGTGGCCCGTTGCGCATCACCCAAACACGCCACGGCTTTATCAACGCCAACGCGGGCGTCGACCTCTCGAACACCGCCGACGGCACGGCCGTGCTGCTGCCCAAAAAGCCGGACCGTTCGGCGCGCCGTTTTCGCGCCGAGGTCGCTCGTCGCTGCTCGATTGAGGTGGCGGTCGTTATCACCGACACCTTCGGACGGGTCTGGCGCAACGGCGTCACCGACGTGGCGCTCGGCTCGGCCGGTCTCAAACCGGTGCTGGACCTGCGCGGGACGACCGACGCCAACGGTCGAACGCTTGAGGCGACCGAGGTCGCCATCGTTGACGAAATCGCAGGCGCGGCGAACCTGGTCTTGGGTAAGGCGCAGGGCACGCCCTTCGCGTTGCTGCGCGGACTAGACGACTCGTACTTCGGCGAGGGTTCGGTGGGCGAACACATCGTCCGCTCCGCGAACGATGACCTCTTTCGTTAGCTACACGCCGCCCAGGCGAACTTCACCCGACAGCACCGACTCGGGGGCCACGTGCTCCTTGGCGCCGACCACGCAGGTCGCGCCGAGGCGCGAGAAGCTCCCGATGACCGCTTCGGGTCCGATGATGGACCATCGGACCTGGCAGCCCTCTTCGATGACCGCGCCCGGCAAGAGGACCACGTTCTCGAGCACCACGTTGGCGCCCACGTAACACTCGCGGTCGACCACCGCGTTGACGAGGGTGGCACTCTTGTCGACCTTGCTCGATCGGTGCGACCATGATCCGTTCACTATCTTTGCCACTGAGTGGCGCACGTCGCGTCCGTTGAGGATGTCGATGTGGGCCGGCAGGTACGTTTGGGGCAGTCCGGTGTCGAGCCAGTAGGCGTTGTCCGCCATGGCGTAGAGCACGCCGTCGGCGGCCAGGGCCGGAAACGTATCGCGCTCGATGCTGACCCGGCCGGTGGGCGCGATGCGGTCCAAGACGCTGGGTTCAAAGATGTACGTGCCCGCGTTGATGAGGTTGGTCGGCGCCTCGTCGCGGGGTGGTTTTTCCACGAAGGCAATGACCCGGCCCTGGGGCGTGGTGGGGACCACGCCAAAACGCGAGGGGTCCTCCACGCGGTGCAGCGCGATCGTAGCTTCGCCGCCCTGCGTACGGTGGAAGGCGAGAAACTTCGTGACGTCGAGGTTGGTGAGCACGTCGCCGTTGACAACGAGGAAGGTCTCGTCGAGACCCGCCTGCTCGGCCGCGAAGCGAATCGCGCCCGCGGTGTCGAGCGGCTCGGGTTCCACCGCGTAGGTGACGTTCACGCCGGCGATCACGCCGGTGGGGTAGGCCTCAGTGAAGCGGTCGGGCAGGTAGCCGAGCGAAAGAACGGCGTCGGTTACACCGTGGCTCGCCAACTCCTCGAAGACGCACTCGATCATGGGCACGCCCACCAGGGGCAGCATTTGCTTTGGCGTCTGGTACGTCAGCGGGCGCAAACGCGTGCCCTCTCCGCCGACCAGAATGATCGACTTCAAGATCAGCCCTTCGTGGTGGTGGTGGAGGGAACTGTGGTGGTTGTCGTCGTGGCGCCCCCGGTCGTAGTGGTGGTGGTTGCGGGGGCCAGGGACGTGGTGGTGGTGGCCGACGAGCCAGCGACCACCATCGCGTCCACCGTCTTCGCGCTAGGCGCCGTCGGCGTCACGCCCGTGGGCTCAAAGGCCATGGTGATGCGCATGTACTCCTTGAACTTGATGGTGGTGGGGTTGGTCGTGATGGTGGGCTTCTTCTGAGCGATCGATGACCAGTAGGCGTAGGTCACCTTGCCGGTTTGACCGGCGTACTTTGACGTCGAGGGGCAAGCCTGACCGTTGCGGTACGTGGTCTTGGCAACGGCCTGGCCCTTGCCGTTGGGCACCGCCAATTCATTCGTACTCGCGATCAGACCGGGGTACTCGTCGGCGAACTGCGAAAGGGTGGCGTTGGCGCCGGCGTCGGCCGCGGTGGTCGGACTAATTTCGACGACGTTGGCGATCTTGACGATGAAGCCGCCCGCGGTAATCGGGTCCGGGACGAGGTCGGGCAGGGTGGTTCCACAGGCCTGAATGGAGAGTCCGGCGTACCAGGTGGTGCCAATGGCCGGGGCAATGGCGTGCTTCGCCTTGGTCGGGTGTTGGTAGTCGTAGCGGGCCACTACCGCCGAAAGTAGGCCTAGGACCACGATGACCGCGAGCACTCCGTAGTAGTTGCCGGGTCGAGATTTCTTGTAGGCCTTGCCGCCTCCGGTCGCCCCGACCCTACTAACCATTTTCCCTGATGCACTCTTAGCCACGCGTGCCACGCTACTAAAGAAACCGTGGACGGCACCAAACGCGTGACGACGACTGACTTTCGTGTACGGACTTATGCAAAGTCCCATGTAAAAATTCCGGGTACTCCGCGCGTAGGGGCGGAGGGACTCGAACCCTCACTGGAGGCGGTTTAAGCGCCTTGCCTCTGCCAATTGGGCTACGCCCCCACGCGGGAATGTCGCGCTGTAACCGTAACGCATCGTTGCGAGTTGCAATACTCCTTTTTTCTTATGTTCACTAACTAGGCTGGTTTAATGATTCGCGTGCGTCGTCGGGGCACGACTCGATCAACTCCCCTCTTGGCAATCACGGCGCTGGTGCTGTCGGGCCTGGTGGTGCCCGCCACGGCCGGCGCCGCCACGATCGCGCAAACCAAGGCTGAAATCGCCCGACTTTCGGCCACCCTCTCCCAAGAAACGCAGACCAGTGAGCGCACGGCCAACGAGTACGACGCCGCCAAAGTGCAACTGGCCGACATCAAGAGCCACATCACCGACCTGCAGGGCAAGGAAGCAGTAAAACGGGCGGCCATCGCCGTCACGGGCAGGGCGCTCGTCAAAGCCGTGGTCGCCGCCTACGTACTGGGTGCGTCCGAAGCCCAGATCATGGCGCTGTTCAACCAGGATGTCACCTCCAGCGACGCGCGCATGGTCTACGAGGATCAGGTCATCGGCAACCTGACCAAATTAAAGGACGCGTACGTGGCGGCCAAGGAGTCACTGGCCACCACGTTGAGTGACGTCGTCGTGCAACGCAACAAGTCCCAGCAACAGACCCAGCACATTCAAGCGTTGCTCCAAGAGAACGTGGCGAACGAAAACGCCACGCAGGCCACGTTGACCGAGGTGACCCGAGAACTCAAGGCGAAGATAATCGCCTACGAGATCACGGCCGGCGCGGCGGCGGCGCGGGCACGCAACATCGCCGGTGAAGAGGAGGCCGTCGCGGCGGCGTCCGCGGTGGGCGGCACCCCCGCGGCCAACGAGGTGCTCGCGGCCATCGCGGCGGCGGCCCCGCCGATCATCACCGAAATCGCCGGCACCGCCCAGGGCAACCTGGCCCTGCACTGGGCCGAATCGCAGTTGGGCGTGCCCTACGTCTGGGGCGGCGAGACACCCGGCGTGGGCTTTGACTGCTCGGGGCTCGTGCAGTGGGCCTGGGCAAAGGCCGGGATCGCCATTCCGCGCACCACCGAAACGGAGTACCCGGCGATGAAGCGCGTCTTGTTGAGCCAGTTGCAGCCGGGCGACCTGCTCTTTTACTTCAACCTCGACGGCGACCACCAGGTCGACCACGTGGTGATGTACGCCGGTAGTGGTCCCTACGGCACGTCCACCGTCATCGCCGCGGCGCACAGCGGCACCAACGTCTCGTACGAGCCACTCTTCACCTTCGGCCTCGTTGGCGCGACTCGGCCGTAAGTAACGAGTCGCGCCATCCGTACTTCCATTGTCATTCCCGCGTATAACGAGGCGCCGAGACTGGCGACTGGCTTCGAGCGACTACGCCCCATTTTCGACGAATTAGACCCCTCCGACACCGAAGTCGTCGTGATCGATGACGGCTCGATCGATGAGACCATGAAAATCGCCCACGATCTCTACGGTGGGCTACCCCACACCCAATTCATCCAACAGCCCGTCAACCGTGGCAAGGGGGCGGCCGTTCGACTGGGCATCGCGGTTGCCCAGGGCCAGTGTCTCATCGCCGCCGACGCCGACATGTCGATCAATCCCCGTCACTTCGTCGACATCGTGACGGCGTTGTCCGGTTCCGAGCTGGTACCGGGTTCGCGAGTTGACCACGGGCACATTGAGTACGACTCTGCGCTTCGCACCTGGGCCGCCAAGACGTTCAACCGTCTGGCGCGCCACTACAGCGGCACGACGCTGCGCGACACCCAGTGCGGGTGCAAGGGTTTTCAACGGGGCCCCGCCCGACTCCTCGGACTGCTCGGCCTTATCGACGGCTTCGCCTTCGACGCCGAGATTTTTTACTTAGCCAAGCAGTTGGGAATGCTCGTCACGCCACTCACCGTGACGTGGGACGACATCAGCGGCTCGTCGGTGCGCATGGGCCGCGACACGCTGGCCATGGTCCGCGATCTGCGCGCGCTGCCGCGCACCCGTTACGTGAATCCGGTGGTGGAACTTAAGCGCCACGTATCGGTGAGCGACGTCATGGCGGCCGCGCGATCAACGCGGGTGCTGGGTCTGGTGGTCGCGCGCGGCACGACCAACTCGCTACTCGTGCTCCCGCGCGACGGCTCGTTGGCCGGACTGGGTATCGCCGAAGTGCTCAACGGCACGCTGCGCACGGCCGGGCTCGACGAACTGCGCGGACGAACCTACGACGCGGTGTAGTTCACGCGCGGCAGGATCCAGTTGGCCACCAGCTCGGGCGCGCGGTCGCCCCACTCCTCGGCGGTGATCGCGTACCGGGCGTGGTCCTCCCAGGCGCCGTCGATTTCGAGGTAACGCTCGGCCACGCCCTCGCTTCGCAGGCCGAGCTTCTCCACCACCCGGCGCGACGGGCCGTTGCGGGGAATGATGTTGACTTCCACGCGGTGCAGGTGCAGCGACTCGAAGGAGTACTGCAGGATGGTCACCACCGCTTCGGGCATGAGACCCTGGCCGGCCACGGACTCATCGATCCAGTAGCCGATGAAGGCCGACTGCAGGGGGCCGCGCTGAATTGACGACAGCGTGATCTCACCCACGAAGCGGCCGCCGAAGAAGATGCCGAAGCCGAAGGCCGTGCCCATTTGGCGTTCGCGTTCGCGTACCGCGCAGCGACTGACGAAACTGCGCTGGTCCTCGGCGAGCGACGAGGCGTGGGCCGAGCGCGGTTCCCACTTCACCAGCCAGTCGTGACAGCGCACGCGCACCTCTCGCCAACCCTCGTAGTCCTGCTCGTTCATGGTGCGCAGTATCACGCGCCGACCGTGCAGCGTGATGGGTGAGAAGACCGAGCTTCGAGTGGTCACCACTGACTAATCCTCATACCCATATCGTGACAGGTGCCGGTCCCTCACGCACGATGACCAGACGACAGCGACGCCGTGATGCCGTTGAGGATATCGTTCTCGCTGCTCAAGAGTTCGTCGACCGCGAGTCGCTGCATTACCTCGTCAAGCACGTAGAGTCCCGCGACCAGTACGTCCTCGCGCCCGACCACCATGCCCGGATGCGTGAGACGAACCTCCGGCGACTCGCTCGCCAACCGGTCGCGCCAGTGTTGCACGGTCGCTCGACTCAGGCGCCGGTGATGGACCACGTCACGGTCGTAGACGGAGAGTCCCGAGTCCAGTTGGGCCAGCGTGGCGATCGTGCCGGCCAGACCGACCAGGCGGACCTGTCCGGCCACCGTGGCGAAGGCCGGCACCGCGCCGAAGGCCCGGTTCAGTTCGAAGTCAATCATGTCGCGCGCGGCCACTTCGCGCTCCGGCGTCACCGCGTCGCGACCGAGGGCCCGTTCGGTGACGCGCACGCAACCCAATTGCATGGAGTAGCTGAACATCGTGGTGCCGAGCATCATGGCCATCTCGGTCGAACCGCCCCCGATGTCGAGGATCACCGTGGTGCGCGAGTCGGGCGCGAGGTCCGACGTCGCGCCCGCGTAGGAGTAACTCGCCTCCTGAGCGCCGCTCAACACCTCGCTCGGGACTCCGGTAATGAGGTGCGCCTGGGCGAGAAACAGGTCCCCGTTGCTCGCGTCGCGCACCGCGGAGGTGGCGACGAGCAGTCCGCGCTGCACGCCGGCTTCGTCCATATACCCTCGGTACTCGCGAAGCACGTCGTAACTGCGCGCCAAGGCGTCATCGACGAGTCGGCCCGAGGCGTCGACGCCCTGGGCGAGGCGCGTGATGCGCATCTCTCTACGAAGGGCCACGCCGTTCGTGTCTTCGATTAACAGGCGAGTCGAGTTACTACCGCAGTCGAGCGCGGCGACGGCGTCAGTCACGTACACCCTGGCGTATCACGTTGGGCACTTCAATGCTCTCGGCTACCAGGGCGCCCACGGGGTCATCAGCCCCCACCAAGAAGTTGGCCAGGTGCGCGTGCAGACACTTCACCCCGACCCGGGTCCCGCCCACGCCCCCCGTGGCCGCCACGAGATCGACGCGCACGACGGCCTCGGCGCGACGTTGCGCGTACTCGTCGTGGGTGCGCGCCAGGTGCTGCGCGTCGACCAGCTGTTCGAAGCGGTGCACGCCTCCGCCGCCCTCGAGGCGACTCACGGCGTCGCGCAAGTCCGCGTCGACGAGCCAGTAGAGCGTCGGCATGGGCGTACCGTCACGCAGGTGGGGTTCATTTTCGATGACCACCGGCCGGCCGTCGTCGCGGCGCACGACCACCGCGCATCGACCGGCGAGCGGTCGGCCCAGCAGTTCTTCTACCGCGGCGAGATCGTCGGGCGACGCGTCATGAAAAGTTCTCAACGCCAGAATTCTAGGGTGCGTACGAATCGCGCGACGAAGCCGCTGGACGAACCGAGCTTCTTCACTTGCGCACCGGCCGCGCTGGCGGCGAGTGACGAGACCGACGAGGGCGACACCAGCGGCTGAAGGCCGGGATCGCCGGTGCTCTGAGAGACCTTGCCCGAACCGTCGCCGGGCAGGACCTGGATGAGGCTCTGTCCGGGGTAGACCAACTGGTACTGCGAGCGCGCGAGCAGGGTCGCCGCGGACTTGGACGAGACGGACTTGGCCTGCAACTTTAGGGTCGCGTCTTCTTGTCTGATGGCGGCGATCTGGGCCGTCGTGGCGCTTATTTCGCTCTGCTGGTGCCACAGGGCGCTGAGCGGGAACCAGAACACCAACGTTGCGAGGGCCGTCACCACGGCTAGGGGCAGCATCCAGTGGTTACGGTCCTGATTTATGTAGTTATGTGTTGCTGTCACCAACCGCCCCCGACAAAGACGTAGCACCTAGAAAACGAGCCTGATCACCGAGTTGTTCCTCAAGTCTCAGTAATTGATTGTACTTGGCCACCCGCTCCGAACGTGCCGGCGCGCCACTCTTGATTTGCCCGGCGTTGGTCGCCACCGCGAGATCGGCGATAGAAACGTCCTCGGTTTCGCCCGATCGGTGCGAAATCACAGTGCTGTAGCGGTTTGTGTGCGCAAGCCGGATGGTGTCCAGGGTCTCGGTGAGCGTGCCGATTTGGTTCAATTTGATGAGAATTGAGTTGGCCACGCCCCCATCGATGCCCTTTTGCAGGAGCGTCGAGTTGGTCACGAAGTTGTCGTCACCAACTAACTGGATCCGTTCGCCCAATCGCTGAGTGAGCGCCACCCAGCCGTCCCAGTCCTGCTCGGCCATGCCATCTTCGAGCGAGACAATTGGGTATCGGCTCGCCAGATCAGCCCAATAGTCGACCAACTCGAGACTCGACAGGACCCGGCCCTCGCCGTCGAGGTGATAGGCGCCGTCGCGGAAGAATTCGCTCGAGGCCGGGTCTAGGGCAATCGCCACGTCGCGCCCCGGCGTTCGCCCGGTGGCCTCGATTGCCTCGACCAGAATCTTCACGGCCGCCTCGTTGTTCTCGAGGTCCGGCGCGAAGCCGCCCTCGTCACCGACCGACGTCGCCAGACCTCGCTGGTCGAGCACCTTCTTTAACGAGTGATAGGTCTCCGAACCCCACTGCAATGCCTCGGAGAAAGTGGCGGCGCCGATGGGCATCACCATGAACTCTTGAAAGTCGATCGAGTTCTTCGCGTGCACGCCGCCGTTAACGACGTTGAACATAGGCACCGGCAGGACGTGCGCGTTCACTCCCCCGATGTACTGATGGAGCGCCAGCCCGCTCTCCATCGCGGCGGCCTTGGCGACCGCCAGCGACACCGCCAAGATTGCGTTCGCCCCCAATCGGCCCTTGTTCTCGGTGCCGTCGAGGTCGATCATGGCGAAGTCCACGCCACGCTGGTCACCGGCGTCGTAGCCCTCGAGGGCGTCGTGGATTTCGCCGTTGACGTGGTGCACGGCGCCGAGCACTCCCTTGCCGCCCCACGCACCGGCACCGTCACGGATCTCGACCGCCTCGCGCGACCCCGTCGACGCGCCCGAGGGAGAGGCGGCGCGGCCGTACGCTCCGGACGCCAAGTGCACTTCCGCCTCGACGGTGGGGTTGCCACGTGAATCGAGTATCTGGCGGCCAACAATGACTTCAATTGCGCTCATGGCATCTCCTAAAGGTCCAACCCAAGGTTACTTGGGTGCAATTACGGGGCCGAGCGACTCGGCGCGGCGAATCTCATCGCGTAGGCGCGCCGCGCGCGTGCGAAGCACGCCCTCGAGATCGACGCCCGACCACTGCGCGAGGTTAAGCAGGCCACTCAACGCGTCACCCCACTCATCCTCGACGCGCGAGGTCGAGGCCGCGTCGCTCGCCGCGTCGGCGCGCACCGGCAACGCCGTGATGGCCGCGAGCGATTGAGCCTTGGCCTCTTCACCATTGGGCTGATCCAGGTCAACGTGCGTTGCCTTGCGCAACAACTTGGCGTACAGAGTGAGCGCCGGCAACTGCCAGGCAATGCCGTCGGTCACGCTGTCGCGGCTCTTCTCGGCGCGCTTCAACTCCTCCCAGCGCGACGCGACTTCATTCGAGCCCGTCACCTGCACGTCACCAAAGACGTGGGGGTGGCGACTGATCAACTTGAGACGAACCGCGTCCGCGATGGAGGCAAAGCTGAACAGTTCCTCCTCGTCGCCGAGTTCGGCGTGAAAGATGATCTGGAACAACAGGTCACCGAGTTCTTCCTGCACGTGCAGGGTCACCTCGTTGGTCAGCTCGCCGCTGGCCTGGACGTGCACCAGGGCTTCTAATGCGTCGAGCGCTTCGTAGGCCTCTTCGAGCAAGTGGCGCGTCAGCGAGGCGTGGTCCTGTTCTTGGTCCCAGGGACATTCGCTGCGCAGGCGACGCATCAGGTCCAACAAGTCGTCGGTGGCGTCGCCCGCCGTGCGCAGTTCATCGATCCACAGCGACGTGAGGTGGTCGGCCCGGGAGAACGTGGACAACTCTGCGGCCGGCATGGTGACGATCTCCTCGTCGTCGAGGCCCAGGTGATGCAGCACCGTCACCGACGTGACGCTCGCCAGACGACTCGCCACGGTCGCCAAGACCTCGGGCGCGTAGGTCTGCAGCACCAGCAGCGGCCCCGGCCCGCGCAGGGGCTCGCTCGAAGAGAGCGCGTCCACGACGCGCAACGCGCTGGCCATGGGGTCGCGGCCCAGCGCCGCGCAGGCCACGTCGATGACTGAGACGGCCGCTTCGGTGATGGTGCGAACGTCGGTGCGCGCGCGCAGTAATTCGACCGTGCGTTCGGCGACGGTCGGCGAACCCGGCACGACGTAGAGCACTTCGCCGTTGGGCGAGGTCGTCGCGAGCAACACGAGGTCGTCGACGATTTCTTGGTACAACACGTCAAAGGAGTCGGCCCGCTCGTACCAATCGTCGTAACTCGCCACGTCGGCCAACGCGCGGGCGCCGGGGTGAATACGCGTGCGCAGCCGCGCCACCGGCGCGTTTCGTATCAACTCCATCGTGCGCTGGGTGACGAGTTCGATGCCGCCGGGACCTAGACCAACAACGCGGACGACCGGGCGGCTACTGATAGACGCTGGCACGAGTCGTCAACGACTTGGCGCGCGAGACGTCCGCCTTGGCCGGCAGTTCGGGCGCGAAGACACCGGGGCCGGCGGAGCTGAGTCCCCACTGCCCGAACGCCGGGTCCACGTCGACGGCGGCGCGATACACGATCGTCTGCTCGGCGGAGTGGGCCGTGGTGGCGTTCTGGCTCTGCAGGTCGGCCAGCACCGCGTTGGCCGCCTGGGCGTAGGGGGTGACCGTGCGCGCGGTGGGTGCGACGAAGAGCGCGTCGGTGGCGCCGTTGTAACTGATGTCCTGGGGAGTGGTGGGGAACGTGTTGAGCGCGGTCGAGCCCACGTCGCTACGCACTGAGGCGTAGCTGGTCGACGTCGGCGCGAAGCAGCCGACCGCGCCGCCCTTGGACTTCGAAGAGTCGATGGAGAATTGTGTGGCCAACGCGGCGACCGACTCGCCGCCCGCCTGGGCCGTGGCGAACGCGCTGGTCTGGGTGAGGGGCACGACGGCCACGCTCACGCACAGGGTGTCGTAGTCGGCACTGTGACTGGCGTAGTACGCCTGGACTGCCTTGGTGGTGAGCGGAATCGTCTTGTCGAGCTTGCTCACCAGGTAGAGCGAGGAGGCCTGGGACGAGATCTCCGCGTTTCGCATTTCCGGAGGCATGGCCGCCAGCGCGGCCGCCGCCGACCCGGGGCAGTTGTACTGCTTGGCGGCGGCGGCCTGGGTCAGCTGGCTCTCGAGCGACGTCTCGGCGCTGGCCAGCGTGGCGGCCGTCGAGTGGTACTTGAGATGGTCCGTTGCGTACTGCGTGATCGCGAGGCCCTCGATGCGCAGGTTGGCCCAGGCCGCGGCGCCGGAGGCGGCGAACGTGGTGGCGCCTCCGCCGCTGACGAAGCTCACGGGATCGAGCGCGGTCAGGTAGCACCGCAGCGCGGGTGTCGCGGCAATGGCGGTCAGTTCCGAGCGAAAGGTATTGCCCGAGACCCGCGCGCCATTGACGCCGAGTCCCGACGAGGCGCTGGAGAGGCCAAAAATCCCGGCTCCCACGAGGGCAACTACGAGGAAGGCAACGAGTCGACGCACTTCATCCATGCTAACGAGTCGCCACTATTGGCTCGTCGTCACCGCCACCAGCGCACCCAGCAGTTGGAGTAACGCCTTGGGCGAGGCGTCTTGGGCCGATACCTCGATGCGTAGTTCCTTGGTCGCTTCGACGTACGCGCGCGAGCCGTGGAGTCGGCGCAGTCGTATCTGTTGACTCGTCGAGAGATCCAGCGGGCCCAGCTTCACCACCGGTTTTGATCGCACGCCCACCTTGGCCGGCATGACCACCACGGAACTGATGCCAAGAGTGAGGCAGGTCAGGCGCAGCTGCGCCAGTTCCAACAGTCCCAGCGCCGCGCTGGGTAGCGCACCGTATCGGTCCAGCCACTCCGCACGCAGGTCCTCGAGCTCGTCCATCGTGGTGACGCCCGCGAGATGGCGGTAGGCCTCGAGACGGGCGTCGTCGGCCTCAACGTACTCCTTGGGCAGGTGCGCCTCGCCGGGCACGTCGAGATTTACCGTGACTACTTCGGGCACGACGAATCCCTTGGCGTCGGCCACCGCCTCGGCGACCAACTGCACGTAGAGGTCGTAACCCACCGCGGCGACGGGACCGGACTGGTCGTGACCCAACAGGTTGCCGGCGCCGCGGATCTCCAGGTCGCGCATGGCGATCTTGAAGCCGCTGCCCAGCGCCGTGTTATCACCGATCGTGCGCAGTCGTTCGTAGGCCGTCTCGGAGAGCACCCGGTCGGCGGGATGAAAGAGGTAAGCGTAGGCGCGCTGGGCACTGCGACCGACGCGCCCGCGCAACTGGTGCATCTGGCCGAGACCCAGCCGTTCGGCGCGGTCGACGATCAGCGTGTTGACCGACGGCAGGTCGATACCCGATTCGACGATGGTGGTGCAGACCAGGACGTCAAAACGTCGCTCCCAGAAGTCGACCATCACTCGTTCGAGGGTGCCCTCGTCCATCTGACCGTGGGCCACGGCAATACGGGCGTCGGGCACCAGTTGACCCAAGCGCTTGGCCGCCTGATCGATGTCGGCCACGCGGTTGTGGACGAAGAAGACCTGGCCCTCGCGCAGCAGCTCACGACGGATGGCCTCGACGACGGCCGGCTCCGAGTACTCACCGACGTGGGTGAGAATCGGGCGGCGGTCGGCCGGCGGCGTGGTGATCATCGAGAGGTCGCGGATGCCGGCGAAGGCCATCTCCAGGGTGCGCGGTATGGGGCTGGCGCTCAACGTCAAGACGTCGACCCCGATCGAGCGCGACTTGATCGCCTCCTTGTGATTGACCCCGAAGCGCTGCTCTTCGTCCACGACGAGCAGACCGAGGTCCTTGAAGGACACGTTCTCGGACAAGAGTCGGTGCGTGCCGATGACCACGTCGACCTTGCCCTCGCGCAGGCCGGCCAGGGTCTCCTTGGCTTCGGCGTCGTCGACGAAGCGACTGAGCAGCGCCACGTGGACCGGGAAGCCGGCGAAGCGGTCGGTCATGGTCGCGAAGTGCTGGCTGGCGAGCAGGGTGGTCGGCACCAGCACGGCCGCCTGCTTGTTGTCCTGGACCGCCTTGAAGATGGCCCGCACGGCGACCTCGGTCTTGCCGAAGCCCACGTCGGCGCAGATCAAGCGGTCCATTGGTCGCGCCAGTTCCATGTCGGCCTTCACGTCCTCGACGGCCTGGGCCTGGTCGGCGGTCAGGGTATAGGGAAAGAGTTCTTCCATCTCGCGCTGCCAGGTGGTGTCGGGGCTGAAGGCGTGACCCACGGCAACGGTGCGCAGCCGGTAGAGGTCCACCAGTTCCTGGGCGACCAGGTAGGCCGCCGCCCGGGCCTTGGCTCGGGTCTTTTGCCACTCCGCGCCGCCCATGCGCGACAGCGCCGGCGAGTCGCCGCCGGAGTAGGGCGTGAGGGCGTCGATCTGTTCGGTTGGCCAGTAGCTTCGACCGTCCTTGAACTGCAAGATGAGATAATCGCGCGTCGTGCCGTTGATGGCGCGCGTGGTGGTGCCCGAAAACCGCGCCACGCCGTGCTGGCGATGCACCACGTAACTGCCCACCGCCAGGTCATCGAAGAAGCCGTCGACGTTGCGGGCACGCGTGCGCGCGACGCGGTGCACCGTGCGCCGACCGGTCAGATCGCTCTCGCTCCAGACCACGATCTCGGGCTCGTCGAGACTGAAACCCGACGGCAACGAACTCTGCAGGACCGTGATGCGAACTTCGAGCACCTGGTCGGGGTCGGTGGTGACCGCGAGGCCCTCCGCGCGCAGTTGCTCGGCCATGCGCTCGACCGCCGCGGCGTTGGAGGTCAGCACCACGCCGCGGCGCTGGGCCGACCAGTTACGCACGTGCGCGGCGATGCGTGAGGCGTCGCCCTGCACGACCGGCGGCGAGCCGAGGCCAGTGGTGCTGGCCGCGAGCGCGCCCACCGTGGCGTCGAGCGACACGTCGATGCGTCCGGCCAACACGTCGTGCCACGCGGCGTGCAGCAATGGGACCTGCGAGGTGGCCTGCCAGGTCGCGGCCACCGCATTGGTGAGTTCGCGCTCTTCGTCGAGCAACTCGGCCAGGCGATGAGCGACGCGCTCGGGTTCGACGACCACGACGGTAGCGCCTTCGACCTCGTCGAGCAGGGTGCGCGGTTGGTCGATGAAGAGCGCCATCCAACCCTCCATGCCATCGAAGAGCTGTCCGGTCGCGATGCGGTCGAAGGCGGAGCGGCCCCAGGGGTTGGAGGAAATCAACTCTTCGGCGCGCCGCCTCGTGTGCTCGTCGGGCATCCACTCGCGCGCCACCGCGATCGAGGCCTCCTGAAGGTCGTTGAGCGATCGTTGATTAGCGATGTCGAACGTCGTCAGCCGGTCAACCTCGTCGCCGAAGAAATCGAGCCGGATCGGGTCGTGGCCCTGCGCCGGCCACACGTCGACGATGCCGCCACGCACGGCGAACTCGGCGCGGTGCTCGACCAGACTCTCGCGTCGGTAACCCGTGGCGACGAGTTGACTGATGAAGTTGTCGCGATCGAGTTCGGCGCCGCGGCGCACGATCAGTGGCTCGCGCAGAGGTTCGGGGGCCAGCACCTGGGCGATCGAGCGGGCCGACGCCACCACGATGCGCGGGCGCTGCGATTGGCCCAGTTGCCAGCGCAGCAACGCGCGCGAGGCCATCACCGCGCTGTCGGGGCTGACGCGCTCGAGGGGGTGGGTGTCCCAACCGGGCCACAAGACCACCGCGGCGTCGTCGTCCATCAACGCGGCCAACGCATCGCGCAACTGCTCGGCGTCGGTTGACGTCGCCGTGACCGCCACGACCAGGTCGGCTTCTAGGGCGCAGGCCCCGACCGCCAAGGGCGTGGCGTAACTACCCGGCGTGAAGGATCCGGCGGCGTTGGCCTCGCGCAGCGACGGTCCCACCAGGTCGAGTACGCGCCTCAGTCCCCGTGATTCAGCCACGGGCGCCGTTCACGCGCCGCTGTGCATCGTCGAAGTCGTAGTCGAGCAGGAGTTCAATCGCGTCGGCGGCGCCGGACACGTCGACGGCCAGCGCCACCTTGCGCGCCCCGGTCGGGCGTTGCAATACGTAGTCGGCTCCCTGTTCCTTTCGCACCGGTTTGCCAATGCCGATGCGCAGGCGCGCGAACTCGTTGGTGCCGAGCGTCTGGGCGATCGAACGCAGACCGTTGTGCCCTGCCAGTCCGCCACCCTGCTTGAACTGGAGGCGGCCCGGCTCGAGGTCCAGTTCGTCGTGGGCAATGACGAGCCGACTTAGGTCCTGAAGTGAGGTGCGTCGCAGCAGGGGCGGCAGCGCGGCGCCCGACTCGTTCATGAAGGTCGTGGGCACGGCCAACGTGACCGGCCCGTTGGGCGTTGGCACGGTCACGCTGACGCAGCGTTGGCGGCGCTCGAGCGAAAACGTGACGCCGCGTCGCGTGGCCACCAGGCGCACCGCGTCGCCGCCAACGTTGTGGCGCGAACCGGCGTAGTCAGCACCGGGATTGGCCAAGCCCACGATGACCAGGGTGCTGGCGCTACCTCGCCGACCCTCTTCTCGCGCGCGCCGAAGCGCCACGGCGAACTATTCCGGAGCGTCGACGGGAGCGACCACAACCGCTTCCGCCGGCTTGACGGTCGTCAGCGCCACGCGTCCGGCGCGGGTCGTGACCACCGGTGTCGCGGGGTCGCCCACGGCCTCCACGCCCTTGGCCAGGATCACGTGTTCGATGTGAATGGCGTCGCCGACCTTGAGTTCGGAGATGTCCACGTCGATGTGCGTCGGGATCTGGTCGGGACGGGCCCGCACTTCGAGGCTGAACATCTGCTGGTCGACTTCCCAGTCGGCGTGACGAATCTCCACCGCGTCACCCACCAGGTGCAGCGGCACCTCGGTCACCACGGGCTTGTTGGGATCGACGACCTGAAAGTCAATGTGTGAGACGGTGCCGCGCACGGGGTGGCGCTGGATCTCACGGGCCATAACGAGAAAGGTCTGGCCCTCGGCGTCGAGGTTGATCAACGAGTTAAGTCCCTGCTCACCCGAGACGGCGGTGCGAAATGACTTGGCGTCGACCGAAATGGTCAACGTCTCGGCGCCGCCGCCGTAGACAACGGCCGGAATCGAGCCCGACGCTCGCAGACGGCGCGCGTTACGCGATCCCTTGGCGCGAGTCAACGACGCGCTCAACGTGGCCTGTGACATGAAAGCTCCTCTAGCGAATGACTGGTTCGTCCCGAAGCGGGCCGTACACAGGAAAACAAGTCTAGCCCGACACGGCGAACGAGCGACTAAAGCAGATTCTCGCCGCCGAAGATGTCCGAGACGGACGAGTCCTCAAAAATGGCGGCGATGGCGTTGGCCACGATGGTAGCGATCGAGAGGATCTCCAGCTTTTCGAATCGCCGTTCCGGGGGCAGCGGCAACGTATCGGTGACGATGACGCGACTGACCGGGGCGTTGAACAGTCGGTCCACCGCCGGGGGCGAAAAGATGGCGTGGGTGGCCATGACCCATACCTCTTCGGCCCCGTGCGCCTTCAAGAGGTCGCAGGCCGCGACGATGGTGCCGGCGGTGTCGATCATGTCGTCGATCAGCACGCAGTGGCGCCCGTTGACGTCACCGACGATGTGGCGCGCTTCGGCGACGTTCTTGACGCCGCGCGGTCTGGTCTTGTGCACCAGCGCGAGGTCACAGCCCAGGTGCTGGGCGTAGCGTTCGGCGACCTTCACCCGTCCGGCGTCGGGCGCCACCACCACCAGGGTGTGCGGATCGGCGTGCTCCTTCAAGTAGTCCTCGAACACCGGGGCGGCGACCAGGTGGTCCACCGGGATGTCGAAGAAGCCCTGGATCTGCCCGGAGTGGAAATCCACCGAGAGCACGCGGGTCGCCCCGGCCACCTGGAGCATGTCGGCGATGAGCTTGGCGGTGATCGGCTCGCGCCCGGCCGACTTGCGGTCCTGGCGCGCGTAGCCGTAGTTGGGGATCACGGCCGTGATGCTCTTGGCCGAGGCCCGCTTGGCGGCGTCGATCATGATGAGCTGCTCGACCACGGCGTCGTTGACTGGCGAGGAGTGGGTCTGGATGATGAAGACGTGGGCTCCGCGGATCGATTCGTCGAAACGGCAGTGGATCTCGCCGTTGGCGAACTCGCGCAGGTTCGCTTCGGTCAGTTTGACGCCCAGTTTGTCGGCGATGTCCTCGGCGAGGACGGGGTGACAGCGGCCCGAGACGATTACCAGACGTCGCTTCGCGAGTGTCTCCACAGCGCCAGCGTACAAGGTGCGCCGGGGGGTACTAGCGAGTTCGGTATTCGAACGGGGCGACGACCTCGGCGTTGTCCACCTTGGACCCCGGCGTCATCACCACGAACGAGTGCACGGTGGCGTCGGCGCCGACGTGCGCGTTAGTCGCTTCGACCATGCCGACCCGGGCGTTCTCACCCACGTACACGTCGCTCAGGTTGGCGTTCGGCCCGATCTGGGCTCCTCGCTGAATGACGCAGTGACCCTTTAACACACAGCCCGGCAGCAGCGAGACCTCGGGGCCCAGCACCACGTCGGCGTCGACGTAGGTGTGCGCGGGGTCCCACATGGTGACGCCGCGCTTCATCCATCGTTCGTTGATGCGCGTGCGCAGCGCCGCTTCGGCCTCGGCCAGTTGCAGTCGGTCGTTCACACCCTGGGCCTCGGTCGCGTCGTCGAGCAGCACGGCCTTGGTCACGTGGCCGGTGTCGTGCAGCACGGCAATGAGATCGGTCAGGTAGTACTGGTTCTGGGCGTTCTGGCGGTCCACCCGGCGCAACGCCGGGCCCAGCAAACTCTTGCGCACCACCATGATCGAGGTGTTGATCTCGGTAATGCTCCGCTCGGAGGACGTGGCGTCGCGCTCTTCGATGATCCTGGCGACCGAACCGTTCTTGTCGCGAATAATGCGTCCGTAGCCCGACGGGTCGGCCACGATCGCGGTCAGCACCGTCAGCGCCGCCTGGCTCTGGCGGTGCTGGGCCAACAACGAGCCCACCGTGGCCGCGCGCAGCAGGGGCGTGTCGCCCGGCACGATCAGCACGTCGCCGTCGGCCCCGCCGCTCTCGTCTTCGATCGTGGGCAGCGCCACCGAGACGGCGTGTCCGGTACCCAACTGTTCGTACTGTTCGACGAACGTCAGGTGCACGTCGGCGCGCGCCCGCTCAGTCAGGGCCTTTTCGACCCAGGTCGCACCGTGGCCCACCACCACGACCGTCGCGCGCACCTCGTCGTGGGTGGCGGCGTCGAGCACGTAGAGCACCATCGGGCGGCCGCACAGGTGGTGCAGCGGCTTGGGCCGCGAGGAACGCATCCGGGTTCCCTCGCCCGCGGCGAGCACCACGACGAAAGTAGGTTGAGTCACGACTTCATCTCTAGCAGCCACGGACGGCCAATCCAAGTTGAGGGGCGTTCGCTCGGCCAAAACGCCGGACCCGTCGCGCGGGGACTGGTGATTCGCGCCCGCCACGGTCGTGACGGCGATTCGCGCCGGCCATCTCGATTGGGCTCAGTCGCGTCGCGCCCGCTCCGGGCCTACGCGGCGGCGTGCAACGCGTCGAGCAGATGGCTGATCTTGGCGGTGGCCACGCCGATGCAGCGGTCGGCGGCGCCGTAGGTCAGGTACACGACGTCGCCGTCGGAGTGCGCACCCTGGACGAAGACGACGTTGTCCACGTCACCGCGCAGTTCCCAGTCGAGTTCGGGCACCAAGAGGGGGTGGGGCAAGCGGCTGCGCAGGCGTCCCGTCATCCGGTCGAGCAGCGCCAGGTTGACGGTGTAGGAGCCGTCGGCGCGGCGCTCGTGGAAGAACAGTAGGAAACCGGCTTCGGTTTCGATGGGCGGCGCGCCCGCGCCGATGCCCAGGGCCCCGCGCGACGGGCGAATGAGCGTGTGGGCGTCGAGGTTGGCCAGGTACTCGTCCCAGTATTCGGGCCCGGCGTGCCACAGGTGATCGATGTCGTTGAAGACGGCCAGTTGCATGTCGGGCTGGATGCGATGTATGAGCGCCACGCGCTGGTCGGCCAGGCTAAAGACAATCGCGTCCTTGTTGGCAATGTTGGGCGGGCCTAGGAGCTGACCGCTCGACTCTTCGAGGGAGAACCGCTTACCATCCCAGTTAAGACGGTGCGCGCCGATGCGCCACGGCAGACCGCTCTCGTAGGGCGGCAGGTTGGTGTAGGTCATGACGATGTGCTCTTCGTCGCCGCTGCGCACGCGTTGCACACGGGGGTCTTCGAAGCAGTGCACGCCCATTTCGCCGGCGCGGCACAGCACGTAGGCGAAGGTGTAGGAGCGACCGTCGGTGGAGGTGAAGACCAGGACGTCGGAAATGTAATCGAGGAAGCGCGGGCCCGGACCGACGTTGCGGGTATAGCCGTCGCGGACGCCGCGCGCGAAGAGATGATAGAGGCCGTCGTGATGCAGCAGTCCGGCATTAAAAACCGCCCCGTAGCCCGGAACCGATTCAGCCTCAATGACAGGACGGTCGTGTAACCGACGAGCGTGCGTCTTATCTTTTGAAACCCTCAACACAAGCTGTCCACCTGGCTCCTTGCACGCCTTGCCTCCGTAAAGAGTGCAATTGCCCTATGTTGGATACAGAGTTTAGCAGTTAACAAGTTCCGATTGGGGGATGCAAATGGGCCGCGACAGCGAACCACGAGAGATGTTCAAGCGTTTCAGTGGCAATCCGATTCTAGGCGCCCAGGACTTCCCCCACAACGTGAACGCCGTGTTCAATCCCGGGGCCACGGAGTTCAACGGCGGGACACTGCTGTTGCTGCGCGTCGAGGACCGCACGGGCGTCTCGTCACTGGTCGTGGCGACCAGCAAAAATGGCCTGAACGACTGGGAAATTGACCTAGGTCGCGGTTTGGCGCCCCACGAGGACCTAGTCGAGGAGCACTGGGGCATCGAGGATCCGAGGATCACCCGCATCGGCGACGAGTACTACGTGGTCTACGTTGGCTACTCGGCCTTCGGACCGCTCGTGAGCCTGGCCAAGACCGGAGACTTCGTGACTTGGGAGCGCTGCGGCGTGCTGATGCCACCCGAGGACAAGGACGCCGCGCTCTTTCCGACGACCTTCGACGGCCGCTGGGCCCTCATCCACCGTCCGGTGCCGGCGATGCCGGGACTCGGCGTGCACATGTGGCTCTCCTACAGCCCCGATCTCCACTACTGGGGCGAGGCGCAAGTATTGCTCGCCGCCGAGCGCGGCAGTCACTGGGACGCCAACAAGATCGGGCTCGGTCCCCCGCCGATGCTCACCAAGGATGGCTGGCTGGTGTGCTACCACGCGGTGCGCACCACGGCGTCGGGGTCGATCTACCGAATCGGCCTGGCGCTGCTCGACCCCAACGACCCGGCCAAGGTGGTCGCGCGCTCCAACGAGTGGGTCATGGGCCCGCGCGAAAGCTACGAGCAGTTGGGCGACGTGCCCGGCGTCGTCTTTCCCTGCGGCTGGATCCTGCGCGACGACGGCGACACCGTGCATCTGTACTACGGCGCCGCCGACACCGTGGTGTGCGTCGCCGAGGCGAGCCTGGCCGCCATGCTGACGCACATGGAAAGTCACTCGGGCCCGCTCAACACGATCGGCACGGCGCCGAGCGAGATTCGTGGCGTGATTGGATGATGGGCGTTCGTCACCAGCGGTTGGGCGTGGTGGGTAGGTAGCCGCAGCAAGACGACCCGCCGTTCGCTCGCCGCGTCTTCTACGATTTGGGTAGTGGGTCAGTTCGACCCGGCGCTGGCCGAGGCCAGCCGGGCTCTACCGGCCCGCAAGATGTTGAGGGCCGCGTT
>ODAK010000631.1_pt1 | contig 40172 bp, 32 predicted proteins | sample 1539591 | NCBI WGS metagenome assembly ODAK01 (sample SAMEA3539303, study PRJEB22396) | soil metagenome | biome: tundra; feature: field; material: soil | place: USA | collected 2010-05 | depth 0.15 m | reverse complement strand
GACATGCACATTCAGCCATTGAGCCTGAAAAGCGGCGAAGCGGCCAGTCACCGCGAGCAGCTTTTCGCGCACCGCGGCGAGATGATCCAGGCCTTTCTTCAGGCCGAAATCGGCCAAGTTGTTGGAGCAGGCCTCGTTGCGCAGATAAGTTGAGAACTTCTCGTACTGCTTGATGAAGGCGTTGCGATAGTAGGCGCGAAAGATGTGATGTCCGTGCTCGACCTGTTCGACGACCGTGTTCAGCTTGCCCTTCAGCCTTTTGGTGACGCGCTGCCCGAAGACCTCGGCGATCTTGTTGGCCGTCATGCGCCACAGGCCGATTTCACAGCCGCGCTCGAAGATTCTGTGGATGGGGAAGTTGCGCTTGAAGATGAAGTTGCGGCAGTATTCGATCTGGCTGACGGCATAGAAGCGGCGCAGGTTCATCGCCGCCCGCTCGCGCTTGGAAAACTTCGGCCCCAGTATGAGCGTCCAGTAGTCGAGCCGCTTGCGGATGACTTCGGAGGTGAAGCGGTCCGCGGCTGCTTGCAGCGCCTCCGGGTCGGAGACTGCCAGGAAGGCGTTGTCGTTCTTGCGGAAGCCGACCTTCTCGCGGTTCAACTCCTGCTCGATAAAGCTGTGGCCGTTCAGATAGTAGGTGGTCTGAAAGGGAAAGAAGGAGGCCACGCGCATCACCATCGGCCCCAGCGTTTCGTCGCGGATGTAAAAGTAATAGTGAGTGAAGCGGCTCCGCTGGCGAGCCAGGATGCGGTAGTTGGGATCGGTGGTGGCAAAGCGAGGTACTGCCGAGCGGAACGTCTGGCCCTGTTCCATGCTTTTCAGGATGAAATACAAGCCGTGCCGCCCGGCCCGTTCCATGCGACGCAGAGCCGGACGCACATAATCCTCTTTGCGCACCTTCGGCTCGGCCCATTCGATGGGGGCGTGGTTGCGGGCAAACGCCTCCACCCATGCCTGATACTCGTTGGCCCTGAATGCAAGCCATGAGTGACGCACGTGTTTATCGATGGCGATCACATCTCACCGGCATGGGTACCTGCCGTATTGCCGAGCTCGGAGAGGTGTGGAATCCGCAGATCCGCAGGATTTATGTCGCAAACCCGAGTGCTCACGCCGCCGTGATTCGCGAGTACGGTATGGTCCCCATAGGAGTTCTGTCAGACCGTGAAAGCAAGAATGCGGCGGATCATGCCATGATTGTCGATGTTCTGCGGGAACTCTATCGCGGTGCCGCCGATGCGTTTTGCATCGTGTCGGCCGACCAGGACTATACTCGTTTGATCCAGGCCATTCGTGAAGAAGCCAAGCCGGTCTTCGTGTTTGGACCACCGCATACCGCGATCTCGCTCAAAGCCGCCTGCACCAGTTTTTTCGAACTGTTTTCGAACACCGCATTCGAGCGCGGGGTCACGTCTCCGGTGCCGCAGAAACTGGGGGCGGTGAAGGACAGGCATCAACTCATCAGTGCACTGAAAGAGGAAGTTCATCATCTCGAACTGAAGGTCCGAAACGCGACGCTCTCCAGCCTGAGCATGGCGTATCGAACCCGGGATCGAGACTTTTCCCCTCGCCTGTACAGGGCCAGGAATTTGACCAGTCTGTTGCGCAAACTCGGCGCATTTGACCTGCATCCGTTGCAAACGCGTTTGGGCAACATTGGAGACTACCAAGTTACGGTGCGCAACGGTCTTTGATGTAAGTAATCATAGCTCGGCTGAACTGGATGATGATCGGGCCAAGCTATAACAATTGACTGGCATGCATTCCCGTTCCAGCGAGTCGCCACAACCAGTCTTCAAGAAGGTGTACCTCTTCAGGAAATGGAAGCGGCGATTCGGGAGTTCATTAAGGTCCATAACCAACGTCCAAAACCCTTTCTTTGGAACCAAATCGGCAGACCAGATACTGGCTTCGATCGCTCGCTTTGCCACTTCAACTCTCGCCGCACACGCGCCTGAAACTTATGAAAGAAGTCAATGACTCAGGGGACTAGCAACGGACGATCTTCGGAGAGCGGATCCCGTTGGTTGCGTTGCGGGTGTCGACTACAAGGCGAGATTCCCGAACGATGGCATCAAAGTCGTAGTCGGAGTGATCGGTGACAATTAGAACGCAGTCGTATTGGCTCAAGTTAGTAAGCGGCGCGCAGGTCATGTTGAGATTGTAGTGACGGCCGCGACCGACTGTTGGGAAATATGGATCGTTGAAGGAAACCTCGGCTCCTTGCTTTTGAAGGCTTTCGATGATGGTGAGCGAAGGCGATTCGCGAAGGTCATCCACGTCTTTCTTGTACGCAATTCCGAGCACAAGGATGCGAGCGCCTCGCAGGGCGATGCTTTGCCGATTAAGCGCCGCGCCCACCGACTGCACGACAAACTCGGGCATGGCTTCGTTCACTTCGCCGGCGAGCTCGATGAATCGCGTATGAAAGTCCCATTCGCGAGCCTTCCAACTCAAATAGAATGGGTCGATTGGAATGCAGTGACCACCCAGGCCTGGTCCCGGATAGAAGGGATGAAAGCCAAAAGGTTTTGTAGCTGCGGCGCCGATTACCTCCCAGATATCTATTCCCATCTTCAGGCAAAGAATCTTGAGCTCGTTGACCATGGCAATATTGACGCAACGATATATATTCTCAAGAAGTTTGGTCATCTCTGCGACGGAAGTTGAAGAGACAGGCACAGTGCGGTTAAAGATGGCGCCATAAACGCCCGAGGCCATTTCAGACGCCACGGGGTCGAGACCACCGATCACCTTGGGGATGTCCCGGCGGGCGACGGAATCATTGCCTGGGTCCTCGCGCTCCGGCGAGAAGGCGATCTGGAAGGTTCGCGCGTCGGGGTCCATGCTCGCGCGACGCGCCATGAGTCCCTTGGCGTTTCCTTTTTCAAGGATTGGGACAAGCACCTCTTCAGTGGTCCCCGGGTAGGTCGTGCTTTCAAGGATCACGATCTGGCCTTCGACGAGCCATGGCGCAATGGACTCCGCCGTCATCCGAATAAAGCTGAGATCGGGCTCGCGATGCTCTGTGAGTGGCGTGGGGACGCAAATGATCATAGCGTCCTGTAGAGATAGTTCTGCGTAGTCACAGGTGGCCCGGAATCCTTGTTCGCGGGCCCGGACAACTTCTGTCTGAGGAATCCTGTGGATATACGACCGGCCCGCTTCGAGGTGGGCGACCTTGACCTGATCGATATCGAACCCAGTGACTTTGAACCCTGCTTCGGACAGTAGAAGTGTGAGAGGGAGCCCGACATAGCCGAGTCCAATCACGCCCACATTGGCAGTCTTGTTTTGGATTCGATCGAGTCGAGATAGAACGGGTTCGGGGATAGTTACTGTTTGCGTAGCCATGCCGATGCTGTAGCAGTCCGTATGCCAAACAGAAAATCAGCTGGTTTTCGACCGATTTCCCAACCGATGTTTATTGAGCATAGGAAATACGGGCTGCGAAGTTACCGCTTGCCGACAACTCGGATGTGCAAACTTTTTGTGTTATTTGGCAGGTGTTTTGCATGATTTACGTCCGAAGTCGTCGCGCCAAGTGCATTAGGAACCTCGACCTTTGATCAGTTTGGCGCAGTTTTCACGACATTGACAACATATTTCACTTCGGCACGCTAGTTGCATAAACCTATGCGGCAGCGAGCGAACCTATGTTAATTCCCGACGTCCAGAACGAGAAGAGTCGACTCTCAATTGTTGTGCCGATGTGCAACGAAGAGGAGTCCATTGCGCTTTTGAGCGAAAAGCTTCTTCGCCTACATGAGAGTGTGTCCTCGCGGTATGAAGTTGAATACTGCCTGGTCGATGACGGCAGCACCGACAGGACGCGGAGTCTCATGGCCGCCGTTGCGCCTCCGGATGCGCGTTGTGTCTGCCTGCACCATGAGCACAATCGGGGACTGGGTGCGGCGATTCGCACCGGGCTCAACGAGGCTTCTGGCGTAATTGTATGCACAATCGATGCGGACTGCAGCTACCCGCCCGAGAAGCTTTGCGAGTTAATCGAGATGGTGGAGAGCGGCCATGCCGATATTGCGGTCGCTTCTCCCTATCATCCTCAAGGCGCAGTTATCGGAGTTAAACCCTGGCGGCTGATTCTTAGCCGGCAGTGTTCGGCCCTCTACCGCCTGGTTAGTCCACTGAAACTGTACACCTACACCAGCATATTCCGCGCATACAGCAGGGCGGCAGCCAAAGAAGTGAAGTCTAAGAGCGATGGCTTTGTCTCTGCGGTTGAGATCTTGTTGTGTGCCCAGCGTAAGGGGTACCGGGTAAGCGAGGTTCCGATGGTGCTCTATGCGCGGCAGCATGGGTACAGCAAGATCAGGATTGCGACGACGATCGGGGCGCATCTGGCAGTGCTATGGAACGCAGCGCGAACATCACTGGTGGCAACTTTTGCTCGCCGAGAGCCGGTTTTTGTGCGAATGCCCGTGAGTATGGATAGCCCGGCCAGGATTAACTCCGCTTTCACAGCAATGGAAAAAGACCAAACGACTAGTTGAGGAGCGAGACAGAATGAGGCGAGTAAGAGTTGGAGTGATCGGCCTTGGTGCTTGGGGATGGAACGTGGGCCGGTGTTTCTATGAGTTGCCGGATTGTGAGTTGGTGGCCTGCTGCGAATTGAGCGAGTCGCGACGGAACGCGGCTGAGAAGAACTGGTCCGGCGTAAGAGCTTACGCGACCGTTGATGAGATGTTCACGGGGGCCGACATTGAGGCCGTGGTGATCAGTTCCCCGGCCGTCACCCACTATCCTCTGGTTCGCAAATCGCTGCTGGCAGACTACGACGTCTTCGTTGAAAAGCCCTTCACCCTGAATGTGGAGCATGCCGAAGAGCTAATGCACCTGGGCACGGCGCGTTCCCGCGTTCTGATGGTTGGTCATCTCCTTGAATACCATCCTGTGGTTGAGGAACTGCGCAACCTAATCCAATCCGGGGAACTGGGCGACATTTACTACATCTACACCCAGCGAGTGAACCTGGGCCGCATCCGCGGCGATGAGAACGCGCTTTGGAGCTTCGCGCCGCACGACATTTCGCAGATCCTTTACATGCTGGGAGTTGACCCGGTTGACGTGAGTGCGCGCGGACAGAGCTTTATTCAAAAGGGGATCGAGGATGTCGTCTTCCTGAGCCTGTTTTTTGACAACCGCATCATGGCGCACATCCACCTGAGCTGGCTCGATCCGCACAAGACCCGCACAACCACCATTGTCGGCAGCAAGAGAATGGCTGTTTTCGATGACGTGGCGGTGACTGAAAAGTTACGTATTTACGATAGCTGCGCTACACCGCAGCAGGCACGCAGTTACGGAGAGGCAATTCAAGTACGATTTGGCGACATTCGTATTCCCAGGGTGTCCGCTGCCGAACCGCTTAAGTTGGAGTGCCAGCACTTCCTGAATTGTGTGGCGAATCGCACTCGTCCCCGCAGCGATGCAGCCGATGGATTGCGGGTCGTTAGAATCCTCGAAGCGGCACAACGTTCTTTGGAACAAGATGGAATTCCAGTCGGACTTAGAGGGAATGATGAATATCACGCTGCATCCGAGCGCGCAGATCGATGCTGGTCTGCTCTGCGGGCATAACGTCGTTGTCGAAGCGAATGTTCGCATCGGCTTGAGCTGTCAAATTGGGCATGGAGTCATTATTCATGCCGGCACCCAGATAGGAGATCGAGTCCGCATCGACGACAACGCAGTGCTCGGCAAGTTGCCGATGCGCTCCAGTCGAAGCGCAACTACGACGCGCGCAGAGCTTGCGCCCTGCATCATCAAGGACGATTGCATGATAGGCACCAACGCCATTATTTACCGCGGCGCATTGATCGAGGATGGCGTGATGGTGGCCGACCTGGCAACAGTCAGGGAAGAGACAACCATCGGCCCATTTACGATCATCGGGCGCAACGTAGCGGTAGAGAACAAAGTGGAGATCGGCGCGCGATGCAAGATCGAGACAAACGCCTACATTACCGCTTTATCAACGGTTCATGACGACTGCTTCATCGCGCCCGAGGTTACATTTTCCAATGATCGATTCCTAGGCCGCACGCTTGAACGTTTCAAGCACCACCGCGGCGTGACGATGATGCAGGGAGCGCGGATAGGCGCCAATGCGACGATCTTGCCGGGTATTACGATCGGAGCCGACGCGCTGGTGGGCGCCGGGTCTGTGGTTACGCATGACGTGACGGACCGCATGACAGTGATTGGATCGCCGGCGCGGGAGCGTCGCCCGGTTCCTGCCGAGCAGCTCCTGGAGCATCAGATATGAGGCTCCTCTCCATCGTTGGCGCGCGCCCGCAGTTTATGAAAGTGGCCGTGATTGCTGCAGCACTCAAAGCTCTGCCCGAAGGCGCGGAGATTGAGCACCGGATTCTGCATACCGGTCAACACTATGATCCGCGGATGTCTGACTGTTTTTTTCGCCAATTGAGCATTCCTGATCCAGACTTTCATCTGGGCATCGGCTCTGGAAATCACGGTGCGCAAACGGGCGCGATGCTGGCTGGCATCGAACGGGTGCTCAGCGAGTGGCGCGCGGACGCCGTGATCGTTTACGGGGACACAAACTCGACGGTCGCTGGCGCACTCGCAGCCGCCAAGCTGCATGTACGCGTGATTCATCTGGAGGCGGGTTTGCGGAGTTTCAATCGCCGCATGCCTGAGGAGATCAATCGCGTTGCGACCGACCACCTTTCGGATGTATTGCTTTGCCCGACAGCAACGGCGATTGAAAACGCACAACGGGAAGGTCTGGGCGACAAGAGCTATCTGACCGGCGACGTGATGCTCGACTTGCTGCTCAAGTATGCGGCAGGACTGGATCCGCATGAACTCGCCAAAGACAGTTACGCGCTGGTCACAATGCATCGGGCTGAAAACACGGACTCTCCGGCGCGGATGGGAAGATTCATCACGCTGCTAGAGCGACTACCGCTGACGGCGATATTGCCGATGCACCCCAGGCTGCGCGCCAAGTTGCCGGCCAATGATCTGGCACGGATTGAAAGACTTTCGCATGTGCGAGTTCTTGAACCCTGTGATTACGGGGAGATGCTGGCTTTGGAGCGGGACGCGTGCATGGTCCTGACCGATTCTGGCGGTGTGCAGAAGGAAGCCTACTTTCTTGGTGTTCCGTGCCTCACTCTGCGTACCGAGACGGAGTGGAAAGAGACGCTTGAAGGCGGTTGGAACCGGGTATTGGATATGAACCCGGATGTCGTGCTTCCGGTGGTGGATAGCCTGCTGCGCGGCAATGGCTCTCTTCCGAAAGGGGTGCCGGACCTGGAGCAGTTCGGCTCCGGGAGAGCCGGAGAAGCCAGCGTGAAAACAATTTTGAATTCTCTTCGAGGGGAATCGCAATGAAAACTGCATTCATAACCGGCGCAGCGGGGTTCCTGGGATCGCATCTAGTGGATGAGATGTTGAGAACAGGTTACCGCGTCATAGGCTACGACAATCTATCGCACGGAAATCTCAGTAACCTTGAGAACGCGCGGCTGCACCCCAATTTCATTTTCCATTTTGGAGACGTCTGCGATCGGCAGGCGCTTCGGAAAGCCGCCGGAAGCGGGCTGGACCTCGTGCTTCATTTGGCGGCATTCAAGATTCCTCGTTACGGCAAAGTAACGGACACCCTGCGAATCAATTCAGATGGCACACTCAACGCTCTCCAACTGGCAGTTGAGCACAGCGCAAAGTTTGTGATTACGTCAACTTCGGATGTATATGGCAAGAATCCCGTGTTGCCGTTCTCGGAGGAGAGCGACTCAGTGCTCGGACCTCCCACGATTTCCCGATGGGCTTATGCGGCGTCGAAGCTCTTCGATGAGCATCTGGTGCTCGCAATGTCAGAGGAGCATGGGATTCCGGCCACGGTGATCCGGATATTCGGTTCGTACGGGCCCAGGCAGCACCTGAGCTGGTGGGGAGGGCCGCAAGCCGTCTTTATTGATGCGGTTCTTCGGAACCAGACGATACCGATTCACGGCGATGGGATGCAGACGCGCAGCTTTACGTATGTGTCCGACACGGTGCGCGGGATCGCGGCCGTGGGAAAGGCTGATTGCCTGAATCGCGAGATCATCAACATCGGCAACAATGTCGAGATTACGATCTTGGAACTGGCACAAGAGATACATCGGCTGTGTGCGGTGCCGTGGCCATTGCGACTGCAAATTCTGCCATACAACGAGATCAGCGGGCGCAGGTATGAAGACGTTCGCCGGCGTGTTCCGGACATCACGAAAGCAAAGCGTACCCTGGGCTTCGAGGCGAGGGTTACTCTCGATGAGGGCCTGCAAAAGACGATCGAGTGGCAGCGGCCATTGGTGCTCGGCCAATCGGTGGGACCTGAGGCTGAAACTTCGACGATGGTCGAAGGAGTGCGCGCATGAGTACTCCGGGGACATTAATCCCCGCTGCAGCTCTTCAAGGGACTGCGCGCGGGTCTGAATCCGCGGAACCGGGAAGGGTTCGAGTCGAGCTTCTGGTGGTGATCTCTGTGGTCCTGGGTGCGGCCGGTCAACTCATGCTGAAGGCAGCGCTGCTTCTTTTGAGCCCTCATCCTATTGACACCGCTGCGACGGGCGATCCACGTCTCATGTGTGCCGCAGGCATTGTTCTTGGACTGTGCATTTACGCAGTTGGAACCTGGTTCTGGATCAAAGCTGTATCTCGTGCGCCGATCAGCTATCTCTACCCGCTCAGCGCCGGCAGTTACGCCCTTGTGGCCATCTGTGGCCATGTGCTGTTCGGCGAAATTGTCCATCCGTGGCGTTGGGCCGGTATCGCCTTGACCACTTTCGGCGTGGCGTTGATGGCTGCGAGCGGTGAGCGAGGTGCTGCATGACTGCGCTGGTTCCATTGCTGGGAAGTGTTGGGCTCGGCGCTTGTGCGCAGATCTCTTTACGCTACGGGGCGTCGTTGCGTACCAGTTGCCCGTCGGGCGCGTGGCGATGGACCGCGCTCTGGGGACTGTGCTTTGCCGTTGCCACTGCATTGTGGCTCGCCGCGTTAAGTAAGTCCGATATCTCCTATGCATATCCGCTTTTGGGCGCGGGATATGTGCTCGTTACGCTGCTGGCAAGGTGGTTGTTACGCGAACGAATTTCAAGACGGCGCTGGATCGCAGTTCTGATGATCACCGCGGGAGTGGTGATGGTGGGAGTGAACCGGTGAGTGCGGGTGTAGCCATTGTCGGAGCGGGTATTACGGGCCTGACGGCAGCACATACGCTGCTCAAAGCAGGCGTGCAAGTTACGGTGATCGAGGCCCGGAAAACGGTTGGGGGCCTGGCCACCAGCCACGATTTCGGCGACTTCCATTGGGACCGCTTCTATCATTGCATTCTCACTTCAGACACGTCCCTGCTTGGGCTGATTGACGACCTTGGGCTCAAAGAGAAACTGCACTGGCGCAAGACAGAAGTGGGCTTCTACAGCAGGGACAGTTTGCATACGATGACCCGGCCTGCGGACCTGTTGCGGTTCCCGTGCTTGCCGTTGTGGGCCAAGATTCGTTTTGGGCTGGGCATCCTCTATGCCGCTCGAATGTGTGACGGCGCCGGCCTGGAAGCGGTGCCACTCAAGGATTGGATTCTTCGTGTATTCGGTAAGACACTCTATCGCGAGCTTTGGGAACCGCTCCTGCGCTGCAAGTTAGGCGATATGCGCTCCCAAGCATCCGCCGCGTTTCTCTGGGCGACGATTCGGAGACTGTATTCCACCCGATCCGATAGCGTCAGCAAGGAGGAGCAACTCGGTTATGTAGAAGGCGGCTACCGGGTTGTCATGGATCGTCTCGTCGACGAGATCCATGCTATGGGAGGGAAGATCCTAACCGGCATCTCCCTGAAAAGTGTCGAACAGACGGAACTTGGCGTCGGACTCACTGCGAATGATGGATTTCGCGAGTTCGATGCATGCATCATGACAGTACCTGCGCCAGCCATTCTTTCGTGCGTCCCCTCTTTGAGCAAGGAATATCGCTCAAGGCTAACGATGCCGCAATATCTGGGGATGGTTTGCGTGGTTCTCGTTTTGAAGCGAGCCGTGAGCTCTTATTACTTGATCAACGTGACGCAACAGGCGCCATTCACCGGCATTGTCGAGATGACCAACCTGATCGATTGCGCGCGGGAGACAAATGGACACGCTCTCGTCTATCTGCCCAAGTACACATCCCCTTCGGATCCTCTGTTCGATTTAACGGACCATGATGTGTGGGAGAGATTCGCGCCGGCACTGTTCAAGATTCACCCTCAATTGCGGTGCGAAGACATCCTGTCTACTCAGATCTTTCGTGAACGGTACGTTCAGCCGGTCCCCACGCTCAACTACTCCGCGCACGCGCCGACGGCGGCAACAAGTATGCCGCACTTGTTTGTCGCCAACACCACACAAATCGTGAATGACACGTTGAATAACAACGCCATGGTTGGAATCGCGCGGAACGCTTGCAAGCTCGTGATGAATGATCTCGAGCGGCAGGCACGATTACGCGCAGGGACGAGTTGCCTGGATTTATTGGTGGATGCGGGACAACATCGGATGGAAGTGAGGTAAGTTGCGATGATCTTCATACCAGGCGCAGCGTTCGCTCTAGCCTTGATGCAGACTAACCCGGCGCCGCTGGCACAAATAAATAGCACGCGCAGCGATTCTTTGTTGTTGCTCATTTTGGGCGTCGGGTCGTTGCTGCTCTCGCTGCTGGTGCAAGGGCTGAAAAGATGGGTCCACACCGATCGCGAGTCAGACGTGCAAGATCATGGCACGGCACGATCTGACTATCCTGCAGTCGAATTGATGTCGATGAGAATCGATGAGCATGCTGAGAAGCCGCGAATGGCCATAGCGCGGCCCCTTCTCAGCGTCGATGTGGAAGATTACTTTCAAACAGAAGCATTTTCGGCGGTCGCGCCGCGTGAAGAATGGGATAACTATCCTCTGCGGGTCGTGGACAACACCAAAAGGCTCTTGGACATTTTTGATACTCACAACGCAAAGGCAACGTTTTTCGTGATGGGATGGATCGCCGATCGCGTCCCACAATTGGTGAGGGAAATCGCTGTCCGAGGTCACGAACTGGCCTGTCATAGTTATTGGCACCGTACTATCTATTCGATAACGCCCGAAGTCTTTCGACAAGACACCCGCGACGCGGTGAGGGCAATTGAAGATGCGGCCGGTGTCAGGGTCAGCGGCTATCGAGCGCCCACCTGGTCCATCACCCGCAAGAGTCTATGGGCGATCAACGTGCTGGCAGAGGAGGGTTTCGAATACGACTCCAGCGTTTATCCGGTGCATCACGATCTCTATGGAATTCCAGGTGCAAGCGCCGCGCCATATGTATGGAAGACAGGCCATAACGACATGATTGAGATTCCGCCGGCAACGTTTTCCATTGGTAACATGACCCTGCCGGCGGCTGGTGGAGGCTATCTGCGAATTTTCCCACTCGGTTACTCGCGGATGGCGATCGACCAACTTTCCCGGCGCACGCACCTGCCGGTCGTTTATTTGCACCCTTGGGAGATCGACCCCGGACAGCCGCGGCTGAACGGTCCATGGAAGTCGAGGCTACGGCAATATTGGGGACTCGAATCCTTCGAGCTGAAGTTGACTCGACTTCTTGCGAGCTATCAATTCATTCCATTCAGGCAGTGGAGGACAGATGTTGCCGCGGCAGGGCCAGAGGTGTCGTTCACCATGCCGGGAGTTATGGTGGCATGACGATGCTTGCTTACCACGAGTTTTCAAGAACCCCAGAACGCGATGTGTATTCACTTCCGTCAGAGACATTCAGGCGGCACGCACGTCTGGTTGACGGGCTATCGGGCGCGCGGAGTTGCATAACGTTTGATGACGGCCATCGGTCACAGTTCGACTTCGCGGCGCCGATTCTCGATGAAATGAGGCTGGCCGGTATCTTCTTCATCACCACGGCGTGGGTGGGTCTTCTGCCCAGCGTGATGTGTTGGCGTGATCTGCGCGAACTCCAACAGGCTGGACAAATTGTCGGTTCCCATTCACACACGCACCCGATGCTCACCGCATGTGGCCCAGTTGCACTGCGCAATGAGATGACAGTCTCAAAAGAGGTCATCGAACAACGGCTTGGGGTCGAAGTGGATTCAATTTCAATGCCCGGAGGGCGAATCAATGAGCGAGTGCTCATGGCCTGCGGGGAAGCGGGATACAAGCGCGTCTATACCTCGCGTGTGGCGGAACGCAAACGATCCACAGGCAATTTGCCAGAGGTGATAGGCCGTTACATTGTGCGGGGCGGGACGAGCGATCGCACATTGGCCGCGTATCTTGATGGAGATCCTTTCGTATGCCGGCGGCTCGAAATGGAGTCCAGGGTGAAGACCGTGGCGAAAGCGCTAATTGGCGATTCTCTTTACCACCGATTGTGGCGCAAGGCGGCCCGATCCGGGGCCTACGGATCGTAATGGGGCTTCACTTGCTACCCGCTCGATCAAGCTACCGATAAAGCGTCTCCAGCGATGAGTGTCTCGCAGAAAGCATGAATTCACTCGACCGGGAAAGTAAGAGCATGCGCGTTTTGCATTTGATTGGCAGTACCGGGTTTTATGGTGCGGAGGCAGTGGTTGCCACTCTGGCGCGCACTTTGCCAGCGCTTGGTGTGGAAACGTGTGTTGGTCACATGCGATACGCGGCCGCGCGCCGGAGCTTCCGACTGGAGGAGCATGTCGACGGATGTGAGGTGATCCCCCTGGAGCATGAAAGGCGGATGGATTTTGGTTTCGTGGTCCGGCTCAGGGCAGAAATGAAACGGCTCGGTATTGATGCGATTCACAGCCACGGCTACAAACCGGATGTCTATGGCGGAGTTGCCGCAAAAATGGCGGGGCTTCCAATGCTCTCTACCTGCCACCTTTGGACTCGAGCCACATGGGCCCTGCGCGGATATGCGCGCATCGACGCACTCATGTTGCGGCGCTTCGACAAAGTGGTTGCGGTTTCGCAACCGATTCTGGATGAATTACAGAAGGCCGGAATCGCGAGCGAGAAACTGGCGCTCATCCCCAATCAGATTTCCGCCGAGAGGTTCGGCGCGGGAAAACCGGAGTTTCGATCCATTTTCGGCAAAGATGCGTTCATCTTCGGCGCCGCTTGCCGACAGGTGAGCGCCAAGGGCGTGGATGTGCTGCTTCGCGCTGCGAAGGTTGTGACGGAGTCACTGCCAGAGGCGCGATTCCTGATCGCAGGCGATGGACCAAAAGCCGAGGAGTATCACGAACTCGCTCGCAATCTCGGAGTGGGTGGGAAAGTTAGATTTCTTGGACGATGCGGCACGATGCCGAACTTCTATGCTTCGCTTGACGTCTTCGTGCTGCCCTCATTGGACGAAGGCATGCCCATCGCCTTGCTAGAGGCGATGGCGGAAGGCCGGCCCGTGATTGCAACGAAAGTAGGTTCCGTTGAGAGGGTTGTTCGCAATGAGTTATTCGGACGGCTAATTGCTCCGGGCGATAGTGCCGCGCTGGCATCGGCAATGCTGGCACTGGCTTCAAGCCGCGAAAAACTTAGCCAATTAGGGGAAGCGGCGCGCAATGAGGTGTTAGCGCATCACTCTGGGCAAAGGATGGCGCTCCAATACACCACTCTCTATCGAGAAATGAGCCGGTGATGACGGAGCAGATGCCGCTCGCGCCTTTGGTCGACCGCACGAGGCGGAGCGAAGACACGATCGAGACTCAAACCAAAGCGCAAATCAGAGTGTGGATGTACGATCCCTGGTGCCGCACACCGTGGTACACGGCTGCCCTCACACGCGCTCTTCTCCGCCAGAGAATGGACGTGCGTCTGGTATGTCCCCGTTACCAGCTTGAACCGCTCTATTTCCAAGACGAGGGGCTTGTCACGCGACCTGGGCCGCTCGATATATCAACACGTGGTGGATTGGGCTCCGGCCGGCTGCTGAAGGGGGCTCGCTTGGCAGAATACCTGATCGGCACCGCCTCGCTGGCGTTGGAGGCAACACGCAGGCCGCCGGATATCCTGCACCAGCAACAGTGCGTGCTGCTCGAGCACGGCTATGAGATGGAGTTGAGTTTCCTGCGCTGGTGTAAGCGGCGCGGTACCCGCGTGATTCACACGGTTCACAATCTGCTTCCGCATGGGGAGTGCGACTTTCGCGCTGCGCACTTTGCCAAGCTCTACGGTTTATCCGATGCTCTTGTGTGCCACAGCGAGCAAACTGTACACGACCTTCAAGCACTATTTTCCGTTGCCCCGGAACGCATTCACGTGGTGCCGCACGGCCCTTTGTTTGCAGATGGCCCCGTCCGTAGCAAGGAGGAGTGCAGGGCACATTTCGGGCTCGATCTAACGCGACAAGTCTTCCTCGCCCATGGAGTACTTCGTCCTTATAAAGGAACCGATCTGCTTCTGCGCGCATGGGCGAAGCTCATGGCGCGATGGTCAGGCGGCGAACGGCCTCTGCTGTTGATTGCAGGGCACGGCAATGAGTCAGAAGTGCGTGCTCTCCGCCAAGAAGCAGCCGCCTTGAGGCTGGACGACGGTGTTGTTCGAATGGACCTGCGCTACTCGGCAGCCCAGGAGGTGCCCTTCTATTTCGGTGCGGCCGATGTGTTGCTCTACCCCTACCGGAAGATAACGACCAGTGGAGCGCTCCTGACGGGACTAAGCTACTGCAAACCTATCATTGCATCCGATTTGCTACCGTTCCGAGACTATCTGCGGCAAGGCCATAACGCGCTCCTGGTTCCGGCGGAAGACGTTCAGGCCCTGGAGGGAGCGCTGGATGCGCTATGCGGCAGGGGCGAACTGTACCAGGGACTGAGGGATGGGAGCAGCAAAAACGGCATCTTGCCGACGCCGTGGTCTGAAATCGGCGCACGCACCGCGGCAATCTACGCGGCAGTTCTTGCTTGATTCCCATCCAAAAGCTACCGAGATGCATTAATTTGCACACACTCAACCTGCAATTTGCACTTTTCCGTTCCGCTACTAACAAGGAGCGTGCACAAAGCAGCCATGGAGAGCGGCGGCTTTGGCCTGCCAATTGCAATTGACTGGTCGAGATTCGTTCTTTAGAACTGAACTCAAGCGCTGAACAGGATCCACAATGAGCTGGAAAATCAGTTGTTCAATATTGCTGCTGTTGGTTCTCGCCCTCTCAGCACGATCGAAGGCACAGACGCCGATGGACCAAAGTCCGACGGCAGAACAGCCAGCCAACGTGATGACGGCCACGGCTTCGTCACCGGATTCATCCGTTGGCTCGGTGAAGGGCACGGATGCGGAAGCGGCCAGAGACTATGAGCTCGGACCGGGCGACCTGATTCATGTCTCGGTCTGGCACGAGCAGGAACTAACCCAGACGGCAGTCGTGCGTCCCGATGGCAAGATTTCATTGCCGCTCGCGGGTGAAATTCCCGTGGCCGGCAAAACTGCTGTCGAGGCGCAATTGCTCGTGAGCAGCAAACTGCTCCGGTTCATCACCGACCCGCAGGTAACCGTTTCGGTCCTGGAAATTCATAGCCGGCAGGTCTTTATTACCGGCCAGGTGCAGAGACCGGGTTCATACCCCCTGACGGGATCCGTCAGCGTCTTGCAATTGATCGCGAGTGCCGGCGGGCTGACTCAGTATGCGCACAGGAAGGGGATCGTGATTCTCGACACGAAAAACCAGGCGATGGCGAAGTTCGATTACACCAACACGATCAAAGGCAAGGTCAAAGACGAAAGGCCGCTTCAACCCGGCGATACGGTGGTGGTGCCATGACCCGCATCCACTGGAAGATCGAGGCAATCGTAACGCTGACGCTTAGTTGCACCTGGGCGATGGGACAGATCCCGACGCAAGTTCCCGAATCGCCTGCGAGTACCGCGCAGAGCTGTCCTGAGATGAATCAAGTGCCCTCAGAATCCGCAGCGCGGTGCAATGTCCTTTCTCGCAGCAGCAACATGAGCGACGGCGGCAACCATTTGTTTTTGTCCACAACTGCATTGGGCGGCTATGACACGGCCTTTGATAGCCGTGCAGCGCTGGGAGCGAAACTCGAAGGCGGCCAGTTATATGTGGGTGCGCTGCTCCACAGGAACAGTAGCTACACAATGCTCGAGAACACCATCACGGGGATCGCCTACCACATTGGCCAAGGCTCAATGCAATATCTCAATACCACGTCGTTCTCGTTTAACAAAATGCACTCCGCGCAAACGGCTTTGAGCCTCGATGTAGAGAGCTCCTATGGGAATGACGCCATTCGCATCATTCCCCCCCTGAGTAGCGATTCGGTCGAGGCAGGATCCTATGGAATTCATTCCGGCAATGTGTTGGATAACCAGGCAACCGCCCGACTTTTCCACCAAAGCGCGGAGAATCGGTGGTGGAGCCTCTCCGTGCGCAATGACTTGCGGGAATTCTTCGATGACAAGACTCAAGTGAATACCATTCACGGAAGAGCAGAATTCCATTTTCAGCCATCCTCTCGTGCTGGAGTTGGACTCTACGAAGAGACAGCAAGCGAGAAGGGCAGCGTCGAGTGCACCACGCAAAGCATCGGGGTGTCCTACGATCGACGATTATCTCCCAACGTTATCGCGGAAGTCGCGGCCGGCCCAACCGCGGGAACCGCGAGTTGTGTCACCAAAGTGACAGCCAACCTGTTTGCGGCTGTCTCTGCACAGCCGTGGAGGCTGACGAACCTGTACTTCTCGGCCTACCGCAAGCTCAACGACTCCGAGTTTGTGGCGCTCACCTATGAAGACACCGTTCAAGGCGGAGTTAATCAGCAGATTGGGATGCGTGCCTGGGTGAAAGCGCGGGGCGGTTTTATCACGGGCACTGTGCCTGCCCAAGTCTCTCCTTTCCATGGGGAATATTTCGCCGGGACAATCGAGCACATGCTTCCACGCGGCCTGTACGTTTCTCTGTCCGCACAACACTTTAACTGGTCTGGCATTGCCAACATCGCGCCAGCAAGAACCTTAGTGATGGGATCGTTGTCCTGGACTTCCGGGAACCGCCCCCCAGCGGACCTTCACGGACCCGCGGCTCGTTGAGGAAAATATGTCCATGTACTCCATAGTGGAACGGCTTGCCGAATACCGGATGATCCTGTTCTACCGGTGGCGGTTCATCGTCCTCGTCGCGTCGGGGCTGGCTCTCGCCCTGATTACCGTGGTTGAGTTTCTTCCCGACATCTACGAAGGGACAACGACGATTGTCGCTTACCCGCGGAAAGTGCCGGAGAAGTACGTGGCTACCACGGTCATGGACGAACCCAGCGATCGTCTCAATCTGCTTCAACAGGAAGTTCTGAGCTACACACGGCTGCTGGAAGTTATCAACAAGTTTGGTCTCTATGGAAAGCTTGTGCAGAAACAGGGCCGGGACGCCGCGGTTCAGTTAATGCGCAAACAAATCAAGATTCAGACAAACCATGCCGGAGGAGGCGGGGCAAGTGCGTTTACGCTCACCTTCACCGGCGACAACCCGCGACTTGTAGCTGCGGTTGCCAACGAACTTGCGAATAGCTTCATCTTGAAGAACCTCTCAAACCGGCAACAGCAGGTGCAAGGAACCACCGATTTTCTGAGCGAGGAACTCGAAACGGCGCGGGCTGGTCTGGAGTCGCAGGAAACGCAACTTCGCATTTATCGCATGAGCCATCTAGGTGAGATGCCTGAACAAATGTCGGCCAATTTGCAGGCGGTCGGCCAGTTGCAGGTGCAATACCAGGCAACGTCAGACAAGCTGGCTCAGTTGGAAGAACAGAAACTTCTTATTGAGGACACCCCCGAGGCGGATTTGACACTTCGTTCTTCGGGCACTCCGCTGCCCGTTTCGATGTTACGAAGCAACTTGCTCCAGGAGGAGAGCCGATTGAGTACGCTGCTTACGCACATGACCCCAGCCCATCCCGACGTTGTTGCATGCCAGGCGAGGATCACAGAGTTGAAACATCAGTTGGAGAGGCTACCAAATGAAGAAAAGCCCGTTCTGATGGATCATGCGGTCGAAGCGCGGATTCAGGTACTCGACAAGGAGCGTGAGCGCTTACTCGGAGACCAGTCGGGGATCAAAGAGCGCTTGAATTCCTATCAAGCAAAAGTCGACGCTGTGCCGCTGCGTCAGGAGCAGTTAAGCAGCCTGACCCGCGATTATGAGACGGCGCGCGACCACTACCGTTCATTGCTGGAAAAGCACTACTCGGCGCAGATGGCGAGCGAACTAGAGTCCAAACAGGACGCAGACCGATTTGAAGTGCTTGATCCGGCCACGTCTCCAGACCATCCAACGGCGCCAAACCGGCGGCTTTTGTGTGCTCTGTCAGTACTTTTCGGCTTGATCGGCGGGCTCGTAGCAGCATTTTGCCGTGAGCAGATCGACAGCAGTATCAAATCGGACGTGGACTTACTAGAGATTCTTCCCGCCGAGTTAGAGCTGTTGGGAGTTGTTTCCAGGATTTATGCGATAGAACCCGCCCACGGACACTAACGGATGGAACAAGTTGGGACTTGGAGTATGAGAAAGGAGGCCGTTATGGTACCCGAGGCAGCACTCGAAGGCGGGCGCGTCAAGCAGGCGATAATCCCGTACGTTGCTTTTCCCGAGGCAGCGTTTACGCTTGCGGATTGCGACAGGAAGATCGTTTTTCTCCATCAGAAATACGGCACGTCCGCAGAACAATTCCGCCGCATCGGAACTCGGATGGTGAATCATCATCCGGCGGGCGGTACGGTCATGGTGACCAGTCCCGCGCCCGATGACGGCAAGACGTTGACGGCTCTGAACCTGTCCTTGTGCCTGGCAGAGCGCGCGCCTGTATTGTTGGTAGACCTCGACACACGGCGCTCGACTCTGCGCCACAAATTAGGGCTGGCTCCTGTGAAGGTAGGAGTCGAAGACGTTCTTTCCGAAGAGCAACCGCCTGAGGCCTGTGTGCAGTCGATTCCGGGGACAAGGCTTTGTGTGGCTATGAACAAAGGGAAAGGAAGGGATGTCCTCGATCTGATGGTAAGTGGACGTCCGAAGCGATTCCTGGACTGGGCCCAACGAAAGTTTGGATGGGTAATCCTGGACACCCCGCCCGCGTTTCCCATCGCAGATACTCTCGAAATTGCCAATCATTCATCCATCGGCATCCTGATCGTGCGTGCGCGAAAGACCCCGGCACCCTTGGTGAAGATGGCAATTGAAGCGCTCAAAGGCCGCATCCACTACGTCGTGTTGAATGACAGCGGAACCCTCAGTTACTCGGCGTATGACCGCGGTTATATCAAAAGCATTGAACAAGACAGGGGTAGGAACAATGACTTTCTTTCGAGTTAGAAGTTTGACGAGTGCCTCCCGGGTTTTCCTGAAAGCCTTGGGGATACTGATATCGGCGTTCATCACCGTAGCGGCGAATGGGCAGACGTATGACCTCACCATGGATGTGCTTGTAAACTCCAATAACGACGCTGGCTACAGCACCGTGGCGGGTTCCCCCGGTGAGTATCAGCGTTATGTTGAGCGCTATCTGGAGCATCTGCAGATTCCCTATCGCGTGATCGATACATCTGCGCAAGGGCCGCCCGCGAACCTTGGTTCGGTTCAGTTGATTGTCGCTGCACATACGGGGCTGTCGCTTTCCGCAAGCTGGCAGCAGGCCATCCTCCAGGCAGTGCAGGGTGGTGCGGGCTTTGTTAATTTTGACGCGGATTCCCTCATCGGAACCAACACTCATATGCAGGGGATTTTTGGCGCTACGAACTCCAGCGTCGGACCTACCGCGACACTTATCGACGTTCCTGCCGCAGTTATGCCCGATGGGAGCAGCCCACACTACATTGCTGCGATGCAGATTCACTTTCAGGACGCACCGGCAGGCGACCTGATTTATTCCTTTCATGAAGACAGCAATAATAGGCAACAGGTGGCGACTCCGACCATCCTCCAAGGCGCGCAAGGAACGGTCATCGCCAGGATCGGAAGTTCTCCGCTTATCCTTGCAACGCAGACCAGCGGTGGGCGAGCGGTCGACTTTACCACTTACGATTTCATGCACCCCGACCGATTTGGATTCATGATGGGGGTTGACGACCTGGTGTGGCGGAGCCTGGTGTGGGCTGCCAGAAAGCCTTTTATCCTGCGTGGTTATCCACGCTTCTTCGCCTCTCAAATGGATGACGAAGTTGTGGGATGGGGCCAGCGGCTACAGGATTTATGGAACCCGACCTACACGGGTACTGTCAACAGCAACGGCACCGGTGGCCCGTGGAAGATAACTGCAATGGCGCAACTGGTCAACCTGCAGGCCGGCGGCCAAGATCGCACCGATGCGATCGCGGACGTGAATTCTGGCAACCTGAAAATCGCTTTCCACACAAACACAGGAATCTCCGAAGGCGATCTCTACTGGAACGCGCAATCACCAGACGCGTTGACCGATGCCCAGTGGCAGACCAACCTCGCATATGCTCTCCAGGTGTTGCAAGGAAACGGAGGTTCGGATAAGCTTCCCCCGCTCTCGAAATCCATGGTGCCTCATTTCTGGAACCTGAGTAATAACGTGGGCTACGACATATGGAATTCACTTGGTACCCGCTATATTACCGAGATTCAGCAGCCCGGCGCCTACTACGGCTATGGCCCTCCGAAGCCGGACAGTATGCGTCTCTTCCTGCATCCGTTTCGCGTCTACGAACTGCCTCCGACCGGAGTCAATCCGAACGAACTCTACACCCTCTACTACGCAGATTATCTGACCGTGGGAAGCACGGCAAGTTTGCCGCCAGTCAAGTTTTTTGCATTCGCCACCCAACTTCTAGGAGACCAGTTTCCCAGCTTTGACGCGCGTTGGCCCAATGACAACCAGGCGATCGCAGTGCAGGAAAGCGTGAATAACTTTACTGAGTATGCATGGCGGTTCTGGTCAGGTATGGCGCCGGTACAGATGTACAACCATGACGGCGGCAGTTTCGAAGTCAGCACGGAACCCGAAAGGCAACAGGCGATCACACAGATATCATCTTTCCTGAATACCAAGGGAGTGCGCCACCTGTTCATGGAGAATCTCGGCGCCTATATGTGCGCGCGCGTTTCCTCTGTCCTCGCAACAGCACAGGCCACACCATCCACATTGAGCCTGAACTTCACCGGCAATGCCACGGATATGGATGGCAATCTGATTCCGACGAGTGTCTATATATTCTACGGGGACAACGAGGGGGTCCAGCAGCAGGTTCCCGGATTCAAAGGTGGCTCTGTCTATACGACTCCCAATGCCGCGCCCTCCGCGATCGGCCTTAGCAACGCAAACCTGACGTTTGGCAGCCTTCCCGGTGCCGGCCCGATCAGCCAGACGGTGACCGTGAGCAACACCGGCAGCGGTACCCTAACCTACACCGCGCAATCCAATGTCGCGTGGATGACTGCCACCGCGGGAACGGGAACGGCGCCCGATACTCTCACTGTCACTGTGAATCCAGGCAGCCTTGCAGCCGGTGTATACACAGGTTCCGTGCAGATCGCCTCGCCAGGGGCCATCAACAACCCGCAGCAAATCAATGTCGTTTTCAACGTGCAGGGTCCAACGCTCGCCGTCGGGACGACTTCACTCAACTTCAGCGGCTTTGCTGCCGCTGCCAATCCCGCCGCGCAAAATGTGGTCATCTCCAACAATGGAGCTGGAAGCTTGAACTGGACCGCCGTCTCAAGCGTGCCATGGCTTCAGCTTGGAGCCACTTCCGGTCTCGTTGCTGCCGGTGCGCCTTACACTCTGGCGGTGACTCCCAATACCTCCGGTCTGAGTGCGGGAGCCTATACCGGAACCATAACGATCAGCTCTTCGAATGCTGTCGCCGGTTCGCCGCAAGTGATCGGTGTTACCCTCACGCTCACCGGCATCATGATGAAGAGCACCTTCACTGGCTCGACTCTGGACGGGTGGGCTTATTCGCCACAAGGCTCGTCGACCGGGTGGAGTGTGAGCAATGGCACGCTCTCTTACAACGGTGCTGGGGCGACTCAGATCTACGCAGGAAACAGCACTTGGACCAACTACGCCGTGCAAGCGGATTTCCTCTTATCAACCGTGTCGGACTATCCGGGCGGCATTCGTGGATACGTCAATCCATCCACGGGAGCCTCCTATGCGGCATGGCTTTATCCGGCCGAGGGAGTTGTCAAACTTTGGCGCACCTCTACGTGGAATATCAATACCACCCCCGTCCTGTTGGGTACATCGCCCCACTTGATCATAGACAACGTGAACTGGCACACGCTGGCACTGTCGATGAACGCCGGTCAGATTGCGGTCTCCTACGACGGTCTTCCTGCCGTCACTGTGACTGACACCACTTTGACCGGAGGCATGATTGCACTCGACGTGTCGAGCAAACCCGTCCAGTTTGACAATGTCCTGGTAACCGGGAATCAAGCAGTTACTACTCAACTGCACTCAGTGCAGACGGGCTACACTTTCACTGTCGCCGCCGGCGCCACCAGCGCCGCGCAACCGTTGCAAATCTCGGCCAACGACGGGACAGTAGCCGCGTGGTCAGCGCTGTCCGGGCTACCATGGTTGACCGTAACTCCGCCTACCGGGCAGACCCCGGGCAGCGCAACGGTACTGGTAAATGCCTCTGCACTTACCGCGGGAACATACAACGGTCAACTCAACCTTAATTCGTTCGGCGCCACTAATGGGCCCCTCAGTCTTCCTATCACCGCGACCGTTACGCAGCCCTCGACCAATCAACTCACCTTCAATCCGGCTTCGCTCACCTTTGCCGGAGCCGTCGGCGGCAGCAATCCAACCGCGCAGTCACTCGCCATGTCTTCCAGTGCCCCAGGTCTGGCTTTCACCATCGCCAGCGATTCAGCCTGGCTAACGAGCACAGCATCAGGTACCACGCCAACGTCGACGCAAGTGACCGTCAACACGGCCGGCCTTGCCGCGGGATCCTACACCGGCCATCTCACCATCTCCGCGCCGGCCGCGATGAACCCAAGCTCGACAGTCACTGTAACGCTGAACATCGCACTAACTCCACCAGTAACATTGATGCAGGATTCATTCCCTGGCACAACGTTGGATGGATGGGCTTATTCCCCTCTTGGTCTGGCGTCCGGATGGAGCTTGAGCAACGGTGTGGTTTCCTACAACGGTGGGGGCGCCACCCAGATTTATGCCGGAAACAACAGTTGGGCGAATTACACGGTCTCAGCAGGCATTCAGCTATCCGCACTTACAGACTACCCGGGAGGCATTCGTGGCTATATCAATCCGACCACTGGGGCTTCCTATGCGGCGTGGCTCTATCCGGCAGAAGGTGTTATCAAGTTGTGGCGAACGACGGCATGGAACATCAACACCACTCCGGTGCTGCTCGGAACATCTGCGCACCTGACGATGGACAGTGTGAACTGGCACACGCTTTCACTGGCGATGAACAATGGCACGATCGTCGCGGCCTACGACGGTGCCACAGCGGTGACCGCGACAGACACTACTCTGAGCGGCGGGATGATTGCGCTTGATGTATCTAGCAAGCCAGTCAAGTTCGAGAACGTCCTGGTAACCGGAAATCAGGGAGTCACCGCGCAACTGAACTCAGCGCAGGCCAGCTACACTTTTACGGTCGTTGCCGGCAGTTCCAGCGCCACGCAACCGCTGCAAATCTCTACTAGCGACGGAACCGTGATCGCGTGGTCGGCCCTGTCGGGGCTGCCATGGTTGAGCGTAACCGCGCCCACCGGGCAGACCCCCGGCAGTGCAACCGTTCTTGTAAATGCGTCAGCGCTGACTGCAGGAACGTACAGCGGTCAGCTTAATCTGAGTTCCTTCGGCGCCATCAATGGGCCGGTCAGTCTCCCCATCTCCGCGATCGTTACTCAGCCATCCACCAATCAACTAACCATCAACCCGGCGTCGCTCACCTTCAGTGCTGCAAGCGGCGATGCGACGCCGGCTGCACAAAACCTGAGCCTCACTTCTACGAACGCGGGTCTTTCCTTCACAATGACGAGCGACTCTGCGTGGCTGACTGGCACTTCATCCGGAACTACGCCTGCCTCGCCGCAAATAACCGTCAACCAGGCCGGCCTGGTAGCTGGATCCTACACCGGCCATCTCACCATCTCCGCTCCGGGCGCGGTGAACCCGACCTCAACCGTAACAGTCACAATGACGGTGACAAATCCTGGACTGGTTGCCGCGCCAACCTCGCTGAACTTCGTTGGTTCGACTACTACAAACGCCCCGACTCAGAACCTGACCATTACCAGCACCGGTGGAGCGATTACGTGGAATGGCTCCCACGCCAGTACATGGTTCAGTCCATCGACGACTTCAGCAACGGCCCCATCGACCATCCAGGCTGCGGCAATCACATCAGGAATGACTTCCGGGACCTATACCGACACCTTCTCTCTGGTGCCTGCAGGGAGCAGCGGTGCGACGCCCTTGCAGATTCCGGTGTCTCTAAGAGTCGGTCCGTTGCTCTTCGGCGATAACTTCGCTTCGAATTCGAATTGGACACCTTCGCCGCAGGGTCTTGCCGCAAACTGGACAATCATCAACAACACCTACGCCTACAACGGCGGCGGCGCTACGCAGCAATATGCCGGCAACTCGTCCTGGACGAATTACACATTGCAAGCCGACATGACACTCACGACGGCAAGCAACTTCCCGGGCGGCTTGCGCTTCCGTCTCAATACGGCCACTGGAACTGGGTATGCGCTGTGGCTCTATCCCGGTACCAGCCAGGTCAAATTGCTGAAAGCGCCAAACTGGAACATCAACACAAATAGCTCCACACTGACGACCATCTCCAAGGTCAACCTGCCGGTAGGCACGCATCACATCCGCATCGACATACAGGGAACGACAATTACGGCCTTCGTCGACTATGTGCAGGTTCTCTCGATTACTGACTCGACTTACTCTGCCGGAGCCATAGCGTTGGATGTGTCAAGCCAGCCAGTAGCTTTCTCCAACGTAAGCGTAGTTAGCTACTAACATTCAACCCTAAGGACAGAGATGAGCGCTCAGACATCCACCATTAATAACGTCGCTACGCGCCCGCAAGGCTCACTGCGGCGGTACCTAATACCAACCGCAGCTGAGATGCTCATCAGCGCGCTATGGATGGCGGGGGTTGGGCGCTATTTCCTGGACCACGGGAGGCACGCGGTTCTGTTGTTTTTGGCTGCTTCCTGCCTTTTGCTTCCAAGGGTCGTCGTACTTGGTCTTCGCCTCGCGAGACCATCCAGCGAACGCTCGCCCGCACTCTGGATTTACCTGCTCGGTTTGTATTTGCCCGAACACCTGACAGGGTCTGCAAAGATAGTCATGCCTCACTTGCTGCCCCTGGTGTTAGCTATCATCTGCCTATTGGCACAAATACTGCATGACCACCTACATAAGACACTGATCCCTTATGCTCGTCACCTGCATCCTGCCGCCTGGCTTGCTGGAATCGTCACGGTGTATTGCCTGGTTGTAACAGCGCTGGCCATCGCCAAGCTCCATGCCTTCGGCTATGTAGGACAAGATATTGGTTATTTCATGCAGTGTCTCTACACGGGTTTACACGGAAGACTGTTCTCTAGCAATCAGTATCACGACCTGCTTTACACCAGGACGGTCTCCAGCGATTTCGCCAGCCACAACCAGCCTGCACTCTTTTTTCTCCTGCCGATCTATTGGCTATATCCCCATGCTGAAACACTCTTCGTGGTGCGCAATATATGCCTTGCCCTCTCGGCTTATCCGGCTTACCAACTTGCGCGCTATCGCCTCGCCCCACTTCCGTCAGCTTTGGTGACGATGTCCTTCCTATGTGCGCCCGCAATTCTCTTCCAGAATTTCTATGACTACGCGCCGTTGAGCATGGTCGGCCCACCACTCCTATTCAGTCTCCTCTTCTTCTATCGGAGACAGTACGTTCCCTATCTCGCCTCCCTCCTCCTGTGCCTGTTTGTCAGGGAAGACCTGGTCCTGCTTGTCTTTGGCATGGGAGTGATCGCCATGTTGGGACGGCGCGAGCGCAAGTGGTTCGTACCACCTTTTGCAATCGGAATTGTCTGGACATTGTTTACCTGGACGATTTTGCTGCCGCACTTTCAGCAGGGCGCGGTGTCAGCGGTCGAGAGCTGCTTTTCGTATTTGGGGGCATCGCCGGGAGAGATGCTGCGGACGATGTTCCTGCACCCTCAAATGATCCTGACGCACAAGGCGATTGTTTATTTGAAACAGATGTTCAGCCCGTTTGGTCTTGTGCTGCCTTTCTTCTCGCCCGTAAGCGTAGTGTCTCTACCGTTTATTCTGATCAATCTGGCAGGCGATCCTGGCTGCAATGCCGCCATCATATTTCGTCACTACTCGCTTATTCCGTTCATCCTTCTGCTGCCTGGCACAGTCTTCGCGGTGCGATGGATTGGAATGCGGCCGTCATTCCGCTCTTTGAGCCAATCCTTGCTGGCCTTTACACTATTGCTGGCAAGCGCTGGAACGACGCTGCTCTCTTTCGGAGATGCCGAATTGAGTTGGTGGAACACCGCAGCCTGGCAGACTGAAGCAAGGCGGGTTATTGAAACGCTGCCCGTCACTGCGGCCATAGCGGTCCCCCGGTACATGCTGCCACTCGCGGCCAATCGTGACCAGGTGTACCAGACATTGCGGCTGCTGGATTATCATCACCCCTCCGCGGAATTCGTGGTTGTGGACCGCGATCCCCGAAGGATGGGAGTTACAAGCGAGTGGCAGAATCATTACGATGAACTCTTGACGCAGCTCCAGGACTCGACGCGATTCACTGCAATTTACTCAAGCGACAATTACACGGTGTATCGGCTGATCGGAGCTCCTCTGGCCTCCATGCGTCTGGAAGGTGCAGGGAAGTGAGCGACCTTCGACAACTTGTAACCCACGCAAGCCATTATCTGGCCGGACGAGCCGGCCTGATGATGCTTGGTTTTCTATCCTTTCCTGTATTGACACGGATCCTGCCGGTTGCGCAATATGGTGAACTCAGCCTGCTCCTCAAGATCGGTCTGCTATGGACCGTTCTGAGCAAGTGCGGTCTCCAGAATGCCGCTTTGCGCTTCTTCCCGGAACAAAGCAAGCTGTCACCAGAAAACAAGCGCGCGTGCGCCTCGACTCTCATTGTCAGTTCCGTGTTGTTGGCGTTGACGTGCGCAGGACTCGGCTTCGCCCTCGTGCGGGCGCATGTTATCAACCTGGGACGTGAGATAACCGACCTTCTGCCTCTTCTAGTGTCGCTCGTGGCGGTGCGCGCCATTCAACCGGTACTCTCCGGATTACTTCGTGCAGAGAAACGCACTTGGCTGTTCAACATTTGTGAGCTCTCTGGGAAGTCTCTTGGCATTGTCTGTTCGGTTGGCGCCCTCAGTCTCATAGCGATCGACCTGCACTACTTTCTTGCCGGTTTGGTTCTCGCGGAAGGCGCGGTCGTTGCTGCCGTGGCAATCTGGTTTCACAACGCCGGACTCTTCTCCTTCACCAGCTTTCAACCACGATTCGCGATGAACGCTCTTGGGTTCTCCGTTCCTCTGATTGCATATGAACTTACAAGCGTAGTGTTGGACTCCGGAGACCGTATACTGGTTGGCCGTTACCTCGGCTTTGGTCAGCTCGGGCTATACTCAGCAGCCTATGCCATAGCGACTTATGCTGAAGAGGCACTGATGACTCCGGTGAACATGGCACTGTTCCCGGCGTATATGAAGATATGGGTTGAACAGGGCGAGATGGCGACTGCCCGTTTTCTATCGCAGGCGCTAGATATGTTCCTGCTTGGCTGTGGGATGGTTGCACTACTGGTATATGTCGGCGCCGACGATCTTGTCAGCATTCTGGCGTCGAAGCAATTTGCCGCTGCGCACTCGCTGCTTCCAGTGCTGGTATGCGGGCTACTGGTCTACGCGCTTCACATCTTCTTCAATGCACCTTTGCTGATCCACAAGAAATCGATTGTACTCACTTGCGTGACCACCGTTTGCTGCGTCGCCAACCTCGCCATGAACGTCCTGCTATTGCCCCGGATCGGCATCATGGGAGCCGCCTTGGCAACCCTGCTCAGCTATATTTTGCTGGTGACTGGGCTTGCCGTGGTATCCAGGCGCTATTTGCGCTTCCGGCTTCCTGTCAATACGTTCCTCAGTTGTATCGCGTTGGTCACCGTCATTCAAGCGGCGCTGAGACTCATTGCGATTCCGTCCGCCTGGCTCGATCTTCTGATCAAGGCGCCCATCGCGATTTGTCTCTATTCCGCCGGCATCGCCTTGTTGCGACCGGAACTTCGCAGAAGAGTGCTCATGAATCGCCAGCCGCGGATCAGCAAATCCGACACTCTAGCCGCAGCGGAGGAATCACGATGAGAATGCATAGGTCAGAGGAGCCAACGCGAACTCGATGGGATGTGCTGCTTGAGGTTGACGCCTATCTTCCATGGTCCGGCGGATCTCGCACCTATTACCACAACCTTTACAGCCGGCTTGCAGAAGACTTCGGCTGCAGGGTCATGGTCAATACAAGTCATTGTGCGGGCGAGCAATCCTTCGATCGGGAGGCCTCTCATCCCAATTTGTGCATCCGCCGGCGCGATGAGCGGTTGCCTGACTGGAAGATGAAACGCGCTCCCGCACTAGTCAGAAAGCTCGTTCACACAGGCATCGTGGCTGCTCGGTCGAGCCCGCTTGCGGTGCATTGCGGCGATCTTTTCCCGCAGGACGCTGCGGGCGCGATCCTGCGTCGGATCGCCAGGTTCCCTCTACTCGTTTTTGTCCACGGGGACGAGATCAGTCAGACCGACGGCAGGAGACTGCAACCCAAGCTGAGAGACGCTATCTATCGAACGGCCGACGCCTTGGTCGCTGCGAACAGCTTTGCTCATGATCGTTTGGCGTCGATTCTGGGATCGACTTCGCGTGTCACGATGATTACTCCTGGCGTGGACTTCAAGACTTTTTCACCTGGGCCACGTCCCGAATGGATCGAGTCAAAGTTCTCGCTTCGCGCAGACCCGGTGCTGCTCACTGTTGGGCGCCTGGTGAAAAAGAAAGGGCACGAAACTGTATTGTGCAGCTTGCCCCTTGTCCTGAAGAAATTCCCGAACCTGCGTTACCTGATCGTGGGAGATGGTCCGGAGCGGATCCACCTCGAGGAGACCGTGCGGCAAAGCGGCCTGGCAAAAACAGTCACCTTTGTTGGCAACATACCGCACGCCGAACTCGGCGATTATTACCGCGCAGCAGATATCTTCTGCATGGTCAATCAAAGCGACAAGTCAGGTGACATTGAATCTTTTGGGATGGTGTTCATCGAGGCAAATGCAGCCGGCAAGCCCGTGGTTGGAGGCCGGTCGGGAGGAACAGCTCAATCTATTGTCGACGGAGAAACAGGACTGTTATGCGAACCGGGAGACGTCGCACAGACAGCTTCATGTCTGCTTCTGTTGCTGCGCAATGCTGACCTCAGGGCGCGCATGGGCAAAGCAGGACTGGCCAGGGCCCGCGCGGAATTCGACTGGCAATCTCGCGCCGTCCAGTTATTTGAGATCCAACAACGGATCGCTCGTAGAGAACAAATGCGATCGACGGTAGGGGGTCCATCATGCATCCCCATGCACTAGCGATGGTCGCGTTGGGGGGCGGCCTTGGTGTCACCTCCCTGTTGGTCTACCTGATGGCCGCGTGTGTCATACCACTGTCCATAATCTGGCGACCGATCGTGGGTCTGTATATGCTCATCCCCCTGATGCCTCTCCAGACGATGCGTTACCACTTGCAGGCCCTGCCGTTCGGCGACAAACTGGTGGACGCATTGCTATTGTCGGTGCTCCTGGGATTGTTCTTGCACAGAAACGGCGCCGCCGTGCTTCCCACAACCCCGCTGAATCGATATCTTCTCTGGTTCTGCATTTTCCTCTATGTCATGTTGTGGGTGGGGTCCTTCATGCGCCAGCTCCCATTGCCGATCCTGCCCTCAAACGATAGGTTCGCGGTATGGAAAAACACAGTGGAGATGCCACTCTTCTTCATTGTTGTGACTGCCGCCGTCAAAGATAAAAAGCAGATGATGACTTTGTTGGCGCTGATGATGATTACAGTGTTGCGAGCAAATTTGGGCTTCTATCACACGGTATCGAGCAGAGACTTTACTCACTTTAGCAACAACCTCCGCTATTCGGGGGTCTTTGGCTATGCGGGGCAGAATGGGTTAGCAGCATTCATGGCGGAATTGTTGATTTTCCTTCTGGCCCTCGCCTCCGGAGTGCGTAATTTCTGGTACAAGGCCCTCGTGTATGCTTCGATTCTGTTGGCAGCTTATTGCGTCCTTCTCAGTTTCTCTCGGGGAGCATATGTCGGCACTGTAGCCGGCCTCATCTTTTTGGGTGTGATGAAAGAGCGCAAGTATCTTATCGTTGTCGCGGTGTTACTGGCTACCTGGCAAACAGTCGTGCCCAATGCGGTTCGCGAACGCATCTTAATGACCTACGACGGCAATGGAGTGGAAAGCTCGGCGAACGAGCGCTTGCAGCTTTGGGAAGACGCGTTCACCATCATCCCCGAGCATCCGATTCTAGGTACCGGGTTTGACACTTATCGGTATTTAGGCCGCAGTGCAGACTACCTTGATACCCATAACTACTATGTGAAGGTCACAGTCGAAACAGGCTTTGTTGGTCTTGGCCTGTTCCTCTACCTGTTATGGATCATGACACGGGAGGGGATACGCCTCTTTCATTCGAGCAACGACCCGTTTTTTGGCGGCATCGGCCTTGCCTTTGCGGCACTCATGGTTTGTTCCGCGTTCGTGAATGTCTTCGGGGATCGATGGATGTATCAGCAGGTGACGGCATACATGTGGACGTTTCTGGGTCTCGTATGCCGCGCCAGAATCATCGAACAAAATCATCGAATTACGGCGGTCGAGCCGGGTGCACATAAACGGGCCGGGAGGCGCAGAGAGATGGCGGGGACGCGCATCACGGCAATCAAGGAAGAGGTTCCAACATGAGCACGCAGCAGCCCATGGACACAATGACTCCCTTGATGCTTCAAAGATCCGAAGATGCAGGGACGGGAGCGTCGGTGTGCGCATCAACCCCGAAACAGGTTCACGTCCTGTTTCTGATCGATCAGCTTTCAGCGCTCGGCGGCGGCGAGCGTGCGATGATGCAGATGGTTCGCAGCCTCTCGCCACGATACCGGTGCAGCGTAGCTACCTTTCGCGGCAACCTGCATCCCGATGTCTACCGGCTGTTACAAATTCCGGTGAAGGTGATCGCTTTATCACGCACTTATACACCACATGCAATGTCATCTGCTTTTGAACTGAGGAGTTTTATTCGAGACGAAGAAGTCGATATTGTTCATACGTTCTTCGAGACAGCCGACATCTGGGGAGGGCTCGTTGCCAAGCTGTCCGGGACAAAGGTGTTGATTTCCAGCCGCCGTGATATGGGGCATCTGCGCTCCGCGAAACACCGCCTGGCCTACCGTCTTGCCGGCCGCATGTGCGACCGCGTCTTGACTGTATCGGATGCGGTACGCAGTCTTGTAGTCCGTAAGGACCGTCTGGACCCAAGCCGAGTTATGACGTTGTATACCGGTGTTGCACCTGTGACGAAAGCTAGCGAAGAAATGAATCTTGAGTTGCGCAGGAGTATGGATCTTCCGCTTGGCGCACCGATTGTGCTCAAGGTCGCCAATATCCTGTCGTGGAAGGGCCACACGGAGTTCCTTCAGGCCGCGGCACTCGTATATGCAGCACATCCAGATGCACACTTTGTGGTCGCTGGGGCACCTTCGGATTCTGAACTGTTTTCCCGCCTGATGCAGTTGCGCTACATGCTCGGACTCGAAGATTGCTTTCATTATCTGGGTGACGTTATTTCGACGGCGCCACTTTATCAACTGGCTTCGGTGATCTGTCTGCTCTCCCACACGGAAGGTCTGCCCAACGTGGTGTTGGAGGCGATGTCGGCAGGACGACCGGTGGTCGCCACAAATGTTGGAGGCACGGGAGAATTAGTCGTTGATGGCGATACCGGATTCCTGGTCGATGCTGGAGATGTAAAGATGGCGGCCAACAGAATCTGCGCATTGTTGGTGTCTGACCGACTCGCCGGTGAAATGTCAACTGCTGCCCTCCGGCGGGTCAAACAGCACTTTAGCCTACACCGCATGATCACACAACTGGAAGGTGTATATGAATCAGCTCTTCGGGGGGACTAACCTTGGCTTGTGGGTGGGTACGGCGCTCATCAGTATCGGCGCGGCTGGAATCGGCTATGCGTATATAGGCTATCCGTTTGTACTCTGGTTGATCTCTCAATTCCGGCCAGCCAAACCAAGCATCCCCTCCGACGAGTTGTCGTTGTCCATGATTATCGCAGCGCACAATGAGGCGGCGAATATCCGGAAGAAACTTGAAGAGACAGTGGCGCTCGACTACCCGCGGGAAAAGCTTCAGATTATCGTCGCATCCGATGGATCGACCGACGGCACCATTGAGATCGTGCGGGAGTTCGCCGAGCAAGGTGTGGAACTGGTCGTCGTCGAAGAGAGGCTCGGCAAAACAAATGCTCAGAATGTCGCGGTGCGGAAGGCGCGCAATTCAATCCTGGTCTTTTCAGACGCCACGACGGTATATGATTCCCAGGCGTTGCGGTACCTTGCGGGCGCATATCGCGATCCTCGCGTTGGCGCGGCCAGCGGCCGATACGATTACTACGATCCTACGGACGGGTCGCCAGCTGGCTCCGGCTCGGCCGCCTTTTGGAATCTGGAAAACTGGATCAAACGGATGCAGTGGAGAATCGACTCTCTGTCAGGCTGCTGTGGCTGCATCTACTCGGTGCGCCGCGACCTCTATAGCGAATTGGCACCGGAGATCATCAGCGATCTGGTGCAACCACTGCACGTCTTGCTCAAACACCATCGAGTGTCCTTTCAGGAAGGTGCACAGGCATGGGAAGAAGCAACACGGACTGCCGGCGAAGAGTTTAGCATGCGGATCCGGGTGGCCACACGCGGCATGAAGGGGCTACTGTCAGTTCCTTCTCTTATGGCTCCGTGGAATTATCCCTCGATTGCCTTTCAGCTGTGGTCACATAAGATCGTGCGTTGGTGCATTCCAATCTTCTTGTTATTGGTTCTTGTTGGTTGTGGCCTCCTGGCATCTGAGCCGATCTTTAGGGGCCTCTTGCTGGTGCAAGTTACCTTCTACGGTTTTGCGCTCGCGTCCATGCTTGTACCGTCAATTAAGCGGTCGCGCGTGTTGAGCTTGCCGCTCTACTTTTGCACCATCAATACTGCATTTCTGTTGGGTATATTCTGTGTGATCCGAGGCCGTCAATACAACGTGTGGCAACCAGTACGGAGGTAGAGTCAATGCGCGTAGTATTTCTCACACAGGATGATCCGCTGTACATCTTGCCATTCTTCGAAAGCTTGTTTGCCCTCAACATTGAGCCAATCAAGGTGACGGGTATCTTTGCATGCCGGTCAATGGGCAATCGCAAGCGTATGAAACTGCTACGAGAATTGGTATCGCTCTATGGCGCCGCGGGCTTCGCAAAGCTGCTTGCTTTGCAGACCCGGGAACGACTAATGGCAATGTCAAGATCGAGTGTGATCTTGCGTAAGAGTCATTCTCTGAAGGAAGTCGCCGCAGGCCACCGAGTGCCCTATCAACGCATTGATAACCCAAACCACCCGGAGAACGTCGAGCGCATCGCTGCACACCGCCCGGACGTGCTCGCGTCCGTAGCTTGCCCCTTCATTCTCAAGGCCGCTCTGCTAAACCTGCCCGTCCGGGCCGCGCTTAATATCCACCATGCGCCTTTGCCCAGATACAAGGGAATGATGCCAACTTTCTGGCAGATGTTCCATGGAGAGAAATCGGCAGGTGTCACTGTGCATACCATGTCAGAAAAGCTCGATGAGGGTGAGATTCTGCACCAGGATTCGATACCGATCCTGCCTGGGGAGACCATGCACCAGCTGATCCGACGATCCAAACGCCACGGGGCACATGCGATGCTGCAGGTGCTGAAGGAGTTTGCTGATGGCTCGCCTCCCGTGCCCGTCGACGTGGCTGAAGAGGGCAGCTATTTCACGTTTCCCACAATTGAACAGATCGAGGCGTTTCGCCGGCGGGGATTACGTGCAATTTAGCAACGCTTTCTGAAGATTACAAGGTGCCATTCCGTGAAGAGGATAACCCTCAGATGATTCACTCGAACCTGATCCGATTTCTGGTCGTGTCCACTCTATCCTTCGTGCTGCATGTGCAACACGCCCAGGCGCAGCAGCCACGGATCTTCTATTCCGATATTGTGAGCGGGCCCTCGTCTGGCGGAGCGAGCGGCGGAGGCGCTTTCATCACGATCATGGGAAGTGGTTTTGGCGACGCACAAGGAGCATCCACGGCAACGCTCGCAGGCTCTCCAATTCAGCGCATAGTTCAATGGAGCGCACATAAGATCGTGGTTCAAATTGATTCATCTTCGCGGAGCGGACCGATCGAGTTCGAAGTAGTGGGCAAGGGAAGATCGAATGCCATCCCTTTTGAGGTTGCCGCTGGACACGTCTATTTCGTTTCGACCGTCGGGCGAGATCGAAAGTCAGGCGCCTTCCTCTCCCCCTGGGCTTCGATCGCTCATGCGGCACAAGTGATGCGTCCCGGGGATATTACCTACGTGATGGATGGGGTCAAGCTTGCAGGGTTGGATAACTACCATGCTGCTCTGTCGATTCAGAGTGCAGGTACTACCCACAGCCCCATTGCCCTTGTGGCATATCCGGAAGCGCGAGCCGTGATTGGCGATTCGACCGGACAAGAGTTTGGTGTGCGCACGCCTGCAATTCACAGTGGTCCGTTCAGTGGGTGGGTGCTTGCAGGATTCACAATCCGCGGCGCAAACACTGCACTCAAGCTGGATGGGGTAAATGACTGGCGTGTCGTTAATAACGATTTCTCTTGTCCGTTTGGAGATGGCGCATCAGGCTGCGTCGAGGTCACGGGCAGTTCCAGCATAGCGTTTCTGGGCAATACAGTGCACGACACCGGTAAACCCCGCGGAAGCAAGCGTTATCAATCGGTCTACTTCACAACAGACAGCAACCACATTGACGCAGGCTGGAACCATATCATGAACAACCGTTCCTGCCGAGGAATCCAGTTTCATTCTTCACCGGTTGATGCCAGCTCCGGCTTCAATCAATATGATTTGCTGATCCATGATAACCAAATCGAAGGCCAAGTGTGCGACGGGTTGAATCTCGCGACAATCGATCCGTCCAGAGGACGTATCATGGTCTTCAATAACCTGATTCGCCATGTTGGCACAGGTCCAGCTCCGCCTGACGGCGAATCGAATTATGCCTGTATTAGTTCGCCGGGAATCGTGAATCACGGACCTGCGGGTTCCGGGACGGTGGAGATTTTCAATAACACGCTTTCAGATTGCGGAAAGCACAGGGGGCCGTCTGCCGGCGCATTTTCGGTCGGAATCCATTCTCCGGAGTTGATGCTCAAGAACAACCTGATCGACCAAGCCGAAGGGGAAGCGTATTTTACCTCGGGAACGGCGATGGATCATGTTAATGGAAGCAATAATTTATGGTTTGGTGGCGGGCCAGCGCCTCAGCAAACCGATCACAACCTGACAAAGAATCCGGATCTGTCGCAGGACGAAAATGGCTTCGCTCTCTCCGCCAGCAGCCCGGCCAAACACGCTGGCTATGATTGCGGCGTAGCGTATGATCTGAGAGGTGCGAGCAGGGCAGTCATCGGGAAATGTTCGGTAGGCGCGTTCGAATAGGCGTCAAAATTGCACTTGCCTTCGCCCACTATTTAGCCCCCCGGCCAACCAGAACCACCTTGACAGTCTCGAAGAGGATCGCCAGGTCGAGCCAAATCGAGAGATGCTTGACATAGAAGAGATCGAATTCCAGTTTTCGCTTCGACTCCGCGATCGTAGCACCGTATCTATACCTAACCTGCGCCCAGCCTGTGAGTCCCGGCGGAATTGTATGTCTCTGGTGGTAGAACGGGATGTTGTCCGCCAACAATTGGCAGAAATACGGCTGCTCCGGCCGTGGTCCCACTAGACTCATGTCGCCGCGAAGTACATTCAGTAGTTGCGGCAACTCGTCGATCCGGAAGGTACGCATCAATCTCCCCACAGCCGTAATTCGCTTATCATTGCTTGCTGCCCACTGAGGCGTCGCATCCGGCGGCGCTGGTACCATCGTTCTGAATTTCAAAATGCGAAAAGTCTTTCCGTACAGACCGACTCTGTCTTGGCGAAACAAAATTGGCCCTTTCCCTTCGATAGTAATTATCACGACTGCCAATAGCATCCATGGCAAGGCTATAATCAGCAGCAGACTGGCCGCGAAAACATCGAAGCAACGTTTGACCAGTCGCTTATAACGGCCATTTTCAAAGCCACTTGAGAATACGAACCATTCCGGCCGAATTTCGTCCACTTGGACTCGACCAGTGGCTTCCTCATAGAAGCGCGCCGAGGTTTCCACGCGGACACCGCGCATCTTCAAGTCAGTGAGCCTTTCAATCAAGTGAGGAGTCTGGCCGGCGTCCGCGCACACGATCACGCGGTCAAGATGACTGGCCATCGCCGGTGACGGTCCGTCATTGACATCATACCGTTGAACCAATTCCATATTCCATTCGGAACAACTCTCGATGGTCTCTTGTACCGCATGACGGCTCAACTCGGGTCCAATAATCGCTACTCGGGTCCGGCGTCGCGGGACGGTAATCAATCTCGTGATAACTATGACAACAATCAAAGCTGGAGCCAGACCTAACAGAGCATCTCTTCCCGGACTCAATGCCGGAGCCACGGCATACACACCGGCGAGAATGAGCATGGCGATCCCAATCGCACTGAGCAGACGGGACAACTGTTCCGCAACATTGCGAGCCACTTGAAGATTGTAGAGCTCGTGATAATAGAAAACGGTCTGGCAGAACAAGCCCACCGCAATGAGTCGAATAAGAACCTTGAGCGCAGCCGCCAGGCCTGCAGAGTCTGAGGCGGTGGACCATCCGTGGTGCGTTAGGAATATTGGAACGCAAAGTCCAAGGAGGACGATGTTCGTTCCGAGCAGGGTGGCGGCACTTGGGGGCAAAGCTTTTCCAAAGACTCTCATCTTCAGCAGTTCTCCATTGGCGGCTTGATATTACACGACGGGAGCAGCAAGGCATTCCGTTAAACAACCGGCAACGCGCATGACGTCTTCCTCGGTCATCTCGGGGAACATCGGAAGGGAGAGTGCCTCTTTCGCCGCGTTCTCCGACGTTGGAAGGTCTCCCCTCTTGTAGTCGAGGTGAGCATACATGGGCTGCAAATGAAGCGGCACGGGGTAGTAGACAAATGTCTGTATCCCTGAAGCGAAAAGTGCTTTCTGCACTTCATCGCGCCTCGCTACACGAATCGTAAATTGATGGTACACGTGACGAACATTGGAGGATTCGAAGGGCAGAGTTACTTCTTCCAGTTGTCCAAGCGCCTCCCTGTACATCGCCGCGACGTGACGCCGGCGTTCATTCCAGTCGCGCAAATGCGGGAGTTTCACACGCAAAATGGCAGCCTGCAATTCATCGAGGCGGCTGTTCATTCCCTGCACATCGGAGTGATATTTTCGTGCGCTACCGTGACTGCGCAACATCTTCAGGCTGGCCGCCTCTTGCGCGCTTCGAACCGTAATCATTCCGCCATCGCCATAGGCTCCAAGGTTCTTGCTGGGGAAAAAGCTGATGCAGCCGTAATCTCCATGACTACAGGTTGGCCGGTCTTTCCATGTGGCCCCCAGCGCCTGAGCACAATCCTCGATCACGATGAGCCGATGGCGCGAAGCCAGCGCAGAGATCTCATCCATGTCTGCCGACTGTCCGTAGAGATGCACGGGGATGATCGCCCTCGTCCGATCTGTAACTAACGTGGCAGCGTGCGTGGCATTGATATTGAACGTCAGCGGGTCAATGTCGGCGAAGACCGGTACAGCGCCCAAGATGCTCACCGCATCGGCTGTAGCGACAAAACTGAATGCAGGAACAATAACTTCATCTCCGATTCCCACTCCGGCGGCGCGCAGTGCCAGGATCAATGCATCTGTTCCCGAAGCTACTCCGACTGCAAATTGTGAACTGCAAAGCTCTGCTATTTCCCTCTCGAGAGCCGCAACATTTGGTCCGAGAATAAAGTGCTGCATTTCCAAAACGCCTGCGATTGCGCTGGTAATCTCATCGCGCAAGCTCTCATACTGCGCTTTCAGGTCGACGATCGGTAGATTGTGCTTGCGCCCTTCTTTAGTCGCGTCCATCGGTTCTCCCTAGCGGATTTCTCCAAAACGTTGCTCTCTCTCGTTCCCAAGCTTGCCACTGCGGCGTGTGGGCATACCCAAATCACGAAGTTTGTAGAGCAACGATCGATAACTCATGTTGAGATCCTTTGAGGTTTTGCGCCGATTCCCTTGATTTGCTTCGAGCCTTCTCAGGATGATGGCCTGTTCCGCTGCCCGGACCGATTGACGCGATGCATCTTTCAGATGACATCCCCACGCCTGCTCTCTGATCGCATTACTCGCCTTCGCCACCTGCCGACTGAGTTCGGCACTCAGAGCTTCGTGGAGTCCGAGGACGATATTACGCGTCATCCAGTTCTCAAGTTCGCGTATATTGCCGGACCAATTCCATTGCGACAGCAAATGTAAGGTTGATTCGGTCAGAGGAGGCACGCGTCTCTTATATTTCTTGCCGAGTTTGTCAAGAAAATGCTGACAGAGTTGGGGAATATCCTGTTTGCGCTCCCTTAGTGGCGAAAGATGCAGGCTGATGACGTCGATCCGATAGAAAAGATCCGAACGGAAAGTGCGCGTTTTGACAGCCGCCTCCAAGTCGCAGTTCGTGGCACAGATAATCCTGACATGTGCTTGGCGGTCTTCGCGTCCCCCGATGCGCGAGTAACGGCCATCCTGCAACAAATGCAACAATTTTGTTTGCAGAGACGGGGCCATGTCGCCAATCTCATCGAGGAAGAGAGTGCCTCCATCGGCGATCTCCACCAGGCCAGGTTTACTCTCATTCGCACCCGTAAAGGCGCCCTTCTCATAGCCGAGCAGTTCGCTTTCAAGCAGGTGGACAGGTATCGCGGCGCAGTTCAGTTTGACAAACGGGGCATCCCGCAATCGCGACCGTGTATGCACGTAACGAGCGATAATCTCCTTCCCCGAGCCGGTCTCCCCTCGGATAAGTACAGGAAGGTCCGTTTCACATACGCGTGCAATCGTGTTGCGCACATCTTGCATGGCGGGCGTCGCACCGAAGATGATCTCGTCATCAGGTAAGTCGGCCGGATCTATGCGAAAGTTATTCTTCGGTTCTGACATAGTTGAATATGCGATCTGCACCTACAACTGTGTGAGTGCACGACAAGGGCCAAAGTCAATTCGGCGGGATCGGTGCGGCTTTGCTCTTCTATGCGAAATTGTTCAGGAATAAGGCTACGGCGGCCCCTTGGCTCGCGAGTGAAATGCTCGAGTTGCATAAGTTTGCAGCTAATGCACTAGTCGTTTGCATAAGTCGGGTACTCCTCGCAGGATTGTCTTATTTGTGAAGGTAAGGTGCGGTTGTTACTTGTCTTATCCAGCGAGCGTCCTGTATCTAAAATAGTTATCGTGATTATGAGGAGCCATGGCATTAGATGGAGTGGGAGGAAGCCCCATGCGGAAGAGCCGTCCACTCACCATGTCGTCCATCTCCGTCGAAGGTCGCGCTTAGCTTGTCGCCTGGGGCAAACCGTCCAAGAGGGGGACGGGCATTAGCCGTGCAGTCGCGCGCCGCTCTGTTGCCCGCCGATGGACTCAGCAAAACTGCCATTGCCAGAAGGACTCGATGGCGGAACGGAGTTGATCTTTGCTGGCGAAACTGGCTCCGCGCAGTGCCTTGCGGGTCAAGAGTCCGAACCAGATTTCCACCTGATTGAGCCAACTGGCTGAAGTCGGAGTGAAATGGAACTGCACCCGGCCTTGGTATTTGTCTAGCCAGTCGGCGTTGCGCTTGTGCGTACAGTAGTTGTCAAGAATCACATGGATCTCTTTGTCGG
>ODAK010000630.1_pt1 | contig 40200 bp, 29 predicted proteins | sample 1539591 | NCBI WGS metagenome assembly ODAK01 (sample SAMEA3539303, study PRJEB22396) | soil metagenome | biome: tundra; feature: field; material: soil | place: USA | collected 2010-05 | depth 0.15 m | reverse complement strand
GACCCAGCAACCCAAGGGACACCACCCTCAACCCCACTACCAGCCTCAACACTCAAAGCGGCCTCCTTGCGTTCGCCACGGGCGACGGAGAATGCCCCAAGCCCGATCTAGAGATGTCGAAATTTGGTGACCGAGCACCGCCCGCTCGTCGCCGACGGGCTCGGGCATAGGGCCAGGTAACGGGCATGTGAAGCCCTTGTGTTCGCGGTCCGGACAGAGGGCTGCGCCCGGCGAGCGAGGCTCGCCGGGCGCAGCCTGTACGTGGATCTGCTGCTTGCTGTCGCCTAGATCTGCTGCTTGCTGTCGCCTAGAACTGAACCGCCGCCGCTCCGGCGATGAGCGCCGTGTCGACCGCGCCCTTGGGCACCGCCAGATAGTCCGCACCGGCGAGCTCCGCCTGGCCACCCTTCTTGTCGGCGACGAACTTCAAGAAGTTGTCAACCGACGTAGCCTCTCCCAGCGTGGTGCTGGGAAGCAGCGAGTAGGTGGTGAACGCCAGCACGTAGGTGAAGTTGCAGAGCGTGTAGCTCTTCTCCTTCACCGTCGATGGCGGGACCGCCGTCGTCACTTCGTTCCAGAGCCCCGTCACCGATGGCGGCGGGAACGGGTTGGACCCATTGGTGTAGCCGGTGCTCTTGCAGTTGGCGCTCGCCGCGGGACCTGTATCACCGTTGGTCGACGGATCCGCATAGGTCACTTTGGCTTTGGTGCCGCTGCCCTTCGAGCCGTTCTCGATCTCGACCCAGAATTTAGCCGTGCCCGCGCCGTTTCCGGCCCCACTGAACAGGGCCGTTTCACGAAGTTCGGCAAGGTTCGAGTAGCCGATGCTGCCCGGCGTTTCTGAGACCTTTTTGGCCTCTTCGTTGTCGCCTTCCGCCGTCGTCTTGACCAGCGACAGCGCCGTGGGCCAGACGATGTTGAGCGTGCTGCCTTCCGAGAGCTGCTGCCAGGTCTCGCTGCCAGACGCCGTCGTGAGCGTCGATTTGTTGATCAGGTAGAGGTATTTCTTGAGCACGTTGGTCGTGCCGGCTTTTTCCTTGCGCACGACCGCCGTGATCGGGTCTGAGGAGCAGCCGGCCCCGGCGATCGTGTCACCGTTATCGGTTATCTGGCCCCACGTTGTGATCGTGCCGGCGTAGATGCCCTGAAGCGTGGCGTCGCTCAGCACGAGACGCCCCGGAGCCGGGGCGCTCGTCGCCGTGCAGCCGGTTGGGAGATTGACATAGACCGCGAGCGAGAACTGTGCGACCGGGAGCGTCTCGAGCGTTTTTTCGGTCGGGGTCGACTCCTGGTTGGTGATGTTTTTGACCTGCGTCGCGTTGGGTGCTTCCGCGGTCGCGACGTAGGCGTTGTTCGCGGCAAACCCGGTGACGGGGCCTGAGAGCGTTCCGGATTCGCCCCACGACTTCAGGCCGGCGCCGCTGCTGGTCCCGTTGTAGGTCACGACCGGCGATTCTTTGCTTCCCTGTTTGCCACTGCAGGCGAAGTTGTCGGTCGATTTGTTGAAGTTGCTCGTCCAGACACGCTGCGCGACGATCTCGACAGCAGCGCCCTGGCCGGTTATCGGCCCGCCCGAGCACTGCGTGCCGAGCGACGCACTCGCGGTCCCTGGCCCGGCCAGGGAAGCGATCGCCGCCGCGGTGATGATGCCCGCCGGCACTGTTCGCAGTCGGCGGGTGGTGATGACCTTCATTGCAGGACTACCTCCGATCGAGACTCGTTTCCCCCCGTGCGCTGCCACGGGCAAATCCTCACCATTCTGGTAAGGCTTGTCGGGGAGTATTTCTCACGGTCTCGGTGAGGATGTACAGTTCCTGTAAACACGCATGTCGCCGAGCGCCGGCCGCGGAAGGGCGCCGCGGGCCCCTTGGATCGAGCGGTTGTCGGGCGCGCGATGCGGCAGGGGCCGGTGGCCTCATCGATCGGTGCCGCATGGCCGCCCCACGGCTGCACCGAGGCGCGCACACATCCGGCGGTGCGATGCACCGACCGCGAGCATGAAAAGGGCCGGGCCCCGCATCCCTGCGGGGCCCGGCCCGAACTGCATCTGCCTCGGCTCCCGGAGCCGATGGTCCCCTCTAGCCGATTGACGCGGCTCCTGCGACTGCCTCACTGGTAACTGCGCCCTTCGGCAGCGCCAGGTAGTCGTGGCCGGCCAGCTGTGACTGACCGCCCTTCTTGTCCGTCACGAACTGCAGGAACTCCTTGACCGTTTCGGTCTCTTTCGCGCTCGTCCCCGTCAGCAGGGAGTATTTCGTGAACGCGAGGTCATAGGTCAGACCGCAGAGGGCGTATGCCTTCTGCGTCACCGACGTCGTCACGCTGTCCCACGGCGCGGTCGCTGCCGGCGGTGGGAACGGAGTGCCTTTCTGGTCCACGTAGGTCACCTTGTTGCAGTTGGCGTCCTGTGCCGTGGCGGTCGTGTCTTCCGCGCCCGTCGACGGGTCGGAGTACGTGGTCTTCTTGCCCTTGACGCCGTTCTGGAGCTTGGCCCAGAACGTAGTGCTCGTCGCCGGAGCGAATCCTTTCGCCCTGCCTTCGAACAGGTTGATGTAGCCGATGCCACCTTCAGTCGCGAGGACTTTGGTCGCGAGGGCGCTACCGCCGTTGCCACCCGCGGGAGTCACGCCGGCGGCCGTCGGCCACACGGTGTTCAGCGACCCCTCGGACAGCTGCTGCCAGGTCTCGCTGCCTTCGGATGTCGTCAGCGAGCCCGGGTTGATCTGGCCGAGGAACTGCTTGAAGATGTGCGTCGTGCCCGACGAGTCCTGACGCACAATGGGGTGGATCGGGTCCGCACCGCAGCCGGTACCTGTGATCACGTTGCCGCCTTCAGCTTCAAGCGCGCCCCACGTGGTCACGGTGCCCGCGTAGATGCCCTGGAGCTCTTTGTCGGTGAGCGACAGGCGCCCAGCCGCCGCCGGGCTGTTGGCCGAGCAGCCTGCCGGCAGGTGCACGACGACCGCCACAGACTCCTGTGCGACCGGCACTGTCAGCAGGGTTTTGGTGGTCGGGGTCGACTCCTGGTTCTCGATGTTAGTGATCTGCGTCGCGCTCGGCGGTTCGTCGGTCCCGACGAATGCGTTGTTGTCCGCGAAGCCGGTGGTGGCGAATTTGCCGGGTTCGTATTCGGATTCAAGGGAGCCTTCGGCACCCCACGATTTCATGCCGGCGCCGCTGCCGTCCGAGGTGTAGGTCACGGTCGGCTCTTCACCGGGGGTTTTGCACGCGAACTTGCTCGAGGTCACCGGGGTTCCGTTGAAGCCTTTGTCCCAGAGCGTCTGCTGCGCGCCTTTCTGCAACGACGAGCCCTGACCGATGATGTTGTCACCGAGACAGTGCGACGTCGAGGTTTTTGCGCTCGCAACGCCCGGGGCTACCAAAGCAGCTACCGCGAGGGCCGCGACCGCGCACGCCATCAAGATACGGCGCGCAGATGAAGGATGCATCGTTCTACTACCTCCTGGTATGCAGTTCGCCGCCCCGGACAGCAGCGCCCCCCGAGATCGGCCAGAGTGGCAGCGTCTTGCTGCCGACTGGCACTCTCGTAAACTGACCCGTTGACAAGGTTGTCGAGCGGTGACTGTCCCGCCGTTTACGGCTCGTGGGCCAGACCCTGATGACACTTGATTACCGCGTGTTTACATAAGTTCACACGCTGTTCACATTCGGCCGATACCAGCAGAACGGATGACGGGCCGCGCAACGGTGACGACGGCCTGGGCCGGAGCGCCCGTGCCGCTGGGCGGAGCCGCGTGAGCCCCGCCGCCGATGTGCTGTCGGGGCGCCACGTGGCGCCCCGACAGCTCCCGAGTAGACCTCTTCGCTAGTGGTGCTTGGCGGCGCGCAACGTGACGGTCGCCGTGGTCGTGTGGGTGGCGCCTGCCGGGTCATGGGCCACGAGCGTGGCCCGCGACGCGATCACGTGCAGCTTCGCGAGGAGTGAGCGCGCCTTCGCCGACAGGTGCAGCGTCACGGTCTTGGTCTGTCCGCCCGCGACCGAGAAGGAGCCCGTGGCGAGCGTCAGGATCGACGCCTTCGCCTTCGCCTGGTGGCCGACGCTGGCCACCACCGCCTTGAGCGTCTTCAGGGTCACCGCGCCAGAGCAGCTGCTCTCGCCGGCCGGGCAGGACACCTTGAGCGTGAACGCTCCCGCGCTGCTCACCGACGCCGAGGCGCCGGCCAGTGTCGCGATCGGGACGGCTTTGACGACCACGTTGCCGAGGACACCGCCGCCTGGGGCGCCGCCTCCGGTGCCGCCACCGCCACCGCCACCGCCACCGCCTTCGCCGCCGCCTTCACCGCCACCACCGCCGCCGCCACCGCCACATCCGCTGGTGCAGACGACGGTGCCAGTGGTGGTGAACGTGAGTTCCGTTCCCTGGCTCTTGCCGCTGGCGTTGGCAGCCACGAGCAGGAATTTGTATGTCGTGTGGGCGCTCAGGCCCGTCAGCGAGGCGGACACGGCGACCGGAGTGGAGCCCGAGCCCAGCCCGGCCGGCGAGCACGGTTCGGTGTGTTCGCTCACGCTGGCGGTGCCGTACTCGAACTGGCATTTCGTCACCGCGGCACCCTGGGGGTTGACGGTGCCGTGCACGGTCGCCGTCGTTTCGCCCAGGCTCGTCGCCGCTTCCGTCGCGACAGCGGGTGTCGGGCCGGTCGTGAACGTCCCGTCGAGCCCTTCACCGGCTCCGCCCGCGTTTTTCACGACCAGCCGGAAGTGGTAGGTCGTGTGCGCCGTCAGTCCGCTCACAGCCGCAGTCACCGCGGTCGCGCTCGAACCGGATCCGCCCGGTTCTTTCTGCGCGCATGGCGCGCTCGCGGTGTAGGAGGTCGTGGTCCCGTATTCGAACTTGCATTCGCTCACCTTGGCGCCGTTCGGGTTGACCGTGCCGTTGAGCGTCGCCGTCGTGCTCCCGATCGGATTCGCTTCACCGGTCACAGCGGTCGGGCCGGGCGCCTGGATGTTGATTTTGCCGTGGATCACGAGTTCCGGTTCGGCCAGGACGTCCGTGTGGATCTTCTCGGTGATTTCGAGCGCGCCCGCCTGGGTGAATTTGTGCGTGACTTCGGTCGTCTGGAACTCGTCAGCGCTCACCGTCTGCTTGGTCCCATCGCCGAATTCCCATTCCACGCTCAGCGCGTTGCCCTGCGTCAGCTGCGAGGACAGTGCGACCGTGTCGCCAATCGGGATCGGTTCCGCTTCCGGGACACCGATGCCGCTGACGCTGTGCGTCGGTTTGGTCGCGCTCGGCTTCGCGCAGCCTGTGCCGCCCGGCCCAAACTCGATGACTTTGGGTTTGGTGAATGTCGAGTCGTACACGAAGACGTCATGGTTTTTGCCGGCGGCGAGTTGAGATTGGGCGCTGTAGCCGATCTGGCACGGCCCGTTTTCGCCGACGGTCGCGGCGCTCTGGCCGCCCGTCCAGCCTTCCTCCACGCCGGCGGAGCTGAACTCGAGCACGCCGGGGTAGCGATAGCCGGTCTTTTCGCCGTTGAGCTGCTGCACGATGCCGGCCTTCGTGTAGATCGTCCCTTCAGGACCGAGGGAGAGACCTCCCCCCGCTTCCGGCAGCGGGTTGCCTGGGAATTCGACGAGAGTTTCGGATGCTGCTTCGAATTCGATGATCGGCTTGGGCGCGGTTTTTTCAGCGAAGTTCGACGGCACTTCGTCGATTTCGTCGACGTTGTCGACGAGCACCTTGCCCGCGGGCGTCACGACAGGAGACGTGGCTCCTTCGCCTTCGAAGTAGTTCGTGGTGTCCACCCAGCGGGGCTCTTTGCTCTTGCCGCCCAGTGCTCCCGTTTCGCTGACTCGCTCCATCGCGATCAATGTTTCGCCGAGGGCGTGCCCGGGGTCTTCCCCGCCGAGGAGGATGATGTCGTGGTTGGTCGGGTCCACGGCGATGCCCGCTGGTTCGAGCAGCGATTCGCCCTGTTTTTCAGAAAGCGGTTTCAGGATTTTCGGACCGGCCAGCACGCCCGTTTCTTTGCCCGTCGCGGGCGTCCCCGAGGCCGGCAGCAGCTTGCCTTCGCTCGGTTCGGTCGAGAATGCGTACAGATCCGCCGCGCCGACTTTTTCGGGGTCGATCTTTTCCGACGGGCGCAGCTCGCTGGCGAGCACGTACACGCGTTTGAGGACAGGGTCGATGACGACGTTGTCTACAACGTCGGCTTCTTCGTTTTTTGCTTCGGTGTCCTGCGGCCTGAACTTCACAGAGGCGACGGCCGTGTACTTGCCTTCACCGTTTGCGGTGAACTTCTGCAGACGGAATTCGTCCTTTTCGTCCGGGAGATCGACGACATAGACGCTGTTGTCGGTCGGATCCACACCCATGCCTGCCGCTTCTTCAAAGGGTTCCAGCTGACCGGTGCCTTTGCCCGCGGATCCGAAACTCGCGATTTCACCGTAGTTGTCCGCCTGGGCCGCTCCCGCCGTCATGGCGACCGCGAAGGCGCTCAACGCCAGCGCGGCTGTCAGGCGGCGGACGAGGCTTACGAGGTCAGACATCTTGCTCCGATCTTTTCGCTGGTTGAGAATCCAGGCCCACTGAGGACCGACCCCACGGCGGTGACGCTTGGTTACCGGCCGAATTTCCCTGCCGGCATTGCCGGCCGCGGTCAATGCTGGCGGCCGAAGCGAGCGTCGTCGTGTTAAAGCCGTGAACAACGCGTGAAGGCGCCATCACCATGGCCGGCCCCTGCGATCTTGAAAACGTCGCTGCGAGCGCAGCGAGGAGATCGTCGCGGGCGCGAGGCGCACCTCGCGCCGGCGGCCCGGGCGACCGCGGACCGCCGCCCCAGCGACGGCCGCCAGCACTACGAGTCCGAGGATGTATGGAGCCGTCGGCTCGTGTTCGGGTGCGCGATAGGCGACCGCCTCGTTGCTGACCGACTCGGGCGCAGCCTCCTCTTCTTCTTCTTTCTCAGGCGCCTCCACCGGCGAGGTCACGGCAGAGGTCCCGCTCGGCGGCGTCGGGCGCGCGGGCTGTGGCAGCGGTGCGGGCACGAAGGCGGGGACGAAGCTGGCAAAGGACGGGGGCACGAAGAAGTTCGTCGCCGCAACCGGGTGCGAGGCCGGGGCAGCCGGCGGCGGGGCGGCCGGGGCGGCCGGCGGCGGTAGGGGCAGCGGCACGGCGGCGCCCGGCGGAGCGCTCGCGGGGGCCGGCGCCGGAGCGGGAGCGGGAGCCGGAGCCGACTGGCTGGCGCTCGAGAGCGGCACTTTGGGAGCCGGGACGGTCCCGCATGGCTCACGCACGCTTCCGGGCTGGACGGTCACCGGCAGCGAGGAGGAGAGCCCGCCCGCGGTGATCGTCACGATCGTGGTCCCAGGGTTGTAGGCGCAGAACAGCCCCGACCGCGCGTCGGGGATCGGTTCGCCGGTGGGTCCCTGCAGCACGGCCAAAGGGTTGGACAAGGCAAGGTTGGGCTCGACGAAGTTGCCGACTTCCGGACGCGAGGAGGTAAAGGTGTATTCAGGGAACAGTCCGTGCGCGCAGGCGTTCCCGACGCAGTTGGAGGGAATTGGGATGTAGGGATCGGTTTCCGGGGTCGTGGAGCTGTTGTGGGCGACGTTGCCCGAGCGTGGGCGCCGAGCCAGTCCCTCGAAGCGCGCGACCTGGCTGCGCCGCAGCAGCGTCCCGTCCTCGCCTTCGAGCGCCAGTTCTCCGATGTTGGGGACCAGCCGGACGCTGACGGGCGCCACGTTGGTCGCTGGGTTGCGGGCGGCAACGTTGATCTGCGCCAGCATGAACCCGCTCGCACCGATGAAGTCGCTCAGCGCCTGCTGGGCGAAGCTAACGTATCCGAGCGTGCCCGAGCCGAAGGACGGGATCGAGCCCGCGCTCGTCTGCAGCGCAAGCGTCACGTTCTGTTCCGGCGAGTTGAAGAAGTAGGCCGAGGCGCCACCGGCAACGAGCAGCTGCACGACCGCGCTCGCGCCGGCTTCCCCGGCTGCCGCCTGTGCTCGAAGATCGGCGTTGCCGAGAACGATCGCGGGCATGCTGTTCGCCTTTGCTTCGCTGAGCTCGCCCGCGAGCCACACCAGTTGCGCTTCCCCGACCGGGGTGCTGTCGTCGAGCACGATCACGCGCACCCTGCCCGCCGCTCCGCTCGAGTTCATCGCGTAGTAGGCGCACTGGCTCCCCACAGCGGCGCAGCTCTGCGCCGAGCGACCGGCCGATTCGAGCCCTGGAGCCGACCCCGCGTTGCCGAACGGTTCGGGGAATCCGCTGAAGGCGAGCGAGAACGACTGCTCGCTGTGGCTCGCATCGAGGTCGGTCGCCGACGGAGCCACGTAGGTTGGCGTCCCGCTGGAGCCGATGATCCCGGCGTAGCGGTTGAGCTCGCGCGCGTAGGGAACCTGAAGCGTCGCGGGCCCCGCGGTTTTGCCGGTGGTGACCCGCGCTCCCGTGTAGAGGAAGGCACGAACGCCCGTGATCTGGCCGGCAAGCTGGAGCGCGTGGCGCAGCCACACGTCCGGTCCGATCTGAGCCTGGTCGCGCTCAGCGCAGGGGGCGGCGCACTGGGCGCCGCCGGCGATCGCGAACGTCGCCTGCTTCGGCGTCGCCGGCACCGGTGCCGAGGCGACGCCTGTCGGCTGGACGCCATCGGCCGGGTAGCGCCACACGTCGGCCGTGTCCATCTGTTCGTTTTCGTTGTCGACGATTCCCCCGACAGCCCAGCCCAGAGCTCCGCTGGAGTTGACCAACAGCGCCGCCACGGGATCCGGCTGGTAGACCGTGTCGTAGCGTTCGTATTCCCCGGGCGGCTGCTGGACGTCGTTCAGTTCGTGCTCCTCGTCGCTCCAGCCCGTGGCCGTCTGACGTAGCACCCCGGTTTCCTGACTCGAGGACAGCGGATAGGGTTCGATCAGCGTGGGCGGGAACCCCGGCGGCGGATTCGGCACGTTGTCCACGGCAAAGGTGTTGGGGGCGCTGCCGACGGCGACCGCGCGCAGCGCACCTCCTTCACGAAACAGCGCGACCGACGCCGGCGAGGCGTCAGCGGGATAAGGCGTCGGCGTGGCCTGCCACGCCGATCCGGCTGACTGACGCTCATACACCTGCCCGCCTTCCCCCACGCCCGAGGCCGTGAAGGCCGCGCCGCCGTCGGGCAGCCCGGCGACCGCCCAGGGAGAGTTCTTGCCCATCACGGCGGCTGCGCCTGTGTCGAGGCGCCAGCCGGAGCCGTCGTTGACGATCAACCCGCCTTCGTAGTGCTCTGTGGAGGGAACTATCTTGCGGTAGGCGACGATCGCTTCCGAGCCGGCGAAGGCGATCGAGGAGTAGCTCGCGCCCCGCGCCGGCGGCGGGATGTCTTCTTCGGGTTCCTGTGTCCAGGTCTTGCCGTAGTCCAGCAGCACGCCGTTCTGCCCAACCGCATAGCCACGAGCCGAGTTGCTCGGATCGAAGGCGATGCCGAGCAGGTTCCCGCGGAAGTTCACGGGCGCCGCCGGATCGGGTTCCCACAGGCCGGTTTCGCCTCGCCACAGCCACATCTGGCGAAGGGTCTTGGGCGCGTCCCCGACCGCATAGGCGCGACCCGGGGTGGGCCACGCGACGGCGCGCAGCCGTGGGGTTTCGTGACCTCCGCCGGGGCCCATCAGGCTTTCCGGCACCCATCCCTCGCCCGGCTTGAAGCGCGCGACCTCGCCCCGATCGCCGACCGCGAGCGCTTCGCTGGAGAGCGCGCCGAGCGGCTGCCCCGGAGCGGGCGCGACCGCGAGCAGCGCGCGGCGGAACGAGGCGGGCCACGGGGTGAGACGGCTCGGGACCGGGTTGAGCGTCAGGTGCACGGGCAGCCGTTCCTGCCCCAGCCATCCCTCGTGCGGGTTGGAGAAGGCCGAGCCGAAGCTCCCGCCGACGTCAGCGGGTGCAGGAGAGCCTCCAAGCGCGGTCACGCGCGTGAACTGCGTCCCGTCCAGGCGCAGGCTCACGCCATCGGGAAAGCCGGTGATGACGCGTTCGCCGATGGCTTCCGGGGTGGAGGAATTGGCCCAGGCGAAGCTGCGCACGCGCGCAGCCGGCAGTTGTTCGGGGAGTTCGTGCGTGCACGGTTCGCTCGCGCCGGACCCCGCCGGAAGCCCACACCAGGACGCCACGAACCTGCCCGACGCTTCGCCTTCTCCCTTGAAGAACATCGTGGCGGAGGTCTGCAGGTCGGTGCGTTCCCCGTCGATCCAGACGCCGTCCGAGGTGGCCGTCAGCAGCTGGGACTGAACGCGCTGGGGCACGGTGAAGGGCTCTCGCGCGCCTTCCCTGCCTTCGACGAAGATCGGTTCTCCCGATTCTCCACCCGCTCTGAGCGTGACCGGCTGCCAGCTCGCAGGTTCTCCGCCCGTCCCCGGCCGGCGGCGGAACAGCGCGATCGAGCCGACGGGATAGTGCGAGGAGAGCCTTGCGATCAGCCAAGCATTCTGGGGAGAGCTCGCGCTGATCGCCAGCACCTGGAATTCTTCCTTGCTCGCCGCGGGAACTTCGATCGGCTCCACGCTCCATTCGCTGCCGTCCCAGTGCAGCACGCGCTCTTCCTTGCCTTCTCCTTCGCTCACGGGGACGACGAGTGCCCCGGCGTGGCCGCCTTCGTCCAGCGCGGCGATCATCGGCGCGCGGTTGACGCCGAGCAGTTTTTCGCCTTCTTTGAGCGCCGCTTCGCCTGCGGGCGGCGCGAGCTGCTGGAAGGCCCCGCCGGGGTTGCGCACGAGCAGCACCCGTTCGACGGCGCCGCTCGATTCCGACGACGGGATGGTACCCCCGAGGACGCCATCGCCCGCGGCTGTCATCTGCCCGGCGAGGGGACTCGGAGTGCTGAACCTGCCGCCTTCCGGCTGATCGAGCTTGAAGCCGGAGAGGGGATGACCTGCGTGGTCGAGCAGCGCGGGCGCTGTGCTCCACCCCGTTTCCCGGGTGTAGCGGACGAGCGTGGAGGCACCGTTCTCGATCCCGAGCCCCCACGTCTCATCGGGCGCCTCAGCGGGAGAGGCACCGAACATCGTGACGCTGGTGGCCGGGACCGAGGCGTCGGTCTGCGGGACCGGTTCGCCCGCAGATTCGGCCGCGCGTGAGCTCGCGCCAGGCCCCGGCAGGCCAGCCATCAGCGCCGCCGCCAGGACTGCGCCGATCGCTGCGATCACAGCGAGGGCGCGCCGCGAGCGCGGGCGTCGGGATCGGGGCAGCGGTCTCAAAACCGTGTTTCCGCCCCGAGCGGGCCACCCTGCAGGATCGCGCGTGCGTTGGGGAACGCCAGCGAGGTGGAGACGCTGTTGGTGTTCGCTTCCTGGGTCGACTTCGTGGGCAGGGGGGCGAGCGCGTGTGTCTGCAGGTCGAGCTTGGTCGGCCAGCGCTTTGCGTTCAGGCGCAGCAGCAGCTTGCGCCTGCCTGCGGCGAAGGTGCGCGTCGGCGTGCTTGCGACCACCTTGTGCTTGCGCTCGGCGAGCAGGCGCACGCGCGCCGTGACGGCCAGCTGGAAGCTCAGTTCGAGTTCGGTCTTGTGGATCAGTCGCGAGTGCATGTGCGAGAGCAGCGGTACCGCCACGCGGGCGAACGGGTTCACCACCTGCGCGACCACAGGTCCTTCCGAGGCCGCCGCTTCCGAGAGGCCCGAGTTGTCCACGGGCACCGCATCGGAGGCCTCCCGCGGCACCCCTTCGTCGGCGGGGCGTACCGTGATCAGGTTTTCACCATCGAAGGCGGGGTCGCCGTCGCGCTGGGGGTGAGCGCGTTCTTCAGCGGTGCTGAGATGAAACAGCCACCCGCGCGTGCTCGCCATCCAGCAGTCGTGGACCGCCGGGCACACGATCTTTTCCGCCGCTCCCTTCGGGCCATCCTGTTCGCCGGCGAGGGGCAGTTGCAACCTGTCCGAGATCGATCCGTCGGCGGAGATGTGGGCGACGGTCGCCCGCGCGAGCGGATTGGGACCGCGTGATGCTTCTTCCTGGGACTCGAGGGCGAGCCAGGCGCTGTGCGTGCCCGGCTCGCCGGCAACCGCGTTGACGATCTGATCTTCCGAGAAGGCTTCGAGACCCGAAGGTTCGCTCTGCGGACCGAGGACCTGCACCCAGCTGGGGGATCCTTCTTCGAGGTATTCGTGGCTTTCCTTGGAGTACTGGACCTTCGAGTAGCGCAGAACGGTCACGCCCGCTTCGGCCGATTTTTCGGGCGGTTCGATCACCGTGCCGGCCGCCGCCCACAACGCGTCCTCGTCGCTCGAGAGATGCAGGAAGTCCAGGGCGTAGGGGAACTCCCCCGGCCCATAGAGGGGCAGGCCCGTGACCGGTTCGAATGAGGTTGTGCCTTCGCCGTCGAGGGCGTGCATGGCCGGCACTTCCAGCGAGCGCTTGATGAAGCGATCCGAGGCGGACAGGCGCAGGCTCTCGAACAGGCCGCCTTCGAAGGTGCGCAGATCCTCCACCGCGTGACCTTCCGGCAGATACGGTTCGGCCGTGAGCGTGCGGCCGTTCCAGTGGAGCTGGAAGGAGCCGATCTGGGGTTCCGGCAGCGAATCGCCGGCGAACCAGCAGTCGCTGGCACTCAGGCAGCTGGCCGCATGCATCGCCTGGTAGGAGGTCGACTGGAAGGCCAGCGAGGCGTAGGAGTCGACCACTTCGAGATTGCCCGTGCCGGGGTTCAGGGCAAAGCGACACAGCGTGTTGTCTTCGAGCGGAGGCGCGAAGCCGCGCGATTCGGAGGCCTGGCCGGGTCGCCCGTCTGAGACCGTCCAGAATTCGTTGGGGCCCGCCCACGCGATGCGCCCGTCGCTCGCCCCGCACACGTTCGCGAGCTCGTGCCAGCCTTCGCCGTCGTAGGCCCACACGCCCGCGGGCACCGTGCTTCCGTTCCCAGCTGTGATCAGAACGCCGCGGTTCGGCGACCAGAACTGGATGTCGCCGATCTTGCCGAGCCCCACGGGAGCGTTCGCGCCTTCGACCCCGCTCGGTGGGCTCGGCGGGCTCGGCTGTTCCAGGCGCCATTCGGCGTTGCCGTCGTCGGCGAGTTCCGCGGCGTTGGCCGCCGCGCCACCGAGCAGCGCCGTGATCAGCAGCGCGAGCAGGAGGGTGTACGGAGCGCGGGCGCTCATGTCCTCTTGGCCTTGCGCTTCTTGGCGGCGGCCGCTTTGGACCTGGCCTTCGTCTTGGCCTTGCGCACGAACGTCACCGCGACGCTCTCGTGCAGGGTCGGTCGCCCAGGCGCGCTGAAGGTCACGTTCGTGGTCGCCGACAGTCCGCCCGCGCGAGCGGCCAACGGCGAGTACTTCGATCCGGGGGCGAGCGTGATCGTGCTCAGCCCGGCGCCGGCCTCGTGGAGCTGTCTGCTCGCGGCGACCGTGCGCGTCACCACCGTGGTACTGGTGCGCGCTCGCCGCTTCGTCCGCTTTGCGCCATGTGCGCTGCCGGCCGAGGTGGAGCGGATCGTGCTGCTCGCGCTCGCGTGCAGATATCCCGCCCCGGGGAGCTCCACGTACAGCTGGACCTTGCCGTTTGCGAGCGAGCGGGCCGTCACCCCGAGGCTCCAGCTCGGCTGCGGCGCCGGGTTGGACGGCGCTTCCGAGATGATCTGCGGTCCTGGGTTCTCTGCGAAGACGACGCGGTGGATGACGAAGGCGTCGGCTCCGTCGAGGTGGTTGTCGCTCAGCGGCGGCGTGTTGCCGTCGCCGTAAACCAGGTTGGAGGCGGTCGAGCTGAACGCGAGCGTGTTGCCGTCTTCTGAGAAGGACGGCGACAGGGCTCCGTCTCCGCGCTGCAGGTATTGGTCCTGGTCGCTCGCGGGCACCGGTTCGTGGGGGTGTTCGCTGGCGTCGCCTTCATAGCCCTGGGTGACGCGTGTCAGCGTGCCGTTGAGCAGGTCCACGTCGAAGAGCTCGAGCATGCCGGGGACGCCGGCAGGTGCGCTCACGTACGCGGGGGAGCCGAGCGGGAAGACCGTACGCCTCGTGGTGAAGGCGACCTGATCGCCGGCGGCGTCGATGCCGAGTTCCACGATCGGGGCGTTGGTGGCGATGTTGCCTTCTTCGCCGCTCGCCAGCTCGGTCAGAGTCTGCAGGGCCTGCACGCGGGTGAGCCCTTCGTGCATGTTCGCGACGTACAGATCGCTGTTGCGGTTTTCGGCGTCCACCCCGAAGTCGCTGCCGAGGGAGAGCAGTGGCGCGTTGGCGATGAAGGCCACCATGTAGCCGTCGCTGCTGAGACGCGGCAAGAAATCGCCTTCGCCGCCCGTCCACACGCCCAGCGAGCGTTCGGTCGAGAACGGCCCCTGGCAGGGGTCGGAGGCGGAATGCACCTGCGGCAGGGCGGCCTCGCCGCTCGCGGCGCACGCGGGGCTTTCTGCGTCCGCGCCCCCCGTGACCGACCGTGTCGGGGCGAGCTCGCCGTCGGCGACGCGCCGCCACAGCGGCTCGCTGAAGCTCGCCCTGAGCGGTTCCCCCGGAAGCGTCCGCACCTGCTCGCCGACGTCCTGGCCCGGCCAAGCGGCCGTCGATCCGTCAGCGCTGATGGAGGCCCCGATCGCGGGCTCGAGCGAATACGCTTCGGGCGGCCGGAACGGTGGCGCGCCGCCGGCGCTGTAGACGGCACCGAAGGTGGAGCGACCTTCCGTCTGAGAGGGAACGGGCTTGGTCTGGCCCGATTCGTCGAGCGCCGGCCTACCCGTCGCCGGGTCGTATTCGACGCTCACGAGCTCGGTTGTGTGGGTGTCGAGGTTGCGCAGCGCGACCTCGAGGGCCGGCGTTTGCACGCCGTCAAGGTTCGATCTGGCGGTGGTGACGAACACGGCCTTGCGCCCGTCGGCGCTGAGCGCCGTGCGCCCGGCGGCCACCGAGCCGTACCGTTCTTCTTCGAATTCGAGGCCTTCCCCACCTTCGTATTCGTAGTGCAGCGTTTCGAGCGATCCGCTCGCGGCGGATACGGGTTCGAAGGCCGCACCGTCCGCTGCGGGCAGCGCCATGTTGCGGACGTACACGTTTGGCGCTTCATGCGTCTGGTGCAGCGGATCGGGGAGCCCGTTCGTGATTTCGGTGAGATGCGCACCCTCGTTGGTGGTGAAGCTCACGTACTGACCGTCGGCGCTGATCGAGGGAAGCTCAGAATCGCCCCCGGCCACCTCCTGGAGTTCCCCGCCGGGACGGTTTTCGCGGCGCCACACGCCGGTGACCCCTCCGACCGACCCGTCGAAGACCACGTAACGCCCGTCGCCGGAGATCGCCGGATCGTGCGCGTAGTCGGCCTGCTGGAAGGGGCTGGCCGACAGCAGCGTGATCGACCCGAACACATCGGCGCTCGCCGTTGCGCTCAGCGCGAGCGAACCCACGAGCATGCAGGCGAGCAGAAGCACGGCGGCGCGCCTCACGGCACCCTCACCAGCCTGCGGACGACGCCCTGGTTGCCGATCTTGTCGCGTACCTGGGCCACGATCGTGTAGAACCTGGCGCGACTGTAGAGGTGCGTGAAGAGCGATCTCCCCGATGCGCGCTGACCGTCGCCGAACTGCACGCTCACCGCGCGGGCGTCCACGCCGGACTGGAGGTCCCGGATGCGCACCCTGACGCCGTGTCCACCGTGTGTCCGCGTGACCGTCACCGCGGGCGCCTGGCCGTCGATGCGCAGCTTGGAGGGAGCGGTCAACGTCGCCTGCCCGAAGATGTCGGTGGCGAGCATCTGCACCGCGTGCACTCCGCTGCCGAGACCGCGCGGATCGAACTGGAAGGCGCTCGCCCCCGGTGTCGTCGGATACACGTGGCCGTCGAGCACGGCGCTGTAGCGCAAGGGTCCGTTCGCGCTCGGGGCCGCTTCCCAGGAGACCTGCGCCTGGGACGGCTTGAGCCAGCCCTTGGTCACGCTGATCACGAAGTTCTCAGGCTGCGCCGTGACCTGGGCCGCGACGATGGCCGCATTGCCCAGCGGTCCCTGCTGAAAGGCGACGAGCCCGTCGCCGAGACCCGAGCGCCCGACGGCCAGGGCGCCGATCGGACCGCCGGCTCCGCCCGTAACAAGCCCGGTCTGGACCGCTGCGCTCGGAAAGTCCTCACGCACGGCCACGCCCGGGGCTCCCTGGGCGCCCGCGCTCGGCCAGGCCGAGATCCCTCCGCCTTCGGGATTCATGACGCTCGCCGAGGGAAGTTCGTCGGCTGGGACGAGCTGGGAGCCGACGAAGGGCGAGCCGAGCGAGAGCGTACCGGAGGGTCCAAGGTCGTTGCGCTCCACGACCCGCGGCTGACCGTTGCTGTCGTAGAGCAGCCGTGCTTCCTGCTTTTCGTCGAGGTCGATGCTCGGTCGTCCGACCTGAGCCGCCCGCCCACCCGCGACCGCCGAATCCGCAATCGCCGCGCCCTGGAACTCCGCCCCCTTCGCGGCTTCCCCGTCGGGCAGGACGTTGAGGAAGATCCGCGGTCCCGGCAGCGGTGCGCCGCCGCGCACCTGCCGATAGGCGACCTCGGCCTGCCCGAGGCGCGAGACGGCCACAGTCGGGGCGTCGGCGTCTTCGGTGATGGGCGCTCCTCCGAACGAGCTCGCGCTGACCGGCATCACGTAGTTGAGGGTCGAGCCGAACAGGCGCCGCGCCCAGATGCGTGCCACGCCTTCGATTTCCGGCTCCTGCCACACGACGACCCCGTTGCCGGTCGGCCCGATCGTGATCTGCGGGGCGTTGGCTTCGCTCGGAGGGCGCATCGAGACTCCGGGGTCGCGATTGATGGCCCCGAGCTGCGTCCATCTTTCGCCGTTGAAGTGCGCCACTTGCACCTTCTCGCTGACATCGCCGGGGCGAAGCAGCGCGGTGCTTCCGTGCGGACTGACTTCCCTGTAGACGACGTCGGCCTGGCCGGTGGAGCTCATCGCGAGGTCGGGGCTGGTCCCGGTCGCTTCACCGATGTTCGGATCGATGATCACCGCCGGCCCGAAGCGGCTCGCGCCGGGTCCCATCGTGGCCGAGAGAAGCTCTGAGACGGGACGCTGCGAGACGGTGGCGTAGGGCGTCGTCCAGACCACCACGAGCTCTCCACCGTCGGCGGCGCCGATCCGCGGCCAGCTGGCCGCGTAGCGCTCTTCGTCGTCGATCCTGATCGGGGCCAGCCAGTGGCCGGCGAGATAGCGGGCGACGAACACGTGAGCCACGCCTTCGATCCGCTTGAGGTAGACGAGACCGCCGGTTCCGTCTTCCGCCATCGCGACGCCGCCGAAGCCGACGATGTTCTCGTTCGGGCCGTCGATCGTCTGCGCCGGGAGGATCACGGCGTCAGCTCGCCGCGCGCAGGCAAGCAGGACGAGCGCGAGGCCGGCCACGAGAGCCACGACGAGTCGAAGTTCCGGGTGGGTCCGCCAGACCTTGCCGAGCACTCAGGATTCCGGCTTGCTCAGGGCACCCGGCGCCTTGTTGAAGGCGCACCGAAAGTTCTCGGCGGCGGCGACCGGCTCCGAGCCGGCGAAGCCGCCCAGGTTGCCGTTGTCGTAGACCGTCACGTACTGGAGCGATTCGGGCAATGGGTTGGCTGGCAGCGGAACGGGGTTCGCCTGTCCCTGGCGAGGGTTGCCGGTGGCGCCTTCGCTGACCCCCTCCGAGCCGGCGGCGGCCGATCCTGCCTCGGTCGTCACGAGCGTCGAGCTCATCTCGCGTTCGTCCTTCAGGCCGCGACTGGGGTCGAGGTCGATCGTGGCTGTGAGTTGGGAGTCGTGGATCGTGGACTCGAGCTTGACGCGATCCGCTGCGCCGACGAGCTGTGCGGCGGTGGGCAGCCACCCTCCTTCGGCCTCGCACGCTTTGCTCGCCCAGATGTAGTTGTTCTTGCCGGCCTGCGCGTTGGTCAGCGGATACGGCGCGGTGTCGAGGCACCACGTCCCGAGATCGACGGTCTGAGGCGGGCAGGTCCCGGCGAGTTCTTCGGCCGTCTTGCCATCGACCCGTGCAGCATCTTTGACGGTGGGGATCGCGGCCGCCGGGAATTTCCTGTTCTTGCCGAGGACCAGGATCCCGCCCGCGTATGGCTTGGTGCTGACGCGGTGGCCAGCGAAAGCACTGACCACTGCGCGGCGCGCGGCGTCGGCGAGCCCGGTAGTGGAGAGCACCAGAGCCACCAGCGCGACGACCATCGCCGGCGAGGGCAGGCGGCGCCTCATGGTGCTTGCTTGGGGTCGCGTGCCGGGCTGGCCCGGCGCACGTCGCGCAGATCGTCGAGAGTGAACCCCTGGACAGTGGAGAGCACCGCATCCAGGGCTACACCGGAGAGCGTCTCCTGCTCGAGCAGGGCGCTCGCTGTCTCCTCGACCGTGTTCCAGTTGCGATCCAGGACCACCGCGGCGCGCGCCTCGGCGTCACCGACCAGCCGCTCTACCTCGTTGTCGATCAGGTTCAGCGTCGCCGGACCCACCGAGCCGAGGTCCTGAAGCGAGGCCCCTAGGAACACCTCGCCGCTCTTCTCGCCGATCGTGACCAGGCCGAGGGCCTCCGACATCCCGAACGAGGTGACCATGCTGCGCGCGAGCGCGGTCGCCGCGTGCAGGTCGTCGTTGACGCTCGTCGAGGTGTGCCCAAAGGCGATCCGCTCACCCGCCAGCCCAGCGGTGATCACGATCAGCTGGCTCTGCAGGTCGGGCTTGGTCATGATCGTCTGGTCGCGGTCGGAGAGCATGTGCGCGGCGGTGCCGAGCTGGCGCCCGCGGGCGACGATCGAGAGCTTGCGCGTCGAGGCCGTGTGCCCGAGGGCGTCGGTGACGACCGCGTGGGAGGCCTCGTGGATCGCGATCAGCCAGCGCTCCTGCTCGGTGAGGATGTGGTGCTTGGCAGGTCCCGCCACGACCCGGTCGATCGCCTCGTCGAGCGTCGCCGCGTCGATCTGCCCGCGTCCGTCACGCACGCTGAGAAGAGCCGCCTCGTTGATCACGTTGGCCAGCTCGGCTCCGCTGAAGCCGGGTGTCTGGCGCGCGACCTCCTCGAGGGAGGCATCGGGTGCCAGCGGGCGCTTGCCGCCGTGCAGGCGCAGTATCTCCAGGCGCCCGTGCACGTCGGGGACGTCGATCACCACCTGGCGGTCGAAGCGACCGGGGCGCAGCAGGGCGGGGTCGAGGATGTCGGGGCGGTTGGTCGCGCCCATCACCACGAGTCCGCCATCGCCCGCGAAGCCGTCCATCTCCACCAGGATCTGGTTGAGCGTCTGCTCGCGCTCGTCGTTGCCCTGACCGATGCCCGCGCCACGCTTGCGCCCGGCGGCATCGAGCTCGTCGATGAAGATGATCGCGGGCGAGGCCTTGCGGGCCTTGCGGAACAGGTCGCGCACGCGGGCCGCGCCGACGCCGACGAGCGACTCGACGAAGTCCGAGCCGGAGAGCGAGAAGAAGGCCGCGTCCGCTTCTCCTGCGACCGCCTTGGCCAGGAGCGTCTTGCCGGTGCCGGGAGGGCCAACCAGCAGGACGCCCTTTGGCGCCGCCGCGCCGACCGCGAGGTACTTGCTCGGGTCGGCGAGGTAGTCGCGTATCTCCTTGAGCTCCGCGAGCGCTTCGCCCGCGCCGGCGACGTCGGCGAAGGTGATCCTGTCGGCGGTTCCCTTGCCCTTCTTGCGCCCCTTGCCCGTGAACTGCGAGAAGGCCGCGATCCCGCCGGCGCCGCCGTCGGCGCCGAGCCGCGTGAAGAAGGAGAACAGGCACACGAGCAGCAGGATCGGGATCAGGAACTGGACGATGATCGCCTTGGTCGGCTTGCCCGACTGCTGATCGACCGATACGACCGCCCCACTGCTGTCGAGTTCGCGCGCCAGCTCCTGCGTCTGGGCTCCGGAGGCCGGATAGGCCGCCCACAGCCGCTGCGCTTCGGCGACCGGTGCAGCGCCCGTGGCCGTGGTCGTGCCTCCGGTGGCACCCGTCGCACCGCCTTCTCTGCCTGCGACGGTGCCGGCCGGTGACACCACCGGTGCCGTGGACGTCGTGGTGATCTCCACCCGGCTGTCGTGATCGAGCAGGATCGCGCTCGCGACGTCGTGGCGCTTGGCCAGCGTCTGCACGGCGCTGAGCGGCACCTCCCGCCCGGAGCTGCCCGGCTTGATCTCCCCGAGGAGAGTCGAAAAGGCGATGGCGAGCCCGATCGAGGCCAGCAGGAGGAACAACGAGAGCGGGTCGCGCAGGGCGATCCGCCGCAACGCCGAGAGGAAGCCGCTGATGGCCACCAGCACCGGGCTACGACGGTGCGCCAGGCCCGAGCGCACGGTCGCCGCAGTGGTGCCCCCGGGAGCTTTGCCGTTGGTGGACGCCTTGCCGCCGGTGGGTGGCGGGTCGGGTGCTGGTGTCGTGGGTTCGTCTGTCATTTCGAGCGCAGGGGAGCGATAGCTGGGATCGTCATGTTCGAGATCGATGCGACGGGCGGTGCACCCAGTCGCGTGGTCGAGATCTTCGGCTGGACTACATCCGAATCCCGAATATCACACGCCAGGGCAGTCGCGAGAGGCGGCCGACGAATCGATCGAGGGCAGCCTCACACGCCGCAGACCGAAATGCAATGGCGTTCACAAAAACGACACAGGACCCGGCGAGGGTCTTCACAAAACTTACACATCAGGTCTGCGTTCACAAAAAAGACACAAGCTGGAGGGGCGAGTCTGGCGTTCACAAAAACGAAACACCAACGGCGACCCGCATCGACAGGCTTCGCGTGGGGTGATGTTCATCGCGCATACCGCATCGATTCACACCTCGCTCTGTTTGCACCCTGAGCGTCGTCGACGCTAGAGCAGTGCCAACTCCCGAAAACAAAGGAGCAAAGACTGTGCGCGCGCATCGCACCCTCGCAGTTTCAGTAATCATTGGGCTCGTCCTGGCAGTGCCGGCCGGCGCAGCCGCAAAGCGGGTGATCATCGACGGCTCGACCTCGATGCTGCCGCTCGTCCAGAAACTCGCCAACGCCTACCACAAGGCCTATCCCAAGATCCCGGCGCCGAAAGTTGGCGGCGGCCAGACCGCGATCGGCATCGGCGACGCGTCCGCGGGAAGGGTGGACATCGGTGACGCCTCCCGCGACCCGATCCCGGGCGTCGATCCCAAAGGCCTGGTCTTCAGCAAGATCGCCCGCGACGGCGTCTGCGTGATCACCAACAGCGCCAACCCCCTGCCCAACCTCTCGCAGGAAACCGTCCAGGGCATCTTCACCGGCTCGATCCGCGACTGGAGCAACGTACCGGGCGCGACAGTCACGGGACCGATCGACCTGTTCGACCGCGACGGCGCCTCCGGTACCCAGGACGCCTTCCAGAACATCTTCCTGGGCGAAAACACGAAGATCTCTCCGAGTGCCACAGCTGAGAACTCCGAGGGCCTGGAGGTCAACGCCGTGGGCAGCGGCAACGACAAGAACGCCATCGGCTTCGTGTCGTTCGCGGCCACCATCGGCTCGAGCGTTCACACGGTCAACTACCAGGGGATCCCCTGCACGCTGCGCAACGCCAAGTCCGGTCAGTACGGAGGCGTCCGCAACTTCTGGATGGTCACCAAGGGCGTTCCGAAAGGCGAAGCCGCCAAGTTCATCAACTGGGTCACCAAGCCGAACAACACCACGGTCCGCGCGATCGTCAGCTCCGAGTGGATAGCCATCCACTAGCCCGGTGACTCTCCGCAGAGCACGACCCCCGCGGCAGATGACCGCGGGCAGGATCGACCGGCGCGTCGAGCTCACGCTCGGCGCGCTGGCGGTCGCGGTGCTCGCGATGATCGCGGCGATGACCGCGACGGTCATCGCGAAAGGCTGGCCATCCTTCTCTCACAACGGCCTCAGCTGGTTCGGACCCGGCGGCGATGTCGACACGCAGCTACGGGCCATGCAGGAAGCCAAGGCCCTCCCGGGACACTCGCTGTACTACTTCCGCGCCTGGCCGCTGATCTGGGGAACGCTCGTGACCACGCTCGCCGCCGTCCTGATCGCGTTGGTCATCTCCACGCTGGCGGCGATCTTCCTGACCGAGTTCGCACCCCCGGCGGTGCGCCGAACACTCGACCCCGTGATCAGGTTGCTGGCCGGCGTTCCATCGGTGATCTACGGCCTGATCGGGATCCTCGCGATCGCCCCGTGGATCAACCAGCACCTGCTCAGCAACTCGCGCAAGGCCTCCGTCTCGATCGTCGTCCAACTCAACGGAGCCAATCTCACAACCGCCACGCTGATCCTGATCGTGATGATCCTGCCGATCATGGTCGCGATCAGCGCCAACGCGCTGGCGGCGGTGCCGCCAGCTTGGCGTGAGGGGTCGGTGGCCCTTGGGGTGAACCGTTGGCGCACGATGTGGCGTGTGTCGCTACGCACGGCGCGACCGGCCATCATCGCCGCGACCATCCTTGCCACCGCACGCGCGCTCGGCGAGGCCGTGATGCTGGGGATGGTCTCGGGTGGACGCGGCTTTGCCGCCAACCCGCTCGACGGGATCACGTTCCTGTTCGAGCCCGTGCGCCCGCTCGCCGCGACGATCTTCCAGAACTCCGACGGCCTGACGATACCCGTGCTCGCGCACACGATCTACGCGATCGGGGCCGTGCTGCTCGTCTCCGCCGCGATGCTCTCGCTAGCGGGCTGGGCGGCGAAGCGCCAGCTCGGACGCTACGGAATCCGCGCCTGATGGCCACCGGTCAGCTCGCACCCTCCCCGCCGCCGGGGCTGTCGATCGCGCGCACCGGTCGCGAAGGCACAGGCTCCTGGCCGCTCGTCGATCGGATCGCATTCTGGCTGTGCTGGATCACGGGCATCGGGCTGTGCGTGACCGCCATCGCGATCGTGCTGTTCATGATGGTGAAGGGCATCTCCTATCTGCACCTCGACATGCTGGTGCAGTCTCCAGCGCCGTCGGCGATCCAGAGCCAGAGCGGCGGGATTCTGGATCCGATCGTGGGAACCTTGATCGTCGCGGCGATCGGCACGGCGATCGCGGCCCCGATCGGCGTGGCGCTCGCCGCGTGGCTGTCGGAGTACAGGCGCCCGGCCTGGCTGGCGCACGCAGTCGAATCGGCGATCGAAATCATCGCGGGGGCGCCGAGCGTCGTGCTGGCGCTGTTCGGGCTGCTGATCTTCTCGCAGGGCTTTCTCGGATTCCTCTCCCAGACGGCCGCCAACGGAGCGGTCTACGGCCGCTCCTTCATCGCCGCCGGTGTGGTGATGGCCGTACTCGCGCTGCCCCTGATCGTCGGCTCCGTGCGCGAGGCCCTCGAGCAGCTGCCCGATCGCCTACGCGAGGCCTCCTATGCGCTCGGACGTACGCGCGCCACAACGATCCGGCGCGTCCTGCTTCCCTCGATACGCCCGAGCATCGCCACCGGAACGGTACTCGGAATGGGGCGAATCATCGGGGACACCGCGATCATCAGGATCCTGCTCGGCGTCTCGCTGACGAACCAGGGCGTCGGGCATCTGCCGATCCTCGGAGCGCTCCGAGGCACAGGCTCGACGCTCACGAGCTACGTCTATGAAAACTCGCCGGCCGGCGAAGGCAACGCCCCCCAGAAGGCCTACGCGGCCGCCTTCCTGCTGCTCGTGCTCGTGCTCGCGCTCAACGGGCTTGTCACGTGGCTGACGAATGCCGGCGCGGGAGAGCGACGTGGGCCGCGCACTGCATTTCGACTGCTGCGATTCTCGGGCGCGCAGGAATGAGCCGACTCCAGGAGGACCGATGGACCCGATGATGCCGCCACCGGTGCGGCGGATCGCGCTCGACCGCGATCCCTTCATCGCCTCCCCGAAGCCGATCGCAAATGGCGCCGCCCCCACCGCCGTCGCGGCGCGTCCACGCGCTGTCAGGGCTCCGGCGCCGATCGTACGCGAGCGCATGGCGGTGGAATCGGTGTGGCTCGCCTACGGCGAGAACTGGGTGGTGCGCGACGTGAGCCTGCCGGTGCGCCAAGGCGAGGTGCTGGCGATGATCGGCGCCTCGGGCTCAGGCAAGACAACGCTCTTGCGCTCGCTGAACCGTCTGACCGAGGTAACCGCCGGCGCCGCCCGCGCCGGGCGCATCAGCCTCGACGGCAACGATATCCACGAGCTCGAGGTCAACACCCTCAGGCGAAGGGTGACGATGGTCTTCCAGCAGCCCAACCCGTTCCCGATGAGCATCTTCGACAACGTCGCCTACGCCCTCGCCGAGCGCCCCGGGCGTGGCGGCAGGCGTCGGCGCAGGAGCGCCAAGATCGAGAGCGCGGTCAACGACGCCCTCCAGCGCGCCGGGCTCTACGACGAGGTGGCATCCGATCTCGATCGCTCTGCGCTGCGGCTATCCGGCGGCCAGCAGCAGCGACTGTGCATCGCGCGCGCGCTGGCGGCCGAGCCGGAGGTCCTGCTGCTGGACGAGCCCTGCTCCGCCCTGGATCCGATCTCCACGGCCATCATCGAGGATCTGATCGTGCAGCTGCGCGAGAGCGTCGCGGTCGTGATCGTGACCCACAACCTCCAGCAGGCCTTCCGCGTCGCCGACCACGTCGCCTTCATGCACCTCGGCGAGCTGATCGAGTACGGCTCCAGCGAGCAGGTGTTCGACCGCCCCAAACGCGACCGCACGCGCGAGTACATAAGCGGAGCCTTCGGGTGAGGTGGGCCACTCTCGCCCTCGTGGCGCTGACGCTCACAGGCTGCGAGACGACCCAGGAAAAGGCAGCCAAGCTCGAAAAGATCGCCGAGCTTCACGAACGCGAGGCCGCCAAGCACGGCGCGCCCGGGAAACGCGGGCTGGCGATCGTTCACGAGAGCACCAAGGTGAGGATCCTCGCCACCTCGGTCCTGCACAGCTCCGAAGGCGTCGCCGCCGTGGTGACCCTACGCAACACCTCCGCCACCACGATGCGCAACGTTCCCGTGGCGATCACGCTCACGAGCGCAAGCGGTACGGCCGTGTACAGCAACAATGCACCCGGGCTCTCCCCCGCGCTGGTCTCTGCCCCGCTGCTGCCGGCCCACGGGGAGCTGACCTGGATCGACGATCAGATCCCTGTCGGTGGAGCCCCCACGCGCGTGCGGGCGAAGGTGGGCGAAGGCGAAGCGACCAGCGTGGCGATCCCGCGTTTGAGCGTGCAGGGCGCGCACGTCTACGAAGACCCCACCAACGGGCCAGGAGCCGAAGGCGTCCTCGTCAACCACTCCAGCATCTCTCAGCAGGAACTCGTGGTGTACGCCGTCGCCCGGCGCGGCGCCGCGATCGTCGCGGCGGGTCGCGCGATCCTGCCCCAGGCTCCTGCGGGCGCCTCCACACGCTTCCAGGTCTTCTTCATCGGCGATCCCCGTGGGGGAAAGCTCGAAGTGAGCGCGCTGCCCACGTCCCTCGGCTGAATCGAGACCCCTAGGCAGCCAACAGATCTTCCGCGGGAGGAGCGCCGACGTGGAGGTCGTGAACGGCCGCGGCCTCCGTCGCCTCAGCGGCGAGACGGTAGCCGATCGCGAAGTGGGTGTGGACGTAGCGCCAGCCGGGTGAAGCGCGCTCGAGCTTCCTGCGGAGCTTGTGCACGAACACGTCCACTGAACGGTCGTTGCGAGCCATCTCGTAGCCCCAGAGGGATTCGTATATGCGCTCTCGCGGGAGCACCTCACCACCGGCGCGAGCGAGCAGGACGATCAGCTGGTACTCGCGTCGTGTCAGGCACACGCTGACTCCACGCACGAATGCCTGATATTGATCCGGGCGGATCTCCACCTCGCCCAGGGTCACGGGCGTGAAGTCACGCGCCTCCGCGCGACGACGGTGATGCGTGACCGCTTCGATGCGGGCGATCAACTCCTCCGGGTGGCATGGCTTGCTCAGCCAGTCGTCGGCTCCCAGACGCAGGGCGCGCACGCGCTCTGCGGCGGTCGAGGCGCCGGTGCAGACGATCACCCTCAGGTCCGGGCGCTGCTCGCACAGCCGCCCCAGCCAGGTCCAGCGTCTGGATCCGAGGACCGCGAGGTCGAGAACCAGAACGTCCGCCTCGATCGCCGCGAGCGCCTTCGCCGAGATCCTCGAGGACAGCACCTCGTGTCTCCATCCTGGCCGCTCGAGTCGCTTGGCGAGCACGACCAGGAAGCCCGAGTCGCGATCGAGGATCGCGATCCTCAGCGCCCGCGGCTGCTCCTCCTCGCCGCCGGCCAGGAGCGCCGAGAGCGCGGGACTGGGCCGCTTGCTCGGCAGCCTGTTCGCGTGCCCTGCACTCGAGATCTCGGTCGTAGCCCGTACGCCGAGTTGAGAACGTCCCTGAGTCTTCATGCCCCCGTACTCCGATCTTCAAGCTAAACAATGGGAGCGACTTGTATCTAAAAAATCTTCACAATGCAAGTCCGGAATATGCGGAATGTGAAGGCTTTGTGAAAACGTCCATCCTGTGACGCTCCGATTCCCCCCTGCGCAGCCCCGAGACGACCATCGCGCGCGAGGTCAAGTGCAACTTCCGCCGTGTGCGCGCAGGGCGAGCTGGGAGGGGCTCAGCGCGGGCGCCGGCGCTGCTTGAGCGTGATGCCCTCGAGCACGTGGGCAACCGTCTCACAGGCGTCCACGGCGGCCTCGAGCGACTCGAAGATGTCCTTCCAGCGAATCACGACCATCGGGTCGATGCCACCGGCGAACAGGGAGGCGACGCCGTCTCGCTGCAGGCGATCGCCCTCGTTCTCGAGACGGTGGATCTCGACCAGGTGCGGCCCGAGCTCGGTGCCGGTGCGCAACGAGCGCAGAGCCTGGGCGATCTGCTCACCGGCGCCGACGAGCACCTCGGTGAACTCCACGGCCTGCTCCATCGGCGCCTCGACGCCGTAGAGGCCGAGCTGTGCCGCCGCCTGCTCGGAGTGATCGACGATGTCATCGAGCGCTGTCGCCAGCGCATAGCCATCGCCGGCGTCGAAGGGAGCCCGGACGCGTCCGCGCCCGGCCAGGCGGTGGATGATGTCGTGGGTGATGCGGTCGCCTTCCTGCTCGCACACCTTCAGGTCCTGCGCCAGCGTTGCGTGCTCGGGATAGTCCACGAGCAGATCGCGCAGCAGCAGGCCGCATCGCTGGACGTTGCGTCCAGCCTCCTCGACGAGGCCCATCAGGGTGCTGTCGACGCCCCGCCGCAGGAAAGTCATTCGGCGAGGATATTGACGCACGCGATACGTTCCCGTTCTTTCACAGATTTTTCACGATTGGATAACCAGTTTGCAACGCCTCTCAGGCGCTGGCCTGCGACGCTCCGCGTCGTGGCGGCCTTCCCCGAGAGCGCGGATGTTCCCGCTGACATCCTCTATGCAGGCGAGCTCGAGATCAGGCTCGAGGAGGGGCTCGTGCTCGCCACCGGGCGTGCCCTCACCCTATCGGTGCGAGAGTTCGCGCTGCTGGCCGCCATGGCCAGTCGTGTCGGGGCGATCATCACCCGCGAGGAGCTCTACCGAACCGTCTGGGGCGGCGAACTGCGTCCTGGAGACCGATCGGTGGACGTGTACGTGAGCAAGCTTCGCAGCAAGCTCGAAGCGGCGCTTCCAGACCGGCGCTTCATCCACACCCATCCGGGATTTGGATACCGGTTTCAGCCGCAGCCTTCACGAAATGTTCACATGGAGGCGACCGGGGCCTGAAGAGACTAGGTCCGTCACGCCGGTCCGGCGATGTGCCTTGTGCCTCGCGGCCCGTCAAGAGACCATCCAGTCAGAGGAGACGTAGTGATCAAGAACAAGATGGGCGCCCTCGCCGGTTGCGCGGTGCTCGCATTGGGCCTCGCCGCATGCGGGAGCTCCAGCTCCAGTTCCAGCTCCAGCTCGTCGAGCAGCTCCAGCAGCTCGACCGCGTCGAGCACACCAAGCACCACAGCCACCGCCGTGAGCTCGGGGTCGGGAACGATCTCCGGGGCGGGCTCCACGTTCGCGGCCCCCGTCTATGAGCAGTGGGCCTCGTCGCTGTCCGGCCTGACCGTCAACTATCAGGCCGTCGGCTCGGGTGCCGGGATAACGGCTGTCGAGACCAAGACGGTGGACTTCGGCGCCAGCGACCCGCCACTGAAGCCCGCCGACGAACAGGCGATCGCCAAGAACGGCAGCACCGCCGTGCAGATCCCGATGTTCCTCGGCGCGATCACGGTCTCCTACAACCTGCCAGGCGTGAAAGCCGGCATGAAGCTCGACGGCAAGACCATCTCAGACATCTACCTCGGCAAGGTCAAGACCTGGAACGACCCCGAGATCAAGGCGCTGAACTCGGGGCTCACCCTCCCCAGCACCCCGATCACGGTCATCCACCGCTCGGACTCCTCGGGCACGACCTCGGGGTTCACCAGCTTCCTCGCCGCCGTGGATCCGGAATTCAAGAGCAAGGTCGGTGAAGGCAAGGACGTGCAGTGGCCCACGGGCACGGGCGCCAAGGGCAACGCCGGCGTGGCCGGGGCCGTGCAGCAGACCACCGGCGCCGTCGGCTACGTCGAGCAGGCCTACGCGCTGCAGCACAACTTCACCTATGCCGCAGTCAAGAACAAGGCCGGCCAGTTCGTCGCGCCGACCCTCGCCTCCGCCAGCGCCGCCGCTCAGGGCGTGAAGGTGCCGGCCAACCTCGGCATCAAGATCTCGAACCCGGCCGGGGCGGCCAGCTATCCGATCACCTCACAGACGTTCGTGATCGTGAGCAAGGACATGTGCAAGGCCGGCATCCCGGGCGGCGAAGGGGCGGCCAAGGGCGTCGTCAAGTTCCTCGACTACGGGCTCGGCCAGGGTCAGGCGATCCTCTCGCAGGCCGACTATGCCGGGCTCCCGGCCGCGATCCTCGCCAAGTCCAAGGCGGCGGTCGCGGGCCTGCAGTGCAACGGCAGCTCCCTCGGCGGCTGACGTGACGAGCCGGCCCCGGATTCGATAGACAACGGGGCATGGAGGCAGCTTCGATTCCCAGTGGCGGCCGCGGGCTTCTCTCGCGGTCGCCACTGGCGCGCCTGCCCGATCGCGCGCTGAAGTACGGGCTGACGGCGCTGTCCGCGCTGATCCTCGTCCTGATCGTCTACTTCTTCGTCCGTCTCGTCGGCGAGTCCAGCCCCGCGTTCTCCCACGCGGGGCTGTTCGGGTTCACGTTCAACAACGACTGGAACGTCAACGCGGAACGCTTCGGCGCGCTGCCCCTGGTGGTCGGGACGCTGATCACCTCCGCGCTCGCGCTCCTGATCGGTGTTCCCGTGGCGGTCGCGGGGGCGATCTATGCCACCGAGCTGTGCCCGCTGCGCCTGCGAGCGCCCCTGACCATCCTGGTCGAGCTCCTGGCGGCGGTGCCGTCGGTCGTGTACGGCCTGTGGGGCATCTTCTTTCTCGCTCCGAAGCTGCGGGGAGCCGAGCAGTGGGTGGCCGACCGCATCTCCTTCATCCCCTTCATCGGCGGCGGGCTCGTCACGATCCCCAACTACTTCATCACCGGCCTCGTGCTCGCGATCATGATCCTGCCGATCGTCAGCGCGATCAGCCGCGAGGTCATGGCCACGGTCCCCTCCGATCACAAGGAGGCGGCCCTCGGGCTTGGGGCGACCCGCTGGGAGATGATCCGCATGGCCGTGCTGCCCTACTGCCGCTCAGGGATCGTCGGCGGGGCCATGCTCGGTCTCGGCCGAGCCATCGGCGAGACGATCGCCGTGACGATCCTGATCGGCGACGCTCCCCAGCTCGGCAGCCACCTGTTCGGCCAGGGCTACAGCCTGGCGGCGGTCATCGCCAACGAGTTCGGCGAGGCTCAGGGCCTGCACCGCTCGGCCCTGTTCGCCGCCGGGCTCGTGCTGTTCGTGCTCACGCTGCTGGTCAACGGCCTGGCGCGGTTCTTCGTGGTCAGGGCCGCACGCGGTAGGAGCACCACACCGACGGCCGGGGTGGGCGACGGCGGCGTGCTCGTGGCCGACGCGGTGAGCGGAGCATGAGCGCACCGAGCGGATCGAGCGATCTCCTCGGCCGCTTCGCGGTCAGCCCGGCGCGCAGGCGCAAGGACAGTCTCGCCCGCGGCTCGATCCTCGCGGCCACCCTGATCGCGCTCGTGCCGCTCGTGCTGATCATCTACTACCTGCTGCTCAAGGGCCTCGGCTCGTGGAGCTCGAGCTTCTTCACGACCGACCCCACCGGCAACACCTTCTTCAAGAGCTCGAGCATCGGCGGGATCAAGAGCGCGATCCTCGGCACCGTGGAGATCGTGGCGCTCGCGTCGGTGATCGCCGTGCCGATCGGCATCGGCGTGGCGGTCTGGCTCGTCGAGTACGGCAGGGACAGCTGGTTCGCCCACACCGTGCGCTTCTTCGTCGACGTGCTCACGGGCGTGCCCTCGATCGTGTTCGGGCTGTTCATCTACATCGTGCTGATCGTCGGCACCGGCAGCACCTACGCCGGCTACAAGGGCGCGTTCGCCCTCACCCTGCTGATGCTGCCCGTGGTGATCCGCTCGGCCGAGGTCGTGCTGCTGCTGGTTCCCGGGGCCCTGCGGGAATCGGCGCTCGCGCTGGGCGCACCGCGCTGGCGGGTGATCTTCAGCATCGTGCTGCCCACGGCGCTGCCGGGGATGGTCACGGGGGTGCTGCTGGCGATCGCCCGCGCCGCCGGGGAGACGGCGCCGCTGCTGTTCACCGCCGGGGCTACATTGAAGACGAGCTTCGGCCTCGGCTCGTTCATGAACTCGCTGCCCGTGCAAATCTACAGCGACGTGACCTCCCCGACCGCATCGGTGGAACACCGGGCCTGGGGCGCCGCGCTCACGCTCGTCGTCATGATCCTGATCCTCAACCTGATCGCCCGCGTCGTCGCGCGAAGGAGTCGCCTTGCATGACATCACCACGACCCACCACGAACGTGGCTGACGCGGACCCCGAGGCCCGCTCGGGGCTCGAGCAGAGCCCTGCGAGCACGCCGCGTCTCGCCCCGCCGCCGGCGCCCGCATCCGTCCCGGACAGCGAGCGCGGAGCTCTCGAGTCCAAGCGCGGCGTGAGCGTCAGGCTCGAGCAGCTGCGTGCCTTCTACGGCGCGGCCGAACAGGTCAAGGGCCTCGATCTCGAGTTTCGCCCCAACGAGGTGACGGCCATCATCGGCCCTTCCGGCTGTGGCAAGTCGACGATGGTTCGCTGCATCAACCGCATGCACGAGGAGATTCCCGGAGCGCGCGCCGAGGGCAGGGTGATGCTCGACGACCTCGACGTCTATGACTCCTCGGTCGACGTCGTGGCTGTGCGCCGCGCGATCGGCATGGTCTTCCAGAAGCCCAACCCGTTCCCGACGATGTCGGTCTTCGACAACGTCGCCTCGGGCCTGCGGCTGACCTCGCAGCGGGGTGGCGACCTGCGTGGCAAGGTCGAGGCGGCGCTGCGCAGCGCCGGACTGTGGGGGGAGGTCTCCGACCGTCTCGACGAGCCGGGAGCCGGCCTCTCCGGAGGTCAGCAGCAGCGCCTGTGCATCGCCCGCTCGCTCGCCGTGGACCCCGAGGTCATCCTCATGGACGAGCCGTGCTCGGCGCTGGATCCGATCGCGACGCTCAAGATCGAGGAGCTGATAGCCGAGCTCAAGCGCCGGGTGACGATCGTGATCGTCACCCACAACATGCAGCAGGCCGCCCGCGTGGCCGACCGCACCGCCTTCATGCTCGACGGCAAGCTCGTCGAGGTCGGCCCCACCCAGGAGATCTTCACCAACCCCAACGACTCGCGAACCGAGGAATATGTCACCGGCAAGTTCGGCTAGCAGCGAGAGCGACAGCTCGCCCGTACCCGCGCCCGCCGACACTCAGGGCACCCTCCCGCACGGTCACGCCGAGGGTCGGGCGCACTTCCAGGCGCAGCTGCGCGAGCTCGAGGAGCACGCGCTCGGCGGCCTGGACCTGATCGTCGAGCAGCTTGACCGCGTGCTCGAGGCGCTGCACCACCAGGACGTGGAGCTCGCCCAGATGGTGATCGCCGACGACGACCGCGTCGATGGGCGCTACCTCGAGGTCCACCAGGGGATCCTCTCGCTGCTCGCGCTGCAGGCGCCGGTCGCCGGCGATCTGCGCCTGGTGGCGGCGCTACTGCACACGATCAAGCACATCGAGCGTATGGGCGATCAGTGCGTGAACATCGCCAAGATGATCCCGCTCTCGGGCCACGAGCCGCCGGTGCACGAGGAACTGCTCGAAGCGCTCGCCAAGATGGGCGCCTTCGCCCGCTCGGAGGTCGTCCAGTGCAAAGCCGCGTTCGCCGGGCGCGACGTCGGCCTGGCCGAGGACCTGGTGCGCCAGGACCGCGAAATCAACCGCCTCAACCGCGACATCTTCCGTCTTGCCATCGAGATCGGCGACGATCCCGACACGCGCGAGTGGGCCATGCACATGACCCTGGTCGCCCGCGCGCTGGAGCGAATCGGCGACAACGCGGTGGACATCGGTGAGCAGGTGGCCTTCGTGGTGACCGGTCTGTTCCGCGAGTTCTCGGACTCCTCGCGCCCGTACGGCGCGATCCCGGATTGAGATCCGGCTCCCCGCCGGGCTGAGATTCGGCCCATCCACGGAGGCGAGAGCGCCCGGCACCGCCGCAAATAGCGATGAGCGGCTGTGAACATCCTGTTACGTTCCTTGCGGGACTGTTGCCAGGCCCGATTCATCGCTTACACTGCGCAGCGATGACGGCAAGCGTGCGCGCCGAAGCCCAGGGGGGTCCGTCAGCGGCCCCCGAGGGTACGGCCTCATCTTCAGCGTCTCTTCGGATCGCCGTCCTCGATCGCGACAGCGGCTTCATCCAGGTTCTCTCCAAGCGCCTGGACCGCCTCGGCTGGGAGCACCGCGTGCTCGCCAGCCCCGTGCCGGCCGAGGCGGTCGTCTCGATGCGCCTGAGCGCCCTGGTCGTCGACCTGGCGGTCCTCGGACCGCAGGCCTGGACCTGGCTGGAGCGCCTGTGCGAGGCCCTGCCCGAGCTCGGCATCGTCGTCTGCACCGGCCCCTCCACCGTGGCCCAGCGCGTTCGCGGCCTGAGGCTGGGCGCCGACGACTGGATCACAAAGCCATGCCACCCCGAGGAAGTGATCGCACGTGTGCAGAGCGTCGTGCGCCGCCGGCGTCGCAGCGCCTCGAGGACCGAGACCAAGCCGGTCGTGGCGGGCGATGTGGAGATCCGTCCCGACCGCTTCCAGGCCTACGTGTCCGGACAGAGCCTCGACCTCACGCGACGCGAGTTCGAGCTGATCGAGCTGCTCGCCTCGGCCGAGGGGCGCGTGCTCGAGCGTGAGGAGATCTACTCGCGGCTGTGGGGCTACACGATGGTCCGCGGCGACCGCTCGGTCGACGTGTTCGTGCGCAAGCTCCGCCAGAAGCTCGAGAAGGCCTCGCCGCAATGGCGCTACATCCACACCCACTTCGGCATCGGCTACCGCTTCGCGGCCGAATCGCTCGAGGTCGTGGACCCGGGCGACGTGCCCTCCTCACTCCCCGCCGACTGGGACTCCGGCGATGAGACCAAGCTCGCGGGGCCGCATCAGGACCGTGAGCTCACCACGCGCCCCCTCTAGGCGCACGATCGCAAGCCCTCCCTTCTTGAGGTCCGCGCGGGCGCCGGTCAGCGCGGCGATCACATTCGACAGGTCGGGCTCGTGTCCCACGAGCAGCAGGCGTCCGTCGGCGCCGAGACCGGCCAGCGCCTCGAGCGCCTGGGCCGCATCGAAGCCGCTCGCCAGCGGCGGGTGCGCGGCCAGGCGGGAGCGCTCCTGCTCGGACCATCCCTCGGCGGCCAGCTCGGCTGTCTGTCGGGCGCGAACCTTGGGACTGAACAGGGTCGCCTCGAAGCTCGCCTCCAGGCGGGTGAGCGCCACTCCCGCGACCCGCGCCTGTGCCTCGCCCCGCGCCGTCAACCTGCGCACAGAGTCCTCACGGGCGCCGTGCGGCTCGGCATCCGCATGACGAAGTAGCCATAGCTGACGAGCCATTTCGATCAGCTGCAGCCTAGCGTGCCGGACTCCACGCCCGTCCACTCCCGCCCAGCCGTTCAGGAATCGCGCCTCAACGTGTAGCTTGGAGAGCCGATGCAAGACCGCGATCACGACACCGACCAGTGCCCGCTCACCGACGAGCGCCTGCTCACCGCCGCATCGCCCGAGGGCGACGAACACTCGCTCTACCTCAACCGCGAGCTCTCCTGGCTCGACTTCAACGACCGCGTCCTGCAGCTGGCCGAGGACGAGGACGTGCCGCTGCTCGAGCGCGTCAAGTTCTGCGCCATCTACACGACCAACCTCGACGAGTACTACATGGTGCGCGTGGCCGGCTTGCGCGACCAGATCGACGCGGGTGTCGAGAACCCCAGCCAGGACGGCCTGATTCCCTCCGAGACGATCGCCCTGATCCGCGAGCGGGTGCTCGGGCAGAGCCGTCGTCTGACCGACTGCTTCGAAGCACGGCTGCGCCCGGCCCTGACCGCGCACGACATCCGCGTTGTCGGCGTCCAGGAGCTCGACGAAGAGCGGCGCGCCGAGCTCGCCCGCCACTTCCAGAAGGCCATCTTCCCCGCGCTGACCCCGCTGGCGGTGGCCCCCGGGCGACCCTTCCCCTACATCTCAAACCTCTCGCTCAGCCTGGCCGTGCTGGTACGCGACCCGGTCACCGACCAGACGGTGTTCGCGCGCGTAAAGGTCCCGACCGAGATCCTGCCGCGCTTCGTCACGCTCAAGCAGCCCGCGCCCGAGCCGGCCCTGCTGGTGCCGCTGGAGGACGTGATCGCCCACCATCTCGACGCGCTCTTCCCGGGCATGGAGATCGCCGACTACGATGTCTTTCGCGTCACCAGGGACGCCGACCTGGAGGTCTCCGACGACGCTGCCGACCTGCTCCAGGCCGTCGAGGACGAGCTGCGGCGCAGGCGCTTCGGCGAGGTCGTACGCGTGGAGGTCGGCGCTAGCTGCTCCGAGCAGCTGCGTGAGGATCTGCAGGGACTGCTCGGAGTCGAGGACGATGAGGTATACCCGGTCGACGGCCTGCTCGACATGGGGTCGCTGTGGCAGATCGTGAAGCTCCCCGGCCACGCCGAGCTGCGCGAAGAGCCGATCGTGGGGATCACCCATCCACGGCTGCTGCGCCACGAGAGCGACCGACCGGACGTGCTCGGGGCGATGCGCGAAGGCGACCTGCTCGTGCACCACCCCTATGTCTCATTCGCCACCTCCGTCGAGCGCTTCGTGGAGCAGGCCGTGGCCGACCCCAACGTGCTCGCGATCAAGCAGACCGTCTACCGCACGAGCGATGACTCTCCGCTCGTCCCGGCGCTGATCGACGCGACCGAGCGCGGCAAGCAGGCGGTCGCGCTGGTCGAGCTGCAGGCGCGCTTCGACGAGCGCATGAACATCCACTGGGCCAAGGCGCTGGAGGAGGCCGGCGTGCACGTCGTCTACGGCCAGCCCGCGCTGAAGACCCACGCCAAGTGCGTGCTCGTCGTGCGCCGCGAGGGCGACGGCGTGCGCAACTACGTGCACATCGGGACCGGCAACTACCACTCGGCGACGGCGCGCCTGTACACGGACTTCGGCCTGTTCACCACCGACGAGCAGATCGGCGCGGACGTGGCCGACATGTTCAACTACCTCACCGGCTACGGGCGCCCTCTGCACTACCGCAAGGTGCTGATGGCCCCCAACCAGCTGCGCGACGGCATCGTCGAGCAGATCGAGCGCACGATCTCCTCGCACTCCGAGGGCTCGCCCGCCAGCATCGCCATGAAGATGAACTCGCTCGTCGACGGACGCTGCATCCGCGCGCTCTACCGCGCCTCCCAGGCGGGGGTGAAAGTCGACCTCAACGTCCGCGGCATCTGCTGCCTGCGGCCGGGCGTGCCGGGCCTGTCGGAGAACATCCGCGTCGTCTCGATCGTGGGTCGCCTGCTCGAGCACTCGCGTGTCTATGCCTTCGAACGTGACGGCGAGCACACGATCTACATCGCCTCGGCCGACCTGATGCCACGCAACCTCGACCACCGCGTCGAGCTGGCCGTGCCGATCGAGTCCGAGGAGCTTCGCGCAGAGATCCTCGACACGTTGGAGCGCGCCTTCGCCGACAACCAGAGCTCCTGGGACCTGGACGGCGACGGCGTGTGGCACCGTCGCTCACCCGGTCCCAGCGAGGAGCCACGCAACCTGCAGCTGGAGCTCGCCGAGATCTATGCTGCGCGCGCCTCCAGCGAGCGGCCCGCCGAGGGTCGCGAGGCGACTGGCGCGCTGGGACGCTGAGCCCCACCTTCCAGCACTCCCGCTCGCTCGCCCACCTGATCCGCGGCGACGCCGTCTCGCGTGACGTCCCAGCGAGAGCCAGATGCTGACCTTGGTGTCCCGCTTCATGAGCACCGGCGGTGTTGGCGAGGTCCTCCACGTGGTCTCTGAACAGCACATAGCGTCCGTCTTCGGAGACGGCCTCGGCTTCTGCTCCGCGTTCGTCGAGGATCTGGCCTTCGCGCCCAGTAACCCGGTCAACGAGGGTGGTTTCACCGGTCTGGAGGTCGCGCCGGTAGACGTGCAGGGGGTGTTCCGCCGGTTCTTCGGTGGCGGGCAGGCCGCTGATGCCGCCGTCGTCTGCGGGGCTACAATCGACCGGGCTATGCGTACATCGGCACCCGCCGCACTGGATGGAACGCGTCCCCGTGGATGTGATCGTGATGGACGAAGGGCTTGTCGAACGACGCTCCAAGGTTAAGGGCACGATGGTCGATCGCGCTCTACGCGAGGGGCGCGTTGTCGCCGAGTCCTGAGCAGATCGAGTACGCGGACATGTTGCATCGCCTCGCGGCGGGGGACCTCTACGCCTGCCACAAGCTTGCCGACGACGCCGAGGTTGACGACCACATCATCGGGTTCCACGCACAACAGGCCGTCGAGTAGGCGCTCAAGGTGGCGCTCGTGCTGGCCGATTCAGAGCTGCCGCGCACGCATGATCTTGAGCTGCTCGTGGAACAGGTCAAGGAGGCAGGGACAGAAGTGCCTGACGAGCTATCGGGCACCGAATGGCTCACGCCCTGGGCAGCCGAGCTCCGCTACGACGAGCCGGCCACGCTCGACCGCACCGCCGCGCTCACAGCGGCCGACAGCGCAAGCGGCTGAGCGGCGTCGCTACTCGCAGACGCGAAGCGCCCCCAACCCGATCCCGGGAGGAAATCTCGGGAGGAAGCTCGGCCAGCGCCCGAGCCCTAGAACCACGAAAGTCCGAAAATCCCTGAGTTTCCAGGGCTTTTGCTTCATAGCGGGGGCGGGATTGATACCCAATCCTGCGACCGTTGATGCCCCGCAAACAGGGAGCATAGCCCACAGAGTCGAGGAGTCGTGCCTGCTCAGAGAGCGAGTGGCCTCCTAGAAAGGTGCCCGAGCGAGGGCCTACGGGACGCCCGAATCGGGCTACTCGGACTGCTCAGTGTCGATTGGTACGACGAGGAGATTCCGGAGGAAGCACGCTGCATGGATGAGGAGAGCGGCGTCTTGCGCCGACGTTTGCTCCCGCAGCCCATGCGCAACGGTATTACGAAGGTTGCGTCCGAGTGGATCAACCAACAAGGACACTAGGTAGGCGTGCCAGCCAGGGGTCGGAAGGAATCCCCGGAGGGCATCCAACAGCACTCCGAGCGTCCGCACGCCGCCGGTTTCATCGCCGCGAGGCTCGTTGATGATCGGTATTCCGACGAGTGCCGCGAGGTCACGAACGGCGCGCTCAATGCGTGGCGCGGCCAGGTGGGCGCTCTCGTCGGGCAAGTCGTCCCAAAGCAGGGCGAGGGCTCGGGCGAATCGCTCTGCCAGCGCGTCGTCCAGGATGCCTCCGCTGAAGGCTGCCGTCACCTCCTCGGGCGAGGGGTTGTCGTATCGCTCCTTCATACGCCTGAGAATGTTCAAGGCGAATACGCTCCAGATCTCCGCCGCAAATGACCGTCGTTGCGCGAGTGCAGCCCGTATTCGTCCCTCCTCAGTGGTAGCCCGGAAGATTGGAAACCCGCTCGAATCCAGAATCACTCGGTTCACGAGGAATTGAAAGGGGGTCGCGGCCATCTGCTTGTCTACCTCTTCGGCCAGCGCCGTCGGCTCGCCGCCCGGCGGCCCATGAGCGCCAAAGACCCGTAGTGCCTCGGCTAGGGTCGCGGGCTCTAGAAATGCCTCGATGAACCGCTCGATCTCAGCCGTCGGCATCGATACTTCGCCGGAGACCGAAGCGAGGCCGAGATCCGCTTGTGAGATCCCCTGAAGCTCGACGCGAAGCTCACGCGCCTCCTCGGCGAGACCAGCCGCATTCGCAATTTCGAGCGCGTGTTCTAGGTCTACGACGCGAGCGATCCCCTCTCCATCAGCAGCGCGTCTCCGCCAGGTCTCGATCTGAGACCGTCTGAGCGTAGGAATCTGCTCGCTCGGCGACAGCGCCACGCGGAGATCATTGATCGTGTCCAGGTGCCAAGGGTCGGCTCCGTACTCCTGCTCGGCCCGATTGAGGAGGTTGGTCAGGTCCGTTGGCCTGTCGTCATCCCGCAGGGAGACCAACGACTCGATCAGGCGCAAGGCTATGCCCGGACGGTCTCCGCCCGAGTCGAGCTCAATGGTCGTAGCGTCAACGATTCGGGCGACCACCTCCCTCGTCAGCGTCTCATCTCGCAGTTCGCGGCTGAGTTCAAGCGCGCGCAGGAGCGCAAAGGTCTGCTCCATGTCGCGCCACGTCCCATCGCAGGAAAGCGCGAGAAATGCCGCGCACGCGCCACGCGCAAACTGATCGGGACGCGGCTGGGTCTTGCGAAGCCACAGTAGGTCTCCGAGGCGTGACCGAGACCGTGGATCATCAAGAGCTTCGTATGCGTCCTTCCAGACGATGAGAGTGTCCGAACTCGCCTCATCCAGCCGGGCAGGAAAGCGGCGACCGCCCATCTCTATCATCGGCCCGTAGGGTGCCCCCTCGCGTTCTCGGTTCTCTCGCTGGCTTCGATCGAAAAGGTGATAGCCGAAGGCGCTAACGAGATCTCGCTGCGTGTCGCTGGGCTCACCCTCAACCGTGTTGGTCAGACGGCCGGAGATTTCTGAGTGGTCCTCGGCGGCAGGAAGCGCATTCTCGAGCCACGCGAGGAGATCATCTGCGAGTCCCGTCATTGCTCAATTTCTAACAGGCAGGCAGAACGATCGCGATCTGCAACACCAGACTTCCCGCACTATCCATGCTGGTGGTTTATCCCGAGGCAGCCTTGATGAGATGGGGCTCAAGGCTCTTGAGGTCGCGGAGCACGCTGGTTTTCGACTGCTCGCCGAGCTTCGTGCGCTCGGCGAAGGCAGTCCACTGGCGCTCCGTGACGACCACATCGCATTAGACGATCGCTGTGGATATCGCTATTAGGTCGATCAGGTCGTTCTCCTCCCAGTGCTTCTGGGACGCCTCGTGACGAAGCCGGTGCAGTTCCCGTTGGGTAGAGGCGATCGGGACGTCGCGCAACTAGTAGCCGATCGAGTCCCTTTTCGCCTAGCGCGAAGAGATGGTGGCCGGTGAGGCCCGCCAGCCGGAGGGCCTCATCGAACTGGGGGCGAAAATCGCCAAACGCGCGTCGTAGGTTGACCATCTACGGCCGGCGGCGCCCTTGTGCTGACCTTGCGTTTCTCTGTCGGAGCGGACCCGATCCTGGTCCCGTCCGAACTGCCTCGCTAGCTCTCGGCTGACCTCAAGTTGCTCGCGAGATATCTTCATGCCGGGCGCCGGACCGGTGAGCAGTAGCACTTCCTTCGCAGCTTCCCCGAGCCGCTGCAGGCTCTGTTCTAGCTCGGGCGGTACCTCAAGGTCGATCCTCAGATCGAAGTTGGAGATCTCCCTGCCCATGACGTGATCGATGCCCACGCCGAAGGTCTGCGTCGCTCGGGGTACGGCCGGCACTCCGAAGGTGGCTCGTAGGGCTCGGTCGATCTCTGGACCCACGAGCTTGTGCTGTGGTGCGATGGCGTGCCACTGGGAGAGCTGCACCATCGTCCCAGCGACATCGAGACGGGACTTCCAGTCGTCGCGGTGTTGAAGCTCCATGGCGTGGTACATCGAAAGCGGGACGGAGACCCAGCCCCGATCGACCGCCTCGCGCAGAAGGCAACTGACCCCCGTCGCGACGGGACCCGGCCTGCTCGAAAAGCTGGCAGAGATGCATTGCGCCGAGGTCGCAGGTGCATCTCCGAGGCGGGATTGATACTCAATCCTGCGACCGCAGACGGCCTGCGACCAGCGGCCCTCGTCCACCGAATCGAGGAGTCGTGCCTACTCGAAGCCCCTAGAAATGTGCCTTAGTGCCTATCGCAAAGACCCCATGGCGCCCATTTGTTGCCAGGTGATGAGGGC
>ODAK010000629.1_pt1 | contig 40314 bp, 44 predicted proteins | sample 1539591 | NCBI WGS metagenome assembly ODAK01 (sample SAMEA3539303, study PRJEB22396) | soil metagenome | biome: tundra; feature: field; material: soil | place: USA | collected 2010-05 | depth 0.15 m | reverse complement strand
TGGCCGGGTTGATGGCCCTCCTCGTCGCGTTCGGCTTCTGGCACTCCCGGCGAGTCCCTGATCACGTGGAGATCCTGGCCCCGAGCGGGACGCAGAAGGACTAGCTCTTTCCGACCTCCGATTTCGCCCGCGCCATCACCTTGGAGATGACCGAAGCCGCCGAGCTCGAGCTGAAAGCTGAGCCAAGGTTGATGAACGTCAACGAAACCTCGGCTAGGCCCTGCACGTAGAAGTACTCGTCGTCGTAGATCTTGAGAGTATTCCCAAGATTCCCACCCGATTCCAAGAACCGGATGTGGATGCCTCCACTGCCCTCGCCGTAGCGCGGGGCGGACATGAAGCTCGCGCTGGCCTTGACGCCCTTACCGGCTCCCTGGAGGGCACTGTCGGAGGCCAGCTGGGCCGCGAGGCAAGCGAGCGACGATTTGCGGCCGACGGCGACAAGGTCGGCGAGCGCCTTGGAAGCAGTCGTCAGGAAGACAACCTCCGAGCTGCCACTTGGCAGATGGGTGAGCGTCGCGCTCTTCTCGGAGTAGGTCGGCGATGAGATGTCCACGACGACTACCCCTCCGGTCACTCCGCTCGTGCCGAACGGATCAGGGCTGACCGGACCGCCCTTGGCCACACAGGAGACGGCCTCTTTGCCGAGCGCCAACTCAGCCTTGGGTGAGGCAACAGGCTGGGAAGTCGCCCATTTGATGCTTGCCGGCAGGTCCGACACCTTCATGTTGATCGCCTTCGCCTGGGCCAAGACGGAGGATGATCCGCCGGAAAGCTGGTGGAGGTTTGCCATCGAGGGCTGCGCAGAGACAGAACCCACAGCGAGAGCTCCGGCGAACCCGCCGGCGACAAGGCGATACCAAGATCGGATCATGGTTTCAATATAGGCCCTGGGTCGGCGGTGGCACGGGTCCCGGGCGCCTCCTGGTCGTCGAAGCGACCTTCACTCGACTGGTAGACAGTTCCTGTGGATCCGGTGCTTCGGTCGTACCGGCCGGGCGACCGCGAGGCGCTCGTGTCGCTCTGGTCGATCTGCGGGCTCACGCGACCGTGGAACAACCCCCACCGGGATATCGACCGCAAGCTGGCCAGAGACGCGCACAACCTTCTCGTGATCGAAGAGGGCGACCAGTTGATCGGGTCCATCATGGTTGGCTACGAGGGCCACCGCGGATGGGTCAACTACCTCGCGGTCCGCCCCGATCATCGGCGTCAAGGACTCGGACGCCTGCTCATGAACGAGGCCGAGAGGCGACTTCGCGATCTCGGCTGCGCGAAGGTAAATCTCCAAGTCCGGAGCTCGAATGAGACCGCAAGAGAGTTCTATCGACAGATCGGCTACACCGACGACGAAGCGGTGAGCTTGGGCAAGCGTCTCGAGCAAGACGACGTTCCGCTCCGCTGACCTGTCGCACAGGCGAGAAGGCGCGCCCACGCCCACTTCAACCGCTGAGGTTCCGGGCTTGCTTCGGTGCTTCGGCGACGCCACGGCTGAACATTGACCGGCACCAACTGACGACACGGAGGACAGCGAATTGGAAGCGATCATCTCGACCACCGACTTGCGCAAGCAGTTTCACTCAAGACGCGGAGCCGTCGAAGCGGTGCGAGGAGTCAGCATCGAGGTCGGACGAGGAGAGATATTCGGCTTCCTCGGCCCGAACGGAGCAGGGAAGACGACGACACTGCGGATGCTGACCACGCTGCTCCCGATCGACAGCGGGAGCGCGACGGTGGCCGGAATCGACGTCGCACGGAGACCCAAGCAGGTCCGGTCGCGCATTGGCTACGTGAGCCAGCTGGGAGGAGCCGACGAGCTCGCCACGGGACGCGAGAACCTGATCCTTCAAGGTCGCCTCTATGGCGGCGACCTCGCCTCTGTGAGCTCACGGGCGCAATTGCTGATGGAGATCCTCGACATCAACGAGTTCGCAGATCGCCGTGTGAAGACATATTCGGGCGGGCAACGTCGGCGACTCGACGTCGCGCTCGGGATCGTGCACGAGCCTGAAGTGCTGTTCCTCGATGAGCCGAGCACGGGACTCGATCCGCAGAATCGGGCGCATCTCTGGGATCACGTCCGCGCGCTGCGTTCACGCGGCACGACGATCTTCCTCACCACGCACTACCTGGAGGAAGCCGACGTGCTCTGCGATCGCCTCATGATCATGGACCACGGTCAGATCGTTGCCGAAGGGACGCCGCGCGATCTGAAACGACAGGTTTCGGGCGATTCAGTCTTGCTCAGCCTGCACGACGAGGGTGGTGCCCTGGCTCGAGCAAGACTGCTCATATCCGCCGAGCCCTACGTGCGCGAGCTGACCACCGACGGCGATCAGCTCCGTCTCTACGTCGAGGACGGGAGCGCTGCACTCCCCGGGTTGCTCCGACTCCTGGATCGTGAGCGAATCGCGCTCAAGTCCATCAGTCTTTCGGAGCCCACCTTGGACGATGTCTTCTTGCACCAGACGGGTCGCTCACTGCGAGACGCCGGCACGAATACGACTGAGAGCGCAGCATGAAGACCTTCCGAGACACCGGGCTCCTCTTCCATCGCTACACCCTGCAGATGCTGCGCAATCCCGTCTGGCTGTTCGTTGGCTTCTCGTCGCCGATCCTCTATCTTGCGTTGTTCACTCCTATGCTGAAGCACGTCGCTCCGACCCTCGGCGTTCGAAGCGGCGGCGTGCTCGAGATCTTCCTTCCCGGGATCCTGGCTCTCCTGGCGTTCGCGAGTGGGATCAGCATGGGGTTCAGCACGATCTTCGAACTGCAAGCTGGAGTGATCGAGCGCTTCCGGGTGACTCCCGCGAGCCGTTTCGCGATCCTCATCGGCCCGATCCTTTCGGGACTCATGATGATGGCGGTGTTTGACGCGGTCGTCGTGGCGATTGCGGTGGGCGTCGGGTTTCAGGTGCACTGGCTCGGGCTAGCGGCCCTCGCTGTTCTACTCGGACTGCTCGCCGCGCTGATGGCGGCATTTTCGACGGCGACTGCTCTCGTGACAAGAGAGATCAACAGCTTCGCGGCGATCATCAATGGGCTCAATCTCCCGATTCTTCTCTTGGCGGGGGTGCTGCTTCCGATCTCGTTCGGGCCCTTGTGGATGCGCGTCCTCGCGCATTTCAATCCCCTCTACTACGCGGTACAGGCTTCGCGAGCGCTCGCCACCGGGACCTTCGGCGCTCCAGCTGTCTGGCAAGGCTTCGCAGTCCTCGCGCCGCTGTGCGCACTCATCATCTTCTGGGCGACGCGGGTATTCAGAAAAGCTGTTGCTTGAGGTTCGCGGCCGCTTCGGCCTGAGGGCCCGGACGTGGCCCATTGCCGGAGACCTTCCCGGCACTAAATCGGCTGGCCCTTTCAGGTCAGCCGAGGCGTGCACAGGAGAAGGCGTGCTCCGGGTCAGTCTTTGCCGATTATGACCTCGGTGGCCTTGATCACGGCCTTGACAGAGTCACCTTCAGCAAGAGCCAGACTCTCCGCGGAGTCCTTGGTGATCGCCGACACGACCTCTTGACCTCCGACCAGGCGGATGACAACGGTCGACATGACCACACCGTGTTCGACGCGGACCACTACGCCCTCCAGCTGGTTCCTTGCGCTTAGTCTCATGGTCGGGAGGCTAGTGGTCAAGGAGGCCACGTGAGCCGACCGATTGGAAAAGCGCCATGGAACTCATTGCCGTGCTGAGCGACGCCAGGGCCGAGATCTTGGAAGAGGCAGCCGAGGGAATCCAACGGTCCCACCTCGGCCATTACAAAGCCTCGAGCCACGAGGAGCTGCGGCACCGCCTGGAGGCGCTCTTCGACATCGTCCTCCACTGTTTGCGAGCTCGCAATCTCGATCAGGTGATCAAGTACGCGCAACAGATCGGCCGCGATCGCTTCACGAGCGGCTTTGGGATCGGTGAGGTCCAGACCGCGTTCAACGTGCTGGAGGAGTCGATGTGGCACCACGTCGTCGCCGGCGTACCTACCAGAGAGCTCGTCGAGTCTCTCGGCCTCCTCTCAACGGTCCTCGGCGTCGGCAAGGACGCGCTCGCGCGCACCTACGTCTCGCTCGCAAGCCAGGAGCACGTGCCGTCACTCGACTTGCGTGCCCTCTTCGGAGGCACCTGAGGCGGCATGACTCTCGGCTGACCTGCCGAGGCGCGCGGTGCCAACGGATCAAGGGTTCTGGGCGACGCGGCGACCTCGGCTGCACAGGCTCACCCGGTAGCGTCGCTTTCCGATGCCGCAGCTCGTGGTCGCGACTTTCAACCTTCATGCTGGCATCGATGGTTGGGGCAGGCCCTTCGACGTCGTGGCCTCCTGCAGCCGGCTCGACGCAGACGTTCTCCTGCTGCAGGAGACCTGGACCCCCGAGGGCGGCGAGGGACTCGCTTCGCTTGTGGCGACCTCGCTCGGTTACGAGGTTCACGAGGTTCCCCTTTCCGATGCCCTGTTGCTCGAAGCCGCCAAGGTGGTCGGCACGCGCTGGGGGCCGAGGAACTCGCGTCGGAACCGTTCCCTGTGGCTCGGTGACGCCGAGGACCTAAGCCACCTGCGCCGCGCACGGTGGGGCAAGGCACGCGCCGGTACATGGGGGATCGCCTTGCTGTCGCGCCTGCCGGTCAGGCGGGTCGAGACCATCGAGCTCGGCCGACTACGGCGGGACTCTGCCAAGCGGCGTTCAGCAGTCCTGGCCGAGGTCGAGGTCGGTACCTCCTCGCTCACCGTCGTCGGCACGCATCTCGCCCACTTCACACACGGATCGCCGATCCTGTTGGAACGGCTCCGTCGGAGGCTCCCGGCACCGGGGCAACCGGTCGTCCTCGCGGGCGACATGAACTTCTGGGGGCCGCCCATGTCGCTTGCACTCCCCGGCTGGCGGAGAGCAGTGCGGACCCGCACCTACCCAAGCTGGCGTGCGCACAGCCAGGTCGACCACATCTTCGTGACACGAGCGGTCGAGGTGATCTCGGGCGCGTCGGTCGCCGTGGGCAAGTCGGACCACCTGCCGCTGCGAGCGCGGCTCGCCATCGCGTGATGGGAATGTAACCGATCCGAGCCCCGAGAGGTCAGACATAAGGAGAGCCAGATCCGGGCATGGTGCCCGACCTGGAGGGGGAAAGGGGCGAGGGTTGCTGGCGTTCACATTTCCCGGCCAAGGCTCACAACGACCGGGCATGGGCGCCGCTTGGGTTGACCACCCGTCGTTCGAGCTTGTCGCCCTCGCTTCGGAGGTCACCGGGCGGGACCTTGCCCATCTTCTGCTCGAAGCCGACCAGGAGACTCTGACCCGTACCGACAACGCCCAGATCGCGACATTCGTGCAGAGCCTGATCGTGCTCGACGCCGCCGAGAGGATCGGTATCGAGCCGTCGGCTTCAGCCGGCCACAGTCTCGGCGAGTACACAGCCCTCGTCGCTGCAGGTTCTCTCGATTTCGAGGACGGGCTCCGCCTCGTCTCAGAACGGGGCGCCGCGATGCAAGAGGCCGCCGAATGTGCGCCCGGGACGATGATCGCCGTGCTCGGTCTCGACGACGAGACTGTCGAGGCGGCTTGCCGGCGCGTCGACGGCGAGGCGTGGATAGCGAACTTCAATGCGCCCGGCCAGGTGATCGTCGCTGGGACCTCCGAGGCACTTGCCGAGTTCAGCGCGATCGCGAAGGAGCTCGGCGCCAAGCGAGTGCTTTCGATGCCGGTCGGAGGTGCCTTTCACACTCCTCTCATGTCAGGCGCCCGCGATCGGCTCCGCAAGGCCGTCGCGGCCACGAACTTCCATGCGCTCGACCCGGTGGTCGTGGCGAACGTGGACGCGCGCCTCCACGACGATCCCGACGAGTGGCCGCAACTACTGTCCGCGCAGCTGTGCAGCCCGGTCCGCTGGCGCCAGAGCCTCGACACACTCTTGGGTGAAGGCATGCAGACATTCGTCGAGCTGGGGCCCGGTGGCGTGCTGACCGGCTTGCTGCGGCGCGTGGCTCCGACAACAGACACGATCGGAGTATCTGTCTCCACTCCGGACGATCTCGATCGTCTGGTCGAGATCCTCGCTGACGGCATCGTGGGTGCCGCCCCGGCGGGCGAGCGCTTCCACATGACCGAGCGGCTCGTCGTCTCGCCGACGGTAGGGCTTTTCGAGCCTGCGGCAGGATTGAACGGTTATCTTCCCGGTGGTGTCGGCCGATCGGCGGACCCGGTCCTGATCCAGGTCGGCGGACTTCTCGGTATCGTCGGCACGACCGAAGTGCGGTCCGCGTTCTCGGGCACCCTCGAAGGTGTGCTCGTGCTGGCAGGTGAACGGGTGACGCGCGGCCAGCCCATCGCATGGTTGCGAGCCCCGATCCAAGATGAGAGGACCTGATGAGAGGCGCACAAATCACCGGATGGGGTCTTTCTCTGCCGGACACGGTCGTCACCAACACCGACTTCGAGGCACGTCTCGACACGAGTGACAAATGGATCGTCGAGCGGACCGGGATCAAAGAACGGCGCCACGGTGGGACGACTTCGGGGCTCGCCGTCGAATCCGCCCGGCGCGCCCTGGAGCGGGCGGGCCGTCGCGGCCAGGAGATCGACCTTCTCGTGCTCGCGACCACCAGCCCCGACCAAACCGTGCCCGCAACCTCGTCGTGGGTCCACCACCGGCTCGGTTGCCGCGGTGCCGCATTCGATTTGAATGCCGCGTGTGCCGGTTTCGTTTACGGGCTCGTGACCGCCGTCGCGCTGCTCGACGCGGGGTACGAACGGGCACTCGTCGTCGGTTCGGACACGCTGTCGCAGATCACAGACCAGAGCGACCGGAACACTGCGGTGCTCTTCGGCGACGGGGCCGGTGCGGTTGTCGTCGAGGCGACCGAGGGCGAACCGCTGATCCTCGCGCACGATCTAGGGCTGGACGGGTCCTTGGCTCGGCTCCTTTACTGCGACAAGGGCGGCTTCATCATGATGGAAGGTCGCGAGGTCTTCCGCAAGGCGGTGCGAGCGACCGTCGAGTCTGCGGAGCGCGTGCTGAAGCAGGCCGATGTCACGGCCGAGGAGATCGCTCTGTTCATCCCACACCAGGCGAACATCCGGATCATCGACGCCGTGGGCCAGCGGCTAGGCATCGATCCAGCGCGTTATGCGATCTGCCTCGACCACACAGGCAACACCTCGGCTGCGTCCTGTGGGATCGCGCTTTCGGAGGCCGCCGACGCCGGGCGTCTCAAGGATGGGGACCTCGTCCTGTTCTCCGGCTTCGGAGCCGGGATGACCTGGGCGAGCGCCGTCGTGCGATGGGGTGGGGCCCCGGCGGCTCCAACGAGTGCCGGCGGGCCCGGAGCGCGCGGGTGACCAACGAGCAGGACGACCCTACGACTGCCGATGACGAGGCCGGCAGCGGCGCAGGCAGCAGCCCAGGGCGGGTGATCCTCGTGACCGGCGGTTCGCGCGGTATCGGGCTGGCCTGTGCGCGGCGGTTCCAAGCCGGCGGCGACCGCGTCGCCGTCACATGGCGGACCAAGCCCCCGGAGGCGCTCGAGGGGCCGGCCGCGACGCATCGACTCCTGTCAGTCGGCTGCGACGTCACCTCGCCGGTGGAGGTAGAACGGGCCTTCACCGAGATCGAACAGGCGCTCGGGCCCGTTCAGGTCCTTGTCTGCGCGGCCGGGATCACCGACGACACCCTTCTCCTGCGCATGTCCGAGGAGCGGTGGGACAACGTCATCCAGACGAACCTGACCGCTGTCTACAGGACCGCAAAACGGGCGCTCGGGCCTATGGTCCGGGCGAGGCAGGGCCGCATCGTCCTGATCTCGTCGGTCGTCGCGTTCATGGGTTCCGCGGGCCAGGCCAACTACGGTGCTTCCAAGGCCGCACTGGTTGGTTTTGCCCGTTCACTGGCAAGAGAGGTGGCGTCCCGCAGCATCACAGTCAACGTGGTGGCCCCTGGGTTCGTGGCCACGGATATGATCGCTGTGCTAGGAAAAGATCGCGTGGCGGCGCTGACATCTATGGTGCCGCTCGGGCGGCAAGCTGCCCCCGACGAGATCGCCTCGGCCGTCGAGTTCCTAGCCTCAGACGGCGCCAGTTACGTGACCGGCGCCGTGCTGGCCGTGGACGGTGGTCTCGGTATGGGCCACTGACTCATCGCAACCAACCAACCGACGAGAGAAAGCAGCCCACGCATGGACAACGAAGCGACGTTCGAGAAGTTCAAGGCCTGTGCGGTCGAGATTCTGAACGTGCCGAGCGAGAAAGTGACTCTCGAAGCGAACTTCGCGGCCGACCTCGACGCCGACAGCCTCGACTTGGTCGAGCTCGTGATGGAGCTCGAGGAGGTTTTCAGCATCACCGTCGACGAGAGCGAGCTGGAAGGCGTCGAGACCATCGCTCAAGCCTACGAGCTCGTCACTTCGAAGCTTTGATGGCCAACGCCGAGCTCGGGCCCGACCGAGGGGGTCGCCGCAGGGTCGCGGTCACGGGACTCGGCGTGGTGTCGTGTTGCGGGATCGGCAAGGATGCCTTCTTTGCGGGTCTCAACGGTCCGGCTCCCGCGGGTGAGCACCGGGTCCGGGACTTCGACCCCTCGCTCTGGTTCGATGCCAAAGAAGCGCGACGTGTAGACCTCTTCGCCCAGTTTGCCGTTGCTGCCGCCGAGATGGCGCTCGAGGATGCCGGCCAGCTCGACGTCGATCCAGCGCTCGCCGGTATTCAGATCGGCACCGGCGTCGGGGGTCTCAGCACCATGGAGACCCAGATCGGCGTGCTGCTCGAAAAGGGCCCGCGGCGGGTATCCCCGTTTCTCGTGCCGATGATGATGGCGAATGCCGGCGGCGCGACGGTTTCGATGCGCCTCGGTTGGCGAGGGCCGTGCGAGACAATCACCACGGCGTGCGCGTCGGGCACGCACTCGATACTCGCTGGCCACCGCCTGATCGCCACTGGACGCTGTGATGCGGTGCTCGCCGGCGGTGCCGAGGCCGCAATGACCCCCGTCGCGCTCGCCGCCTTCGGCAACATGACGGCACTGTCGACCAGTGGGCAGTCGCGGCCGTTCGACGTGCGCCGGGACGGCTTCGTCATCGCCGAGGGTGGGGCCGTTCTCGTGCTCGAGGAGCTCGAGCGCGCGAGGGCTCGGGGGGCGCACATCTACGCGGAGCTGCTCGGCGGCGCGTCGACCGCGGACGCTCACCACATCACCGCGCCGGCTCCGGGCGGTGCCGGCGCGATCGGCTGCATGGAGCTGGCACTCGAGGACGCCGGGCTCACGGCGGGCGATATCGCCCACGTCAACGCCCACGGCACCTCGACTCCCCTGAACGACATGGCCGAAGCCGAAGCCATTGACAAGATCTTCGGTCGACCGGGACCGCTGGTCACCTCCATCAAGGGTGTGACCGGTCATTCACTCGGCGCGGCGGGAGCGCTCGAAGGCGTCGCCTGCGCGCTGTCGATCGACCGGCGGCTGATCCCGCCCACGGTGGGCCTCGAGCAGCAGGACCCGGAGATTCACCTCGACATCGTCCGGGAGGCCCCCCGGGAGTGGGAACCGGGGCCCGTCTTGTCGAACAGCTTCGGTTTCGGCGGGCACAATGGATGCATCGTGCTCGCTCCGCTGTCTGGTTGAGTCACGGGTCCCGAGGATCCCGCCGGCCTGAATGGCCCGCGGCCGCCCGACTGCGCATTTGCCGGCTTCAGCGACGATCCTCCCTGGCTGGTCGATCCGGATGAGCTTCCCTGGCGCGATGGCATAGACGTCATTCGGACAAGGACACGGGCAGAGGTTCCGCGCCTCGTCCGGCGCCGGCGGTTCCCCCCGGCACACCGCATAGTGAAGGTCGGCTGGACGCTCGGGCGGGCCGTCGGGGCGTGGTACCTCGTCGATCGGGGTCGGGGTCAGCCACGATCACGCATCGGCCTCTCGCGACGGCTGCGGATCGCCTTTGGCACGCTCGGACCCACTTACATCAAGCTCGGGCAGATCCTCTCGTCGGGAGATGGGATCTTCCCCGAGGAGATCGTCTCGCAGTTCCGCCTTCTGCGTGATCGTGTGCCCCCCGAGCCGTTCGACTCCGTGCGTCGTATCGTCGAAGCGGAGCTCGCCGGGCCCCTCGACGGGACCTTCGCCGAATTCGACCGGGCCCCGATCGCCGCCGCCTCCATCGCCCAGGTCCATGGCGCCCGCCTCCTGACCGGCGAGCGCGTCGTCGTCAAGGTCCAGCGGCCCGACGTCGCCGAGCTCGTGCGAAGGGACCTCGCCGCCATGAGCTTTTTCGCCCCGTTCCTCGTCGGGCGGATCCCGGTTGCCGCGCTCGCCAACCCGCCGGCTCTGATCGAGCTCTTCGCCGAGACGATCGTCGAGGAGCTCGACTTCCGGCTCGAGGCCGCCAACATGCTCGATGTCGGCCACGTCCTAGCCGAGACTGGCCAGCGCTCCATCATCGTGCCGCGCCCGCATCCCCGGCTGGTCACGCGCCGGATGCTTGTCATGGAACGGCTCGACGGCTTCGCATGGGACGACGTCGAGGGTATGCGAGCCATCGGGATCGATACGACGGCCGTGCTGCGGGCGGAGATGATCTCGTTCCTGGAAGGGGCGATGCTCTACGGCGTCTTCCACGGCGACCTGCACGGCGGGAACCTGTTCGTCCGCTCTGACGGTCGCGTCGCCCTGCTCGATTTCGGCATTACCGGCCGACTCGGCGAGCGACAGCGTCTCGCGTTCTTGCAGCTGCTCATCGGCGGTTCGACGAGCAACGTCCCGATCCAGGTGCAGGCGTTGAAGGAGCTCGGTGCGCTCAAGGCTGACGCTGACGTAGACCAGGTCATCAGGGACCTCGGCCTGGACAAGCCGACTCCAGACGTGACGGCCTTGTCGGCCGACGAGCTCACTGCTCAGCTACGAGATCTCACCAAGCAGCTCCTCGCGTACGGCGCGCGGATGCCGAAAGAGCTCATGTTGTTCGTGAAGAACATGCTGTTTCTCGACGGAGCGGTCGCGACGCTGGCTCCTGGAATCGACCTGCTCGGAGAGGTCGCGCAAATCGCGACGTACTTCTTTGCCCGCTACGGCGAACGAATCGCGTCCGATGTCGGGCTCGATCCCCGTACCGTCCCGATCGACCTCGACGGGTTGCGATCGTCGATGGGCCTTTCAACCGAGACCGAGCAGTTCACATACCGCGAGTTGCAGGAGCGCCGCGAGGCCGTACGCAAGAAGTTCGAGCGAAAAGAGCCCTAGGGCAGAACCAGCGGCGCAGTGGCTGCGCGGCCGGCGCGGGCCGCCCGGTTCGGAACGGAACGCTCGCCCGGCGAATCACCGCCCATCTCTTGCCTTTTCAATGCTCATCTGGCTACTCTCGACTCAGCCGGTAGCGGCTTGCTCGTGGCGTGACATCGCCGCCGTGAAACCCCACGACGAGAAGGAACGACCATGCGCCCACCGGTGGACGACCGCGCAATACGGATCCTGCGCGAGAACGTGCCCGAGTTCGAGAACCATTACCTCGACCTCCTGGACATCTACGACGAGGACCTGACGCCGCAGGTGCTCTTCAATGAGCTCGCGGACTTCGTGACCGAGCTTCTGCAGAACGGGGATCGCGAGGACACACTCGAGCGGTGCTTCGCCGCTCTCGAGCTCGTGGCCGTCGAGCCCGGCGCCGACGGAACAGGGCTCGTAGCGTTCTGCTTCCTGGACCAGCTGCCGACCTTCGCTCTCGAAAGGGCCCGAAGCTACTTGGAGCCAGTCACCGAGACGATCCTCGAACTAGTGGAGCAGGATCTTGTCTATGAGGACGACGGAGAAACCGCACTCCTCCTCTCCGACCGCCTCTCCCCCACTCTCAGGCCCGCACCGGCCGGAGACCACTTGCCGCCCGAAGGCTGACGGTGCGCCTGGCTTCCCCGAAGCGCCACCGACAGATCCGCTGAGCATCCACAGCCACCGCTGCCCGAGCAGTCGAGCCTGTTCGCCAGTGCCAGCTCTGGTGCCGGTGCCGGCTCGGGCCACGCGGCCTGAACTGAAGCCATAAAGCCCGTCGGGAAAACCGCAAGTTCGGGCCGGTAATCGGCGCCCGGGCCTTTCGCCCACGGACTTGTCCCGCCTGGGTTCAGCCAGTGGCTCAGCTCCGGAGCGTGGCTTGGTACTGACTCTCCACAGCACTGATGCACTGGGAGCGGAGCTCTGCCACCTCGCCATCGGTCAGGGTCCGGTCCAGGGCGCAGAACCGCAACCGGTAGGCCAGAGATCGCGAACCCTCGCTCACTCCCGCTCCCCTATAGACATCGAAGAGCTCCACCGATTCGCACAAGTCGCCGGCAGCACGACCAAGCGCCAATTCGATCGCCGCCGCAGGGACCAAGTCCGCCACGACGAACGCAAGGTCGACGTCACTAGAGGGGAAACGACTCACGGGGCGCGCGACGAGCGGACGGCGGGGTGCGGCGGCCAACTTGCAAAGATCGAGCTCGAGCCACCCTGCCCGCGGCTGCACGAGCTCGTACGCCTGAAGCGTCTCCGGGTCGACCTCACCCACGACTCCGAGCACGGTGTCGCCGGCCAGAATCTCAGCCGTCCGTGCCGGGTGGAGGCCGGCGCGGCTAGCAGGGCGGAGCTCGACGCCTTCCAATCGGAGCGCGTCCGCGACCACGCGCCAGGCGTTCAAGGCGGCGTCGGCGTCATCGTCGACGTCCGCGAGAAGGAGCCCGACCAGCTCCCACTCGTCAGGCAGCTCCGGGCCCGCTTCGGTCGCCGAATCCGGACCTGAGTCCGGGCCCGGCTCTGTCGGGTCGCCCGGCAACGCGAACACGTCACCGATCTCGAAGAGTCGCAGCCACGGATGGCGGTGGCCGACATTGTGGCGCACCGCCCCGAGCAGGCCCGGCAGCAGGCCTCCCCTGAGCACGGACTCCTCCGCGACCATCGGGTTCAGCAGGGCTACCAGGGAGCCCGTCACTCCCCCGCGCAGCTGGTCCCGCGGGTCGACAATGGACATCGTCCATGCCTCGTGAGCCCCGAGCCCGGCGAGGATCCGCTTCAGCCGGCGCCGAAGGGTCTGCAGGTCGGTGAGCCTGCCCACGTAGGGAGATCGTCGCTGAGATGTAGGCAGCTCCTGGTAACCGATCCGCCGCGCCACCTCCTCGGTCACATCCACCTCGCGACGGACGTCAGGGCGGAACGACGGCACCTCGACCTCGAGAAGGCCGCCTTTGTCGGGGTCGTCCGGCGACCTGGTAACGAAGCCCAGCGGACCCAGGAGCCGTCCGACCTCGGCGTCTCGAATCTCGGTTCCGAGGAGGGCAGCGACCCGCCCGGTTCGGACCGGGATCCGCATCGGCAGGTACGCGACGGGTTGCGCGTCGAGCCAGCCCGATGCGACCACCGGCGGAGCGACCCCAGCCGCTCGGGCAGCCGCAACCACGAGCTCGCAAAAGCGCAGCGCCGCGCGCTTCATGCCTCTCGGGTCCACCCCCCGCTCGAACCGCACGGAGGCTTCACTCCTCAGCCCAACCCGGCGAGCGGTCCGCGCGATGGCCAGAGGAACGAAGTAGCCGACTTCGAGCAGGACGCGCGAAGCCTCCGTCGTGATCTCGCTCGACTGGCCGCCCATGATGCCTCCGATGCCGACCGGACGATCGTCGGCGTCGCAGATCACACAATCGCTCCCCGCAAGGGAATCGTCCAAGTCGACCGGCAGGGTCCCGAGCACTCGGGTCACTCCGTCAAGGGTGACGATCTCCTCGCCGGGCCGCGCCGCCCGAACTCGCAGCCCGTGGCCTGCCAGCCGATCGAGGTCGTAGGGATGGGTCGGCTGACCGAGCTCGAGCATGACGTAGTTCGACGCGTCGACGATCGAATCGATCGGCCGCATCCCGGCCAGGGTCAACCGGCGACCGATGACCGCGGGTGAGGTCACGCTGGTCACTCCGAGCAGCACTTTGCCAATCAGTCGATGACAGAGCTCCGGCGCCAGCACCTCGACGCTCGCGTGCGACGAAGCCGGCTCGGGGCCATCCTCGACGACAGGCTCGGGCAGCTGCAGCGGCAGACCGAGACGGGCGGCGATGTCCCGTGCGATGCCGGCGACGCAGAGGCAGTCGGGACGGTTTCCCTCGATGGCGAGGTCGAACACGACATCGGGCTCGAATGCGGCGCCCAGGTAGTCGGCCAGGGGGAGCCCCAGCTCGAAGCCGAGATCGGAGCCGGCCGCCCTCCCCGGCCCGTCCGGTCCGGCCTGACCGCCGCGCCCGAGAACCAGGATTCCTCCTTGATCCTCCGACAACCGCAGCTCGCGGCCCGAGCAGAGCATCCCGTTGGAGACGACGCCCCGCATCCGCCGCTGCTCGATACGGAACTCCCCCGGCAGCACCGCGCCAATCGGCGCGAACGGCACGATATCTCCGACCTCGAAGTTCCAGGCGCCGCAAACCACCTCGACCGGTCCGGGGCCGCCCGCATCGACCACGACGCGCCGGATCTTGTCCGCCTTCGCGATCGCGGCGATCTCGAGAACGCGAGCCAGCACTACATCGCGCAACCCTTCGCCGACCCTCTCAACGCCCTCCACGACCAGGCCGAGCGCGTCAAGGTCTGCTGCGAGCGCGGCAACCTCCGCACGATCGGTGGGCCGTGTCTCGAGCGGGGTCAGTTCCCGCAACCACGACAGTGGAACGCGCACTTCCTCGTCTCCTCAAACCTCGTTCTTGGTGCCCTTGTGCCTTGTCGGTGGCCTGCCCGCGACCAACCCAATAGCTCAAAACTGCCCGAGGAACCTCACGTCGTTCTCGATCATCACCCTCAGGTCCGCGATGCCGTGGCGCATGAACGCAATCCGGTCTATCCCGAACCCGAAGGCGAATCCCGTCCATTCCTCGGGATCGACGCCGGTCGCCTCGAAGACCGCCGGGTGCACCATCCCGCAACCGCCGAGCTCGATCCAACCGACGCCGCTACAGGTCCGGCAACCGTCGCCGCCACAGATCACACACGACATCTCGAACTCGGCGGACGGCTCGGTGAACGGGAAGTATGCGGGCCGCAACCGGGTCCTGGTCCCTTCGCCGAAGACGGCGCGAACGAAGGTCTCGATCGTCCCCTTCAAGTCTGCGAAGGTGACACCCCGGTCGACGACAAGCCCCTCGATCTGGTGGAACACGGGAAGATGTGTCGAGTCCGGTGTGTCCTTGCGGTACGTGCGGCCCGGGGCCACGGCGTAGATCGGCAGCACGCCGCGCTGGAGGAGCCGGATCTGAACCGGCGAGGTGTGCGGGCGCAACAGCACGCTCCACGGCTCGCCGAAGTCGACGTAGAAAGTATCGAGAGGGCTCCGAGCAGGATGATCCTCAGGGATGTTGAGCGCCTCGAAGTTGCGCCACCCTGTCTCGACCTCAGGACCTTCCGCGATCTCATAGCCCATACCGACAAAGACATCCTCGAGTGCCTCACGCGCTTGGGTGACGAGATGCAGGTGACCAGCGAGACGCCGCGGCAGAACCTCGGTCAGGTCCAGGCGGTCCGCGGCGAGCCGTTCGATCCGGGCAGCGGCGGCGAGCTCGGCCCGTCGGCCATCGGCCAGTGCCTCGAGCCGGCCGCGCAGCTCGTTCAGAAGCCGGCCGAGCACCCGACGCTCCTCGGGCGCGGTCGACCCCAACTTCTGGTACATCTCCGCAAAACGCGACTTCTTCGACCGGAACGCCACCCGCTCACATTCGTCGAGCGCTGCCAGATCAGCGGCCCCTTCGAGCGCGGCCGTGGCCTCGGCCTCGAGCTGGGCGATCTCCCCGGCCGGATCGGTCGTCACGACGCCACCTTCGAGCGCCTGGTCCTGCGATGCGATCGCGACATGTTAGGGCACGTTCAACTGACGCTCCGGCGGCGGCGAACCGCGTCGAAGCAGAGCACTGCAGCAGTCATCGCCACGTTCAACGACTCGGTACCGTCTGCCATCGGGATCGTCAGCGAACCGTGCAACCGGTTTACGACCTCGCCAGGCAGTCCGGCCCCTTCGTTCCCGAGCACAAACGCCGTCGGGCCGTCGAGGTCCGCGAATTCGTAGTCCGTTCCCCCTCTCGGGACCGTCGCCCAGCACCTGTAGCCGAGCGCTGCGAGACTGCCGAGCGCCTCGGCCGGCATGACGTCTGTCACGAGCGGCACCCGGAACAGTGCCCCGGCGCTTGCACGCACGACCTTCGGATTGAACGGATCGACGGTCCCCTCACAGCAGATCACACCGGAGACGCCGGTTGCACCTGCGATGCGGAGCACCGCCCCCAGGTTGCCCGGATCGCGCACGTCCACACACACGAGAACCACGCCGTGCCCCGAGCTCGGCCCTGACCGCGACAAAAGCTCGTCGAGCCCGATGTCGACAGCCTCGACGACAGCACAGACCGATTGCGGGCTCACGGTGTCGGCCACGCGCTCCATGATCCCGGGCCCGAGCTCGAAAACTGCCATACCGGTCCGGCCAGCCCGCTCGACGACCGCCGTCACCGATGCCGACGACCGCCAATCAGCAGCGACGAAAAGCGACTCGACGGGCGCACCCGCGTCCATCGCGGCCTCCACGATTCTCACGCCTTCGGCGACGAAAGCATGCTCGGTGTCGCGGACACTCGATCGACGGAGCAGCCGCCGCAGGCGCTGGACCCGCTGATCACGTGCTCCGAGCCTGTTCATGTCGAGCCCACGTTGATGCTTCCGCTCGAGCTGACGTTGTTACCTAGGAGACAGCCTCGTCGATACTTCCTACGCCGAGTCCGTCCTCAGCTTCATCACCGAGTGCACCGACGGAGAGCTGCACCAGTACCGAGAACGCCTGTGGGTCGCGAACTGCGAGGTCGGCAAGCATCTTGCGGTCGACGTCCACTTCCGCCTTGTGCAGCCCGGCAATGAAACGGCTGTACGTCGTGCCGTTGAGCCGTGCCGCTGCGTTGATGCGTTGGATCCAAAGCTTGCGGAAGTCGCCCTTTCGGGCCCTGCGGTCGCGATACGCGTACTGGAGCGAGTGCATGACTTGCTCGTTCGCCGCCCGGTACGAGCGCGACTTGTTGCCGTAGAAGCCCTGCGCGCGTTCGAGGACGGTCCTCCGGCGCTTCTTGCCGTGGACTGCGCGCTTGACCCTGGCCATTTCGGGGCTCCCTTCATCATCAATTCGAGTGCGATCTGTGGTGCTGCAAAGTTGCTGGCTGGAGATGCAAAGCTCGGCGTCGGCTAGTACGACGGCGAGGCGTGACCCGGGGCGGCAGGCTTGGTTGCGCCCTCAGATCCCGAGCAGCCGACGAACGCTCTTGCGGTCGGCCGAGGACACTCCAACTTCGCGGGCGAGACGGCGGGTGCGAACCGACGACTTCTTCTCGAGCAAGTGGCCGCGGTTCTGCTGCCGGCGCCTGATCTTCCCGGTCCCGGTGATCTTGAAACGGGCCAATGCACCCCGGTCCGTCTTCTGCTTCGGCATTTCGGTACCCCTTGTCTTCGTCGTCTCGTACTTCGCTTCGTGCTCTACGCCTTCTGTCGGCCCGTCGAGCCGTTACTGCGGCACAGCTCCCTGGCCGACGACCCGCAAGAGTCACTGCCCAACCGGTACAGCTGGCTCCTGACTCCGAACGACGCAGCCAGTCGTGCTTCCTAAGGCTGCGTCTCCACCTGCACGTGCATCTCCAAAAGCGCCTGACCGTTGTCGGTCACTACCTCATCCGGTCCCGGTACGGCCATACCTGGCGAAGCTGAACCGACGCCATCTGCTGTCACGTCCGGCGCATTCCCGTTCGAGGTCACCCGGTGTCGTTCCTCGGTCAACTGTTTCGCCTCTGATGACTGTTTCGCCCGCTTGTCCGGTGCGAGCACCATGACCATGTTCCGTCCGTCCAGGCGACCCTCCGTCTCGATCTTGGCCACTCCGTCGATCTGCTCTGTGATCCGCTCGAGAATGCGCCTGCCGAGGTCAGGGTGGATTACCTCCCGACCCCGGAACATCACCGTCACTTTGACCTTGTGGCCCTCGCTCAAGAACCTGAGGACCTGGCGCGTCTTGGTGTCGAAATCGCCTGGGCCGATCTTCGGCCGGTACTTCATCTCCTTGATGCCGACGTTGCTCGTCTTGCGCCGCGACTCTTTGGCGCGTTGTGCAGCGTCGAACTTGAACTTCCCATAGTCCATGATCCGGCAGACCGGGGGATTCGCCAAAGGCGCCACCTCCACCAGGTCGAGATCCTGCTGCTGGGCAATGGCGAGCGCCTCTGCAAGAGGCGTGATCCCGAGCTGGCGACCTTCAGCGTCGACAAGCCGGACCTCACGAGCACGGATACGGTCGTTGATCCGTGGCTCATTGGAGCTGGGAACAGTGGTGATTGGGCGTCGTCCTCTCGCTAGGGCCGAGGCAGTGCTCGACCGTACGAAAGGGAAGCCGGCGATGCCGACCGGTCACTCCAAGACCCGGCGCACACATCGGCAGCGCCGACAGTGGCCGGGTGGGAGTCACGCCATACGCGCAGCCCCGCTTCCCTCAGTTGTCACCACGTACGCTAGCAGCATGAGCAGCCTGTGGACACCAGAAGGGGAACATCACGTGCCGCGGCCGGGCGAAGCTGGATCCGGCACGGGAGGATCCCCCGGCGCAGAAGGGCCGGGAGGGCGAGGAGCGCCGGGAGCGCCGGGAGCGCCGCGGGCCGAACCGGGCATGATGACCGAAGAGGAGCTGGCTGCCGAGGAGGAGCTGCTCGAGGTGGCAAAGCATCTTGCCGGTGTCCCGGCGGAAGATGTGGTCGCGAACCATTGCTACGGATTGTTCGAACTTGCAGCCCTGCACCTCTCCCAACAGCCGCCACAGCTCGACAAGGCGAGACTGGCGATCGACGCCCTCGGTCTCTTGGTCGACGGGCTCGGTGACCGTCTCGGTCAACATGCCGGGGCGCTCACAGAGGGCTTGTCCCAGCTCCGTCTCGCGTTCGTCCGGATCGCCGCCGCTGGGCCGGCGTCCGACGGGCAGGCCGACCCGGAACCGCAAGCCTGACTGTTCGCCGGACGGGCCTAGAGACTCTCGCCGGACGGGCCTAAAGACTCTCGCCGGAAAGGCCGAGCAACCCGACGATCTCCGCCCAGCCACCTTCGCGCGCCGGTGGCAGCACTCGGTCCGCGCTTGCAAGCGCGGCCGTCGTGGCGTCGGCAACGGCGAGAGCGAGGCAAGCACCCTCCAAGAGCTCCACATCGTTGTCCGCATCCCCGATTGCGAGAACGCGCCCCGCATCGAGATCCTGGGCAGCGCAGAACGCCAGGACTCCGGACCACTTGCTCACTCCGAGGCTTCGAAAGCTCAGATGGAGGCCCCCGTAGGTCCGGTCCGTGGAAACCGCAGCTGCCACCGGTGCCCGAGCCGTCACAAGAGCGGCCAGATCTCGGACCATGGACGGCTCGGCACCCAGAAGCGTGAACGCCAGGACGCTCAGGGTCCGCACGGCGGTCCACGGATCCTCCTCACGCACCGACGGCCCGAGCCGGCGGATGTACTCAGGATGAGTAAACGGGTGCTCGCCCAGCACGACATCCCGATACGGATCGTCCACGTTGATGCACGGGCTGATCCCCTGGTCCTCGAGGATCTCCAGCACCTCGGCGGCAACCGCGGGGCTGAAGGCGTGCCTGTGGAACGCCGTGCTCGCGCCGAACTCCCGGCCGATCGCACCATCGAGGAACACCCCCGGCAGGGCAACTCCGTTCGACTCCATCACCGCCCAGGCGCTCCATGCCCTGCGGCCTGTGGCGGCCAACACCGGGACCGAGGCATCGGCGAGGGTACGAAGCGCACGGTGCGTGCGGGGATGAATCAGTCCCGTGCTGTCCCAGAGCGTGCCGTCGAGGTCGGTCACGACTAGGTCGATCCCCGGCGGAACGGTCCGGTCGGCCATCGCGCACGGCGCCGCGGACGAGGTCGCGGCCGGTTCCGAAGCTGAAGCTGGTCTCATCTGCCGGCGACGCCGTCGTCGAACCGGTACACGAGCACTTCCGAGACCGCTTCGGCCAACGCGTCGGTGTGCTCGCGTCGAATTGGCGAGATTCCCGCAGACTGCCCAGGTGGGGACTCGACGACGATGCCCGCGTCAGTCATGGAGTCCACGTGCAAGCTGCCCATGCCCCTAGCCTGCCACGGCGACAGACGCCTTCAGCGCACCTCCTACGCTCTCGCGCATGGGTCGGACACACGCCGCCATCAACGATCGGCTCTCGAGCTTTCTCCTGTCACAACCGGTCTTTTTCGTCGCGTCCGCCCCTCTTTCGGGCAAGGGGCTCGTGAACTGCTCACCGAAGAGCAACGACGGTGAGCTCGCGGTCATCGACCCGCATCGCATCGCCCATCTCGACCGGACCGGCAGCGGTGTCGAGACGATCGCCCATCTCCGTGAGAACGGCCGGATCGTGCTCATGTTCTGCGCCTTCCAGGGACCGCCGAGGATCGTCCGGATCCATGGCCACGACTCGGTTGTCGGCCGTGACGACGAAGGCTTCGAGGAGCTGGCGAGCAGGTTCCCCACGAACCGGTTCGAAGGCGCCCGATCGATCATCGTGGTCTCCACTCAGCGTATCGCCGACTCCTGCGGCCACGGGGTGCCTCTCATGGACCTCCGGGCGCACCGGACGCAGCTGGCGGAATGGGCGGCCGCAAGGGCGACGCCGAGATCAGGGAGTACTGGGAGTCCACCAACTCCGTGAGCGTCGATGGCCTGCCGGGTCTCCATGGCGTCACGCCGGGCTGATAGCCAAGAGCGTCACCATCAGCCTCGACAAGTCCGGCAAGTCGACCGCCACAGGCAACTCGCATCTCCAACCCGTAGCTCGGCGGGAGGGCCTGCACCCCGCAAGGTGGAGGCACGATCACGCCGGCCTGACCGCCTTGAACGGGCTTGGACCGGGCCCCGCCAAGGTGCCTGCCTCGAGAGCTAATGGACGATCTTGGCGATCGGGAGCTCGATGATGTCTGTGGCACCTCGCTCTTTCAGCTCAGGGATCAGCACGTTGATCTCGGACTTCGGAACGACCGCCTCAACGGCGTAACCGGCTTCGCCGAACAGTTTCGAGACCGTCGGCGACCGCATCGAGGGCAGCACGTCGATTATGGCGGGAAGGTCGCTGGGCGAGACGTTCAGTTTCACGAGGACCTTTCCCCGGGCCTCGAGGGCACCCTGCAGCAGCACGAGGAGCTGCCCCATCGCGCGGAGCTTCTCCGGGTCGGCGACCGAGACAGGATTCGCGATCAGCTCGGTGTAGGAGAGCATGAGCGTGTCGATGACCCGCAGGCCTGCCGCCCGAAGCGCCCGTCCTGTCTCGGTGATCTCGACGACGGCATCTGCGATGTCCGGGATCTTCGCCTCCGTGGCCCCGAAGGAGAAACGGACGTCGGCTTGCAACCCACGCTCCGCCAAGAACCGCCTGGTGAGCCCTGGGTACTCGGTCGAGATCCTGCAACCCTGCGGGAGATCCTCCACCCTTTGAACCGGCGAGTCGCCACTGACCGCGAGCACGACCTTGATGGGTTCGGCCGTCGCCTTCGAATAGCGCAGCTGGCCGAGGCTGACAACATCAGCGCTCGTCTCCTCCACCCAGTCACGGCCGGTGACGCCGATGTCGAACAGACCCTCTGCCACATAGCTCGGGATCTCCTGGGGCCGGAGGATATGAACCTCGTCGATCCGCGGGTCGTCAATCGTGGCTCTGTAGGTCACCTCGGAGGCCCGGCGGACCGTCAGGTCGGCCGCGGCAAAAAGCTCGAATGTCGCAAGCTCCAATGAGCCTTTGGGAAGAACGAGGCGCAGCATCGCCTAGCTCGCGTCTCCTGCTGCGTCCGCTCTCACGATGCCCGCATCGCCTGAGATCCCCGCCCCGATCGATGCGAGCTTGCGGAGCAAGTTCGCCGTCTCGATCGCGGTCGCCGCCGCTTCGGTCCCTTTGTTCCCGAGTGCTCCACCCGCGCGCGCGAGGGCCTGGTCCAGGTTCTCGGTCGTGAGGACGCCGAAAATCACGGGCAGCTTCATGTCGAGCTGGACGCGCTGGATACCGGCAGCGCACTGGCCGGCCACGAAGTCGTAGTGAGACGTCTCGCCGCGGATCACAGCCCCGAGACAGACAACGGCGTCGAAGCGGCAGGTCCCGGCCATCGTCATGGCTGCGAGCGGCAACTCGAACGCCCCCGGCACCCAGGCAACGGCTCTGTCTGCTTCGGCGACGCCGCGGCGGTCGAGCTCGGCCAGCGCTCCCGAGAGGAGCAGACTGGTCACGTGCCCATTGAAACGACTGCAGACGACGGCGATCCGAAGCCCGGTTCCGTCACCAGAGCCCCGAGCTCCTTCCCCCTCGATCTCGTCGATCGCCGGCAGGCGATGGGTCGGCGTCCGGGCAACGCGGCGTGCGGGCTGTTGGTCGAGATCCACCCCAGGCGTCTCGTCAGCCGACGCCATCGAGGTCCCCGGCGTCGCCGACGGCCTCCTGTGCGGTCTCGGGCGTAGCGCTCTCCGGCGTGAAGAGGTCGAGGCCGCTGAGCAGGTGGCCTAGTCGTTCTCGCTTCGTGCGCAGGTACTGTACGTTCTCCGGGTTCGGCACCTGCTCCAAGGACACCCGCTCGACGATGTCGAGCCCGTAACCCTCGAGCCCCCCGTATTTCGCCGGGTTGTTCGTCATGAGGCGCATCCTCGTCACGCCGAGCTCCACGAGGATCTGGGCGCCTATGCCGTACTCCCGGCTGTCGACGGGGAGCCCGAGCTCGACGTTCGCGTCGACGGTGTCCCTGCCGTTGTCCTGAAGGTTGTAGGCGCGCAACTTGTGGGTGAGGCCGATGCCGCGCCCTTCGTGGCCGCGGAGATAGACGATCACGCCCACGCCTTCGGCGCCGATCCTGCGGATCGCGGCTTCGAGCTGCGACCCGCAGTCGCAGCGGAGCGAGCCGAACACGTCGCCCGTCAGGCACTCGCTGTGCACCCTGACGAGCACGCTCTCTTTGGTGTGCACGTCGCCTGCCACGAAGGCGAGGTGCTCCTCGCCGTCGAGCAGCGACCTGAAGCCGTAGGCGGTGAACTCGCCGTACTCGGTGGGGATGCGCGCTTGTGCGACCCGTTCCACGAGCTTCTCGCGGTGGTGCCGGTACCGGACGAGATCCGCGATCGAGATGATGGGAAGGCCATGCTCGGATGCGAACCTCTCCAGCTCGGGACGGCGCGCCATTCGTTGCTTGTCCCTGGTCACGATCTCGCACAACAGCCCAGCGGGGTAACAGCCTGCGAAGCGGGCGAGGTCGACCGTCGCCTCGGTGTGGCCGGCACGCTTAAGGACACCGCCCGGCCGATATCGCAAAGGGAGGACGTGTCCTGGTCGGGCAAGGTCGTCCGGCTTGGTGTCGGGGTTGATGAGCGACTGGATCGTCGCCGCCCGATCGCCCGCGGAGATGCCGGTCGTCGTGCCGTGGCGGTAGTCGACGGTCACCGTGAACGCGGTGCGCTGGGACTCGGTGTTGTGGGAGACCATGAGGGGCAGCTCGAGCTCGTCGAGACGGTCCGCCATGAGCGGCACGCAGATCAGCCCTGAGGTGTGCGCCAGGAAGAACGCCACCTTCTCAGGGGTCGCGAACTCCGCCGCCATGACGAGGTCACCCTCGTTCTCCCGGTCCTCGTCGTCCATCACGACGACCATCTCGCCCCGCCCGATAGCCGCGACCGCTTCCTCGATGCTGGCCATCGGCACGTCGATCTCCGCCTCCTTCTCCGGTGTCGAGCCTACCGGCGGCGAGAGGGCCGTGAACTCGCAGGTCATCGGGGCCCTGTCTCGCCGTGCGTGTCCGAGACCTGCCTGAGGCGGACAGAGTCCGCCTCGACGTCGATGCGCAAGTCGCCTCCGAGCCGGCGAACCGAGACGAGCCGACCGCGCCAGGCATCTGCCATCGTGGCGGCACCGGTACCGGCGAAGACCGGCTGTCCGTCGTCGCCTCCGAGAAACGCCGGCGCCAGGTACCACACGTAGCGGTCCACGAGGTCGTCGCGGTGGAAGGCATGGGCGACGTGCGCGCCGCCTTCGACGAGGAGCTGCAGGATGCCGCGCCGGCCGAGCTCGTCGAGCACTGCGCCGAGGTCGCCGCCAAGCTCGAGCGACGGCTGGACACGGGCGCCCGCGGGGGCATGGCCGAGCACGACGCGAAGCGGCTGGCGTCGCGGCTCGGGCGTGGCGTCGTCGCGCACCGTGAGCTCGGGATCGTCGCGCCGCACCGTCCCCGCCCCGATGAGCACTGCGTCGCTCTCGGCGCGCAGGCGATGAACGTCGCGTCGCGCCTCGGCGCCGGTTATCCACCGACTCGAGCCGTCTGGTGCCGCCGTCCTCCCATCGAGAGTCGCGGCCAGCTTGAGCACGACGTAGGGCCGGCCGGTCGACCGGTGAACGAGGTACGGGCGGAGCTGGTCGCCCACGGCGCCGGCGAGCAGACCGTAGGAGACCGTGACACCCGCCGCCTCGAGCGCCCGGAAGCCTGCGCCCGCCACGCGGTTGTCCGGGTCGCTCACCGCGGCGACGACCCTGGCGACGCCGGCACGGATGAGCGCGTCCGTGCACGGCGGCGTCCGGCCTTGGTGGCAACAGGGCTCGAGAGTCACATAGGCGGTGGCCCCTCGGGCTCGCTCGCGCGCCAGCGCGAGGGCGCAGATCTCCGCGTGCGGCCCGCCAGGAGGTGCCGTCGCCCCTTGGCCGACGACCTCGCCGGCCCCATCGACGATGACGCAGCCGACCCACGGGTTCGGTGACGTCGTTGTGCGCACGCCCTGGGCGAGCTCGATGGCGCGAGCCATATGACTTTCCTCGGTGCGGCCCGTCTCTTCTTTACTCAATGGGGCCTTTCGCCTCTGAGCAGGGCGAGCGCGTGCGGCAGCACGTCGAGAACAGCCTCGAGGCACTCGAGGGCGCCTTTGGTGGAGCCAGGCAGATTGAGCACGAGCGCCGTCGCAATTGTCCCGGCGGTGGCGCGCGACAGGCGGCCCAGCGGATTGGCCAGCCTCATCGCCTCGGAAAGGCCGGGCGCCGCCCGATCGAGCACCTGTGAGGTGCCCTCCGGAGTAAGGTCCCGGGGCCCGAAGCCTGTCCCGCCCGTTGTCACGATCAAACCGGCGAAGCCGACGGCCAATTCCGCGATCGCTTCGGCCACCGACTCGATCCCGTCCTCGACAACTCGCCGTTCGACCACTTCGTAGCCCTCTGCCGAAAGGCGCTCGGCCACCGCCGCGCCCGAGCGGTCCTCGCGCGTACCGGCGACGACTCCGTCGGACACCGTGCACACCTTGGCCTGCAGCCGAACGGCCGGGCCGGCCGGGCCTGCCGCCGGGACCGCCGTCGAGTCGCTCATCTGCCCGGCGAGATCGCGGCGGATGCTGAAGCGTGAATTCGGCGCACAGTCTCGGCCGGATCGGGCGAGTGGAACACCGCCGAGCCCGCCACGAAGCACCTCGCACCCGCGAGAGCGGCTACCGGTGCCGTTCGCTCGTCGATGCCGCCGTCCACCTGGAGCGTGACGTGAAGACCCTCACGCTCGGCTTGGGCCCGCGCCTCGATGAGCTTCGCCATGACGTCCGCGATGAACGACTGGCTCCCGAAACCGGGATGCACGGTCATGATCAACAACAGGTCGACCAGGTGGAGATAAGGCGCGGCTGCCTCGTACGGTGTCTCCGGGTTCACCACGAGCCCCACGCCCATGCCGAGACGACGCATCTCGGCACACATGGCCTCGGTCTCGCCGACCTCGACGTGCACCGAGCAGGAGTCCGCACCGGCTCGGCGGAAAACCTCGAGGTACTCCCCGGGGTCGGTCATCATAAGGTGGCAGTCGAAGAACATCCCCGTGTGCCGCCTGATCGATGCGACCACCGGAGGGCCGATGGTTATGTTGGGGACGAAGTGGCCGTCCATCACGTCGACGTGCAGCCAGTCGGTCACGCTGGCGACTTTCGCGATCTCGGCCCCCAGCGCGCCGAAGTCTGCCGACAGGATGGAGGGGGCGACCTTCAGCTCATCCTCCGCCAACAAAGGAAGGCCGAGGGCGTGCGCCCGTTCGGCGACTTCGACCACCACTCCACCGTAGCCAACCGCTTCGGGCGAAGCTGCTACTCGCCGAGACACTCGCCCACCGCCGGTCGCGAGCCGCGCCGCCATGCGTCAAATGCCTGGGCCGACCGCCCCTCGGGCCTGACCTCCAGCAACTCGAGACGGCCCTGGCCGCAGATCACCTCGTCGCCGACCAACGTCCCTGGCGCGGGCCGGGCGAGCCCTTGCGCTCCAGCCTCCCCATCGTCGCCACCGGTGGTTGCGGCGGCAGCGATCCGGGCGCGCTCGACAATGAGGCGCTTGCCCCGGAAGGTCGTCCAGGCACGCCCGACCCGCACGAGCCGGTCGAGCCCGACGGCGGGGCGTCGCCAGTCAAGCCGCAGCTCGCTGCGGTCGATCTTGGCCGCGTACAGGGCCTCTCCCACCTGGGGCACGGGCGTGCCCAGCGTCGCGACGCCACCGGCCAGGCGCTCGAGGAGAAGAGCCGTGCCAAGGTCCGCGAGGCACGCTCGGAGCTCGGCAGCAGTCTGCCCAGGAAGGATCGGGGCCTCGACGCGGGCGTAGACGGGGCCGGTGTCCAGGCCTTCGTCGAGCGCCATCAGGCAAGCGCCGGTTCTGTCGTCACCGGCGAGGATGGCTCGTTCGACCGGGGCGGCACCCCGCCAGCGCGGGAGGAGCGAGAAATGCAGGTTCACCATCGGCACCTCCTCGAGCACGTCGGCGCGGATGAGCGCCCCGAAGGCCACGACGACGCCGAGCTCGACGTTTGCGTCCAGGACGTCGGCCACGCGGCTCGACACCGGCAGCCCGAGCTCGAGCGCGCACTGCTTGACCGACGTCGGTGCGAGCGCGCTCCCTCGGCCGCGGCGACGGTCTGGCGCGGTCACAACCAGCGCCACGTCGTGGCCGGCATCGTGCAGGGCCCGCAGGAAGCCGACAGCGACCTCAGGCGTGCCGAGGAAGGCGAGCCTTGTCACCGGCCGCGACCAGAAGGCTCCCGCTCAGGCGTGGAGGCTGCTCTCGGGGGAGTTGGAGAACGCACGGGCACGAAGCACACGCATGGCCTGTTTGCGCTGGTCCTTTTCGAGACGCTCGAGGAGCAATATGCCATCGAGGTGGTCGAGCTCATGTTGGAAGACCCGACCGAGCAGCTCGTCGCCTTCGATCGAGATCTCGTTTCCCTGAAGGTCGTGGCCCACGAGATGGACCTCCTTGGGCCGGACGATCAGCCAGTGCAGGTCGGGGACCGACAGGCAGCCCTCCTCGTACTCCCACTCGCCGCGGGACTCGACTATCTCCGGATTGATCACCGTCATGGGGCCCTCGCCGACGTCGTAGACGAAGATCCGGCGCTCGATGCCCACCTGCGGCGCGGCAAGGCCTACGCCCGGTGCGGCGTACATCGTCTCGATCATCTCCTCGGAGAGGCGGACGATCTTGGCGTCGATCTCCTCGATCTCCGCGGCACGCTGGCGCAGGACGGGGTCGCCGAACACCCGGATGGAGAAGATGGCCACGGTGCAACTTTACCCATGCGCGGCCTGCTAACTGCGCCGCAACCACGCGGCCACGGCGCGTCTCGTCCGGCCACGACACCGCACCGCTCTCAGCCGAAACGAGCCCGGACGACGTCGCCCATCGCGCCCTGGAACGCAAACCGCGCCAGAGGCACCTCGATCCCTGAGATCTCAATCCGCTGAGGGCCTTTGCCGACGCGGCCGGCCACCAGAAGGCGTGCCGCGACGCTCGCGCCGGCGTCGCTGCCCGTGAAGCCCGCGTACTCGCCTGCGGGCGGCAGCAGGATCTCGCCGGGGACCTCGATGGCCAAACGGGGCGGCCCGCTCGGTTCAGGCCCGCCGCCGGCGACCACGAGCCCGCGCACCTCATGGGGTCTGCCGAGCAGTGCCGTCGCCTCGGAAAGCTCGCCCCTCGCGATGAGCGCCCGGATCCGCGTCGATGACACGACCTCGTGTGCCCGTTCGTCGGAGACGAGGTGGACCGGTTCCACGGAGAACCCGGCCTCCTCCCCCATCACCTGCAACAACGCGACGTTGCCCCGGCGCTTGTTGCCGAAATGGAAGTCGTCGCCGACAACGACCACGCGGGCCGAGAGCTCGGCCACGAGCACTTCGGCGACAAAGTCCTCCGCCCTCTCCTTGGCGCGCTCGGCGTCGAACTCGATGACGAGGATCTGGTCGACGCCGGTCTTGGCAAGGAGCTCGAGCTTCAGGTCGATATCAGTGAGCCGAGGCGGGGCGGACGCCGGATTGACGACGGCGGCCGGGTTCTTGTCGAAGGTCACGACGACACTGCGCAGGCCTCCATTTGCCGCCCTGAGCCGCACGTGTTCGATCACCTGGCGATGGCCTATGTGAACCCCGTCATAGGCCCCGATGGTCACCGCGCTGCCATTGTCGTGTCCCACCGCCGAGGGAGGCTACTCGTCGCCTGTAGCCGACTCGGCGCCAGCGCGGGGACTGTCACCGGTTTGCACAACTACAACAGGCCTGACGCGTTCCAGCCCGACTGGTTCGCAGATGGCCACGAGCCGGCCGGACTCGTCGAGCACGGCCCAAGGGCCATCACCCACGACGCCGAGAGCAAGACGCTCGACTGTCCTCCCGTGGCCGAGTGCCCGGGCAAGCTCGGGGTTGGCGACGGCACCCGGCAAGTCCCGCACGAGCTCCTCGAGCGGGCGAACCCGCTCGGGCGCCACGGCCTCGAGCGCGAGAGCCTCGACGTCGCTGAAGGACCCGATCGACACCCTGCGCAGCGCTCTCAGGTGGGCGCCGCCGCCGAGCCTCACCCCGAGATCGGCCGCCAGCACACGCACATAAGTGCCCGACGAGCATTCGACGAGGACCCGGTAGCAGTCGGACTCGCCGGTTTCGAAGACCTCGAAACGGAACACCTCGACGCCCCGGGGCGCTCGCGCCACCTCGACCCCCTCGCGGGCGAGCTCGTGCAGTCGGCGCCCGCCGACCTTGACAGCCGAGACCATGGGCGGAACCTGCTCAATCCGACCGGTCAGCGAGCGTGCCGCCTCTCGGACCTCCGCCACAGTGACGCTGCCCATGTCGAAGTGCCCGGTCACCTCTCCCGAGGCATCGAGGGTCGAGGTGGTCACTCCGAGCGCGATCTCGCCGATGTATGTCTTCGGTAACGCCGTTGCGAAACGCAACAGGCGGGTTGCCCTCCCCACGCCCACGATCAAGACCCCGGTAGCGTCGGGGTCGAGCGTCCCGGCGTGGCCTACCTTCCGGGTGCCGAGAAGGCGGCGGCAGCGGGCAACGACGTCGTGGGATGTCCAACCAGCCTGCTTGTCGACGACGACGAAGCCGCCGGGGTCGTCGATCCCGCGCCGCGGCGGCTGGCCGGGCCCGTCGGGTTGAGAGAGCTGAGCAGGCGCGCCGGGCGAGCCGGGCCCGTCAGGGCTCGTCTTGTCGGGCACGGCGCAGTGCCTCCTCCACGCGCTCGCCGGCGGCGACCGCCGGGTCAGCGACAAAGCTCAGCGTCGGCGTGCGCTTCAACCTCACCTCGCGTGCGATGGCTGATTGGAGCTCGGTGCGCCGCGCTTCGAGCACCGCCAAAGCCCCGTCGGGCAACGAGGCCATATAGACCGTGGCGTGGCGAAGGTCCGCTTCGATGCTCACGCCGGTGACCGTCAAGAGGGCCAGCCGGTCGTCGTCATCGCGGAGCCGCTCGAGCGCGTCACCCAGCACCTGCACGAGGACGGCGTTGACACGCGCGGTCCGCGGGTAGCCAGCCGACGATCGGCGATCGTATTGCTTAGCTACGGGGGATCTCCCGCTCGTCGTAGGTCTCGATCACGTCGCCGTCCTTCAAGTCCTGGAAGTCGGTGAGACCAATGCCGCACTCGAAGCCGGCCTGGACGTCGCGGACGTCGTCCTTGAAACGGCGCAGCGAGGAGATCGCGCCCTTCCAGATGACCACGCCTTCCCGGAGGAAGCGGACCTTGGAGCCCCGGGCGATGACACCGTTGGTGACATAGCAGCCGGCGACGGCACCCAACTTCGGGACCCGGAAGACGGCGCGGACCTCGGCGTCGCCTGTGACGACCTCCTCGATCTCGGGAGCGAGCATCCCGACCATGGCCGCCTGCACGTCCTCGATGAGCTTGTAGATGATCTCGTAGGTGCGGATCTCCACTTTGTGGTTCTCGGCAAGCTCGCGGGCCCTGCGATCCGGACGAACGTTGAAACCGATGATCGTCGCACCTGACGCTGCAGCGATCGTCACGTCGCTCTCGGTGATGCCACCCACGGCGCGATGGACGAAGGACACCTTCACGTCGTCGCGCTCTAGCTTGAGAAGGCTCTGGGTGACCGCTTCGAGCGAACCCTGCACGTCTGCCTTCAACACCAGGGTGAGAGTCGCGGTCTCGCCCTTCCGAATCTGCTCGAAGAGGTCCTCGAGCTTCGCGCCCGGGCTCGTCGACAAAGTCGAGGCCTGTGCGAGCGTCGTGAAGCGAAGCCGTTGTTCACGAGCGTCGCCAACAGTTCTGGCGATCGAGAGGTCCGAGGTGACCCGGAGCTCGTCACCGGCGATCGGAGGCTCCGACAGCCCGAGCACCTGCACAGGCATGGAGGGGAAGGCCTCTTTGATCTGGTCGCCGTGGTCGTTTATCAACGCCTTGACCCGGCCCCACGCAGCACCGGCCACGATCGGCTCGCCGACACGGAGCGTCCCACGCTGCACGATGATCGTGGCGACCGGACCACGGCCGATGTCGAGGTTCGACTCGAGCACGACGCCTCTCGCATCGACTTCGGTGTCGGCACCAAGTTCGAGCACCTCGGCAAGCACGACGAGCTGCTCGAGCAGCTCGTCGATGCCGAAGGACTGAAGAGCCGAGATCTCGACGGTGATCGTGTCGCCACCCCAGGCCTCCGGCACGAGCCCGTGCTCGGACAGCTGCTGCAACACCCGATTGGGATCCGCATCCGCCTTGTCGATCTTGTTGATCGCTGTCACGACCGGCACTTTCGCGGCCTTCGCGTGGTTGATCGCCTCCACCGTCTGCGGCATCACACCATCGTCGGCAGCAACGACGAGCACCACGATGTCAGTGACGCTGGCCCCCCGCGCGCGCATCGCCGTGAAGGCCTCGTGGCCGGGGGTGTCGATGAACGTCAGCAACTGACCGCGCCACTCCACCTGGTAAGCACCGATGTGCTGGGTGATCCCACCGGCTTCGCCTGCGATCACGTTCGAATGACGGATCCGGTCGAGCAGCAGCGTCTTGCCGTGGTCAACGTGGCCCATGACGGTGATAACGGGAGGTCGTATCTGCAATTCCTCGTCGTCGTCTTCAAAGTCCTCTCCACCGAAGAACTTGGCCCGGAGGGCGGCCTCCTGCTCTTCCCCGGGGTCGACCAACCTGATCTGTGCACCGATCTCCGCGGCGAACAGGCCGATCATGTCGTCGGTCAGCGGTTGGGTCGCGGTGACCATCTCGCCCTGAAGCAAGAGGAAACGCACGATGTCGCCGGCTGACCGGTTCAGGCGCGGGCCGAGCTGTTGTGGCGTGGAGCCACGTTCAACGATCACCTCGTGGTCGGGAACCGGAGCACTCGACGCCAGGTAAGCCGTTATCTGGATCGGCTCGAGCTCCTCCATATTGCGACGGCGGCGGCGTGGCCTCCGCTGGGGCGGGCGTCCGCGCCCGACAGGACCACCTCGCGCTGCACCTGTCGGACCACCGGGGGTATAGCCGCCACCGCGCGCCCCAGGGGCTGCCCCACCTCCGTAGGTTCCACCAGCGGGGCGTCCGCCGTCTCGGGGCGGGAAGTGACTAGGAGAGCGCGGAAAGCCTGCGCCCGTTCCGGGCCGCGGGCTCACTTGACGGCCAGCTGGTGGTCGAGAGCCGACCGTGCCTGGACGTGAGGGGTTAATCCCCGGGCGCGAGCCCGGTGCACCCGGGCGCGAGCCTGGGACGGGCGGGCGCGAGCCTGGACCGCCCGGCGGCAGCGGACGTCGCGCTCCAGGCGGAGGTGGAATCGGACGACCCGAGATCGACCGCGGTCCCGGAGGCGGCGGGATCGGCTTGCCCGACGGGCTGACCGGACGGGGCGCGCCCGCGTTGTGATCGCCACCGGGTGCCGGCGGGGCGGCAGTCGCTGCCGAAGAGGTGGGCATCGTCCCCTCCTGCGCCTGAGCCATGGGAGCACGTGTGGCCGGGGCAGTCCCGCCGGGGGCAGAGGTGGCCGCCGGGACAGTTGCTGGCGCGGCAGTCACGGCCGAAGACGGCGGCGCCGGAGAACGAGGCACGGCCGGAGACGGGGGGACGCCTGGGCGCTGCCCGCCAGGAGCGGTCCCGGGCCTCACCGAACCAGGGGCAGCCACGGACCTTGGTGCGCTCGCAGGAGGCGAGACAGGCGGCCGGGGCACGGCGGTCCGCGGCGCGTCGACGATCTCGCTTGTCGATTTGCTCACCACGAGACGCTGACCTGGGCGAGGCTCGTGGGTCCCAGAGGCGGCTTCCGCTTCCGGCCTGAAGACGGGGCTGTCACTGAGGTCGGGACCCGCCGGCTCCGGCGTGGACGCAGGCGGCACGGCACCGGGCCGCTCGCCGGCCGGCGCGCTCGCCGTGCGCTGGGACACGCCGGCCCCTCTGGGTCTCGGGGCCGCTGTCGGGGCCGCGGAGGGTGCCGGGGTCGGCTCCTCGGGCTGGACAGCACGTCGCAACCCTTCACGGTCGGCCTTGCGCCGGGCGCGGTCGGCTTGTGCGTCTTCGATCGACGACGAGTGACTCTTCACACCGATCCCGAGGTCGATGCAAATGTCCAAGGCTTCCTTGTTGGTCAGCCCTAGCTCACGGGCAAGCTCGTAGACGCGGATTTTCTTGGGCAACTGGTGGTTCGGTCCTCTCCTATCGAGGGGCAGCGCAACATTCGGGATCCCGAGGCTGGCGCGGCCTTACATTCTCACACAACGCCGGTGACTCGTACACCCGTGCACGCATCTTAGGGTCGAGTCCATGATTGCCAAGTCGTCCGGGCACCCGGGGTCGATGCCGCCGGCTAACCGCCCAGGTCCCGCTCCCTCTCTGGAACCTGGCGGCGGGCAGCAGATCGAGCCGGTTCTCTCCCGAGCCTCCCCGAAGTACATTGCGAGCGGTGCAACCGTCGTTCGGCATCCAGGAGGGCGCGGCATTGGTGGCGGTCGAGCGCGCGAACGGCGGAGAGCTGGCTCCCCTCCTGCAGGTGCTCTGGACCCTGCACGGTTTCACTCCACGCGGCTCCCGGCCGAGCCCGGCAGCCTTCGCGGCCTCGACGACACTCTTGGTCGAGCTCGGCGTCGTCGAATACGTCGACAACCAGCTCGGCCTCACGCCCGAGGGTCGTAAGCTGCTCCGACGCTCCGGCATGCCGAACGATGCCCGGCACGTGGCGTTCGTCACCGAGCTGCTGCAGGAGTTCGGCGAGGACGACCTCGAAGCCGACGGATCGGCAATCGCGCCGACCGAGGAGGACGTTCGGCAAGCCCTCAGCGACGGAGACCGCATCGAAGAGACTGATGGCGGCGGCGGGACACCGGTCATCGGCGTCGACACCCTGATCTACTCGCCGATCCTCGGTCTCGGCACGCCCGGTCTCGTCGTGGGGTCGCACTGGGTGCCGGCGGTCCCGCCCAAAGACGCCGGCTCCATCCCGGAACCGCCCGAGTCCGTCCCGCTGGTGGGGTCGCCTGCGCATCCTTTCCTCGACCGCTTGTTCGGCCGCGGGCGGCGGGACCGCGGCGGGACCGCGGGCGCGGGCCGCTGAGTCAGCGGCGACGCGGGCGGCAGCTAGCCCGGCGTCTGACCGGGCGGCGGGTGACGAAGCGTTGGCTCGAACCGTGATCAGGCTCGCAGCTCGACTCGCAGCTTGTCGACGGCTCCTGGCGTGATCGGATGGCGGAGCGCTCTGGAGAACGACCGATGCCGGTCGGCGAGCTCGACACATCCGGGCGATTCGCGGCAGAGCCACGCGCCGCGGCCCTCCAGGCCGGTGCCAAGGGCAAGAGCGCCTTCGCCGGCATGCACGACGCGCACGAGCTCCGATATCGGCGCCACACGGCGGCATCCGATGCAGGTGCGCAGAGGTGTCGCTACGAGACCGGCCCTTCTCCTGTGGCCGCGTCCGGCTCCGCGACCGGAGGTGGGAGGAGGTCGCCGGTCGCGCCTGGCTCGGCTCCGGGGACGTCGGTCTCGGGAGCCGCCCCGGTCACGAGCTCGGTCGCCACTTCGACAGGCTGGGCGAGAAGCTCCCGCTCCACTTCGACAGGCTGGGCGAGAAGCTCCTGCCCCGCTTCGACAGGCTCGACGCCGAGCTCCATGGAAACCCGGGCCGCGGCCGGTTCAGCCCCCGCGGCCTCCCCCTCAGCCTCTGCTGTCTCTCCCGCAGCCCAAGCCTCGGCCGAGAGTGTCTCGCCGCCTTCGGCCGGCTTCCAGACCATCTCGCCCGATTGCTCGACCCACTCGCCCTCGGCCCACTCCGCCTCGGCGTAATGGGCTTCCTCGGCGGCCGCCTCGGATTCGCTCTTGATGTCGATGTGCCATCCCGTCAGGCGTGCGGCAAGGCGGGCATTCTGGCCCTCTTTGCCGATCGCGAGCGACAGCTGATAGTCGTGAACGATCACGGTGGCACGGCCGCGATCCTCGTCGAGGAGGACCTCTTTCACCTTGGCCGGCTGAAGCGCCCGGGACACGAATTCGGCCGGGTCATCCGAGAACGGCACGATGTCGACCTTCTCGCCGCGGAGCTCGGTGGTGACCATGCGCACGCGCGCGCCTCGGGCGCCCACGCAGGCTCCCACCGGGTCCACGTTGCCGTCATTGGACCAGACCGCGATCTTGGTCCGATGGCCGGGCTCACGGGCGCAGGCCTTGATCTCGACGACCCCGTTGGAGATCTCGGGCACCTCGAGCTCGAAGAGGCGCTTGATGAGGCCGGGATGGCTGCGCGAGACGACGATCTGAGGACCCTTGCTCGTCTTGCGGACCTCGACGATGTAGGCCTTGAGGCGCGCACCATGGTCGTAGCGCTCATAAGGGACTTGCTCGGCCTGGGGCAGCAGGGCCTCGACCTTGCCAAGATCGAGGAGGGTGTAGCGATTGTCGCTCTGCTGGATGATCCCGGTGACGATGTCGCCCTCGCGCCCTGCGTACTCCTCGTATTTCCGGTCGCGCTCGGCTTCGCGGATGCGCTGGAGGATCACCTGGCGCGCTGCCTGGGCCGCGATGCGGCCGAAGTCGTCGGGAGTGTCGTCCCACTCGCGCGTTACGTTTCCTTCTTCGTCCAGCTCCTGGCCGTAGACGCGTATCTCCCCGGAGTCCGGGTCGATGGTCACGACGGCCTCCTCGGCGGCCTGTGGCAGGCGCTTGTAGGCGGCCACGAGCGCATTGGCGAGCGCGTCGAACAACGTGTCAACAGCGATGCCCTTCTCCACGGCGATCTGCTGGAGCGCCTCCAAGAGGTCGAAGTTCGTCGCGCTCATAGGGTGTCCGCCATCTCTCTCCGGGCGCTGTCACGCTTTCCAGCCGCCGACGACGCCTTGGCGTCGCGGCGCCGGTCGCTGCGGGCTGTCGGCGAGGGCGTACGCGCCAACGCCGCCCTCCAGTCGAAGATCGTGTGGGCTCTTTCGATATCGCCATACGCGAGGCGCCGGCGACCGTCGGGCAACCCAGGCGCCGTCACGACGACGCCGTGGTCGTCGGCTGAGACAAGCTCGCCCTCGAGCCTCCGCTCGCCGTCGACCCCCGGCAGGGTCCGGATTGAGATCTGGTGGCCGACGAACCGGCGGAAATGCTCGGGCCGGCGCAGCCGGCGCTCCAGGCCCGGGCTCGAGACTTCGAGCTCGTACCGGCTCGGCGGTCCAACTCCCTCACGGTCGATCGCAGCCGATATCGCCTTGCTCGTAGACGCGAGGGTGTCCAGGTCGATTCCACCGTCGCGGTCAACCGTCACTACGATGTTGCCGGATCGGAACTCGACGTCCACGAGATTGAGGCCAGCGGACTGAAGCAACGGCGCGGCGATGCGCTCTACGTCATCTGACGTCCCCATCGCCGCTGCCTCCTTCGTAACCTACCTGCTCCAGAAATGACAAAACGTGGGCGGCCGCCCACGTCCACGCCTTCTGCATATCAATCGAACGGTTCGAGAGACTTTAGCATTCCGCCATCAAGCCGGCACTACCCAATCGCAGTGTATCGGGCCTCCGTCGCGCTATCGACGCTGTCTAGGTGGGCATCTGCGGCTCCTCGACCAAGTGCCTGAGGTCGTCTCTGGCGAGGCCCAGCTGCTTGCGCACCGTGCCCTCGGCGATCCCGAGCGAGCGGGCCGCCTCCTTCGGTGTGAGCCCAACGACGAAACACAGCGTTGCACAGGCTCGCCGCCTCGCCGGCATGCGGCTCAGCGCGGCTTCAAGGGCAAGATTGGACACGGCCTCGGCTGCGGTGTCATGACGGGAAGCCTGCTCGGTCTCCAGTGGGTACTCGTGCTTCCAATGGCTTCGCGAGAGGCGGAACGCCGTTCGGTAGACGTACCCGGGCGGGTTGGTCCCGAGGCGCACTCGTCGCCAGTGCCCGAGCGTACGGGCGAAAGCCTCTTGCGCCACGTCCTCAGCAGTGGGCCGGTCCAAGCCACCGATCTCGAGCGCCCGCACGAGACGCGGATAGTGCGCTTCGTAAACGGTGACAAAGTCCCCGGCTACATCGCTCTTGCGGTCGTCTTCGATGACGACAGTCTGTCCCACCGGGACGGCTCCCGGTCGCCAATCGCGCTAACCGCCGATGGGTTTGGCGGACGCGGCTGGTGCCCGGGAGCTGGGAGAACCCGTCGAGCCTGAGCTCGTCGAGCCAGGGGAACCCGACGCGCTCGATCCGGGGACCTTGTGCACTCCGCCGTTGAACCCCGAGCACGCTGCCACTGCCATGGCCAATGCCCCGGATCCCGGCAGGTCGGCCTGTTCGAGGACTGTCCCGGTGCCGGACAGCGCGTACACCGTCGCCTGGCCCGGTGTCGCGCTGCCCTGGCTACCGGTCCCGCCAGCCTTGGCCGCCGCCAGCTTGTGGACGAGCACCGCCCAATGATCGACGACGGTCATCTCGTCTTTGCTTCCTCCCGCAAACTCAGCACGCACGGCTGCGGTCTGCCCCGGCGCATGGGCAACCACAACCGCTATCGGCGACTGTTCCGCTACGCCGACTACCTGGTCCGACAGCACATTGACGGGCCTCGCGAGCGACGGCCCGAGCGGCACGGTGACGACGCCGACGGCACCGGCATCCGAAACCTCGACGACAAGGGCTTGGGTGACAGCACAGTTCACCGGCAGCGCCCGCGCGGGAAGCGTGGGAACCGAGGAGCCCGGTTCAGTCCCGGTTGTCCCCGTGGCCGTGGAGGTAGACCCCGACGCAGTCGGGACGAGCTCGAGGGGCGCCACGGCCCAGAGCGCGGTGAAGGCGCGGACGGTGACGCCATCGCTCGTGCGAGTGAATTGACGGCGAAGCCGAACGTCGCCGATCGACCCATAGGGCGAATACAGCGAGCAATTCCAGATGCTGCACGACGAGGTGCCCAAGGAGGAGAAAGCGCTCGTCACCTGCAGCTGGCCTGAGCTCTGACTACCTGAAGTGGCCTCGACCGAGGGCGAAGCCACGCTCGTCGAGGGTCCCGTCCCGGACCCGGCGTTGACCCAACCGAGTCCATCGGGAGCCTTGCCGAGACCCGCAGGAGATGGGGCGGGCGTCGATATGCGATTGGACATGGTGGGCGGCTGCGCTGGGTGCTTGGGCAGCGCCGCCATCGTCCCACCCCCCTGACGGCTGAGCCCGATGCCCACGCCTGCGCCAGCGAGCGCAATGACAAGGCCGAGAGTCGCCGCGGTACGGGCGCGACGAGCCTGTAGCCGGCGGCGGCGGCGGACGATGCCGTCGAGCACATCTCGGGAGGGCTTCTCGGAGTTTGCGTCGTCGAGAAGATGAGAGAGATCTGGACCGTCCATGACGTTCTTTCAAAGCGACGAGGAGGCAGTTTCGCGCATGAGCAGTTTCGAGCGAGTCTTCACATCGCCGCACGCTGGGCGTGTCGCCGCGGCGGCCGAAGGTGGCCCCGCGGCGGCCGGAGCGCCGGCTGCCGCGGCGCCACTCGGGCGTCGAGGCGGCCGGGCCGGCTGCTGCGAGAGTGGTGCAAGAGCGGGCTCAGGAGGAGGCAACGAGCTGGTAGACGACTGTCACCTGGACCGAGATCTGCTGCTGACCCGGTTGCACCGGCACCGCGGTGCCGGCCACCGGGGCGGCCGTGTTGAGTTGGCTGTAGTACACGTATTGGCCGGCGTTCTCCTGATCGGTGATCGAGACGATCGGGCCAAGGGTCAATCCCCCACCAGCGGCAACCTGAGTCGCCTCGGTGTTCGCGGCCTGCATCGCCTGCGCCCGTGCCGCGCCAAGCAGTGCGGACTGGTTCGAGATGGAGAAGGAGATGCCGTCCAACGTGACGCCGTTGCCGGTCGCGGTCACGGCGGCATCCAGAGCCGCTCCGAGGTTGGAGAGGTTGTTCATCGTCACGGTGAGCTCGTCATCGGCAGTAAAGTTCTTGACCTTCCCTCTCGAGTTGGTGTTGGCGGAGAGATTCAGCCAGCTCGTCTGCATGTCCTTCAACTGGACTCCACTCTGCTCCAGCGACTGTTCGAGTGTCGCCACCTGGGTGTTGTTCCCCTCGAGCGCCTCGACAGCGGTGTGCGCGGTCGTGCTCACGCCGATGTTGAACGTGGCGGTGTCGGGCGTGCCCTCCACTTCGCCGTTGCCTGTGACAGTGATCGTCGCCGCCGAGGTTGCTGGAGCAGCGTGGGACGCAGTCAGCACCGTCTTGAGATTGGCAGGCCGCGGAGATGAGCCCGCACTGCTCAGCGCTGCCGCACCGAGCACCGACCCCACGACGACCAGCGCAGCGACACCGACGATGCCCACCGCGCGAGCCGTGAAGCCCTGACCGAGCTTGCGGGCCGCGCCGGCGGCGGTCGGGCCGACGGAGGTCGGGCCGGCAGCGTCAACAACTGTTGGCGGCAGTCCAGCATTCGGTGATTCCAGCGCCGAGTCCCCCGGTCCGGGCAGGACTCCGGGCTCTCGGTCGTTCACTCGGTCTTCGTTCACGTCGGACGCTCCTTGGGTGATTGCTCGACCCTCCCGCTGAGGGTCCAACGTTGTAAAGCGCAGCACAGGCCGATTCGCGTACCCCGGGAGTCACTGCACGGCCACAGCCGGCGTGAGCACCGGGCGAGATTGCCCTCGGTCCATCGGCACGGCCACCGGTAGGTAGGCCGGTACCGGCTTGCTCGACGATCACGCCATGCCACTCGCAACGGCCGCCTCTGGCCGCTCACTGCCCGGCCGCAACATCCCCCGAGGGCGCGCCGGGCCGCGCTCTTTCCCGAAGCCTCCGCTGCTCCACCGTGGACATCTACGAGCCCCAACAGAGGGACGCGGCAGGCGGCGCCCGTTACTGGCAGCCGGAGGCGGGCTCATCGTTCTGGTATGCGGAGCGCTCGGAGCCGTGGTCGCCAACCGGTCACCCCGGCCTGTGACATTCCTGGCCGTCGCACATCTCGTCCCTGTCGGCACGACAGTCACCGCCTCCGATCTGGAGGCCGTTTCGATCTCCCCCGTCGCCGGGCTCGACGCGATACCGCTCCGAGATGCCGGACAGGTGATCGGCCGTCGCGTGACGGAGGATCTCGAACCCGGTTCGCTGCTGGTGCCAGGCGATGTGGCCTCCCAGAGGGGACTCCCGGCCGGAATTGCACTCGTGGGAACGAGCCTCGCGGTAGACCAAATGCCTGCGGATCTCGCCGCGGGCCAGCGCGTTCTCGTCGTGCTGTCCGGGACATCCGGGGCGGGCGACAGCTCCCCTACGAGCTCCGAATCGCCTGTCGGCACCTCGAGTGCCGTCAGCGGTTCCGCGAGCGCGGGCTCCGTGCCGTCACCGAGCGGTCCCTCGGGCTCGGTCCTGACGAAAGCCACGGTGGTCTCGGTCTCGGCCCCAGGTGGCTCATCCGGGCTGGCCGGTGCTCAGTCGACGACCTTTGTCGCGACACTTGAAGTGCCAGAAGCGGCGGCGGGCACCGTAACCGCCGCGAGCGCCGTGGGAGACGTCAGCTTGGCAGTGATCGGCGGACGGAATGGCGCCGGAGCGTCCCAATGAACTTCGCCTCCATCGAGATGGCGAGCCCGTTGACAGCCGGGCCGACGCTGTCTCGAGCCCGACTCGACAAGTCGC
>ODAK010000628.1_pt1 | contig 40339 bp, 29 predicted proteins | sample 1539591 | NCBI WGS metagenome assembly ODAK01 (sample SAMEA3539303, study PRJEB22396) | soil metagenome | biome: tundra; feature: field; material: soil | place: USA | collected 2010-05 | depth 0.15 m | reverse complement strand
TTATGCCATGAAGTCACAGCCTTTTTCTATTTATTGTGAGAAATTCCCGCTAGCGGGATTTGAATTGGCTGCGGCGTACCGTCCGGCGCGCGAACTTGCCGGAGATTATTACGCCGTGCTTCCGTTGGACGCGAAGCGCGCGCTCGTTTGCATCGGCGATGTTGCCGGGAAGGGAGTGCCCGCGGCGCTGGTGATGTCAAATCTTCAAGCGGCGGTGAAAGCGGATGCGGATGCGGCGTGCACTCCGGTAGGACTGTGCGAGCGCGTGAATCGCATTCTTTGCGAAAATGTCGAGATGGGCAGGTTCGTCACGTTTTTTTGCGGCGTGCTGCATACGGAAACGTTTTCATTCACGTATGTAAACGCCGGGCACAATCCTCCGTTGCTGGCGCGTCCGAATGGCAGCGTGCTGCGGCTGGCCGATGGCGGACCCGTGCTGGGCGAATTTCCGGATTGGTCGGCGGCGCACGGACAGATTAATTTGGCGCCCGGAGATCGGCTGGCATTTTACACCGATGGAATTACTGAAGCTTCCGACGCCGATGGCCAGGAATTTGGCGAAACGCGCCTGGCCGATTTGATGGTGAAGAATCGCGGCGCCGGTGCAGGCGAATTGCACGCTTCGCTGATGGCGGAGGCCGCGCGATTTGCTGGTGGGACATTTACGGATGACGCTACTTTGTTGGTGATTGCGGCATTGTAAGTCGTGGACCCTCGCCGGATTTTACCCGCTCATAAAACTACCCGAATAAGATTTGTTGTCAGTGCTTCGGCTCAGCGCTAGCTGTTTCGGGCGGAAGCGTGTACGTCTGAATCACGCCACCGGAATCGATGACGAGCTTTTCTCCGTTGGGAGAAAGGCCAAGCCCCCAGATTTGTTTAAATTGTTTCTTGGTATTTATGATCCTGTAGATCCACCAGTCGCAGGGGCCGTCCGGCTTTTGGCACTGCAGTTCAGGGAGACGCGACTGTAGGCCGGACGGCAGATCGAAAACGTCAACATGGTCTGGAAATGCCGCCGGGAGAAGGTCGGGGAACAGCGCATTGGCGGCGCTCTGATCTTCGGGCGCCACGGGCGCATTCAGCGCAACGACAAACCTCTGGCCATTCGCCGCAGCACGCACCGGCCTTCCCACTCCGGCAACCCAATCATATTCGGGGTTCGGCGCTGGACCGAGCGCGGGAGTCCGGCCAAAATACCTTTGGAATTCCAGTTTCGCTTTTTCATGGTTCGCTATTCCACTGATGTCAAACAGGCCCAGCGAAGAATTATTGTGAACAACGATCATATCGTTGTTGATGAAAGCGGGTACGGCGCAACTGACGACGCTATCAGAATCACAAAGAATTCCTCTGCGGTCTTCTCGTTCCGCGGTGACCTCTATTTTCGCGAACGGAGCTTGATTGTGAGGCTGTGGCCCGCCGTGGAAGTTTACCTGCGGATGACCCTCACGATTTTCGCCGCTGAGATTGAAGGCCTGACGAGCGTCAGACATCGCCAGTTCGTCATCTGAAACTGAAAACCCAAGTAGAGCTGAGCACATATCCCGCACCGCTGTCAGCGTGTCCGTTTGAATTCGGAGGCACAGGAGCGAGGTGTCTCGACGAATGCGAACCTCGATGACCTTGCCGCTGGGGGATTCCGCAATCTCCTTGAGGATTGCATTCGGCTCTTGCAGTTGCAGGATTGCGACCTCTTTCACCGGTTTCCAATCTGCGGAGTAAAGAACAAGATGATCCGTGGAAAAAAGCACGAAGCTTCCGTCATAGCGCGGAAAAATTCCCATCTTCAAATCGTCGCCCAGCCAGTCAAGAGTTTTCAAAACTGTTCCGGTGGCGGCATCCAGAAAAATGGCGTGAAGTCGATATGGGCGTGCGCGATTTGGATCGTTACGTCATTGGAGGGCGGCAGCAGGTTCTTGCGTGATGAAGGTTGCGACCACAACACCGTTACTCACGAAATCAACCGTGTCGAATGATCCGAGTCCGCGCTGCCATTGAAGTTGGGAATTGCCGGTGGGGTAGCCAACGGAGTGAAGATCCACACGCCAGAGAGTTTGATCGCTCGGCGTTTGCACGAGCGTAACCAAACCGTTTATGGCTGGATTGTTTGGTTTTCCGGACGATTGTGGAACGTCTGGCTGAGTGCGAAGAAATTTGGCGTGTGCGCTGGTGTAGGCCGTAAACGAAACGGCAAGACACAGCGCAAGAGCGAAGAAGCTGCGGCGCGTCCGGTGTGTCGGACTGGAGATCGTCCGCATGTGCATATTAAAACTTGAACTTCCTGTTATGGCAATAGTGGGCCGCGCTTGGTGCAAGGCAATTCTTCTGTGGCCAGTCTTAGGGCGATCGGTCAGCATGGGTGCAGATGACGCTACGTTCTTGGTAATTGATGCGATTTGGGTCCGATTTCGTCTCGTTTGAAATCACACAAATCCCACCGAATTCTTTTGGTGCCCCCCCGTCACCTATCTCCGCGACACCCATCACAGTGGAATCGTATTCCCGAAATGTAAATTTGCAATGTGAAGAAACTGGATGAGTCCGGCGTGCAGAACTGCTTGAAAGCGCGCCTCTGCTTGCCACCACGATTGGAGCATAGCGCATGAAATGGCCCAAGGATACGGAGCACCTTGTCAGGTTGGGGGGCGTTTTCGCCGCAGGCGTGATTTTGTTTCTGGTCGCTCGCTCCTTAATTGTGCCGCACAGTTTTGGCCAATATGGCCACTTCAGAGGCGATGCTCTGGCTGAAGTCGCTGTGCGATTTGCTGGCGGGACGTTTACGGATGACGCTACGTTGTTGGTGATTGCCGCAATTTAAAAGAGCTGAGCCCAGATTGCCGGAATGTAAGATCTACTAGATTCGTCCGGAACCAGTCACAAGAGTACGTGACTTCCATCACAGACTTCCACGCCCCGCTCAAATAAAAGTGTCGCTGACAGGAGAAGGGCCGGGCGGCGACGCTTTCGTGCAAATCCTTGTGTAATCCGCGGTCATGGGTATAGTATCTCGTCCGATTCATCAATCCGGACGGATGCGGCAATCCGGATGCGCATATTGTTTGAATTGAGCTGGTGCGCCGATCCAATTGCTCTGCATTTCGACATTCAACGACTGCGCCAGCTCCGCGCGGGCACACTGTCCTGCCGGGCAAAACGAAGAGCTTTGCCGTGCCGGTTTCGGAATTTATCCTGCAAATCGCGCGAAAGGGTTTGTTCGACTGGCTCGTAATCGCCGGCAACTCGGGGTTTGAAGTTTGTGCGCGCCTTGTACGCCGGTCAATTCGTTTGGCACGAAACGGCGTGCCGGAAATTCACAACGGAGGTGAAGGTTGGCGGACGACGCAGCATCGACCGTGCAGGTCAAAGACCGTAGGAGATTTCTCGAAGCCTTTTTAGGCACAGGGATTGTGGCTTCGATTATTTCCTTCATCTATCCCGCTTTTCGGTACATGATTCCTCCCCAAACGGAAGAGCTGACGGCCGACACTGTGCTCGCCGGGCGAATCGGGGAGCTAAAGCCAAATACGGGGAAAATCTTTCGGTTCGGTAGCCGGCCCGGCTTGTTGATCCTTTCAAGCGACGGCACCTACCACGCACTCTCAGCGGTATGCACGCATTTGAATTGTACGGTGCAGTACCGCTCCGACTTGAACGCTGTCTGGTGTGCCTGTCACAACGGCATGTACTCGGTGGATGGCCGCAACATCAGCGGACCGCCTCCAAGACCCCTTCAGGAGTTCCAGGTAGCGGTGAAAGCCGACCAGATCTTCGTGCGTCGAGCTTGATTGGAATGAAATGAACACAGGCGCCCAACTCCGCAAGTGGTTCGACGACCGGTTTGGATGGAATGAACTGATGAAGTTCGTTCATCACAAGACGGTCCCTCAACATTCTTATTCCTACTGGTACTTTCTTGGCGGAATGACACTTTTTCTTTTTGTGATCCAGGTACTGACGGGAATTCTGCTTCTATTGTATTACCGGCCAAGCCCTGACAACGCTTATGAAAGCATTCAATACATAATGGCGCATGTGCGCTTCGGGTGGCTGATCCGCTCGATTCATTCCTGGAGCGCAAACCTGATGGTGCTTACGGCGTTTGCGCACATGTTCAGCGTGTTTTTCCTGAAGTCTTATCGGAAACCAAGGGAGCTGACATGGCTGAGCGGGATGATTCTTCTTTTCATCGTGCTCGGATTTGGATTCAGCGGCTATCTGTTGCCGTGGAACGCTCTTTCCTTTTCCGCGACGAAGGTCGGGACGGATATCGCCGGACAAGTTCCGCTCATCGGCCACTGGATGTTGGTGTTCCTCCGCGGCGGCGAAGATGTGACGGGAGCAACACTGACGCGTTTTTTTGGTTTTCACGTTGCCGTGCTGCCTGGGTTGGCGACAATGCTTCTGTTGGCTCACCTTGGTCTGGTACAAAAATTCGGTATCAGCGTGCCGCCGCGAGTGGAAGAGAAATGGCGGGCGAATCCGTCGGAACGCCGCGAGATGCAGTTTTTCCCGAACTTTCTTCTCCGAGAATTAATGGCGTGGTATCTGGCGCTTGCGATTCTGGGGATACTGGCAGCCTTCAAGCCGTGGGAGCTGGGGACGAAGGCGGATCTATTTGCTCCCGCGCCTGCCGGAATTCGTCCAGAGTGGTATTTCATGTTCATGTTTCAGACGCTGAAGTTTATCCCAGGAAAAATCGGTCCAATCAACGGTGAACTTCTCGGGCTTCTGGGGTTTACGCTTGCGGGCATCTGCTGGACGCTCCTGCCATTCATTGATCGCGGGCGCAGCGGGCGTAGTCAAAGGTGGGTGACAGGTGCCGGTCTGTTTGCTCTTGGATATATCGTTGGTATGACGCTCTATGGCTACTTGGCAAAATAAGATTCGCCGTCGGAGCACATTGAGGAGCGTTTCCCCTTGCTGATGCTGAACCTGATTGTCGCCAGAACAAGAGGTTCGTTCGGGGCCAAACTATTGGCTTTGACTGCGCTCATGCTTCTTGTGGCATTTGGCGCGGACGCCCAAACCAAGAACAGCTGTCTCGACTGCCACGCGGGAATGGATGCGCCGCTGGGAGTCAGTTCGCCGGACTTCCTCGGCAGCATTCATGCACAAAAGGGAATCACCTGCACGAGTTGCCATGGGGGCGATGCCTCCAGCGACGACTATCTTGTGTCGATGGGAACGAAAGCGGGCTATCGCGGGCACATTGAGCGGACTCAGATACCCGCGCTATGCGGAAAGTGCCACTCGGATGCCGCGTATATGCGTGGTTATGATCCGTCGTTGCGGACCGACCAGCTCAGCCAATATGCGACCAGCATTCACGGGAAGTTAATCGCCAAGGGCGATTCGAGCGCAGCGGTCTGCACCGATTGCCACGGCGTTCACAACATTGTTTCGCCAAAGGATCCCCGCTCTCCCGTGTATCCGACGAATGTCGCCAAGACGTGTTCAAACTGCCATGCCAACGCCGAACACATGAAGCCCTACAAGATTCCTACCATCCAGTTCGCCGATTACAACCTAAGTGTACATCACCAGGCTCTGGCCGATGGCGACTTGAGCGCCCCAACTTGTTCGACATGTCATGGCAGCCATGGTGCGGCGCCACCGGGCGTGGATTCTGTCCAGCATGTTTGCTCCACATGTCATCTTTTCCAGGCACAATTATTTGACTCCGGCCCGCACAAGAATGCTTTCGCGGCGAAAAGCCTTCCGGGCTGCATCACCTGCCATTCTAATCACGGCATTCTCCATCCGACCGACGCTATGATCGGGACGGCCCCGGGAGCCGTGTGTGTGAAGTGCCATGTCGCAGGTGACAAGGGCTTTGCGGCTTCCGCCACGATGCACCAGGACCTTCTAGGATTGGATTCGGCCATCACACGGTCCGCCGCGATTCTCGCGCAGGCAGAGGACGCAGGCGTTGAAGTGGATGAACCCAGACTCAGCCTTGATGAGGCTCACGATAACTTGACGAAAGCTCGCGTGGCGATTCACAGCGCGCAGTTGCCGGTGATCGAGCAGAACATTCAGGCCGGAATGAAAGGCACACAGCAAACTTATCGGGCAGGAATGGACGCGATGGCGGAAGTCCAGTATCGGCGCAAGGGACTGATTGTATCGCTGATTGCGATCGGCTTAGTAATTATCGCGCTTGCTCTTTTGCTGAGGGAGATTGAAGGAAAACGCGCGTCGAGCGCGAAGATTACGGAATGACGAAAGCTGGAAGCAGTCGCAGGTTGATCGCATTATCGTAGATGCTGTTGGCGGGTAGCCGAGGCGGAGGCAGGGCGAGCCGCTATTATCTCGGCGGCTCAACTCAGGTTCCTTTCTTTATCAGACCTTGATTGAGCGTCCCTTCGTCCGCTCTGGAACGGAGAAGCGGATGGCGAATGTGCCCGATGAAAGCGCTGCTGTTCTGTCTGAGCTCGCCAGGCGGATTGGCGAAGTGGAGCAGCGCGTCTTAGCTCTGGAGAAGACTCCTTCCGCGTTCCCTGAAGCGTCAGCGCCCTCCCGGCAAGAATCAGAAGTTCCGGAACCATCACCCGCAAATTCGCCAACTGGAATTATTTCCATTCTTGGGCGCGCAGTCCTGGGCATCGCTCTGGCATATCTGTTCCGGGCTGCCTTTGAATCCGCCATTTTGCCGGGACCTCTTTTGGTTTCGGCCGCGATTCTATACGCCGCACTCTGGCTCATGATGAGCAAGAGGCTGCGGCCGTCGGATGCATTTGCGCGGGCCGTGTACGCTCTGACCGCGGCGCTGATCTTTTCGCCTCTGGTTTGGGAAACTACCGCACGCTTCCACATCCTTACAACTACGACCGCCGCGGGAGCGCTCGCCGCGTTCATGATTTTTGGACTTGGATTGTCCTTCCGTTTCGATCTTCGGGCGGCTCCTATAATTCTCGCGCTTTTCGTGGCGCCGACGGCGGTGTTGCTGGTGATCGACACCGGCGCGGTCGTCCCGTTCGTTATTTCTATTTTGGCTGTTGGCTTGATGGTGGAACTCGGCGCCTGTTTTAGCAATTGGCCGAACCTGCGGCCCATTGTTGCAGCGGCCGCAGATTTCGTCGTTTGGCTCATGTCGTATCTGCTTGCCAGGCCGGAAGGGCCGCCGTCCGGCTATTTGCCCGCCGATAAATTACGACTTGTTTCGCTGCCCGTTGCACTCTTCGTGGTTTATGGCGCATCAACGGCCTATCGCACTTTGGTCCGGGGTCTTCCAATAACAGTTTTTGAATTCGTCCAGTTTCCGGTTTCAGTCGCGCTGGCCGTAACCGGAGTAGCGGCCGCGACGTTCGATACCACGCTCCCGACTCTCGGCGCGGTCACCGTGGCGCTTGCCGCGGCGTGCTACGTGACGGCCTTCACGCGCTTCCGGCAAGATGCGCAGCGGCGGAACTTCTATGTGTTTTCCACGTACGCAGCCGCCTTCGCGGTGGTAGGAATCTGGATGTTGTTTTCAGCGGCGGCGCAGACGGCCTTCTTCTGCCTTGCTGCGATCATCACGATGTTGTTCGGGACGGCGAAAAAAAATCCGACGTTGCGGTACCATGCGACTGTCTATTTGCTCGGTGCGTTTCTTTCCGGCGGATTCTTTCCGCTTTTGGCGCGCGCTTTTGTTGGCGCGAATCCGGGAGCAATCACTCCGATAATCTGGTTTGCGATTCTGACTGCGTTAGTCTGCTACCTGACGGCCTGGAAGCTGGATGGCCGCCTGCGGCAGGATCACCTGGTGGCGTTCTTGGCGATCTCGCTAGCAGCGTCCGCGCTGGCCAGCGCAGCGGTGATTCTGCTGGTCGGCCTGGTCGCCAGATCGAGGGCGCCAGACGCGGGTGCCTTGGCGGTGATTCGGACTGCCCTGATTTGTGCCTCCGCGTTTGTCTTTGGCGCGCTCTACGCTCGCTTCAAACGCATTGAACTTGTCTGGGCCGCTTATGGCGCGCTGGCTTGCGGAACGGTGAAGATAATGGTCGAGGATCTGCGTCTGGAACGGAAGGAATGGCTGGCGCTTTCTCTGTTTTTGTATGGATTGCTTCTCGTTTTCCTCCCGCGAGTCTTGCGCGGCGTTTCCAAACGCACCTGACCTGCGCGCGAAGGCCATTTCATCAACGATGCTGCGCAACGCTGATGATTTCGGTTATTCAATCGCTTGCTGAAGACAGCCAAAATACGCGGGCTTGTCTGACTAGCAAGATTGTGCAACACTGGACAGAATTGCCAAAGACAATCTTGTAGTTTTGGCTCGGATTGCCAGCGACATGGCGGCCACGCATTGAATCGTTGGAATCCTTGGTCTGGGTGGGGTTTCCAAAGCGTTGGAGAGCTCTCCGCTCTTACCTGAACAGCACAGATTGTGATCGTGACGGCCGTCACAGTTGACAGTATTTTGGGTCACAGCTTAAACCCATTCTAACAGGTAGATAATGCGAATCGAGGGGTGAGTGGTGCTTATGACGCCCAGAAAACCGAACTGGATTTCGTCCCACCGATTGCGAACCACTATCTTTTGGACCGCGGTTGCCACACTTCTTATTTCGATTAGCGTGCTGGCAGTGCCCCGCGCCAACCCAGCGCATAGCTCTTCTTTCACGGACACCACAAAACAAGCGGCGTCGCCGACCAGCGCCGCGCAGCAAGCGCCTGCGAACGGTGGTTACGTGGGTGCGGAGGCGTGCAAGATCTGCCACGAAGACCTTTTCACAAACTACGAAAAATCTCCGCACTACAAGACGCTGCTGGACAAGCGCGGTGGCCCGTCGCATCAGGGTTGCGAAGGTTGCCATGGGCCGGGCGCGGCGCATGCCGACGATCCGGGCGACCTGAAGAAGATTTTCAGTTTCAAGACGGCGAGCGCGAAAACGGTCAGCGAACGCTGCATGACGTGCCACGCTTCCGGTAAGGAACAGATGGATTTTGGCCGGTCGGTGCACATCAAGAACAACGTGAGCTGCCTGGATTGCCATTCGCCGCACCACAGCAAGGATTCTGAATTTTTGCTGGTGAAGTCGCAGCCTGAACTTTGCTATTCGTGCCACGCACAGCAGAAGCCGCAGTTCGCCATGCCCTTTCACCACCGGGTAAATGAAGGGTTGGTGAAGTGCGTTGACTGCCACAATCCGCACGGTACGGTTAAAGCAAATCAGATACGAACGTCCGCCGCGCAGGATGCCATTTGCTTCACCTGCCACACCGATAAGCGTGGCCCGTTTGTGTTCGAGCACCAACCGGTGAAGGTTGAAGGTTGCGTATCCTGCCACACACCTCACGGCTCACCGAATGCTCATATGCTAAAGGTGAGCAATGTGAATTTGCTGTGCTTGTCATGCCATACGACATCATTTGCAAGCGCACCCGGCGCACCGTCGTTCCACAACCAGGCCGCACAATATCAGGCATGCACGTTGTGCCATGCGCAGATCCACGGATCAAATTTCGATCATACGCTGTTCAAATAGAGGAGACCGGCATGACGGTCACGAGTCCGCAAGCGAGCAGAGTAGTGAGCGTGACGGGTGGCGAGCGCAAGAACTGTCCAAACCGCGGCGCAACGTCCAGATGGCGCGGTTGGGCCGCGGTCGCAGGCATGGCGCTGGCTTTAGTGTGTGCCACCTCCACGTGGGCTCAGACGCCAACACAAACTACGACACCCGTACAAAGCCCACCGACGGCGCAGACTCCACCCACAACGCCGACGCCAGCGCCGGCAGCGGATGAAAGCGCTCCAAAAGTCTGGGGGAATTACACCGTTCACCAATCAGTTGAGTTTGGCTACCGAGATAGCATGATTGGTGGGAACATGAATAATTACGACACCTTTGAGAATCTCCAGTCCGGAATGCGGCTGTTCGACTACAACATGGAGATGCACTCAATTGACCACCGGGGACTGCTATTCGACAACCTTTCGTTCATGAACTCCGGCTACGGCGGAGATCCAAACAACGTTTCGCGTCTGCACATTGACAAGAACAAGTGGTATGACTTTCGAGCCCAGTTCAGGCGTGACAAAAACTTCTGGAATTACAATCTGATGGCGAATCCGTTTAATACGTCAACGGTGCCTCTGGTGGTGCCAATCGTGAATTCGCCGCACGCCGAGAATTTGTCCCGTCATATGCAGGATTATGATTTGACGCTGCTGCCGCAATCACGGCTGCGGTTTCGGCTGGGATATTCCCGCAACACCAATCAGGGATTCGCGGGCGGCACGGTTGAGGGAGGAGAGGAACCAGGCCTGAATCAAATGCTATTGTACCGGACGAGTTCCTACCGGATTGGGGTGGATTATCGCGGCATACCGAAGACGACGTTGTCATTCGACGAGCTGCTCACTTACTCCAAAGTGGATAAGGCAATAACGGACAACAACCTGACTTTCCAGACCTCCACCGGCGTTCCGGTGGATTTGGGCTTGGTATTCATCGGCACTTCTCCTTGCGCGACACCCATATTGAATCCCGCGACGACGCCCCCGACGGTGACCCCGACCTGCAACGCATACACGTCTTACAGTCAGGTCCAGAATCCAAGGGCGTCATTTCCGACCGAGCGATTCCGGTTTCAGTCAGCTTACATCAAGAATCTCGCGATGACTGGCTCGGTTGGCTACAGCAGTGGAACGAACTCGATCGCAGATATTAACGAGGCGTTCACGGGATACACGAGCAGGACGGTCGCGCGCGGAGGCACCACGGGCGGACCGGCACAGGCTAGAAGGCTTTCGGTGAACGCGGATTGGACGGGCGATTACCGTCTGACGGACAAGTGGAGCATTGAAGACGATTTCGCGTTTGATAATTGGCGCAGTCCTTCGATGTGGAATACCGTTGCAACGACTTTGTTCGGGACGCCGCCGGGGCCGGGCCAGTCCGGATTGTTGCTGCCGATTTCGGTATTCACTCCGGCGACCTTTGCAACCGTCTGCCCAACGGCTCCGTATAACGGGCCGCTTTGTCCGCAGCACAACACGAGTGCGCTGGCCGACGTGACAGGCGAATTCGTTTCGCGGTTTCTTGGACAAAAAATCGAGAGCAACCTGATCGAACTAAAGTATGATTTCACGCGCCGCGCGAGTGTGCATGTCGGCTATATGTACACGAGCCGTACGATCTCTGATTTCACCGCGACTTTTGATACGGGGGAAATCTATTTCCCGGGGGGCGCCGGAGGTACTGCTGCGAATAATTTCTTTGCCGCGCGCGGTGATTGCGCGAAGGTTGCAGGAGTGTTGCCGGCCGCCTGCACCGTGAATCCGAACGGCTCGATCCAGGAAGGAACGCCGACAACGTTGGTTCCGGACGCGGCCAATAACACCGCACGAATCCTCACACAAATTCACGAACATGCGTTGGTGGTGGGCTTTTCGGCACGGCCAACCGATACATTGCGGCTGAACGCCGACGTGATGTTCGGCTCCAACGACAATTCCTATACGCGGATCAGTCCGAGACAGCTTCAGAGTTACAAGATTCACATGAGCTACGATCCAAAGCCGTGGGCACGCTTGAGCGGCGCGGTGGACATACACGAAAACCGCGACAACGTTACGATGGTGAACAACCTGGAACATGGGCGCACGTACAGCGTGATGGCAACGTTTTCGCAGGGTGCTAATTTGTGGGTCGATATCGGTTACCACTACATGGATATTTTTACGCAAACGTATATCTGCTTTGCAGATACCGGGTCAACGGTGTTCACATCGGCCTGTACCATACCTGGAACAACCGGTCCACTGGGAACGCTGTCGTTTTATGCGAGCAAGGATCACTACGCTTACGCGGACGTGATGTGGAAGCCCGTGAAGCGTGTGACCGCGATGCTGGGCTATGCGGGTAGCATTGTGCGCGGCAACACAACGTTTCTGAACGCACTAAACCCAAGTGGCACACTGAATTTCAACTACCTAAAACCGTTCGTCAGCCTGTCGTATGACATCCGCAAGGACCTGACCTACAAGACGTCATGGAATTATTTTGGATATAACGATCGCGGCTTTCCAAACCCGGCGGGTCTCGCGCCGCTTCCGTCGCAGGATTTTAACGGAAGCAACGTGACATTCTCGCTGAAGTACGTATACTAAAATTGAACTTCAGATCATCTCTCAAGGAGTGACAAGATGAATCGGCTGGCGACTGCAAGGCTTCCGTTCGTAGTAATTGCAATTATGATGGCGATGGTACTGAGCTCTGCGGCGCGGGCACAAGGCAACAGCGAGAAGCTATACAACGCGAACAAATGCGCGACATGCCACGGGGCGGATGGTAGTGCCAACTCGCCGACCGGAAAAGCGCTGAAAGCGCGGGATTTTCATTCTCCTGAAGTGAAGGCCGAAAAGGATTCCGACTTGGCCGCCGTGATCACCAACGGCAAGAACAAGATGCCAGCGTTTGGCAAGCAATTGAAACCCGCGGAAATTGCGGACCTGGTCGCGTATTCACGCGCGCTGGGGAAAAAGTAATCTCTTTGCCGGGACGCAACCGGGCCAGATAGAGCAAGTTTTCACGTCGCATTTACTTGAAATCACGCTGTCCGTTCGTTGCGCGGCGTGATTGGTGTGACCGCGGTTGCACTGCCGGCTCGATGAAGGGTGTTCGATTTAGCGGTGTGACAAGCGATGACCACGCTGGATTACCAGTTCCGAATCACAATCCTCACCGTAGCAAAGACTTCTGCTGGTTTTTTGCGTTCCACTGGTCGCACTGAAAATATCCCGGAGAACAGTTCCAGAAATCGTTGCATACTCCGCCATAGCGCGTGTGGCAGCGCAAGTGATCTATGGCAAGAAATCCGTAACAACCCGTGGGGATCATTGGCCACGGGCGCAATAGAAATCGGAACGGTGAATTGATTACAATCTTGATGACAGGGAGGAACCCCATGAAAAACTTCGGCAACGCAGTTATGAGCAGCGCGGTGGTTGTGCTGGCTGCTGTCGTCTTGGCCATGACGATCCCGGCGGCACATGCGGATGACGCCGCAACATACAAAGCGAAGTGCGCATCGTGTCACGGCGCAGACGGCGCCGGGAGCCCGGTGGGCATAAAGCTGGGCGCACATGATTTTCGAAGCGATGAAGTCCGGAAGATGACGGATGACGAGCTTGCGAACATCACAGCAAAGGGAAAGAACAAGATGCCGGCTTACGAAAAGCAACTGAAGCCGGAGGAGATCAAAGGCCTCATCGCGTACATCCGAGCGATGAAAAAGTAGCCAAAGCGATCCAGTAGCGGACGAATTCTAAACGGTGCAATTGCGGGACTTCAAGTCCGCGGAAATCAATGTCGGGCCCGTTGTGGGCCGGGGATTTAAGCCCTTGCATAAATTAAGCAAAGGATATGACAGCATTATCTGAATGAGCCTCGCCAGCCACACTCGCAACTGGGTTCGCATCGTCTATTTTTTTGGCCAGAACACGCTAACGGTTATCGGAGCGGTGTTCACCACTACGGCAGCGCTCACGATGCTGGCGTTCTGGATTTATGATGTTGTGCTCCCCGGACCACCTCATCCGTATATCGGAGTCTTAATCTTCCTGATTCTCCCGGGAGTTTTTGTTGCCGGATTGCTGCTGGTTCCGGTGGGGATATGGATCCGCCGCCGGAAACTTCGCCTGGCTGGAAAAGTGCCGCATGAGTTTCCGACCGTGGATTTTGGCCTGCCTGTGGTGCGCCGCACCATGTTTCAAATCGCTTTTGTAACGGCCATCAATCTAATCATTTTGGGAACAGCGTCTTATCGTGGCGTAGCCTACATGGACTCGACGCAGTTCTGCGGTTCGACGTGCCATACACCCATGGAGCCCGAGTTTACGGCATACCAGAACTCTCCCCATTCGAGAGTCAACTGCGTGGAATGCCATATAGGGCCAGGCGCTGGCTGGTTCGTGCGATCGAAGCTCTCCGGCGTGCGCCAGGTTTTTGCCGTGACCTTTCACACCTATTCCACGCCGATCCCATCTCCGGTGAAGTATCTGCGGCCTGCGCGGGAAACCTGCGAACAGTGCCATTGGCCGCAGCGATTTACGGGAGATAAACTCGTCATTCACACCAGCTACAAGGACGACGAAAAAAACACGCCTCAAGTCAACGTGCTCCTGATGAGAATCGGCGGGCGCGCCCCGGAAGGCTCAGTTGGAATTCACGGGCGGCATTTGGCAGACCACTCCCGCATCCACTACGTTTCGATTGACGCCGCACGCCAGGTGATCCCGGTTGTGGATTATATCGGCGATGATGGGAAGGCGGTTCATTACGTTTCAAGCGACGTAAAATCCACGCCGCAACAATTGGAGCAAGGGGACCACCGGGAAATGGACTGCATTGACTGCCATAACCGGCCGACGCACGCGTTCGATTTGCCAGAGCGGGCGGTGGACAACCAGATGGCAATCGGACAGATCAGCCCGGAGCTTCCTTTTATTAAGAAGAAAGCAATCGAAGTCTTAAAGGTTGATTACACCGATCGAGACCAGGCGCACATGCGCATCGTGTCGGCGCTGACTGATTTCTACCGAGGAACCTATCCAGCCGTGTATCAGAGCCGGCAAGCGCTTGTTCAGCAATCCGCAGAGGGAGTAGCGGCAGTTTATCTCCGCAACGTGTTCCCGGCTATGAAACTTACGTGGGGCTCACATCCGAATAACCTGGGCCACACCGATTTCCCAGGATGCTTCCGTTGTCATGACGGCAACCACACCAGCGCGGACGGCAAAACCATCTCCAATGATTGCTCCGCCTGCCATGAACTGCTGGCGTTCGGTGAAGAGAAACCAAAAATATTGACTGATCTTGGAGTGAAGTAAACAACCGCAGGAGTTCCGTGTTAAAAAGAACGCCCGAGCGCACGAAGATTCGGCGATGGCGGCTGGCGCTCTATTTTCCGCTTACCGTAGCTATTTTCTGCACGTCCGTTGGCGCCCAGTCTAAAGCTTCCCCGCTGCCCAAAGAAGACGAGACATGTCTGGCCTGCCACGGCCAGCCGGATATGAAGTCTGCGTCGGGAAAAAGCGTTTCAATTGATCCAGCAAAGCATGGCGCCAGCGCTCACGGAATCCTAGCGTGTGGCGACTGCCATACAACTATAAAGGATTATCCGCATCCGGCAAAAATCGTCCTAGTGCAATGCGCAACCTGCCATGCCGATGAAGCTTCTTCGGTTCCGAACAGCATTCACAGCGTGCTCGGCGCAGAGGCCTGTCAGTCCTGCCATGGTGAACCGCACGGGATAAAAACCGCGGCCGACCTTGCGCCTTCCAAGTGCGCCCAGTGCCACGCTCAGGAGGTGAAGGACTTCGCCGGCAGTATCCACGGGCGAGCAGCGGCAAGCGGCGATCCGGACGCTCCCAAATGCATTTCCTGCCACGGTCCTGTGCACAAGATCCAGACTTCCGGCGACGCAGGATCGCCGGTGGCCAAAAAGAATCTGGCGGACACCTGCGCCACATGCCACAGCAACGTGGATTTCCTTTCCCGGCACAAGATACCCTTCGCGCATCCCGTAGAACTCTACAAGAAGAGCGTGCACGGACGTGCCGTCGCGAGCGGCAATGAATCAGCGGCGTCCTGCTCGGATTGCCATGGCAGCCATGACATTGTGCCTGCCGCCGATCCGCGGTCAAAGATCAATCACTGGAATGTGGCGACGACATGCGGACAGTGTCACAAAGATATCTCGAAGACTTACCTTGAGAGCGTTCACGGTCAGGCGATGAAAGCGGGAGCTGCGGGAGCGCCCGTGTGTACGGATTGTCACGGCGAGCACCTAATTCTTGGTCCGAAAGACGCCGCGTCGCTCGTCAACGCTTCACGCGTTTCTTCGGCTACGTGCGGCCGGTGCCACGGCGATGAGCGGCTGGCACTGCGCTACAGTCTTCCTGCAGACCGCGTCCCCAGCTATGCCGATAGCTACCACGGTTTGGCTCTCCGCGAAGGTTCTCAAACCGTCGCGAACTGCGCTTCGTGTCACGGCGTGCACAATATTTACCGGTCTTCGGATCCGCGTTCCACAGTCAATGCGGCAAACCTTCGCGCCACCTGCGGCGCGTGCCACGCCGGCGCCGGAGAGAGTTTTGCCATCGGGCCTGTCCACGTGCAAATGTCGGAGAGCACGGCTCACCCGGTGGTCCAATGGATTCGCCGGATCTATTGGGTTTTGATCGCGCTGACACTCGGCTTCATGGTTTTTCACAATCTGATCGACTTGCTCGCGAAGCTTATCCGCCGGCGGCCTCGTTCTGAAACCGGGCAGCAAGCGCAGCGAATGAACCTGTATTTTCGGATCGCGCACTGGGGAGTAATGCTGAGCTTTCCTACGCTGGTCTTTACCGGATTCGCACTGAAATTTCCTGATTCGTGGTGGGCTCAGGAGTTTTTGCGTTGGGAGGGACACCTAGGCTCGCGCGGAGCGGTTCACCGAATCGCTGCGGTGGTGCTGCTCGCATCCACGGTCTATCATTTCATCCATTTGAGCATCAACAAGCGCGATCGAGCCATCTTAAAAGCCATGATGCCTGGGTGGAAAGACGCCGCCGATTTGTTCGGTGTCATTTCATATAACCTTGGGATTTCCAAGAAGGAACCAAAGTTTGGAAAGTTCAATTATGCGGAGAAAATGGAGTATCTGGCGTTCATTTGGGGCACGATCATTATGGCGGTTTCAGGCTTCCTGCTTTGGTTCAACAACTTTACGCTCCGCCATTTTCCGAAATGGGTTGCGGACGCGGCCACTGCTATTCACTACTATGAAGCAATTCTCGCTACGTTTTCTATTCTGTTATGGCACTTTTATATGGTTATCTTCGACCCGGTTGTCTATCCGATGGACACCTCGTGGCTGAATGGAAAGGTTTCTGCCGACCACTTCAGGCACAACAGGCCAGGATACTTGAAGGAACTAGAGAAATCCGGCCTCGTTGACAGCGTTTCACCAGAAAAAATCGCAAGCGAGGATGAGAAGGACGCGAGCTAGGCAGAATTCGTCCGCGTTGAATTCCCTACTCTTGCAGTTCTTACCGATACCTATCGCTTATTTCCGATAGACAATTCCACCTTTCATTACAAAGCTCACTTTCGTGGTGACGCTGATGTCCTGCGTCGGATCGCCGGGAACGGCGATGATGTCGGCGAAGTAGCCCTTTTTCAGCGCGCCGATTTGGTCCTGCCAACCGAGCAGCTTTGCGCCGTTGAGAAGATCCGCTTGCAGGGCGGCCAGCGGCTTCATTCCGAATTTCACCATCAATTCCAGTTCATGCGCTTGCGTGCCGTGCGGGAATGGGCCGACGTCCGAGCCGACGGCCATGGGAACTCCCGCGGCTAACTGTTTGCGAAATTCCTCAGCGTGATGATCGAGTTGTGCATGCTGACGGGCGACGGCCGCGGGCGATCCGGTGTGGTCAGCGAAATATTCTGAGATTTGAAAAGTGGGCACGGCGGGAATTTGTTTATCGCGCATGATGCGCATAGTTTCGTCGCTGAGTTGATCGGCGTGATCGATGGAGGCAACTCCGGCGCGTGCGGCGTAGAGTGTGCCCGGCTCTCCCGTGGCATGCACGGCGACGCGCTTGCCGTTGCGCGCGGCTTCCTGAACTGCGGCGACGAGTTCGGCTTCCGTGTACTGGTAGACGGCGGTGAACTGATTGTCGCGGAAAGAATCGCGGCCGGTTTCGTACATTTTAATAAAGTCGGCGCCTTCTTTGAATTGCTGGCGAATTACGGTGATGATTTCGGCGGTGTCGTTGGCGTAGGTGGCGTTTGAAAAAATGTGCTGGTCGGGATTGTAGTTGATGGCGTCTTCGTGTCCGCCAAGAATGCTGATGGCGTTGCCACTGATACGCAGGCGCGGGCCGGGCATCAGTCCCTGATTGATGGCGTTGCGCACGGCGGTGTCGGCGGAGCCGGCGCCTTCGGTACCCATGTCACGCTCGGCGGTGAATCCGGCCATTAAATCATCGCGCGCGGCGAGCAACGCAATAATTGTGCGATGCGGAACGGATTCCTGAACGGTTTGCAAATCTTCGGCGCCGGGATGCAGGAACAAATGGACGTGCGCGTCAATCAGGCCGGGCATTAGCGTGACGTCGCCGAGGTCAATTACTTCTCCGGCGGGATGCGTAACGGATGCGCCGGCTTCGATGATGCGCTCACCCTGCACGAGGACTTCGCCGGGAGAGACAATGCGGCCTGCTTCGATGTCGAGCAGGCGCGCGGCGTGAAGCACCGTGTTGCGTCCGGCGGCACGGACGGTTTGAGCCGGCGCGGAGGAGTTAGTCGTTAGAGTAAGAAGAAGCGCAGCGGAAAAAGTGAGTAAGCTTAGTTTTCTCATGGTTTCGGCGAGATATTACCACCGGCGCGGTATGTTGTAGTGGAAATTGTACTCATGAAGCCCTAAAAGAAAAAGCTCAAATCGGGCGCGAAGTGTGATATACTGCGTTTGCGCTTAATTCAGCGGTTGTGTGGTGCGGTTGATCTGGTCGAAATCAGGCTGATCTAAAGAAGTTCCGCCTTCAGTTCTCCTCCGTAAGTCTTCAGCGTACGTTAGCAATGACAACGCAGTTTATTCGTCAAACGTAATTTAATCGAAACTGGCCATAGCAAGTAGCTGTGTGCGTCCGAAGCTCGGATTGTGCGTCGCGCTGTGCCCCGCGCCAGAGAAAAGACAAGGTAAATGCAAAGTTTTACAGAACTACCGATTTCACGATACATGAAGGATCGGCTGGCGGCAGCGAAGTTCACTGTTCCGACGCCGGTGCAAGGCGCGGCGATTCCGCAGGCGCTGGAAGGAAAAGATGTGCTGGCCACCGCGCAAACCGGAACCGGCAAAACGCTGGCGTTTTTGATTCCAGTGATCGAAAGATTGCTGGCACAGAATGTGCCGGGAATTGCCGCGCTAGTGCTGGTGCCGACTCGCGAACTGGCGATGCAGGTGGTGGAAGTTTACAACGTGCTGCGCGGCAAACAACTTTCGCCGGCGGCGCTTGTCGTTGGAGGATTGGCCGAAGGACATCAGCTTACCGCAATCAGCAGAGGCGCGCGGCTGGTGGTGGCAACTCCGGGACGGCTGGAGGATTTCCTTAGCCGGAAACTTTTTAACTTCAAAGCGCTGCAGATTTTGATTCTCGACGAAGCGGATCGCATGCTGGACATGGGATTCCTGCCCGCGATCAAACGAATTGTTTCCGTGCTGCCGAAGGAACGGCAAACGCTGTGCTTTTCGGCGACGCTCGAAGCGTCGGTGGTGCATCTGGTCAAGGATTACATGAAGAGCCCGGTGCGATTGGCATTCGGGTCCGTACTGAAGCCTTCCGAGAATGTGCGAATACAGGCGTTTGAAGTGGCGGCAGACCGAAAACAGGAAATGCTGCAACGTTTGCTGGCGAAAGAAACCGGACGCGTGCTGGTCTTCGCGCGGACGAAGCGCGGTACGGAAAAGCTGGCGAAGAATTTGGTCCGCGAAGGATTTAAGGCGGCGATGATTCACGGGAACCGTTCGCAATCGCAACGGAATGCGGCGTTGGCCGGATTTCAACAGGGGCGCTTTCGCGTGCTTGTTGCGACCGACGTGGCGTCGCGCGGAATTCACGTGCAGGATATCACACACGTGATCAATTACGATTTGCCGGACGGCGCGGAAAGTTTCATTCACCGCGTTGGACGCACTGGACGCGCGGGATTGAGCGGTGTGGCTTCTACTCTATATGCGCGTGAACAGCGGAAGGAATTGCAACACATGGAGCGTACGCTTGGGATTCAGATGGAATGGATCCGCGCGGGTGGCGAGGGAAGGCCGAAGGAAGTGCGCGGCGCGCATGATCACGGCACACGTGATCGAGCTCAGCATGTGGGTCCCGTTCCGGGTCGTCCGCTTCATGATCGCTCGCACGCGCACAGAGTTGCCGTCGTTGGTGGCCACGCGCGCGTGGAATCAAATCCGCGGTTGAGAATGGACCGGTTGCCGGGAGAAGTTTTGCAGGTACAGATGGAAAGCTAGTCCGCTTCAGCGGACTGGCTTTGCGAATCGGGATTTCCGCCGCGAAAGATTGCCGCTGGAATCCCGAGTTTTATTTTGAGAGAGAAATTGGACCATGGAAGTCGTCATCGCTCTGATTTTCTACTGGCGTGCGGGTTCGATCCAACTCAATTTTATTCGATGAGAGCTATTTAGCGTATCGTTCGCGGCACAATTCCAATTACAGCTTGCTAGACGTGTTGAATATGCAGAGACTGAGGGCGTTTCCGCGTTCGCTGCTGATTTGACGGCTGAATTGGCGCCGTCCGGTGCGACAAGGAGGATCGAATGCTTCATCTCGATACTGGCAACACGGGATTCATGATTCTGTGCACCAGCCTGGTGATGTTGATGACGCCGGGGCTGGCGTTTTTCTATGGCGGACTTGTCGGACGAAAAAATGTGCTGGCGATCATGATTCAGAGCTTCGTTTCGATGGGCTGGACGACGGTGCTGTGGTATCTGTACGGATATTCATTGTGTTTCAGCGGCGATTGGCACGGCATCATCGGGAATTTCAACAATGTTTGTTTGCGCGGAATAGGTCTTACCACTCCTTCGCCGAACAACACGATTCCGATGATGGTGTTCATCGCGTATCAAATGATGTTCGCGATTATTACGCCTGCGCTCATCTCGGGCGCGTTTACAAATCGAGTGACGTTTAAGGCGTACATGCTGTTTCTGACCGGATGGCTGACGTTTGTTTATTTTCCGTTCGTGCACATGGTGTGGGGCGGCGGGATGTTGCAGCAATGGGGCGTGAAGGATTTCGCGGGGGGAATCGTAGTGCACAACATAGCGGGGATCGCGGCGCTGGCTTCCGTGTTGTACGTCGGCAGACGACGTAGCCGGGATAATGGGCCGCACAGCATTCCGCTGGTGGCCCTGGGAACGGGACTGTTGTGGTTTGGATGGTACGGATTCAATGCAGGCAGCGAGATGCGCGTGGATTCCGTGACGGCGACGGCGTTTCTGAATACTGACGTCGCGGCATCGTTCGCGGCGGTGGCGTGGCTGGTGGTGGCATGGATGAACGAGAAGAAACCCAAGTTTCTCGGACTGCTGACAGGAGCTGTCGCGGGACTTGCTACGATTACGCCGGCGGCTGGATATGTTTCGCCAACGACAGCAGTGATCATCGGGATCATTGCGGGAATCGTGTGCTACTACGCAGTAGAACTGAAAAACAAATTGCGTTGGGATGACGCGCTAGACGTTTGGGGCGTTCATGGAGTCGGCGGATTTCTGGGAATTGTATTGTTGGGACTCTTTGCGGATCAGCGATTTAATCCTGATGGGAGCAACGGGCTTTTCTTTGGAGATTCGAGTTTCTTCTACAAGCAAATCGTGGCGGTGCTTTTCTCGTCAGTATGGGCGTTTGTTTTTACGTATGGAATGCTGAAGGTGATCAACATTTTCACGAGAGTGAAGGTTGACGAGGCTAGTGAGGAAGCTGGATTGGATGAGGCTTTGCACGGCGAGCATGCGTATGAGGAGAGTTTGGCGCGGGATACAGCTTCCGGGAGTTTGTAGAGGAACGAGGCTGTCCGCATATGAAAAACGCGGCAGGCTACAAGAGCCTGCCGCGCTACGATCGAAAAGATTTCAACCTAAGCTCGATTTCTAACACAATCACTTCATTTGAGAGCGCAATACCTCGATTGCTTTTTCGATTTGGCGATCGTGGCCGGCGAGGAAATCCGGCGGAGTGTTATCAACGTACACGTCGGGCGGCACGCCGTAATTTTCAAAATTTTCGCCGCTGGCTGTGTAGACGCCGATGCCGGGCGTGCGGAGCGATGAGCCGTCGAGCAACGTGAACGCGCCGGTGCCGATGACCGCGCCGTATGTTGTGACCCCTACGACTTTGCCGAGGCCCAGCGTGCGGAAACCTTCTGGAAACATTTCCGCGTTGCTGGCTGAACGTTCGTTCTGCAACACCACCATGGGACCAAAGAAGGCCTGCACGGGACGCGGAATGCGAACGGAATCGCGGCCGACGTAGGACTCATACATTTTGCGCTGATTCAGGATTTCCAGAAGCTCTTGATCAATTCCACCGCCGCCGTTGAAGCGTTCGTCAATGATGAGAGCTTTCTTATCGAGATTATCGAGAAGATCGCGCTCGAATTTGGCGAGAGATGGAGCGTCCATGGCGCGGATGTGCAGATATCCGATTTGACCGTTGGAAATTTTATCCACCATGGCTTTGCGGTCGTCCACCCAGCGCGCGTATTCGAGATTTGTTTCTGCGGCTCCGGTAACGGGCTCGAGGCTGATGGTCCACGCACCATCCACTTGCGGTTTGGAGTTCACGGTGAATTCGAATTTCCTGCCGGTGAGTAAATTAAAATGCTTCCAGTAATTTTCTCCGACCTTCACTGGCTTGCCGTTGATGGCTAGGACGAAATCGCCCTGCGATAGTTTTACGTAGTCGTGATCGGCGGGGCCTTTTTTGTAGATCCGCGCAACTTTGTAGAAGCCGGACGGATCGGATACGAGATCGAAGCCCGGATAATAGGTCTGAATGCGATCGTTAGGATCGCCGACAGCACCGCCGCCGGAAATTCCAGTGTGCGACGCGCTGATTTCGCCAATCATTTCCATGATGACGTTGTGCAGCTCTTCGTTATCGGCGATGTCCGGCAGCAGCGATTCATAGGTTGCTTTCGCGGCGGCCCAGTCAACGCCATGCATTTTCGGATCGAAGAAGCGATTCTTCATGGTTCGCCAGGCTTCCTCGAAAACTTGTTTGCGCTCGGCGACGGTATCTATTTCCATGCGAACTGTGAACATTACTCGGCGCGGAGTTGCTGGTGCGCCTCCGATCGGAGCTGCGGCAGGGGCAGCGCCGGGATTTCCTCCGCCACGTCCCCCACGCCCGCCACCGCCACCAGTTGCGGCGCCAGCGGGCACGTTTTCATTTGCCGGCGGCGCAGCAATAGCAACCGAGTAGATGCCTCCGCCCTGCATGTAATAAAGGCTCCGGCTGTCACGCGTCCATTGCAGATCGCCGTATCCGCCGCCACCACCGCCTCCTCCTCGGCCACCGCCGCCGGCACCGCCCGCGCCGCCCTGCGCCACGACGGTGAGGCGAGTGCCGTCATCGGCGATGGTGTAGAGCGTTGGGCCGGCGCCCGCGCCGGCGCCACCCGCGTCGCCACCACCCTGCGCAACGAAGGCGATGGTGCGGCTATCAGGCGACGGAGCGATATTGCCGACGGAACCGGGCATGTTCGTAAGCTGACGAATGCGGCGATCGAGACCATCCCATTCAATTTTTACGACGACTGGCGCGGCCCCGCCACCAGCGCCTCGTCCGCCACGGCCTGCATCGAGCGCGGCTTGAGCCTGCGCTTCGGTATCAACGTCGCGATCGTCTGGATTTTTTTCGGCGCGAGTGAGTGAAACGCTGAAAAGTTGCAGCGTGGTGCGATTCAGCGCGGACATAGCAGGCGCGCCGAATCCGCCGAGAAGCAAGAGTTTCTTGCCGTCGGGCGTCCAGCGCGCGCCGTTTGCTACCAGAAAATCTTCGGAGCCAATCATGTGCTCTGCGCCGCCGTCGAGCGGCTTGATGTAAACGTGGGCGCGCAGGAGCGAATCTTCCTTCGAGAAAGAAACAGATTTGCCGTCGGGCGAGAACTGCGGAGCGCCGATATTGGCGGTATTGCTGGTGGCGAGCGTTTCTGTCTTGCCGGATTCAACATCTACGCGACGGAGAGTGTGGTCGGAGCCGGCCCACAGGAAGGACTTCGCGTCTGGCGCCCAAACGATATTTGATTTGTCACAATCGGCGTCGCTGAGTCTCTTCAGATTGGCGCCCATCTCGTCAGCGATCCAGATTTCCTGACGTCCGGTGCGGTCGGAGATAAAGGCAATCCATTTTCCGTCCGGTGACCAGCGCGGATCCTGTTCACGCCAGGGAGTTTCGGTTACGCGCTGCGCTTCGCCGCGATCGGTGGCCACAGTGAAAATTTCTCCGTGAGTGGAGATGGCGGCGCGCCTGCCGGATGGCGAGAGGCTGAATCCTTCGGCTTCGTTCTGAATGGTGCGCAGCTCGAGATCGTTTTCCTTCGTGTCGGATTTAATATCCACGCGGATTTCAGTGCTTTTCCCAGTGGCCACATCCAATTTCCAAAGTCCAAACTCTTCTTCATACACGATGGTTTTGCCATCGGCTGACATGGTTGGGAAATAAAGTTTGCCGCTGGTGTGATGCGTGACTTGAACGGGCGTGCCGCCACGCTCGGAAATTTTCCAAATATTGTTGACGCTCTTCATTACTTCGGGGCCACCGAACTTGACGTTCTTTTCGGAAGGAAGACGATCAGCGACGAAATAGATTTCTCCGTTGTGGCCGTACATGGGCCAGAACATATTGCCTTTGTAATCGGGGTCAGAAATCTGCGTGTATTTTTTGGAAACGTTGGGGGCTAAATCCTCGATCCACAGATCGACCGCGTAGCTGCCGCGATAATGCTGGCGTGACCACACGCCGGGATGGCGGGAAAATGCGAGCTTCGATCCGTCGGGTGAATAACTGGCCCATGAGCCCCAGTCGGAAGTGAGCGGTTGTTCCATGCCGCCATCCACGCTGACTTGGAAAAGAGTGGCGACGCCTGGAAATACTCCGAGTCCGCGCGAAGAAGTGAACAGAATGTTGCGGCCATCCGGCGTCCAGCCAATGACGGTATCGTCCGCGCTGTGGAATGTGAGCTGGCGCGGTTTGCCGCCGTTTGCAGAAATTACGTAAACATCGTAGTTGCCGGCGCGATTGGAGGAAAAGGCGATCCACTTCCCGTCCGGCGAAAATCGCGGATTAATTTCGCGCGCTTTGTTGTCCGTGATTCGTTGCACTCCGGAGCCATTTTCGTTGGCGATCCATATGTCTCCGAGATAGCTGAACGCAACTTTGCCGTTGGAATAGGAGGGGTAGCGCAGCAGACGCGTCTGCGCGTGAGCGGCGAAAGACGTTAGCAGGGTAACGGCAATGAACAGGATACGTTGGATCATTTTATTGCGAAGCATGTGAAGCCTCCGAGCGTGCAGATGCAAACACACTATTCCGAGTGACGATTCAAAACAGCCGCGAATTGAGGAGTATACACCGGAGGAGCACGCTTGCGATGAATTGCAATTCTGCTGAACGTTAAGCGTAGGATTCAGCGAGACGGCAACGACTCTCGGCTAAAGCATGTTTATCTGCGATTGAGCCGGCGTGGCATGGCGGCGATTGGCCTCATTTCGTTACAATCGTGATGCGTTCGAGGCGCCCTTCTGCGATGAAAGTTTTGATAACTGGTGCAAACGGATTATTTGGACACGGTCTACAACAAGTTTTTGGCGAGAAACATACCGTATTTCCAATTACTCACGCTGACGCCGACACCACAAACGCCACGGCTGTTCGAGATCTATTCACCAAACTTCAGCCCGAAATCGTAATTCATACGGCAGCAATTCCGGATCTGGACATTTGCGAAGCAGATCCCGCAAAGGCATTTCTGGTGAACGTGGAAGGCACACGAAACGTGGTGGAAGCCGCGCGTGGGATCGGCGCCGCGATTGCCCATATTTCAAGCGATAGTGTTTTCGATGGCAAGAAAACGACTCCATACATTGAAACTGATCCGACGAATCCGCCTACAGTGTATGGGAGAACAAAGGTACAAGGCGAGGAGATCGTCGGAACGTTACCGCATCATTGGATTTTCCGCGTGCCTGTGCTGTTTGGACCCGGCAAAGTAAAATTCGTCGAAAAGGGCCTCGATAAATTGTCGAGAGGGGAACAGTACATCGTCGCTTCGGATCAAGTTGCATCGGCTGCATACACTCTGGATGCAGCTCGCACGATGATGGAGTTGATTGAGGTGCGACGCTACGGACTGTTCCACATCGCAAATGCCGGCGCGTGCAGCCGCTACGAACTTGCACAACGCGCGGCGATATTGGCCGCACTGAATCCCGCGCAAGTGATTGGCAGGCCGCTCAGCGAGATGGGCGGCCGAGCAAAGCGGCTTCCGTATTCCGTGATGGAAATGCGGGCGTTGAAGCAGGCGGGATATGCGGCGTCTCGACCGTGGGAAGAAGCGCTGGAAGCATACATCGGCGAGTGGCGAGAGAAGAAATTGAAATAATCTGGATACGTTCCAATCTGGAACACGATTTCAGTTTGGCACAGCCGCACGCTTTTGCACTTCGCGGTCCTTTCCGAAAAGAAGTATCCCACTAGAACGCAGTTCGATTTTGAATTTCACAACCCATTGAAATTGCGGGGCCAGAGATGTGGAGGCTAAAGCGCATTGGAACACCCGAGGAGACATGATGACCGAAAAACATGTTCTAGCGCCGTTGATTGTTCTGGTGTTCCGCTTTCATTCGGCACGGCCCCCACTGCAGGAACGATTGGCGCGAACGCCGCAAACTACTTTCCATCCGTGAAATTCGCAATTCCCGATGAACGCGGATTCACGGCTGCAGACTTGGCGGCGCGGCGCTCCTTCAAGCCGAACGGGAACACTGCTAACCGGGAACGACCGATGGAGATCAACGAGTCGTTTGTTTCTTTATTCGGCGCGAGCGTGACGCGTGACCGCGACGCATGTGGACGCTCGACAAATGTCACGAGCGGTCCGGACGAATATGGTCTGAATGGTATTTGCTTTCCAGCCGGCGCCGGGGTTCAAAACATCGAAAGTTCCGCGATCGGCTTTCCTTCGCATGAGTCGTACAACGGTTCCGACACGTTTGAATACAATCGCACGCCAGGAAGCGTAGCTCCTCCAATCGGCACAGGGTGAATGCCCGTCGATGTCCCAATCGCGACTCCCGAGCCGGGAACGTTTGTGCTGTTGGGATGCGGCCTCCTCAGTTTGGCCGGGGTTGCTGGGCGGCGAGTGCATCGCGACACTGTCGATTCCCATTAGACCGGCACCCGAGCGGCATTTACAGGGCCGCGATCGTTGTGCTGCACACACGTGAATAGCGGATCCGGGCGAGAGCCTGAATGGAATCAACGAAAAACGCTTTATTTAGGATCCGTGATTAAAGGCAGGCCGTTTTTAGCATTTCCAATCACGACGACCTGGACGTTCTAACTGGTGGCAAGTTTTTCCGTCGCTGCAATTCCCTTCCATTCCAACAAGTGCGCTCGGCATCCCGCCTGGCAGGTGTGTAGCCGCGTTCGACATCGTGCGAGCATTGGAGGGATGATGTGTGCGCGAGGCGGACAAACCGGCGGCAAAAATCGAAAAAAAGGGGCGCTAACTGCGCGCCCCTCGATTCCAACAGTTAAGACAGAACAAATTACTAAATCGGAGAATCTGTAAGTGCTGCCGTTGGCGTGCCATTCCAGCGCACGACGCCGGACTGGTCGGTGAAGAAATGGCGGACGCCGGTCTGGTTCGACACGACTGGGTCGGCGTTGACGGTGTAGGTGTTAAATGGCGTTGTAGAAGCGTACGTAAACGTGTAGCCGCTCTTGGTCGAGACGTTCACGCCACCCGACGGGGTGAGCACATGGTCGAGCAAGTCAGCAGACGTGCTGGTCGGCGTTACGCCGGCGCCGCTTGGGCCAAGACCTGACGGCGTCGCGGGGTACGCGCCGTAGCTTGAGTTGAAGGTGATGCTGGCGGTGTTCATTGTGCGGCATGAAGCCACCGCGGAAGCTTCGTTCGCCGCAATGCGGGCGCGGAGCAGGTTCGGAATCGCGATGGCGGCGATGATCAAGATAATCGCCACTACGATTAAAAGTTCGATCAGAGAGAAACCCTTTTGGTTCTTACGCATTTCGTTTTCCTCCGACGCAGATGTGAGTATTTGCCCATGAGCGCCATGGCCGGCGGGAACGTTAACCATGCACTCTCGGCGTCTATGCCTCCTAATAAAGCATTCGGAATTCCAAAAACTGAAACTGTGTTTACCTACCGGGCCCACGCCTTCCAACCACTTTAATTTCAATAAATTAGCGGCAGTTTCGTCAGGCCTTTATGATAAAAATGGACGGTGTTCCACGCAATTCGATGAGAAATTCTGTCAATTTGCCAAGACGGGGACTGTCAACAAAGCCGTGCGGCGTGCTTGGTGAAATGGCTGAAAAAACCGTCGCCAGCCTTGCGATTCGATAGAATCACACGGGTCTCTGCGGGTTTCCATAGCCACGCGAGGAGTAGTGATGCACATGCGTAAATTCTTACGAGCGTTCATTGGCGAATTTGCATTCGCGACGGCGCTATTTATAGCGCTGACGTTTACCGCAACAAATGCTGCCGCGGATTCGCAGGTGAAATCACAGGAAAAATTCAACGCAGACGAGAAAACTCGCGTGGTCGTATTCTGGGAAGACGGATTTCCGGCGGCGGATACGGCTGCGCCTACGCGCGATGATTTGAGTGCAATTCTTCCGGGTGCGGTCTTTATTTCCGCGGAGTCTTTGAGTGATGCTTTGGCGGCCGAGGAAACGCGCCTGCTGGTGCTGCCATTTGGCTCCGCGTTTCCCGAAAAACAGTGGGACGTGATTCACAGATATCTGGAGCGGGGTGGAAATTTGATGGTGCTTGGCGGCAGGCCCTTCACGCGCGCTGCATATGAGGATAAGGGCGCGTGGCGGCTGCGTCCGCCGATACAAGCGTTTGCGCGGACATTATTTCTGAACGATTACCAGGAAACACCGGGATCGGATGCCGCGAAATTCATGGCGAATGAGGACTATTCATTCTTGAAGCTGCCTTCATTCAGTTGGGTGCGCGCGTGGAGCGCGACGGTGCGGCTGACAGATGAGGATTTATACAAACGGGAAGGGTCGGCGGGAACTCTTGATACAAGGTTGGATACGCTGGCTTGGGGAGTGGCAAACGGACATCGGCTGGCGGCGCCAATTGTAGAGCTGGACCATTTGCAGAATCATTTTGTGGGCGGGCGATGGATTCTGGTGGCGTGCGATTTGCCCGAAGGATTTTACGGGAGCGCGGCGGGCCGGGATATTGTGACAAAGCTTTTAAGACGCGCGGCTGATAGCGCCGAGGATTTTACCGTACAGCCTGAGTGGCCTGTGTTTGCGCAAGGCGAACCGATTAATTTACAGGTGCATTGGCAGCGTTTCGGGAAGAAGCCGGTCGTCGTTACAGTTGAATCTGGCCCTCATATCATGACGACATCAACCGCGGTTATTGAGTTGAGGGTCACACCCGAAAACGGCACGCCGAGCACGCAGTCGTTTGGTCCCGCGCCGACTGATTTTCCATATACGCATGAAACCACGCTGCCGCCTTCGACTGGGCGTGGGCTGCACGCCGTAACGGTACGACTTTCTATCGATGGCGAGGTACGTGAGATTTATCGCACAGGGTTTTGGATGCGAGACGAAGCGCTGCTGCGTTCCGGCCCAATAGTGAAAGTTGCGAGAGACTATTTCACGTTGGATGACAAACCGATTCTCGTCGCGGGCACGACGTACATGGCGAGCGACGTTCAACGGCAATTCTTTGTGCGGCCGAATCCGTGGCTGTGGAACCGGGACATGGCGGAAATCCATGCTGCCGGTTTGAACATGCTGCGCACCGGATGGTGGACGGCGTGGGATCAGCTGATGAAACAGAGCGGCGTGGTGCGAGAAGAAGCGCTGCGTACGATGGAAGCATATTTGATGACTGCGCGGCACAATGGACTGGCCGTGCAATTCAATTTGTTTGCGTTCATACCGGAAGTTCTAGGCGGCGAGAATCCGTATTTAGATCCAGAGGCGATTCGGCGGCAGAAGGAAATGGTTCTGCCGTTTGTCGAACGGTTTCACGATGTGCCATATCTTGCTTGGGATTTAATCAATGAGCCGAGCTTTTCCAATCCGCAACGCACATGGCAAACGCGTCCGAATGGCGATGCGCACGAACTGACGGCGTGGAATGAGTGGCTGAACAAACAGTATGCGGATCACGGCGCAATTGCCGAAGCTTGGCGCAGTGTTCCGCTGCCGCAGGAGGCTCTCATTGCGTTGCCGAGTGAAGAGGAATTTTCAACGCGCGCGCAATACGAAGCGTGGCCGTCGAATAATTCCCTGCGCGCAATGGACTATCAGCATTTTGCGCAGGACGCTTTTCGAGGATGGGCCAGCGAAATAACCGGCGCCATTCGAGCGGCAGGCAGCAGGCAACTTGTGACCGTGGGACAAGATGAAGGCGGCGGAGAGGAGCGCCCATCGCCAGCACACTTTGGCGATGTTGTGGACTTCACGACGACGCACTCCTGGTGGGCGCACGACGCGATTCTGTGGGATTCCCTGGCGGCGAAAGTTCCGGGCAAGGCAATGCTGGTGCAAGAAACCGGAGTGAGCCGCGAAACAAGAATTGATGGTGAGGGACATCGGAATCTCGCCGAGGAAACTTCTCTACTCGAACGAAAACTGGCGATAGCGGCGGGAACGAGCGCGGGCGCGATTCAATGGCTGTGGAATGTGAACGCATTGCAGCGCGACGATCGCGAATCAACAATCGGCGCGATACGGCCCGACGGCACGGAAAAATCGGAAGCAGCGCTGTTGCGGCGATTCGCAGAGTTTGCTTCTGCTGCGGGGCCGCACATGTTCGGTGCCCAACTTCCGGACGTCGCAATTGTGACTTCACAGGTGATGCAATATTCTCCGTTGGAGAATCTTGAAATCGAAGCACAGCAGAAATCGGTTCGCGCGCTGAACTATCTTTGTGGAATTCCGGCATATGTATTAGCGGAAAATCAAATTGCACACGGGGAACCGGGCCATTTTGCAAATTTGCCGCAGGGAGAGCGACCCAAGCTCGTGGTCTTGCCATCTGCACATGCGCTCAGTGATGAGGCTTGGAACGCGCTGCTGCAATATGTAAGCGACGGCGGAACTCTGCTTGTGACCGGATCTGTTGAACGCGACGCACACTGGCGCGTGACTCAGCGGCTCGCTGCGCTCAGCGCCCCGGCTGCGGCGGAATCGCTCCTTCTGCGCACGGCAATGCAGCGCATCGGCGAAAAATCCGTGACGCTGAGCTTTACTTATGACAAGCAGCAGGCGGCTGAGTATCTGCGATTCGTCGACGGAGAAACATTTCACACACTTGCGCATGACAAGGGGCGAATTTTCATCGCAAGCGAGCCAATCGAACTTTCGGAAGGATTGCAACCGGCGGCAGAAATGTATTCGTGGGCGTTAAATCAGGCGAGCGTCGAGAAACCCTACATCGGGCAGGCACCTTCGGGCGTTCTGGTGCGGCCGTTAGTACTGGCCGACAGCGTGCTGTATTTAATTGTCTCGGAGTCTGAAAATGTTGAGAAAGTTTCCGTGCATGATCGGCTAACCGGAGGTGAAATAAATATGACGGTGTCGCCGGGACGCGCGGAGCTTTTGTTATTGAGCCGCAAAGACGGACACGTACTTGCGCGATTTGGAGAGTAACCCGGTAGATCTGAACTGATTTCCGACCGGGCTATGATTTCTCTACGATTTTGCGCCAAGAGCTTTGATCTGCCGATCGAGATCGGCGAGAGCACGGGTTAATTGTTCGCGGTACCGGGGATTTTCACTGCTTTCGAGTTTCTGAACAATGCTGGTGCGCGCGAGCTGTAGAAGATCCCGTTCGCGCGAATGTTTTTCCTCGCCTTTTCGGGATTTGGCGGCTTGAACGGATTCCTCGCGCGCAGTCTCCTGTTGATTTTCTACTGATTTACTTTCCCAACCTCGGGCCATAGCTACATTATAAGGCTCGAGGCGCCGGCCGACGCAAATAACTTTCGACGTCCTCTGCTAAAGAATACCCGGAGCGAAGGCTGCGGCGAACAAAGCAGATATCACGAAATAGGAGCGGATTCGGGCGCGACATCGGTTTCGGAGTCTGGCGCCGGAACGGAGACATTAATTTTGCGTATCCGAATGCCGGCGACGATAACCAGGGCATTCGTGAACAGAATGGCCACGAATGCGAGACCTGAAAGAAATGTAAGTCCAGTGTCCACTGCTTCTAGCACCTGAAGCGCGAGAACGATCGTGATAAGGCCTCGTGGAAAAATCCAGGTCATCAGTTCGCGCTCGTCCGGCCTGATCTCGCGCCAGCTCCACCGGCTGGTTTGTACCGCCAGCCACCGCGAAAGAAATATCGCCGCCAGAATTCCCGGAATGACGAACCAAAGCCGTCCCAAGCCTGAAAGATCCACGACCACGCCAATCAAAACAAAGAAAAACGTGCGAATCAAGAATGAAAGCTCGGAATGAAACGACAATATCTTTTCGTGAGGAGCAATTCGAGGAGTAAACCAGAAACCCGATTCCGTGACGCTATTTTTGTGAGCTGGAAGATTGGAAAGCGTCAGCCCGAATCCAAGCACGGCGAGCAGGCCGTTGCCATGGAGCGATTCGGTGATGGAGTAAATCAGCAATACGACGGCAAAAGTGAGTACCTGCCAGAAACGCTGCTCGGTAAGATGCGGCAGCAGTCGGGACCACGCAAACCCGACAACAAAAGCAGCGACGAGCGGAATCAGAATTTGGATTGCCAGGCCGCGCATCGCGTCAGCGCCCCCGGTGGCCGCACCGGAGCGAAGGTCGAGCAGCAGTCCTACGGTGAGCACACCGAGGACATCTCCGAACGTAGATTCGATCAGCAGGACAACTTTGACCGGTTCGCGTGCGCGAAGCTGCTGAAGGACAGGAAGGATAACGGTGCTGCTGGTGCAGCCGAGCACGGCTCCCACGAGGGCCGCGCTTGAGAATGAAATCTTCAACCCGAAGTGTGCGACGAAACCAATCAAGACAAACGCTAAACCATACGAGGCAATCCCAAAAACCAAACCTCCCGGAAAATGCTGAATTGTCTGCCGAATGTTGAGCTCGAGGCCGCCTTCAAAAAGAATTAAAAGCAGCGCTAGTGTTCCAAATGCGTGCGTGATCTCGACGAATTGAGCGGGCCTGGCGAGATGCAGGACCGGACCGAGAATCACGCCTGCGGCCATCAAGACAATTACGTCTGGCACGCGCGTCCAACTGAAAAGCCGGTTCGCCGTGAAGGCGATAACGAGCAGTCCGCCCAACAGACCGAAGAACGCAGTTATGTTCACGGTGGTTTGATGTTTTCGGAGCGGCGCGGTGGCGCACCCCGCCCGGTCAATTCACAACAGTCAATAAGCACGGGCGTCTAGTGGTTCGCGGCCTTTTCCAGCGCCGCGGCTGTGGCGTCAATTGCGGAGGCTTCTTTTTCAAGCACGCCGCTGACACGAATAATTTGTTCGTCAGCCAGCTTCCACTGTTTTTGTTCAATGGCCTCGCGGACAGCGGGAATCGTCTTTACTCCGTAGCCTGTATAAAAGCCGGGCGCATAGAGCATATGCTTGAACCACGGACGACCCGGCAGTCCCGGCGCGTCCGTGAGCATGCGTTCACACTGAAGCAGCCGCATGTTTACATCTGTCATTGAAGGAGCAGTGAGCGCCGCATTGTCTCGCATCGCAGCTGAGTGCGCACGGCTATAGCGCTCGGACGAACGCGCGAGAGTTTCAATCGCGTTGCGCAGTGGAGTGAAATTCAGGAAGGGGGGCACGTCTTCGCGCGAAGGCGGCACAAATTTTTCCTGCGGGTCCGTTGTCGCGTCGAAAACTTTGTCATCAATTTGGCGATTGCGTTCGATGATCTGGTCGCGTTCCGTCTGAGCGAGCGTTTCCAACTCCGTTCCGTAGCGCCGCACGGTAGCGGTGAGCGCATTGAAATCGAAAGGAAGAAGATCCGAGTCGGCCATACGCATTACGGCGGTGCCAATTGTTTGCGACATCGCCTTGCCGTAAAGAAAGTTCACATCATCAAAATGCGTGAACCAGTAGAAGTCATCGTAAATCGAATGATAAACGCCGGCACTATTATCCTCTCCTCCGTAACGTATATCCATGCTGGCTACACCGAGGAAATCCAAAAATACCGTGTAGTCAGAGCCGGAACCAAGCGCGCCAATTTGAAAAGTCTGCCCGCCGCCTCCGCGTCCAGCTGGCGCAGCCGCTGCATCGCCGCGGCCACCACGCCCCCCGCCGCCGGGACCGCCCGCGCCAGCCCGGCGCATCTGATCGCGTTGCAAAACCGAAATATTTTTCTCGGGATCAATAATATTGCGCGCGACATCACTGACGAACGGTTCCAGCGAATGCGAGCCGGAAACATTCAGATAGCCGCGGCTGTTGTTGTCCGAATTAATGTAAACGACGGCGTGCTGCTTAAGTTCGGCGGCATGCGTTTCGGCCCATTCAGTCGAGCCGAGCAGTCCCGGTTCTTCGCCATCCCACGCACAATAAATAATCGTGCGCTTCGGCTTCCATCCCTGTTTTACGAGATCGCCCAACGCGCGCGCTTCTTCCAACATGGCGACCTGACCGGAAATGGGATCATCGGCGCCATTCACCCACGCGTCGTGATGATTGCCGCGAATCACCCATTCGCCGGATTCGGATGAGCCGGGAAGTTTCGCGATCACGTCATACAGAGTCGCCATGTTCCAATTTGATTTTACTTTCAGGTGAACTTTTGCGGGGCCGGGGCCGATTCGGTATGTGATTTGCAGCGCGCCGCGCCACGCTTGGGGAGCAACGGGGCCTCGCAACGCTTCCAGCAGCGGCTGCGCATCGGCATAGGAAATTGGAAGCACGGGAATCTTGGTGATGGTCTGCGCATCCTTAATGTCGAGGCGCTTTGCCTCCGGCGTGGCGCCAACGCCGGGGGTGAGCGGATCACCCGGGTAGAGAGGCATATCCGCAACGCTGCCGCGCTGCACGCCATCTTTCGGACGGAACGGGCCTTCGGGAAAAACCGCGCCTTCAAAATATCCGTCGTCACGGGGATCGGAATAAATTAAGCAGCCGACCGCGCCGTGTTCGTGTGCAACCTTGGGCTTGATGCCGCGCCAGGTGCTGCCGTAGCGCGCGATCACGATGGCGCCTTTCACGGAAATTCCGCGGCGATCGAGCTCTTCGTAGTCAGCGGGCGCGCCGTAATTTACGTACACGAGCGGCGCGGTCACGTCACCATCGATTGAATACGCGTTGTAACTGGGCAACTGCTCGGCTTGCTGGTTGGAAGTGGGATCGCCAGTCACCGCTGGCTCCTGTAGCTTGGCGACGAATTTCGTCGGCTCGACAAGTTCTACCGCACGCTCTTTCGGCGTTGGAAAAAGCACGCTGAAGTTTTCGATGCTCGCGTCCCATCCATAACTCTTGAACTGCGCAAGCAGCCATTCGGCATTGTCCTTGTCATACGGCGATCCGACGTGGTGAGGATGAAGGGTCAGGCGTTGCATAGCATCGCGCATTTTTTCTGGAGAAGGCATGGCGCGAAATTTTTCTTCCCACTGGCGTTCTGCTCGTGCGCCGTCAGGCGAAAAACCATCCATCGTCACCGGCCGCTCCTGCGTCAGCGCTGGGAGCGCGATCAGAACCACGCACAATATTGCGAATGCAAAGAAGCGCTTCATGAAAACCTCCTCGAAAGGCGAGCGCCGATTATACCGGTAGTCGAACTCGAATTGGGTAGTGTATTTTTCATCAGGGTCGAGCGAGATGGCGCGGTTTACGAAATCCCGGATGACGCACTTTTTCGCCGAAGCACGTCTCTGTTAGCATGCTACGCGTGGCAACGCGCGTGACCGAAACGCGCTTTAGGAGAACGAAGCATGCTGAAGAGCCGGTCTTTGGGGTTGGCTGCAATCGCTGGAACGCTGCTCCTCACCGGAATTCTCGCGGCGCAGACGTCTTCGCCGCGCGATACCTGGCAGTTTACAGTCTCCGGTGATTCACGAAACTGCGGCGACGTTGTAATGCCCGCAATCGCTGCGGACATAATGAGCCATCACCCGGCATTTTATTGGCATCTAGGCGATTTTCGCGCCACGTATACGTTCGACGAAGACTACACGCACCAGCCCGAGCACGCGGGGCGAACGCTTTCCATGTCCGAATACCTGGGCACCGAATGGCAGGACTTTTTGGACAATCAGATTGCGCCGTTTGGCACTCTGCCGGTTTTCCTGGGAATTGGAAATCACGAAACGATTCCGCCCCGGACGCGCGAAGAATACATCGCCGAGTTTGCAGAATGGCTGGACGCTCCGGCAATCCGCGCGCAACGGCACCGCGATAATCCGAGAGACTTCCGACTGCGCACCTACTATCACTGGCGCGAACGCAATGTGGATTTCATAAATTTAGATAATTCCACGCTTGACCAGTTCGATGCTGAACAAATGTTGTGGTTCGAGCGTTTACTTGAGCGCGATCAGGCCGACGGAAGCGTGGCCACAATTGTCGTGGGCATGCACGAAGCTCTGCCGGATAGCATTGCCAACGATCACAGCATGAGCGAATCGTTGCCGGGCCTTTTCAGCGGGCGCCGCGCATATCAGGATTTGTTGTACACGGTGATTCACGGACACAAGCTCGTCTACGTTCTGGCCAGCCATTCGCATTTTTACATGGAGAATATTTTTAACACGGACTACCTCAGCCAGCATGGTGGCGTGTTGCCGGGGTGGATCATTGGCACTGCCGGCGCCGTGCGATATGACTTGCCGTCAAAAGCAACTCGCGGACCGGGCGCGCGGACAAATGTTTACGGCTATCTTCTTGCAACTGTAAACGCAGACGGCACGATTCATTTCGAGTTTCGAAATCTGGAAGAAACGAGCGTCCCCGCCGCGATCGTGGCGCGTTACAAACCTGAATTTGTGCACTGGTGTTGGGACCAAAACTCGCAAGCGCCAAAGCAACCATAGTTCGGCAGAAAATGTATGGATGAGCGTTTCATGCAGCGCGCGATTGAGTTGGCTCTGGAAAATGTTCAGAGCGGGCGCGGCGGCCCGTTTGGCGCGGCGATCGTGAAGGACGGCGCGGTGGTTTCGGAAGGGACGAATCGCGTTACCTCCGCGAACGATCCTACGGCACACGCAGAAATTATCGCGATACGCGAAGCTTGCCGGAAGCTCGGAACTTTTCAGCTTGATGGCTGTGAGCTTTACACCAGTTGCGAACCGTGTCCGATGTGTCTCGGCGCGATCTATTGGGCGCGACCAGCGGGCGTAATCTACGGCGCTTCCGCCGCCGACGCCGCGGCTGCGCAGTTTGATGACGCGTTTATTTTCCGCGAAATCGCTCAGCCCACGCGTTTGCGCCGAATCCCCATGTCGCAAGTAATGCGCGACGAAGCGCTCGTTGCGTTTCGCGCGTGGCTTGAGAAGAGTGATCGAATTCGCTACTAGACGCGTCTCTCTAGACCGCTGTAGGTTCTACTTCTCCGCCACAAGCAACTGTTCCCCAACCGGCGGCGCGTGCAGCACGCACGACTTGAATCCCGTGTTACTGAACATTTTTTGATATTGAGCATGGGTGTACGCATCTCCGCTGACTGTCATGGCCAGCATCACCATGCTGAATCTTGCGGACATCGGAGGACTGATGCGGTCTTCGTTGGGCACAAATTCCAGCGCGACTGCGCGACCGCCGGGCGCAAGCGCCGCGTGAACCCTCCGAAGCAGTTTTTCGTTGGTTGGTACATCAAAGTGATGCAGAAAGTTGGTCAGCAAAATCACGTCGTAGCCGGCGCCGAAATCCACATCGAATGCGCTGCCCGGCAATGTGCGATAGCGATTGGCGACGCCCGCAGCAGCGGCATTTTCTTTCGCTACTTCGAGCACGGCCGGCCAATCGAGAGCAACAATTTCGGCGTTGGGATTGTGACGAGCCAACGCGACGCCGAATAATCCGTGGCCGGCGGCGATGTCCAACACTTTCCATTTCTTTCCTTCCGCGGCGCCAATTGTTTTCGCGATCATTTCAGCGGGCATTACCATCATCGGCGCCATGGAGCGCGCGAATTCCACCCAGATTGGATTTTCCGGTTTTGTGGAGCCTTCGCTATCTGAAATCGTGCCGTTTTTTACTGTGGTCGTAAGCTCCATGATGTTTCCCAACGTGGCTGGCGAAAGCAAAAATTTGTGTACGGAGCCCATATACGCGGGCGACTTGCGGCTGAGGAACATCGCCGCATCCGGCGCCAAACCATATTTGCCGTCCTGCTTTGTGATCAATCCACCGACCGCCAGGAAATCACAGAGGATGCGTATGCCGCGCTCGGCGGCGTTGCAGCGGTGCGCAATCGCCGCGGAATCTTTGTTCCCTTCGGCGATAGCAGTGAAAACATCCAATTCGATCGCGGCCTTCATCGCCGCGGACTGTTGATAGCCATTGAGCACCTCAAAAATTCGCTCGGGCGTCGGTTGCGAAGACGCTTTTGGTTGCGACGACGGCGTGGGCTGGGCAGTAGACGGTTGAACAGATGACATGTCATTTCCTCCGATGGCGGATTCTCGCACATAGCGAATCCCTCTGCCAGTGCACCCCGTGTGTGACGACGCTTGCGCGAAGGCCCTGGCAGGCGGATAATCGCGCCCATAGACATTGTGATTCCCGAGGAGGCAGCCATGAAGAAAAACGGACTGAATCGAAGGCAATTCGCGCAGAGCGTTGCCGCCGTGCTGGGCGGAGCCATGGTAATGCCGGCGTTGACGGGTACTCTTGCGGAAACACGCCAGCATGCGCCGCGGTCAACCGATGGCGCGATTCAGATCGATTCCAATGAAAATCCGTACGGGCCTTCGTCGCGCGCGCGTGACGCGATTACTAGCTCGGAAAATATTGCGTGCCGCTATCCGGACGTAACGGAAAGCCGCATGATCGAAGCGATCGCGAAATATCACGGCGTACCCACGACACAGGTAGCCCTCGGCTGCGGTTCGACAGAAATTCTGCGAATGGCAGATACGGCATTTTTGGGGCCTGATAAAAACGTCGTGGCGGCTGAACCGACGTACGAGGCTGTTCTGAGTTTTGCGAAGGTGATGCATGCGAACGCCGTGACTGTGCCGCAAACTAAGGACCATCGGCACGATCTAGACGCCATGGCCGCCAAAACAACGGCCGCCACGGGACTGGTTTACATCTGCAACCCGAATAATCCCACGGGCACCATCGTCACAAAAGCGGCCATCGGAAAATTCATGGATCAAGTCCCGCGCAACGCGATGGTTCTGGTGGACGAGGCCTACTGTCACTTCACAGACGACCCGGCATACGGCAGCGTGATTGAGTGGATCGGTAAATATCCGAACCTGATTGTCGCGCGGACGTTTTCCAAAATCTACGGCATGGCGGGCATGCGCCTGGGCTACGCGATCGGCACGCCAGAAACAATTCGCGCAATGCGCGCGAGCAAACTCTGGAGCAGCACGAACGCCGCCGTGATGACGGCCGCGATGGTGAGCTTGTCCGATCCGGATCACGTCGTCGATCAACGCCAGAAAATCAACGGCACGCGAACGTGGCTTACCGCTGAACTGGAAAAAGACGGCCGCACATATATTCCTTCGCAGACAAACTTCATGATGATTCACGTTGGACACGACGTAACGCCCGTTATCAAGGCATTCTCCGACCGCAACATCCTTGTCGGCCGGAAATTTACGACCATGGAAAATTGGCTGCGAGTTTCGATGGGAACGCCGGACGAAATGCAACAGTTTGTGGCTGCCTTACGGCAGATTATTCCGGCGGGCGCGGCGAAAGCAGCCTGAACTGAAACCAGTTACATAGAAAAAATACGGCCCTTCGATCTACAATGATCGAAGGGTCGCTTGGTGTTTGTAGAGTTTCCTAAGCCGGATAAACTTGCCGCTTAAGTCCTGGGCGGAGCCTTCGCCCGGCGTCCTGTGAACCCGCTCTTCCGGTGATCTGCGCTAAACCGGATTAAGCGGGCGTACCCATCGCGCGCCGCTGCTGAAAACATTCGCGGCAATAAACGGGCCGCCCCTGAGTCGGCTTGAAGGGAACGGTAGTTTCCTTCCCGCACCGCGAGCAGGTGGTTTTTGTTTCGGCGCGTTGGAAGCCGCCGGAACTTGCGCCTTCTGCTCTTCTCGACTTGCAGGCCTTACAACGCTTGGGCTCATTCTTAAAGCCCTTGTCGGCGAAAAACATTTGCTCGCCGGCGGTGAACACAAACTCCGCACCGCATTCCGAGCACTTCAGGACTCTATCGTTATATTCCATGGCGGCTCCGAACCCCGCGACCTCTGCGGGGTGGCAGCTTGATGGTTCGGGCAAGCCCAGGCCGGGTTTTCAACTTGCCCCGTGCTGCCCACAAACCCCAAGGGTAGTCGTTCTATCCGGAATTCCGGACCAAACTAATCCAGCTCCCGACGCTGCTTCTTGCGAAGCCGTTTGCGAGATAGCGCCTGTTTCACGCGGCGTTTCTCTCCTGGCTTCATATAGAAGCTGTGCTTTT
>ODAK010000627.1_pt1 | contig 40364 bp, 41 predicted proteins | sample 1539591 | NCBI WGS metagenome assembly ODAK01 (sample SAMEA3539303, study PRJEB22396) | soil metagenome | biome: tundra; feature: field; material: soil | place: USA | collected 2010-05 | depth 0.15 m | reverse complement strand
CGCGGGCGGCATCGTCGGGAATCGCCTGCGTAAGTACGCGGGTGATGGCAGCGTTTGGCGGGAACCGAATGACGTTCGACACGTTCGGATCGGTCTGAGTTAGCGGGAGATAACGTTCTTATCGGAAGGAAGATAGAACAGTCATATGGCGTAGGTCAATAGACGTGCGCGTCCCGACCCATTCATCTTTTGACGTTTGCCACATCGGTCACTAAGTTGGCATTTCAATTACGTGTGCACCACTTATGCCGCCGAAGCCTGCAAAGCCAAACACCGCGCCTCTTCCCATCGAACGCCACATTCATATCGTGCGCGGGCACCGGGTCATGCTGGATTCCGATCTGGCGGCATTGTACGAAGTGCAGACCAAAATGCTCAACCGCGCTGTTTCGCGGAACCGTGAGCGATTCCCGGACGATTTCATGTTTCAGCTTACCGGGCAGGAAGCCGAAGCTTTGAGGTTCCAAATTGGCACCTCAAACGGCGGACGCGGAGGACGGCGTTATCTTCCCTATGTCTTCACCGAACTCGGCGTAGCCATGCTCTCGTCGGTGCTAAACAGCGAGCGGGCCGTGCAGATGAATATGCTGATCATGCGGACCTTCGTCCGGTTGCGTGAGATGATCGCCGCCAACAAGGACCTGGCCGCGCGCATCGAGAAACTGGAGAGCGGGCACCGGCAGATTTCGTCCATCATCGAGGTGCTCGTCGACGAGATTGACCATATGAAAGCGCTTCCTCAGTCGCCCGGCCGCAAGATCGGTTTCGACCTGTAGCCGTCGCGGCAGAGGCGGTCCCCGTGACGTTCAGCCGTCCCCTTTGGCTTCCGGCCGAGCGCGTCGTTGCGCGTCACGCTCAGCGCTCCGGCTCGTGGTCGGGTCCTCGGGTTCCTTGCCGTGCTCGGCCGACCTTTCCGGGTCACCTCCCGGACGGCGCGCCCGAAGGTGCTCATCTCGGGTGCTGGTATGCTTAGCCCCGAGCCGATGACGCAACCCCAGCTGGCCACTATCTTCGTCCCACTCTCAATGGCTCAGGACCGCGACCCGGTGGAGACGGGGCGTCTGTACCTGTACCTCGACGAGAGCACGATTCCAGTGGGCTCCGCGCAGATGTTCGGGGTAGGAGGGCTGCTGACCACGACCCCCGTAGGCCCCGAGATCATCAACCGCGCCATGGACGCCCTGCGAAGTGATCCCGAGCGCGGCCCCTCTTCGGCGCAGTACACGCCGCTCAGGGCACGCCTTGATGAGAAGACGCTCGCGCGCGGTCACTTTCACGCCTCCGAAGACAGCGCGAATGCCCACAGTCCGTTCGCGCGGGTGATTTCGGAATGCGTCACCGGGAATTTTGTCTTCTCTTTCTCGGAACTGCGCGCGGGCACCGATAGCGCCGCATATCGTCGTCATGCGCTGCGCTCGCTTCATACGCTTCTGCCGACGCGCAGACCCGTCGCCTGCGTCTTCGAGCGCCGCACCGACCTGAGTGTCGAGGCAGCTCGAGCCTTGCTTGAGGAAATGCGCGATGGCCTTGACCCGTGCGCCTTCGACCTGGCGCTGATGCGGTCCTACTATCCGCAGATCAGCGTAGCGATCGGCGACAAGAGCGATCCGGGTATTCAGGTGGCCGACATGCTCCTGTGGTCGATTGGGCAGGAACTATTTTCAACGAAACAAACGAGGGTTCCGTGGGCGGCGCGTTGCGGGCTCTACAAGTGGGCTGACGCAGCAATCCCGGAGGCCCCCATGCGCTGGGTGCAATGCAGGGTCAATAACCGCAACCCGTTGTTCGCTCACGAGCCCGACGACATGGTCCCGTACCCCGTTAGTCAAGACGAACTCATCGCGGCGGACGATCCACTGACGGTGGCCAACTGCTATGCCGCTGCGGAGCGCATCCTACGCCGTGTCGCCGTTCGGCCGCTCCCGCCTCATGCGGAGCACCTCCGGGGCAGGGTCGCAGACGCATTGAGGATGCTCGAGAAGCCCGAGCGGGTCGGCCCGGACGAGATTCGTCAGGTGGCGAGAGCGTTCATCCGTGTGTTTGATACGGTTCCCATCTACAACGGCATGGTGCGCGATCGGGCGCATCCACAGTGGCTTCCGTACCTACGCGCAAAGCGCTTCCTGGGACTGACGCTGCGCACAGATGTCGAGCAGGGGCAGCAGGCGGCGGAATACCTTGCCAATTTGCGCCGCGCCAACGTCGAGGAAGAGCCCGAGGTTTACGGGATTCACCCTTCTTGAGGGCCCGGGCCGCCCGAGAGTGTTACTTTCCCCGGTAAATGGCGCGGTTTTTGACCTGGTATTTGGCGTGACCGGAGGCCATTACGCCGCGAAGAAGCGAGCCATGATGTCTCCCGGCACCATTCCGCTGCGTCGAAGCCGCTCTCCTCCCTGCAGGCGTCGGAGGGCCTCGATCCGGCCGACTGGCTTCCGGCGGACGTGATGGACAGGTTCCTTCGCGTAAGCTGAAGCTGACCCGCGTTCCAGGGGGGTGGCGCCACCGAAGCGCGAGACGCATGCATCCTACCGAGCAGACGGTCAAAGACGTTATCCGAGAGCTATCGCGTTCCCGTTTCCTGCCAGCGCCCGATCTTCGCGCCGAGTTTCAGAGCCGCTTCGGAGCTCTGAGCGCAGGGGAGAAGGAGACATTCGCGAAGCTGACGAGGAAGTGCTGCGTCGCGCATGTCGAGGCGCGGCATTGGATGCGCGCCCGAGTGGCCCTCCTTTTGGGCCTCGTCGCCGCGCCGGCCACAATGTCGCGCATCGAGCGCAAGTGCGTCCTATGCGCAAAGAACCCCTTGCACGAGACCCGCGAGGCGCTGCTCACGCTGCTTGCACGCGACACGGCGGCTGAACTTGCAGCGATTCATCCGGGATTGCCGGGGCGCCTCGAAACCTACCGCGCGCTGGAGTCGTTCTGCGGCCGATACCGGACCCGATATACCCGTTACCGGACCGTGCTCCGCGAACGGGGGCCGGGTCTTATCAAGGCGGTGCTGGCCCTCGCGGACATGGGGTTTCTTCGCGAGGAACTTCCCGAGGACCCGTTCGAATTGCTGAGGGAGGAGCTCTCCGGATCTCCGGCGGCGCTGCCATCGGCGGAGGACGCATGCGCCATGTTCTCCCTGCTTGTAGCGGAGGCGGCGGAGGAGCGTCCCATCTCGGAGCTTGAGTTGGCCATACCGGTCGCTTTCGGCCTCAATGCCGAGACCCTCAATGACGTCTTACCGATGGCTTCGATTCGCTTTCGCGTACATGAGCTGACGAAGCAAATCACGGCTCTCGGCTATCACCTGGCGCACGAGCGCGGCCGAAAACACATCTACAAGCTTGTGGAGCCGCGAGAAGGGATCGAGCGCTACTTCCGGATGGCGCACATCACGGCGCAGACCAAGAATGTCTCTCGGCAACCCGCGTCGCCTTCGTCGGGCGAGGGAGACGGGATGCAGATTGCCCGCCCGCTGGACGAGCTGCTGGAGAGTCCGGCGGTGCCCCTGCGCGTGCTCGCGGAGGTATTGACACAGAAGCTCGGCGCCGACCTCTATCATCTCGAGGAGCTTCCCTGTCCGCGCTACGTGCTCACCATCCCGATGATGCCGCATCTGATCTCGGGCGTGAATTACGACGACTATGTTCGGACGCACGCGACCGCCGGGGACTTCATCTTGCCCCACGGAGCCCTTCGGCAGACGCGAATCACGCCCGACTTGACCTTAGGCGGGCTCATGGACGCTCACCGAGCGATCCAGTTCATGGCCGCCGTGCATACGGCGGTGCTGCGCAGGGCGTTCGGCTCCTACCAGGAAGCGGCGTTGAACACTATGCTCCCGACTTTCCCCCGCTCTCAGATGATCGACCTGCTTCGTTGGGCAGCCCCCGATGTTAGGGACACCACGCTGCAAGCGGCGATCGACACCCTTTGCTGGTCCGAGCACAACACCTTCCTGGATCTGCAATACCGCCCGATCGTTCGGGCAGGCGACACGTATGTGTTGCTGCCGCGCGTCGCCGCGCGTTCCGCACTTGAGCGCAACACGCTCACCAGCCTTCATCTACGCATACCGGATGCGGGCCCGATGTTCACGCAGATCGTCGCGCGCGAGCTCAAAGAGCACTTCCCGCACGTGGCGCATGAACGGCGGCTTCGCGGGCCAAAGCAGCAGGTCGGCGACGTGGACGTCGCGCTCCTTCTTGACCGTCGGCTGTATCTCTTCGAGTGCAAATACAGCGTCCTGGGCGCCAACACGCACGAGTTTGCCGACATCTTCCTCTACATCGAACAAGCACGCGAACAGCTGCGGACTGCCCTCGACTTTCTGAACGGCCATCGGGATCTGCGAGCATTGCTGCGCTCTTGGTTCCCCGCCGCGAGCGACGCGGATCTGATGGTCGAGCATGTGCAGCCCTGCATACTCACCTCGACCCGCCTGCTTTCCGGCATGACGTATGACGGCGTTCCCGTACGCGATTGGTTCAGCTTCCGGAGGTTTGTCGAACGCGGAGATGTTGAGGTAACGGGGCTCGTCGATGGGGCGGTGCACGGCTTGCGCGCGAAACTGTGGCAGGGCACGACGTGCCGCGGCGCCGATCTCGATGACTACCTGAGTTCGAGCGGCCGCGCCGCTAGGGTTCGCGAGCAGTACCTTTGCGCGTACACCGACATCGAATTCTACGACGAACACGCCGTCGTTGCCCGAGAGGGCGTTCTTGCGTCGTTTCCGACCAATATCGATGAATGGCGAGAGGACTTCGAGAAGTTGGGCCTTGCTATCGAGGAGATCAACGAGCCTGCCGACAAGATCGTCACCGCCGAAGCGTTCATGGCGAAGCTCCAAGCTTCCAAGCCTTGACGACGATCCGCATTCGGTCTCGTGCTGGAGAGCTTCCTTTATTCAGCGGGATCTAGCCGACCCGCACCATACTGGTCAACAGTTCAGTTTCACGCCGAGGCCGACAGAACCCATCGCGCCAGGATTCCTCCAAGCTGCGATAGTTGTCGCGATGCCGACCTGGAAGGACTCCGTCGTCGCGAACGTCGTACCCCCGGTGCGCGCAGCGCTCGTGGCAGCGCAGCTGCCCTTCCTTGCCGTCGACTTCGACTTCACGAACGGCCGCGTTCGCGTGTGCGTGCAGCCGAACACCCCGAAAGCGATCCTCGACCAGGTTGAAACTGTCGCCCGCGGCGTGGCGCGATACGCCTACGCGAAGCGGCCTCCGACCTATGCCTTTTCGCTGCATCTCGTTGGCCCGATGCACCCCGTGCGCGTGCCCGGCCTGCGCGACCGGATCATGGAGGTCACGCTGCGCAGCGACTGTCTGGCGGATTTGCGCATTGCCTATTCCGAACTGGAGCGCCGCTGCCGAGACGCCGATGTCGCCGCAACCTTCGCCCAAGGAGGGATCGTGGCCCTTCAGTTCATCACGCGCGGCTTCCGCCAGTCGTTTGTCGGCGATGACGAGCAATATCTCGACGAGACGCAGCGGCGCTTTCACCTCTTCCCTGGCCTCCTCTGGACCGACGACCGCGCCAATGCGGCGCTTTTCGCGACCTGGCTCGGCGTGCAGCCCGCCGGGACCCGCCTGGTGATCTTCGACACGACGTTTTCAGGCAACGCGATAGGACGCATCCGCAACGTCGTGGCGGAATGGGCTGCGGCACACGCAGGCGCCGGGCCGGCTTCGATCGACATCGTCGGCGTTGTTGACCGCGAGCGCCTCGGGGACAAAGGACTGGCTGACGGCGAAGAGACGGTGACCTCGCCGTCCGGTTACAGCGTCCGCGTTCGCTGGTCATACCTGCTCGTAACAAGCCTCATCACCGAGGATCAGAATAATCTCATCGGCTACGAAACGCTGCGGCCGCTGGGGGAGATCGAGGCGGCCTGGACCGCCGCAGTAATCGAGGTGCGTGCGCCCGACGGCGTATTGCTCGACGTCATGGCGACCCGGACCCTTCCTGCGCTGATCTCCGACGTGCTCGATGGGCGCTACCGGACCACTGCGCTCGATCCGGATACGGGCGTTGAAGTCGCCGCTGCGGGGGTGCTCGCCTGCATCCGAATGGCGGCGGACAAGGAGCGCGAGCAGCTCCAAGACGCACTCGCGAACGGGTTCATCGACGAAGGCACCGCGGTGCAGGCGCTTGAACAGGTCAACAGCGCCGAAGAGGGCGCGCTGAAACGCTATAGCGCGTACTTCGACCGGCTCGAAAACATCGAGTGACCCTGCCTGGCGTGGCTAGGCCGACGCCATGGTGAGCTCGGCCTCTGCGGCGTCCTCGTCGGCCTCGACGTCTTCGCCTTCCTCCGGCACAGTGCCCGTGTAGGCGGCCTTTCCGGTCGCCTTCTCGATCAGGGCGAGCAGCTGCTTCTGCCGGTCCGCCATGAACCCCTCGAAGTCATCGGCGCGAAGAAGCGACGGGGCGATCAGGTGCGACTTGAGGTAGCCGTCCAGCCGCTGGGCCTCGATGGCCGGTGTCGTCTGGTCGCCCTTCTCCAGCTTGCCCAGGTACGCGGACGGCGCAACGCCGCCGATGATCCGGTTGGTGCGGTACGAGAGCGGCGTCTTGTTGATGATGGAATCGAACACCTTCGGCTTGATGTTCTTCGTCCCACACCAGCTCTTCGGAAAAATGTGGTGAATATCGACGTTCTCGCCGAAGAACACCGTGTGATCGAACTTCTGGCCAGAGCGAAAGTCCTGCGCCCCTTCCTTCATCAGGAGCGCATTGATGCCCTTGTAGGCGGCTGACAGGCGCATCCGCATCGTCTTGAGCCTGTCGGCGCGAAACATCGTCTCGCTGACGGTCGACGGCTCGGGACCGCCCTTCAGCCAGGCCGGCACCTCCATGAAGTCGCGTGCGATGCGCGTTTCCGCAGCCGAGCCATACAGTTCGCCGAAGACGCCGTTCCAATACCAGCGCACGAGCATCGCGCGGTTTGCCTCGTGCTCCCAGGCATCGCCGATGTCCGCGAGAATGGCGGCCAGTGGCACGATCTGGGACTGATACGGCAGGTCGAAGATGCGGTAGATGTGGAGCATGTGCAGGAACTTCGCTGCCTGCACGAAGCCGCGCTCCACCTTCGTCTCGTACCGCTTGTACTCTTCGAGCGGAAGGTTCAGGAGCGCCTGCCGGTTGCCCGTGACGGCCGGCAACTCCTTGCCCTGCTTCCCTGCCGCTTCCGCCACGCGCCGACGATCGCGGGTGTGGAACAGCGAGACCGCCTGGAGGAAGTCGGTGTTCGAGACGGCGGCGACGATTCCCGAATCCTGGCCGGCCGGCCGCAGCGTCTCCACAAACCGTGAATGCCGTCCCGTCGTCGCGTCGTCGCCGTACCAGTCCTTTCGCAGCTCGTGCCCCTCGGCCGCGTACATCGCGGTGACCAGCTCGAAGGCGTCGAGCGCCTTGCCCCCGGTGTTCACCTTCTCGAAGACGACACACACGGCCTCTTTCGAGGTCGACTGGTCGAGAGCGATGACCGGCACATGATACATCTTGAAATTATCGAGAACCTGCTTCTTGAACGCGCGGAATTCGTCGCGAACGCTCTTGTTCTGGTCGCCGATCCAATGCTCGTCGAAGCCGTCCTGCCATTTGTCCCAGTCAAAGACCTGCGTGACGGGATACATGAGTAGGGCGTATTCCTGCTTGGGCGACGACAGGTCGAGAATGGCCTCGCGGCCGAAATCCTTACGAACCACACGGTCCTCCGGCACGCCGACAATCGCTTCCTCGCGATCGGCGGAGGGGTCGAGCGCCTTTCGGATATCGATGTAGAACCAGCGTTTGACTTTCTTCTTCTTCGGCGTGACCGTTTCAACGACCTTGCCGCGCAGGGTCACCTGATAGAGCGAGGTCATTCGCTGCTGACCGTCGAGCAGGAGCGACTGCGGCACGGCGTTCTTCGCCGCGTGCGGTGCGCCCTCCACGGGCCGCGGCTTGAAATTGACGGGGCCGCCGCTGTTGAGCGTCATCAGCGCGCCGACGGGAAACGCGCGCGAGATGGACGCAATCAGGCTCTTGATGCGATCCTCATCCCAAACCCAGCTCCGCTGAAAATCCGGCAGCTGAAGAACGCCGTGATGGCAGTCCTCGAGAAGCTTGCTCAGGGCGAACGGGTTCGTCTGAAACGTCGATCCGGCCATCGGCGGCTGTCTCCCCCAAGGGTATGAGCGGCCACGATCGCACGTTCGCCCGATGCCGACCACGCTGTCCAACCGTCCGTCCGAAGCACGGCCTCGTGTTCTCTACCGGCGAGCAGCCTACGCCCGGCGCTCGATACCCGTCAAGTGTTCAGTATGATCCCGGCATGCCGGACAACACCCGCCCGCCGCGCAACCCGCAGGACAACCTGCCCAACCTCGGCACCCGTGCGCTCATGAATGCGATCGACGAGCTGGCGAAGACCAGAGGCCTCGTCGGCGCGCGCGTCGCGTACAAGATGAACGCCAGGGGCGAGCACGTCGTGGCGCTGATCTTCCAGTCGTTCGAGCGGCGGTAGCGGCAGCCGCGCACGCAACAGCGTCACCCGCGGCGTAGCACGTCGTCGTCCGTCAGCGGCCTTCTGCCGGGCCAGCGCTGTGCAATCCGCTGCTCGGGCCGCGATGCGTCGACGTCCACGTCGTCCCCTTCCGCGATCGGCCCGAAGCTGTCCGGTACGTTCCGGATCGTCATCGTCCGGCCATCCGCCCGTGCAGACCACATCGAGCGTGTAGCAGGGCCTGCCGTCCGCCGTCAGGCTTGGATTCGACGCACACCACTCTGGCCTGGGTCGTCATGCTCGTTCGCGAGCCTGGCGCCGTTCTGGCCGTTCTTCCCCTCCCGGCCCGTCGGTTCCCCCGTCGGCGTTGGCTTTTCTCGCGGAGCCCTAACCCGGAGCCGCTGGCCGTCAATGACGGTTGCCCTGCGGTTTCGGCTCCCCCGTCGCTTGCGCTCCGGTCCCCCCAAAAACCTATGACGGCGGCGCTGTTTCTCCGGATTGGTCGGGCCGCGAAGCCCCCGAGGACGGGGGTCCAAACCGAGACCTAAAGGAGAAACGACCATGAGCAACGACACGAACACGAACACGAGCAACCGCCCGACCCATACCGCCTACAGCGTCCGCAAATACAAAAAGAACGGCGAATACAAGTCCCAATACAACGCGATCGGCGCAGCCTGGCAGCACGGCGACGGCGAAGGCTTCGACATCATCCTGGAGGCCTTTCCGGTCAACGGCCGGGTGACCCTGCGGAAGCCCAAGCCGAAGGCCGAGCAACCCGAACAGGCCGAGCAGGCCTGAGCGCTCACCTCGCGGGAGCGCCGCCCGGCGCTCCCGCCATCATCCTCAATCTTATTTAGGAGTTTATATTATGCCTACTTATACCGTTCACTTATACCGCGAGATGCGTCTGGTATTCCCCGGCATCGAAGCGGTCACCCACGAGGAAGCCGCCCGCATCGCCTCGGGCAAAGAAACGTACGACGCCATGACGATCGAGGGGTGCGACGGCCTCGACTACAGCGCGGTCGTGGACCTCGACGGCGACGAAGACTACGACAGCTCCCAGCCCATCCTCCTTCGCGCCGACGGCGGCGAGATCGAGCCCACCCCGGATCGCCTCACCAACCGCATGCGTGCCGCTTGGGCCGAAGCCGCTCTGAGCGTCTTCATCCAGCACACGGGGTGCGACCGCGAGGATGCGCTGGGCGATCTGCTCTGCGACCTGATGCACTGGTCGGAGCAGAACGATTTCGACTTCGATCTCGCGCTCGACCGGGCTCAGGGCCACTTCGAGGCGGAGATCGTCGAGGAAGGCGAGGTGCCGCCGCCTCGTCCCGGCGCATCGCCCACGGAACCCCAGCGATTCCGGAGCGCAGCGACGCCGCTCCTGGCGGCCCTCACGCAGGCCGTTGCGGCGCTGAACACCGCCCCGCGCTTTACGGTGCCGTCGCTCGATACGGATAGCTACGCGATCGCCGCGCTCTGCGATCGCGCCATCGCCAAGGCCAACGGACGGAGGCCAGCATGACTCCGTACGCACGCATCACCAACCGCATCCTTGCCGCCCTCGAGCAGGGCGTGCGCCCCTGGGTGCAACCGTGGACGTCCGCCCATGCCGCTGGACCCGTGTCGCGTCCCCTGCGCCACAACGGCCTCCCGTACGCGGGCATCAACGTGCTCGCCCTCTGGTGCGCCGCTGCCGAGCGCGGCTACGCGGCTCCGGTCTGGATGACGTTCCGCCAGGCGCTGGAGCTCGGCGCGCACGTCCGCAAAGGCGAAACCGGCTCGCCCGTCGTCTACGCGAGCTCTTTCACTGCCGAAGACGGCGACGAGAGCGATGGCGGCGAGACCGTGGAGCGCCAGGTGCGCTACCTCAAGAGCTACACGGTCTTCAATGTCGAGCAGATCGAGGGCTTGCCCGCGCAGTACACGGCGCAGGCTGCCCCGGTGCCGAATCCCGAGGCCCGCATCGCCGCAGGCGAGCGGTTCGCCGCGGGCACCGGCGCGGTGATTCGTCACGGAGGCGATCGCGCCTACTACGCACCGCATGCCGACATCGTGCAGATGCCGCCCTTCGAGGCGTTTCGCGACGCCTGCAGCTACTACGCGACGTTGCTGCACGAGCTCACGCACGCGACGGGTCACCCGACCCGCCTCTCGCGCAACCTGCGCAACCGCTTTGGCGACGAAGCCTATGCCGCCGAGGAGCTCATCGCGGAGATCGGAGCCGCCTTCCTTTGCGCCGATCTCGGAATCGCGCTCGAGCCACGGGACGATCACGCGTCCTACCTCGCGGTGTGGCTGAAGGTGCTCCGCGCCGACAGCCGAGCGATCTTCACGGCCGCAGCCCAGGCGCAGCGTGCGGCGGACTACCTGCATGCGCTGAACTCCGTGCAGGAGGCGGCGTAGCCTATGCCACGCAGGCCGCCATACGTCGTCCTCGACGGAAAGCGCTATCTCTGGCGCGACATCCTGGAGCTTCGCCGCGCGCAATGCGCGGCTGTTGCCGAGGTCCGGCAGCTCGCCCTGTTCGAGTTGCGCGACGACGTCCGCCCCGAGGCGCACCGCAAGGCCGCGGGCCGCTACGAGCAGCCGGGGCTTTTCGAAGCGTAGGGTGCGCTGACCGCGCTGCCCCGCGCCCATTTCAGGGGGCTTTGCCCGCTGTCCCTAACCCGGCGGAAAACGCGCGCCGTCAATGGCGCTTCTTGGCTCCCCCGGCGACCGGTCCCCCCAAGAAGCTGATGACGGCGCGTTCCTCCGGGTTGGCCGGGACGCGAAAGCCCCAGGGAAATGGGGCGACAACCCACCCGAGGAGTCTACCGCATGAATGCTTCTTTCAAAGTCCCGTCTCAACACTTCCCGCTTGGCAGCATCGTCGCCACTCCGGGCGCACTGGACGCGTGCAGCCATGAACACCGGCTTGCATGCCTTGCGAGGCACGTCCACGGCGATTGGGGCTGCGTCGGCTCCGAGGACGCCGCCTCGAACGCTGAAGCGCTCCGCGAGGGCTTCCGCATCCTGTCGGCCTACCCGATAGATCCATCGAAGCCCTGCAAAGGCTTCGGCGACAACTGCCTCTGGATCATCACCGAGGCCGACCGGAGCGCGACCACGTTCCTGCTGCCGGACGAATACTAGCCACTGCCGGGAGCGTCCACGCGGGCGCTCCCGTTCTTTCAACCAACTTGACTATAGGAGTTTACCTTTATGACTAACGAAAACTGCCTCGAAGGCGTCCGGTGCCCCGCCTGCGGCAACGAAGACACGTTCCACATCGCAGTGACCACGACTGCCATCGTCACGGACGACGGCGCCGAGGTCGAACACGGCGACATGGAATGGGACGCTGCCAGCTTCACCTGGTGCGTGAACTGCCCGGAGCATGGCCCACTGTCGCACTTCATGGCCCGGAGCGAGGTTCCGCCCGGATCGTCGCCGCCGCCCACGCCGCTGCTGGCGGCGCTGGAATCGCTGCTTTCCAACATCGACGAGGACGTCCCGCTGGCGACCGTTTCGCGTCACTTCCGCGACGCAGTCGCTGATGCGCGCGCCGTCGTCGCCGACGCCAAGGGACGGAGGCCAGCATGACCGCTCTCTCCTTCACCTACCAGGAGCGTGCGCGCCAGTTCGTCGAGGCGAACGTTCTGGTCTGCCAGTCCTCCCTCATCGATCACCTTCTTGCCCTGGGCGACATTCCCGGCTTCACCTGGGATGACGTCACGAACCTCTACGACGACAGCGTGGACGCCATCGAGGAGTACCTGACGAACGTTCCCGGACTCGAGCCTGACGAATGGCACGAGCTGCCGTTCGACGAGCGCGAGACGCTCGCCCAGGAGCACGGCTTCGAGCCGGAGCCGCAGGAAATCTTCGAATGGTGGGTCGTGACACCCTATGTGGCGCGCCGCCTCTGCCAGATGGGCCAGCCGATGCTCGAGAACGACTTCGGCACCTGGTGGGGCCGCACCTGCACCGGCCAGGCCATCTACATCGACGATGTGATCACGCGGTTGCTCCGTGACGGGTTCGAGCAGCCGTAGCCCATCCCCGGCGCTCGCCTGGACCCGCTCGACCCAAGTTCTTCCGGCCCGTTCGCGCGTGCCGCCCAGGCAGCGCCGCGCCTCGCCATCTTCGACCCCTCCCATTCCCTACGCCCTGCGGGCTTCAGGTCGGGGTGCCGGGCTTTGCTTTTCCGGTTTCCCGCAAGCGGGAGCCCTCCGGAAATGCAGCCCGTCATGCCGAGGAGCGTCGCGGCGTCCCGCTGTTTGCGAACGGGCCGGAAAAACCCGGCTCGAAAGCCAACCAGGCAGGTTCCCGATGGAAACGCCCAGCAGCAAGCCGCAGCTCACGAAAATCCCCGTCTACGAAATCCGACTCGTCCAGGCCCGCAGGCCATTGCGCCTCGCCGAGGCAACGCTCCCCGACGCCGAGTACGCCGGACGCACGATGCACGCGTTGCTGGGACTCACCGACCGGGAGCACTTCGCGGCGCTGTTCGTGAACGGCATGCACCAGGTGAACGGCGCGCACGTCATCGCGATCGGCGGACAGCACGGCATCGGCGCGATCGAACCCCGGACGGTCTTCCGGGCGGCAATCGCGGCCTGCGCGTCGGCGGTCATCCTTGGACACAGTCATCCCAGCGGGGACCCGACTCCATCGCCGGAGGACCTCGCGACGACGGCGAAGCTGATGGCGGCGGGCAAGCTGCTTGGGATTCCGGTCCTCGACCACATCATCGTGACGCGGGACTCGCGGATTTCGCACTCGATGGCCTCGCGCGGAACGCTTCCGGCCGCGAGCTGAAGCCCTCGCCCGCTGCCGGGGCCCGCTTCACGGGCCTCGGCGGCGTACGCTTGCTGCAAGGCGCATGAAGGCGTTCTCGTAGCGAGCCCGCTGGCCGCAGGACGGACCCACGCGCGTCGGGCCGAGCCGCGCCCTTCTACGGCGTCGTGGACCAGGTCCCGCCGTTCGCGCATATCTGCATCCCCTCGGCGGCGGTCAGCGGCGGGTACACGCATGTTTCCATGGTGGACATCTTGCAGCACCCGATGAGACCGGCCGTCGGGCACGCGCCGCCGCTGCCGTTCTGGGCGACGCACAGGCCGCTGCCCGATGCGTTGACGGACGCGGCGCACTCGGTGGCGCAGTTCTGCTGCGTACAGCTGTTGACCGCCATGTCCGCGCTCATGCACTCCGGCGCCATCATCATCGTCGAGCACCGCGCGATGCACGCCGCGTCGTTGCAGCCGCACGTGGGAATGCACCTGAGCCAGCCGCCACACGCGCCGCCCGAGTTGCTGTAGTCCTCCGACGCCCAGTTCGGCCCGGAGTAGGCGCTCTGCTCCGCGTTGCACTTGGCCGTGAGGCAGGGCACGCAGGCGGCGCTCAGTGTCACCATGTCCCTGGCCGGGCACTGGGACGACGAAGCGCTGCCCGCCTCCGCGCCGCCCGTCGCGCCGCTCCCGTTCGAGGACGAGCAGGCCGCGACAAGCGCTGCAACACCCGACATTCCAACCAATGACAGACGCATGGCCTTCTCCTCCTGATGCTTCAACCCTGCAACGTGCAACGGCTCACGGCGTCCCTCACGAGGCTTGTGCGCCGGCATCACCGTGGAAAGCGAAAGCCCCCGGCGGGAATGACGGGCGATGCGTCGGCGCAGCGGGCATGCGCTCAAGGCACGCTGAGCTGCAAGGTGCCCTCAACCTCAGCACAATAATTGCTAGACATTTGCACTGCGCCGTTGCCGGAAAAGCAGGCGAACTGATTGCACGCCGTGGGCGAATTGCTCGCCTTGGAGCCAACACAGCAACGCAGGGGCGCCGCCTTCGGACAGGCAGTCGCGGGTGTTCCGACATTGAGGCTGCAATACTTGGCCGTCCACTCCGACGGGTTGGGGTACCCGCTGAGAATGCCAAGGCACTCAATGGTCCCCGTCAGGAGGCAGGCCGCGACCGTCTTGCCTCCGGGATTACACGATCCGCCAGCCGTCCCGTCCTCACCGCCCTCGGACGAGGGGACGTTCTGGGCATCCTCGCCCGAGCCATCGTCTGCCGACGACGACCCGGCCGCGTCGGACGATCCGCCGTCCGGCGATCCGCCCCCGCTCGCGGACGAGCAGGCCGCTGCGGCCCCGGCGCATGCCGTAAGCGCCGCCATCCGGATTGCTGTCACTACCGTCGTGCGCATCGTTCCTCTCCCTCGTTTGGCGCGGATTTTCCAGGGCCATCATGCAGGATGGTGCATGAGGACCATCATTTACGATGGTTCCAGCTTGCTGGCAACGGGCGCGACCTTGGCCGCATGCGGCCCGACAGTCCCAGCGCAGCCGTCCGTCGCGTAGGCAGGCGCATCTCGGAGATCCGCCGCGCCAGGGGCATCACCCAGGACCAGATGGCCGAAGGGCTGCGCTGCGCGACCAAGAACTACCAGCGCATCGAGTACGGCCAGAACGTCACGATCAAGACGCTGACGCGCATCGCGAACCTGCTCGGCGTCACCGTGAACGAGCTCGTGCCTGCGCCGCCGCGCCCGAAGCGCAGGCGCGGCGCAGACTGACCTCCACGCCCGGCCCATAAACGCAACCACATCACGTTGTGTTTATGGCGGTCAAGTCCGGCGACCGTCGGGGCGGTGGACAAGGCCGACAAGGTCATCGCCGACATCGGCGCGCGCGTGGCCGAGATCCGGCGCAAGCACGGCTGGACGCAGCAGGACCTGGCCGACCGGCTCCGGATGGAGCCGCAGTCCGTGCAGCGGATCGAGCGCGGCACGAACCTGACGATCCGCAGCCTGGTCAAGGTCGCCCGCGCTCTCGGGGTTCCCGCCATCGCCCTGTTCGAGCCTCCCGGCACCGGCGACCGCAGGCCGGGACGGCCGAGGAAGCGCCCGCCGTCGCCGTAGCCCGCTGCGCGGGAACGCCCCAGGCGAGGGGCCATGCTTCGGCCTGCGCTTTTCCCAAAGCCCGGAGGCGGCGCTTCCGACCTCCGTCGGAGCGGGGACCGCTCTTCGCTGTCGCACGGCTTGGCGATGCCCCGGTCCCAGCGTCGCTCCTGCGCTGACGATCCCGCGTGCGCTCTCGCTTGATTGACGGCGACGGGAGCGGGCGTCGCTCACGCGTCAATGACGAATTTTCCCCTGCGCGCCCAGGGAGAAAGGGGCGCGCATTCCTCGCGAAGCAAAATTCTATGACCCGCTCGCTGGGGGACGCCCGCTTCGGTCGCGCCGTCAGCGAGATCGCATTCCGCGGTCTCCATCAACTCAAAAGGAGACGAACCATGACTATCATCGCAACCCTCAAGCCAGCGGACAACGCCTCTGCCGGCAACGCCTGCTCCATCGCGTCGATACCGCTTTCCAAGCTCGTGCCGTGGGACGGCAACGTGCGCAAGACCGGCGCCTCGGACGGACTCGAGGAACTGACCGCCTCGATCGCCGCGCACGGCGTGCTGCAATCGCTCGTCGTGCGGAAGACCCATCGCGGCAAGTACGCGATCGTCGCCGGGCGCAGGCGATTCCTCGCCCTGTCGGCCCTGGCCGAAGGCGGGACGCTCGATGCGGACGCTCCGATCCCCTGCCGCGTCATCCCCGGCTCCGCCGACGCCACCGAGATCAGCCTGACCGAGAACGTCGTGCGCGCGCCGATGCATCCGGCCGACCAGTTCGAGGCCTTCCGCGAGCTGATCGACGCCGGCAGCAGCGTCGCGGACGTCGCGGCCCGCTTCGGCATCAGCGAGGTGGCCGTGAAGCAGCGACTCAAACTCGCACGCGTCAGCCCGAACGTGTTCGAGGCGTACCGGCGGGCCGAGCTCACCCTGGAACAGGTGCAGGCCTTCGCGGTTTCCGACGACCACGCGGCGCAGGAGCGCGTGTTCGGCGAACTGTCCCGTCGGGGCGACCATCCCGACGACATCCGCAGCGCGCTGACGGAGGGCGAGATCCCCGCCACCGAGAAGCGGGCGCGGTTCGTCACCGTCGCGGCATACGAGCATGCCGGCGGCGCGATCCGGCGCGATCTCTTCGCACAGGGCGACGAAGGCGTGTTCCTTCTCGATGCGGCGCTGCTCGACCGCCTGGTGCTCGACAACCTCCAGACGGAAGCCGAAGCGCTCAAGGCCGAGGGCTGGAAGTGGGTCGAAGCCTTCCCCGAGCTCGACTACGAGACGCGCGGCGGGTTCCGCGTGCGTCAACCCGAGCCCCTGCCGCTCTCCGAAGAGGCCGAAGCCGAACACGCAAGCCTGGCTGCCGAGTACGAGAGCCTGTACGACGGTTCCGAGGAGTTCGACGACGCAACCTCCGAACGCCTCGACGCCATCGACGCCCGCATGGAGGAGCTGTCGGTCACCGAGCGCGTATACGGCCCCGACGTACTCGCTATCGCGGGAGCCATCGTCACCATCGGCCGCAGCGGCGAACCGGAAGTGCTTCGTGGCGTCGTGCGTCCCGAGGACGAACCGGAGGATGACCGCGAGCCGGCGGCATCCAAGCCCAGGCCGGAGTTTTCGGCGGCGCTCGTTCAGAGCCTGACCGAAGCGAAATCGTCCGGCATCAGCGCGACACTCGCAGGCCAACCCGGCCTCGCTCTCGCGGCCGTGGTGCATGCGATGGCGGGCAGCGTCTTTCGCGTATACGGCAGCGACAGCAGCTTGCAGCTCTCCGTGAAGGGCACGCAGCTGCGCGAGCAGTCAAGGGGAGCGCAGGAACTCGACCTCGCCCACGAGCAATGGGCCGAAAGGCTTCCCGAGGGCAAGGACGCGCTCTGGCACTGGTGCCTCGCGCAAGACCAGGACACGCTCTTGGGCCTGCTGGCGTACTGCGCGGCGCGTACGGTCAACGCGGTGCAGGCGAGACACGATCGCCCGGACTGCCTGCGCATCGCGCATGCGAATTCGATGGCCGCTGCGCTCAGTCTCGACATGACGGAATGGTTCACGCCGTCCGCCTCGAACTTCTTCTCCCGCGTGGGACGCGCGACGATCGTCTCCGCGATGGCCGAGGCCAAGGGCACTCCCGCGAAGCGCTCATGGGACAAGCTCAAGAAGCCAGCGCTGGCGGCGCTTGCAGAGCGCGAGACGGCTGGCACCGGCTGGCTCCCGCAACCGCTCAGAGCGTGAGCGGATTCAACGTCGCCGGGGCTCCTCCCCAGGGGCTCCGGCGATGCGCCTGCGAGAGATCGAGAGGGGGGGGGTACATCGCGCTTTTGCCGCTGTATTCACCTATCGTCAATAATTATTGATGTCTTCCATATATATGTTTATATGGGTTCTCGTCCACGCCTCCGCCTCGAAAGCCCGGCACATGAAAGCAGCCGCCCTAACGGCCATCTATACTCTTCTTATTTCGTTTCCGTCCATGGCCGCGACGTTCTTCTGCTCGGCCGCACATGCCGAAACGCAGGAAAAGAGCTTTCGAACAAGCAAGAAGCACCTTGAAGCGGACACTGACAGGCCGTCGGCGGATACAGCGCCCGTGTATCTCACAGTTGACGGCGTTAACTATAAAATACCGCGCAATTACATTGTGCGCATGTTCGACTGGAACGATCGCGTCCAAAAGGACGGCTCTCCAACATTAAAAGTGACCTTTCCGGGATTTGCGCCATTAGACGAAACGACTAAGACTTGCTTGGTACTAACGCAGATACCTAGATCGGTCGCTTGCACCCCACTTGAGTTTAGGTTGGGCGGCTCTCCTAGCGCATTACGTACTGAAGCCTCCCGTTGGAGCAACATATTTCATAAACCACGTGATCCATCGTTACTTAGGCCGGGTCCCTACGGGTATACAATGATCGATATGGGTATCGCGGCAGGAAGGACAATGCGCTTTTACCTAAAGGATTCGGGCGCTCACTTCGTGCATGTCATGTGCTTGCCTACCGGTGACGGTGCTGTCGGCTCTAGTGGCGCCGTAGATGCAGCACACCTTTGTATTAGGCATCTACTAACACCAAACGGAGGGGGCCTAGAATATAGCTTCAAGCCATCCAAACTGAAGGATGTCGAAGAGATCGATCAAAGACTAAGTGTCATCGTTGATTCATTCATTTTAACGGGAGCTAAACAATGACCCAGCTTACCTTGAGCCAGAACACTCAGACACTGATTAACACTGCCGTCTCCAGCGGGCCGGGCACGAACAATGTCAATTACCTTAACGCGTACAACGCCATCTACAGCGATCTGAAGGCGAACGGAGGCATCAACTCGGGAACCATGAACTTCTTCGCCCAGGCGGGTGAGGTCAACACACAGCAGTTCTCCTCTAGCGGCCCCGGCACGTATATATGGGCTTTCACACAGGCTGCTGTCGCAAGCGAGGGCGGAACCGCCTCAAATGCGCTAATGCAACAAGCGTCCAACACGATCGCATCTAAAGTTTTTAATAACCTTAAGAGCGCCAACTTCGTCTTCAGCGACGATGTAAGCGCACCAATCAATTTCGCTCCGCCAACCATCATATCGGACGATGCCACGGCAGGTTATGCTGGCGTTATCGAGGCCGCGAACCCTAACGTGCCTCTGACTTATGCAGCCTGGGGCGGGACGCTCTTTGCCACGACGATGTTGAATGACCCGACCTACGCTTCGGACTATCATCTCAACCTTACGCTCGGCTCCACGGACTGCAAAGCAATCTTCGCCGGCCTTGACGCGGCCGCCGCCGCCGAGTTGGAGTCTGGAAGCATATCTAATATGGCCAACAGCCTATTGAGCTTATTCAATCTGGACATGGGAATGCTTGACCAGTGCGGCCATGCCAATTGGAACAATCTCAGTAGCAGCAATCCGTCGCTTACGGTTACCAGCGCTGGGTCAGGTGTATATGACATTGCCCTTAACCAAAACGTCTCCAGTGGAGGGACCTATACTCTCAGCTCAGCTTACAATACCACCAATGGTGACTGGTCCACTACCGAGAATGACTTCAACAGTTCAGGGCAAAAGACCGATCAGGCCACGCTTAATTATGGCAGTGGCGGCCTAACAACGGTTTTGCAAGGCCTGAATACATCTGGCGGCGTAACGTATGAGCAAGACACTACCAATACGGCAAGTGACCAAACGTCCGCCAGCATCTCTGGCTCCGGCGACGTCTCCAACCTCAGCAACACCACCCTCACCCTCTCCTCCGGCGCGCAGGCAGTCATAGACGGCATCGACGACACGATCGGCGGCAGCAGCTTCACTGTCAGCCTCGGCGTGGGCGCGTCGGGCGACACAGTCAACGTGACTACCACCGGCACCGGCGTCAACATGACGGGCGCGGGCGGTACGGTGGGAAGCGATACGATAACGGTCCAGGGGCCGCTTCTGCTGATGACGTATTACACAATCGGAAAAGTCTCCGTCGCCGAAAGCACCCAAACCACCGTCACGGGCACGGACGGCACGCTCACGACGGATACGCAGGGCGCGAACAACCCCTTCCAGAACACGGTCAACTGGAACGCGGGCGGCTCGCAGAACCAGGTGGTCAATCCCGGAAACGGCGCGTCGCTTGAATATCTGAACTTCACCGGGGCCAACGCCACCGGCACGGACACCCAGAACATCCTCGATCTCACCTCCGGCGGCTCGCAGGAGCAGCTTTTCACCGGCCTGCCGAGCGGCGACATCGAGGTCGTGGACTACTTCACCGCGCCCAATGACGCCGGCACGCTCACCAGCACCACCTGGAACGCAAGCGCCGGGGGCTCCGTCACCGAGTGGTTCAACCCCACGAGCGCGCTTTCCACCGAGGTCGGGGCCTACACCGCCTACAACGACGGCGGCTCCAACCTCTACAACGTGCTGAACTACTCGGCGGGCGGGTCGCAGCTGCAGCAGCTCAACCCCGCCGCGCTGCCTTCCGGCGTCACCAGCGAGGATGAAACCTTCTCCGGCACGGGCCTGACCGGCACCGACACGCAGAACGCGCTGAACTTCAGCATCAACACGTCGCAGCTCCAGCTCTACACAAACCTGCCCACGGGCGACACCGAGATCGTGGACAATTACGGCGGGCTCAATCTCACCGGCGCGCTCAACAACACGATATGGGACGCCAGCAACAACAGCTCCACCATCCTCTGGTACAACCCCACCAGCACCATCTCCAGCGAAGGCAGCGGATACACCGGCCTCAACGGCACCGGCACCAATACCTATAACGTCGTCAACTACGCGGCTGGGGGCTCGCTGTATGAGCAGCTCACTAACCTGCAAAGCGGCGTTTCGGAAAGCATGATTGGGTACGCCGGCGCGGGCCTGACCGGCGCTGAAAAATACACGCTTACCGATGACACCAACAACACGTCCCAGCTCGATTTTCTAGCCCCCTCCAGCGGCGTGGCCAACGACATGGAATATTTCGGCGGCCCCAACGCCACCCAGGGCATGGTCTCTTCGCTCGTCACCAATACCGACAATTCGACCATGGTTACAACAAACATCTTTGGCGACAATTATTCTATCATTGGATGGACCGACAAGTTTTACAGCACCGCCGACGCCTATCTGGGACAGGCAGTGTTTAGTTCCAGCCTAGGCCTGGTCGGCGGAAACATACCCACCGGCGGCTCATACAGTAACGATGTTTCGGTTGCCATCGAGGGCGACGGCATCAATCTCGATGGCGGTGACGGTTATGATGATGGCGGCGATTTCGAGGTGACGGGCAGCGCAAAGACCACGGGTGCCAATAGTGTCAATCTCGCACCGTACGTTACGAATCAAGCCGCCAATTCCCCTGCCTGGAACGCTGCGCAAGCGGCGCAATCAGAAATCTCCCTCCTTACCCAGCTGCAAAGCTCGGGATCAAGCGCGGCCACCGCCTCGTCCTTTTACGAAGATACGAAGTGGAACAGCAAGACCGTCACCTGGAGCCTTGCCGATATGGCGGGCGCCTCCGGCTCGCCCTTCAGCAGCTATATGGGGCCACAATATGCGGCGCTCGCGCAGAAGGCGTTCGCCGCCTGGGGAGCGGCATCGGGCATCACCTTCGAGCAGGTCGCGGATTCCAGCCAGTCCGACATCCGCATCGGCTGGGGCGACTTCAGCACCTCGTCGAGCGGCGTCGTGGGGTATACGAGTTACCAATACCAGAAAGGCCAGATGCAGCCGAACGTCATCATAAGGCTCGAAGATCCGTCGCAAGATTCACTTGTGGCGGGAACCGGGAGTACCTCGACCGCCCCAGCGGCCCCCGGCAGCGCCACCTATTCAGGCACGCAGGCCAACCTCTATCAGGTCCTGGTGCACGAAATCGGCCATGCCTTGGGACTGGCCGATAACGCCGACCCGAACTCGGTCATGTACTATCAGGCGTCGGGCAGCGCCAACAGCACGCTCGACAGCACCGATATTGCGGGGATGCAGGCGCTTTACGGGACAGGGCCTTCGACGCTTTCGTTCGCGTCCAATCCCTTCTCGGAAGCGGCTATCAGTTCCACCGTCCAGCAAATGGTACAGGCCATGGCTTCATTCAGCGCCCAGCAGTCGGGTGGCTCTTCGTTCGTACCCCCAGCGGAGCTTAATGTCCCGTCGCCGCTTGCCATTCCGCACGGCACGGTGACCTGAGACGCTTATAGTATCGTCACCCCGCGCCGGTTCATCTCTGGCCTCAGCCAGAAGTTCGTATCTGCGTATTTGGTGAAGATGTCGGGCGGGATGCAGGGCTCGCGCCCTATTGCTCCCGCATCGCCTGCTGCCTATGCCGGAGCAATGGCGAAAGCAGATATTCAATGATGTGCCGTGAGCCGGTTTTGATTTCGACGGTGACGGCCATGCCGGGGCTTAAGGATACCAGGCGGTCGTCGATCCGCATCTGCGCCTTATCCAGCGATACGCGCGCGGAGTAGACAAGCTCCTGGCCCTGCGGCTCGCTGCTATCGCTTTCATCGCCCGTGTGTTGCCTGGTGCCGGAGTTGTCCTGCTTCTCGCGAACGATGGCGTCCTGCGAGACGGACTCCACCCTGCCGTGAAGCAGCCCGTAGCGGGTGAAGCTGAACGTATCGATTTTGATCTCGGCCTCCTCGCCCGCATGCACGAAGCCGATGTCCCTGTTCGACACCATCGCCTCGATCTCAAGGCGGCTGCCGAGCGGCACGATGGACATCAGCACCTGCGCGGGCGTCACGACCCCGCCTTCCGTGTGGACGGCCAGTTGCTGCACCGTGCCGTCCACGGGAGCGGTCAACGTCTGCAGGCGGTACTTCTGGGCGGCCTGGAGCAGCTGATCGTGAAGGCTGGTGGATTTCTGCTCGGCCTCGGCCAGGTCTTTCAAGACGGTGTGCCTGTACTCGTCCTCGGCCTGCCTGCGTTGCTGCTTACGCGCCTCTATCGTTCCCTCGGCCTCGGCAAGCCGTCCTTTCTGGACCTCCAGCTCCTGCCGGTGTTCGACCAGGTCCTGCTCTGTCGTGAGGTAGTCGAGCTTCGAGCCGTAGCCCTTGTCGAGTAACGATTTGCGGGCCTCGGCGCGCTTGCGCAGGTAGGGGATGGTGTCCGTCAGTTTCGCGATCGTCGCCTTCACCGCGTCCCGGTTGCCGGCGTTCTGGGCGATCTGGTGGTCGAGGTCACTCATCCTGGCGCGAATCTCATCGACCTGGTTCGCAAGCAGCGTCTTTTGCAGCGTTATCTGCGAGTCCGTGGCTCCCTCGGGCGCAGCGAAGCTCCCCACCGGGTCGCCGTCCAGTTCAAGCGCCGCTTTCAGGCGCGCCGCGTCGAGCGTGGCCTGCGTGTAGTCGTTCCTGAGCCGGTCGCGCTCGGCGGCGCTGACCGTGGTGTCGATCTCAACCAGGACGTCGCCCGAATGCACCGTCTGACCGTCCTGCACGTGGATGGCGTGAACCACGCCGCTCTCCAGCGGCTGGATCACCTTGGTGCGCCCGGTGGGGATTATCTTGCCCGAGGCGGTGGCGATGACGTCCACCGAGCCGATGCAGGCCCAGAGAAGCGCGATGACGAAGAACAGTATGAGGCCGGCGGCGATGATGCGCCCTGCAGGCCTGGGCGGCGTCTCCATGATTTCGAGCGCGGCGGGCAGGAACTCCATTTCGTCCGTCTGTCCCGTCAGGATGCGCGCATGCGGCGATGAACGCAGCCAGGGGAGGAAACCGCGCCTGTCTGCCGCTGCCCTCACGTGCGTCCTCCCTGAAGGCGCCACAGGGAGGCGTAGCGGCCCACCGACTGCACCAGTTCGTCGTGATGCCCGTCCTCGATGATGCGGCCTCTCTCGATCGTGATGATCCGGTGGCAGTTGCGCACGGCGGAGAGCCGGTGCGCGACGATCAGCACCGTGCGCCCCCGGACTATATGCTGCATGTTCTGCTGGATGACGCGCTCGCTCTCATAATCGAGCGCGCTGGTGGCCTCGTCGAAGATCAGGATGCGCGGGTTCATGACCAGCGCCCGTGCGATGGCGATGCGCTGGCGCTGCCCGCCGGAAAGGCTGCATCCGCGCTCGCCGACAAGCGTGTCGTAGCCCTGCGGCAGTTCCAGGATGAAATCATGTGCGCCCGCGAGCTTCGCCATCTCGATGACGTGCGCGATGGGCATCCCCGGATCGGCCAGCGCGATGTTTTCGCGGATCGAGCGGTTGAACAGCTCGTTTTCCTGCAGCACCACGCCGATCTGGCGCCGGAGCCAGGAGACATCGACCATGCCCAGGTCGGTGCCGTCCACCAGCACGCGCCCGGACTCCGGCACATAGAGCCGCTGCACCAGCTTGGCGAAGGTCGATTTGCCGGAGCCCGAGGGGCCGACGATGCCGATGACCTGGCCGGCGGCAATCGACAGGCTGATGTCGTGCAGGACTTCCGGGCCGTCCGTCTTGTAGCGGAACGTGACGTGCTCGAAGGCGATTGCTCCCCTGATGTCGGGAAGCGCCGTGCGGCCCGGCGTGAAGGCGGGTTCGGCGGGCGTGTTGAGGATGTCGCCCAGCCGCTCGATGGAAAGCCGCGCCTGGTGGAAGTCCTGCCAGATCTGCGCGAGCCTGAGCACCGGCTGCGACACCCTTCCGGCGAGCATATTGAAGGCGACCAGCTCGCCGATGGTCATGTCGCCGCCGATGACCGCCTTTGCGCCGAAGAACAGAATCGCGGCGGTTACCAGCTTGTTTACCAGCTGTATCCCCTGGCTTGCCCAGTTGCCGAGGTTGGAGACGCGGAAGCTCGCGCGCACGTAGCCCGCGAGCTGCTCCTCCCAGCGGCGCTGCATCTGCGGCTCCACCGCCAGCGCCTTGAGCGTTTCGATGCCGGTGACGCTTTCGACCAGGAACGCCTGGTTCTCCGCGCCGCGATTGAACTTGTCGTTCAATTGCCGGCGGAAGACCGGCGTCACCAGGACGGAGATCGCAATGTAGAACGGAAAGGAAGCCAGCACGACGGCGGTCAGGAACAGCGAATAGAACGCCATCACGGCCAGGAACACGAAGGTGAAGAACAGGTCGATGACCAGCGTCAGGGCCGAGCCGGTGAGGAAGTTGCGGATATTCTCAAGCTCGCGCACGCGGGCGACCGAGTCGCCGGTGCGCCGCGCCTCGAAATAGGCAATCGGCAGGGCGACCAGGTGCTTGAACAGGCGCGCCCCCAGCTCGACGTCGATGCGGTTCGTGGTGTGCGAGAAGACGTAGGTGCGGATCGCCGTGAGCACGCTCTCGAACAGCGAGACGACGATCAGGCCGAAGACGATGACATCGAGCGTGCTGAGGCCCCGGTGCACGAGCACCTTGTCGATCACGACCTGGAAAAACAGCGGCGATACGAGGGCAAAGAGCTGGAGGAAGAATGAGGCCACGAGCACTTCGCTCAGGAGGCCGCGGTATTTGTGCATGGCCTGCAGGAACCAGCCGATGTCAAAGCGGCGCGCAAGCTCGCCGAGCCCCGCGCGGCGGGTCATCAATACGAGGCGGCCGTTCCACTCAGCCTCGAACCCGGCGCGACCCACCGACTGCGGGCGTCCGACCATCGGGTCGAGAATGAGCACCGTTTCGTCCGCCACCTTGCAGAGGATGAAGAAACTGCCGTCCTTTCGCTCGGCGATCGCGGGGAAGGTCGTTCTGGCAAGGCGTTCCCAGCTGCTCTCCACGGCGCGGCATTTAAGCTTCAGGTCCTTCGCGCAGCGCAGCATCTGCGTGACCCCGATGGTTTGGCCGTACTGGTGCGCGAGTTGCCGGTCGTCGACGGCGATGTCCTGCAGGCGAAGGAGCAGGACCAGCGCCGGTAGGCCTGTGGGATGGGATTGGGGCGATCTCTCGGCTCCGGAGGGCATAGCTTCCATCACTGCGCTGGCGTTGTGGGTGGCGCGACCTGGTAACGCGCATCGTCCTGGCTGAATCCCGCCCACTGGCCCCTCGCGTCCTGGTAATGGCGCTTCGGGTCGTAAGGCTCGACCGGCAGCGAGAGACGCTCCGCAGTCAGGGTCCCGGCGGCTGCCTTGATCTGCAGCACCGCATAATCCCGGTCGCGCTGGGACTTGACCTGATCGATCCGGGCGTCGAGCAGCTCCTGCTCGGCGTTCAGCACGTCGAGCGTCGTGCGCGTGCCGACCTTGTTTTCCTCTTTTACGCCTTCCAGCGCTTTGCCCGCCGCGTCGACTTCGCCTTTATCGGCATCGAGCGCCGACTGCGACGAGTTCAGCGCAGCCCAAGCGTTTTCCGCCGCCTCGTGCGCCTTGTGCCGGGCTTCGTCGAGTTCGTCCCTGCGCTGGCTGTAAGTCTGCTGGTCGGCGCGGGTTTTGGAATAATCGGTGCCGGAGCGGTAGAGCGGGACGGTCAACTGCACGAGCACCTGGCTGGAGTCCTCGCGCCCCGGAATGGAAATGTCCTGGGCGTAGCCGCGCGTCGTATTGCCGACGAGATCGACCTCCGGCAGCAGGCTGCCTTTATTGAGTCGGATTTCCGCATCGGCTTCCTCGACCGCGAATTGCGACGCGATGACGTCCGGGTTCTGCGTTTCCGCGAAATGATAAATGTCCGTCAGAGTCCGGGGCGAGTCGAGGGCAAGCGCGGGAGCCTGTAACTGCCCAGGGTCGTTGCCCACCAGCCGCGCGAAGGAGGCGCGGTCTTGCGTCAGGGCGCTTTCCGCCTGGTAGCGGCTGACATGCGCCCGCGCAAGGCGCGATTCCGCCTGGCGAACGTCGGTTCCCGTCAGTTCGCCTTCCCGGCTACGTGTCTGCGTTTCCTTGAGCTTATCCTCCAGCACCGCTTCGTGGTGCCGCTCCAGTTCGAGCACGGCCTCGTCGCGCAGGACTCCGAGATAGGCCGACGCCGTGTCGAGAAAGAGCTGCTGCTCGGCGCTCGCGAGTTTTGCGCGTCCCGCGAGTACCTGCTTCTCGGCGGCCTCGGTTTCGGCGACGGTGCGGAACCCCCGGAACAGGGGCTGTTTTACCTGCGCGCCGTAGCTGCGCTCCGTACCTGAGAAGTTGGGGTTCTGGAACGGCGCCAGCTCCGGCGTGTATTGGTAGGTCCTTCCCGCGCTCGCCGTCGCGTCGATACTCGGACGCCAGTTGGAAAGCGCCTGCGATACCTGCTCGTCGAGTGCGCGCAGGCTTGCGCGCTGCGCCTCAAGGGCGGGGTTGGCCCGATACGCCTGCGCCCATGCCTGCTCCAGGGTCTCCGGTTCAGCGTTCGCTGAAAAGGAGATCACAGAATACAACACAGGCGCGCACAAGCCATATGCACGTGCTCCGACCCCAACCATGCGTCCCGAATACTTTATTGTTATTAACCATTGCCACTATAGGGTCTCGCGGGCCTGATGCAATAGTTCTGACGCGTTTATACAACCCATTGCGATTCCCGTTGTGCCGGATATAGCGTCCCGGAGGCACCCGAGCGCGCAACAGTGAGCGCTGGCGAGGTGCCGGAGGGCTCGACCCGGCTTGTAAGCCGGTCGTCCGTGCCGACGCTGCCCAAGCGGCGGCCAGCGACTGTTATCCACGCCCCGCCGAAGGCGGTGGGGTGGAGAACGTCGCCCTTGCTTGGACTGCGCCCGACCCGAGTGACGCCATCTTGCAGGCGTCCCGGCGTGCCAAAGCCGCCGTTGCGATTGCACAAATGTTCAATTCGCAACCCCGGATTGCATGATTCGCATAGCACCACCTCTTGCGTTATCGAACTTCGATGACTACCACAGATTGTATGATTTGGAGAGGTAACAAGGCACCGTTTGGCTGCCCGCGCGAAGAGTTCGCGCGGGCATCAAACGTTCCTTGGCAAGGGGGCAGGCGCTCCGCTTGCCCCCGTTGCATCCCCCATCCGGGCAGGGGGCATTCGCGCCCCCGTGCACCCCTCCACCCGGCTTGGCCCTCACGGGCTACGCCGGACACGCCCGTCGCGCTCCGTCACGGAGCGCATCGAGGCAGTCAGGGAGGCCTTGCCCCCCTGGACCCCCGCGTCAGGGCGTTTCGACGCCCCGACACCCACGACCAACCCTGCGTGGATTGGATGCCCGCCAGCGCTGCGCGGCGCTGGACCCGCCAGGGGGTGCGCCATGGACGGTAGTCGCTCCGACGCCCTTCCCCCGCCGCCGCGCACGCGCAGCGGCAGCGAGACGCGGCAGAAGCAGCTGCGCGTGACCTACCGGGTCACGGAGGCGGAGTATACGGAGATCGAGCTCGCCGCGTCGAAGGCGGGCCTGACGATCGCATCGTTCTCGCGCGCCTGCATCCTGGGTGCGCCGATCACGCGGGCGCGTCATCGGCCCTCGGTCGACATACTCGCCCTCGCCAAGCTCCAGAACGAGCTCAATAGGATCGGCAGCAACATCTTTCAATTGCTGCGGCACGTGAATTTCGGTCGCCTGATCGATACGGCCGACGAAATACGCCAGGCCTTCGCGGGCTACCGCGAGGCGATTGCCGCCCTCATGGCGCTGCGGCGGCAGTGTGAGCCGCCGCCGCCGCCGGAGGCCGAGGCCGAGCCGGACCTGGAGCCGACCTTATGATCATCAATGGCGGCAAGCGGGCATTCTGGCGGAAATTCGCTCCGCACCTGATGAACACGGAAAAGGGCATGCAGGAGGTGCGCGTCGTCGAGATGCGCGGCCTCGCGGCGGATAATCTTTCCGACGCCTTCCAGGAGCTCGAGGCGCTGGGCTCGGGCACAAGGGCTAAGAGCTTTTACTATCATGCCAATATCGACCCACGCGCCGATGAGCATATGACCGAGGAGCAATGGGAGCATGCGGCCGATATGCTCGAAAATAACCTCGGCTTAGAAGGCCGTTCGCGGTTCGTTGTCGAGCATACCAAGAATGGTCGGGTGCATCGCCATATCGTGTGGTCGCGCGTGACGGACGACATGAAGGTCGTCCCCTGCGACTGGAACTATTCGATTCATCAGCGCACGGCCGACGAGCTCGAGAAAGAGTTCGGGCACGAGAAGACGCCCCGCCAGCGTGCTCCCGGAAAGCCCAGGGGGCCCAAGCAATACGAGTATGTTCGGAGCAAGCAGAGCAAGATTCATCCGAAAGAGGTCGAAGCCGAGCTGACCGCGCTCTGGCACCAGGCCGATAGCGGCCCCGCGCTGGCGGCCGCGATCGCGGAGCACGGCTACATCCTGGCCGAGGGCAAGCGGGGCTTGTGCATTGTCGATCCTGCGGGACATGAACATTCGCTCGCCCGCCGCTGCGGCGTCCGGGTCAAGGACGTCGACGCCCGCATGGCCGACGTGTTGGATCGCGAGACATTGCCCACGGTCGAGGAAGCGAGGAAGCTCGCGCGCGAGCGCGCGGCCGGACGCGACAGGGACGACGAGGTAAAGCAGCCCGATCCCGCGCCGCCGCCCGCCGACCAGGCCAAGGCGCGGGATACGGGCCGGACCCTCCAGACCGTCGCCGAGGGGGTCCTCCATACGGCGAAGGACGCCATCGCCGGGAAGGAGCGCGGCGCTCCCTCCCCCGCCGATAGTCCGGAGCCAGAGCCCGAACAACAGGCCGCCCCTCGGATGGAGCGAGAGCCCACGGCCTTCGAGCGCCTCGCGCGCAAGCTCACCGAGGCCGTGCAGGCCTTCGGCGGCGGTCTCACGGCCGCCGAGAGCGTTGACCCGGCCCGGCAACCGGCAGCACCGCCGTCCGGGCCTCCCGGCCACCCTGCACCCGGTGCGTTCGAGCGCCTCGTCACGGAGCTGACTCGCGACGCGAAGGAGGCCGCGCCCATCGCGGAGGAGCTGGCCGTCCCGGTGGCCGCCGCCCTCGAGCATCACACCAGCGGGCCGTCTGGTCCGGAGCTCTCGGAGTTCGAGCGCGTCACCGAGGCGAGGACGCAGGCGCTCAAGGAAGCCGGAGGCGACGGGCTGTTCATCACCGAGGGGCTGGCCTGGACGGCGGGCCAAATCACACCCGCGTCCGATCCGCCGCCGACGGGCCGCGAGCTGACGCCGTTCGAACGTGTCACACGGGAGAACAACCAGGCGCTGCGCTCCAACGGAGGCGAGCCTTACCTGCCTGGCGGCGAGAGCTTCTGGAGCCGCACGGTCTCAAGGCTGAGGGCGACCCATGACCGCGTCGCTTCATGGACGACGGAGCGGTTCGACACGCTTGCGAAATGGCTGCGCGGCGGAACCCGCGAGCCTGGCGAATCGAAGAACAGTCACCTCGAGACGTTCGTCGGACGGCTGCTCGAAAGCCGAAATACCAACCCCACCAACCCTGAACGAGAAAGGTAACTTATGGCAACAGACAATCTTCTGAGCAGGTTTCTCCCGGACTCGCAGAAAGCCAAGACGTCACCTTCGGCCGCCGCTCCGCAGGAGCCTCCGCCGCCCTGGCTCTTTGCTCCCGAAGGCAACGACCGCCAGGCCTACGAGCCCTATATCCCGTTCGAGAGCGCGTTACGGGCGACGAGCGTCGAGGTGAGCTGCCACCGCAGCCGCCTGTCGTACTTCTTCGACTACGCGCTGATCACCGTGCCGATCCTGACGCATGCCGGGGACCGGCTCTACTTCACCGCGCCGGGCTACGCGGTGACGGCCAAGGGCCGCTGCCTGCGGCCGGTCATGATGGCGCTGCGGCTGCACGCCTGCGCGCTGATCCAGGACTTCAGCGACAAGCTGTTCATCCGGCCCGAGCCGATCGACCCGAAGGCCACCTTCATCGAGAGCCTCTCGGTGGAAATACTGCACGGCCGCCGCGAGCCGAAGCCTGAGTAACTTCTTCCCTCACCAACCCTCAACAAAGGAGACTATGCATGTCAGAAGAGCCACCCCAGAGCGCCGCATCCGAGGACAGCGTTGTCACGCCCCTTCGCAAACGCTATGAGGCGTTCACGCAAGCCAGGGACTCCGTTCCGCGGCTTGCGCTGTGTGTAGGCGACGGTGTCGTCTCCATCCTGTATTACGAGATCGGAGACATCCTCTACGACGGCATCAAGGACGAGGTGTCGTTCGCCATCCGCGACCGGCACGACGTGAAGATTTCCGGGGGCAACCTGCGCCGTATATTCAGTGCGATCCATGTACAGGAGTGCCTGCTCGTGCAGGAGTTCGACGCGCGGCGATTCCTCCCGCCCGGCAACGCCAACGATCCGTTCGTCGAGCGCATCGAGCTCAGCGAGCCGAAGCCCAAGGCCGCCAAGGAGGCGTGACGCGGCGGCGCGCCGCCCCGCGCGAAGCCGAGGATGCCGTCTGCTCCTGTCGGCGTTTACCGCGCCGACGGCCCGTCGCTGGTCGCAAGAATCGCCCTGCAATAGTCCGGCAACGCCTCCGTGAGCCGGTCGGCGTGGGGAGAGTGCAGCGGCACGCGCGGGCAGACGGTGACGACGTGACCGTGCTTGCCCCTTGCGGGCGCACTGCCTGCGGCGCGCCGCACCACCCAGCGCGCCGACCGGAATACGCCCGTGCCCAGCCCCAGGACGCTCAGGCCCATGAAACTCATCGCGGCCAGGCCGTATTCCGGCGTGCCCTGCTCGCCGTCATGCGCGATCAGCCAGTACGTTACCGCGCACCAGAGCAGCGCCGCGCTTGAGGCCCAGCGGGCCCGCCTGCGCGGGCGCGGCGCACCCTCGGCCTCGCCTGTGACCGGGGGCCCCGCCATTTCATTCCACCGCCCGGACCAGGCCTTATACGCGACAACCCTGCGCCTCGCCTGGGCCGCCTTGCTCGTGAGCGCCAGCCCCGTCACCGGAAGCAGCCAGGCCAGCATCGGCGTCGTCTGGCCCGGCGCGCAGCAGCTCACGGCGCTGGCCCAGGTCGCGCAGCCAAGCAAGGCGAGCGCCGGAGTATTGCCTACCCTATAATCAAACTTGCTCGGCCTGTTCATCGCTGCCTGAACGTCGGCATCAGAAAGTTGCCGCCGTCCCCGTCCGCGAACCGCGCACCGGCTTTGACCCATACGCACGTGACGCGGTTATTATGCATCGGGCCGCCCGTGCGCAACCTCTCGGCAAAGAAGCGTGGCTCGAGAATGAAGTCCATCTGTTCGGACGAACCGGAGTTCCAGCCCTCATTCTGCCCCCTGCCGATATTGTCGCCCCACGCCGACCCCGTGCTTGAATTGTTCCCGGAGCTGTAGCTGCTCTGGTACCCGCCGCCGAACGAGCCCCCGCTGCTCTCGTTGCTGCTATAGCCGCTATTCGCGCCCGTATTCATGCCTTGCGACGTATTCCATCCCTTCGAGCGTCCCTCGTTCGCCCGGCGGAATATCCTGCGGCCTATAAGTTCGGACGCGTATTTATTAGTTTTGGCGTCGCCGTTGGCGCAGAATATTTGCGTACCGAATTTACCGACTAAAGCCTCGGCCGCGTCCTGCTTGCCGGGGCCTAATTGGGCATAATAGGTCGGAAGGCTTTGCGTGAGGTATACGACCGCGACGCGCGAGGCCCGGCTGGTCGAAAGGAACTCGTGGTCCTTGTCTGTCACCACATTTTGGGACTCGTCTGCCCAGAGGCACACGGGCCGCTCGCGAAGGTGCGGCGCAAGCCGGTTGCGCGCCAGCGCCGCCCGCTGAAATACCGACTTGAGCAGCTTCTGCGCGCGGACGCCGTCCTCGTTGAAGGTGAGCGTCGGCATCCCGGACACGAGCACGCCGCCCGCGAAGGCCATTTCTGGCACGAAGTCGGTCGTCGTGCAGAACATTTCCGCGAGGCGGCCATGGAGAAACGAGTCGAGTTTCGCCGAGAGACTAATCACGATATTCCCGAGCGTCTTGGAGGGAATCGCGGGGTATTGCCGGACCCAATATTCCGCGAGCCGGTCGCGCTCGGCCGAGGGTATCGGGATGCGCGGGGCCTCGAACGCCTGGTGCAACGTCTTGGCGGCGAAGTTATGCTCGGCGAAGCCCGGCTCCGCATACTGCTTGCCGTCCGTCGGAGCCTGGGTCACGAAGTCGACGATCGACCGGATACTGACCGTCCCCCACCCCGAAAATAGCAGCGGCACGCAGTGAGCGATGCATTTGCGCGTGGCCTGCAGCCAGAACCCGTCCGACTCCTTCGCTCCCGCACCCATCGCCTGGTCGGCGTCCTGGACGATCTGCATGACGTGCTCGACGACGGGGCCCAGGCCCTCCATGCCCTGCTTGCGAATCTCATAGTCGATGAAATTGAGGTGACGTGTCTGATCGAGCAGGATCACCGAATTCGCTCGGCCGTTATTTGCCGCGTAGCCTATCCAGAGCGGGATGTCTTCGGGTTTGGCCGTATGCACGAGGAAGCCGTAACCCGCGCGCAAATACGCCGAGGCCAGGGCTTTCCCTGGGCCCGTGGTTTTCCCCATGCCCGTGCCGCCCATGACATGCACGTGCTCAAAGCTGTCGCGGCAGGTGAAGTAATCGGACGGGGATATTCTGAGCAGCCGTTTATCGAGATTGCAGCGCAGCGACATGGGCCCGCCTACCGCTCCAGCCCCATGTCGGCGTCGCGGTCGATGCACTCGCGCAGCTCGGGTTGCTTCCCGCCCCAGAGGACACGGTCCACGAGCGCGTTCAGAGCGTCGCGCGTCTCTTCCCTGCTGCGCGAGTTGGAGCCGTTGGCGATCGGTATCAGCTCGTCCAGCAGGTCGTGGTAGCTCCGCAGGAGGTCGGAGGCAGGCGTGGGAGGCGCGGTCGCCTCACGTTCCGTCTGGACGTTCGGACGCAAGCGCATGGCGCTCACCTGTCCAGCCCCTTCTCGTGATCGCGCTCATGGTCCTTGCCCGGCTCCGGCGACGCCGCCTCCCCGTAAAGCACGCGGGATACGAAATCCTGAAGACCTGTATGTACTTGGGCCTTCGTCCACTCGAAAGAGCGCTCTGCGACGCGCACGGGCCCGGAGAGCAGGAAGCCGGTGATCGTCTCCTGATGCCGGGTGATGACGGGGCCGCCCAGGGTGGCAGGCCCTTCCTTCTTCCGCTTGTCGACGACGCCCCACTCTTGCTTCTGCGCCTTGGCAAGACGCTGGATTTCGGACTCGGCGGGCTCGCCAACGCTGCGTTGCTGTGGCGGCGTGCTGCGCTCCGGCTCGGGCTTCGGCGGCGCTCCCTCGCGCCCGAGCAGCGCCTGGCGCACCACTTCGTTGAAGGCGTCTGCCTGCGGATCGATGTTAGGGTCCTTGCGCATGATCGTTCTCCTCGCGCGCCAGGCGCGGGAGCCCGCACGCGCACAGTGGTCCCGATGGACCGATGAGCACGACGTTGTCAGTCGTCAAGTGGCAAAAGCGGTTTGGTGCGGCTGTTTCCATGACGAGAAAGAGTCCAGCGCGCGATGTGCGCCACGCATTCCGGCGTTCGGCTGTTGAAACTCACTAATGAGCAGATGTTTCCAGGTATAGTCGCGAGGCCTGAGCGCCGCGCCTAATCGCGAGTATATCGCCAGGCGCTTTATATCGGGCCTTCATGAAGTCAGCCGGCGTGAAAATATGAGTAATTGTTCGTTTACACTTTCTACGCTTCCGCATAAACTGCACGGAGTATATTTATTATGGCCAATGATGTATGTCCGATCGCGAGCCACCACCAGAACCCGTTGTAACGGAGTTTCATCCGACAGCGCGGCTAACGCGTGCTGTAACGACAAGAGGCGAGATACGCTTTGAGCTGCTTGTGCCTGAAAACGTCAGCGCTCCCGACCTCGCCGAGGAACTTCGCCTTGGATTCTACGGTGGGCTACCCCCGGTGCCGGGCGAGCGGGTTGGTCCCATATCGGTGAACGAGGATGAACGGGACACGTCGAGAATCACGGTCCTCTACAAGCCGGATCGCCCGAGAAAGCCCAGCCAGGACATGCCGTGCATCGTCAGTATTTTTGAGGAAACGGACATTCCGATTACGAAGAGCGTGAAGCAAGGGATGCAACACGCGTTCGACACCCTCAAGGCACTGAATGCGCAGGGACACGCGGCGGCAGAAGTCGCGCGCAGGGGTGCGAAGAAGGGGCCTCCCGGCCGGGGCTCGCGCTAGCTTTCGACAACCGTCCGCTTCCTGAGCATGTCCGATCGCCATGTCGTCCTGGACCTCCGCACGCAGACCCTCTGTGACATCTGAACGTTCTCGCAGGGGGGCGCTCTCGAGCTACGCCCTGGTATCGACGGCGCGCTGCAGACAGCCGCCTGGCGGGACCATCGGCACACTCCGCCTGCGAGTGCCCCTGGTGTATGCGATGCGAGTGCGCCATCGCCCGCGCCCTGTCGGTCCCCTCCGGGCGACGTGGCTTCAGGCCTCCCTTGCGGGCGGCAGGCCGTGTGCGCGCCGGGAAAGCACTGTCGTCCCGCTGCCCTCCAGCGGGGCCCGAGCGAGCCTAGGAAACGCCCTGGCGCATTTTCTTGGAGCGTCCATGAGGTTTCCTTATCGTTCGCCCCGATGGAACTGAGTTGGCTCCGGTCGTTCGTGGCGCTGGTCAAGCACCGTCACTTCGGACGGGCGGCACAGGAGCGCGTCCTTTCACAGCCCGCACTGACCCTGCAGATACAGAGTCTTGAAGGCCACCTCGGCACCCCTCTGCTCCGTCGCGGCCTCGGCAGTAAGGTTCCCCTACGTCCCGTGAAGCTCACTGACGCGGGCGCGGAGTTTTTGGCACGCGCCTCGTGGATCGTGCGAGACATCGATGAAGCCGAACTCGTCGTCCGGGAGCTGCGCCGCCACAGGTCGCCCGGCGCTGTGTGCATCGGCCTCACGCCCGAATACCGTGATGCGGTAGTCGCCGCCGTCGCGGCCATGTTGCAAAAGACTTCCAAGGTTCGCGTCGTACTCGAGGAGGCACCCGACGAAAGCCAGATCGAGGACGGCATTCGCGCGGGTCGTATCCACCTCGGGATCGTTACATCATTCCCTATGAGCGACGAACGATTCTCATTCCAGCGCCTGGGCGACGCCCCATTGCGGCTCATCGTCAACATGAAGCACCCGCTTGCCGCAGGAAAGGGCGTGCAGCGCATCCGGGAGCTTGCGCGCGAGCGCCTTGTGCTCCCCCTGCTCCCCTCAATGGAGCGAATACTTCTCGGCCTGGTCTTCGATGTCGAGAAGTACGTTCCGAAGATTGTGCTTGAGACTAACGCAGCAGAGTCGGCGCTCGCGTACGTACGAGCAAGTCCCTCGCTCATCACTATCCTGACTGCGCCGCAACACGTCGATCGGCGTGACTTGGCATTTCTGAGTTTTCCGCAACCTGGCAACGACCCAATAGGCACATACCTCATCTGGCGCGGCCACGAGCCGCGCTCGGAGGCCGCTCGGTGCGTGGCGGAAGCACTTCGCGCGCAGTTCGGGAAGGATGCTCCCGTGGGTTCTTCGGGCTCGGCTCCGAGACGGTAGGCGCAGGCCTGTCGCCACGGTTTGACGTCCGCCGCCGCTCATCAGCGCGACTCATAATCGGGCCCCAGAAGTCTCTCGCGCGGCCTTGAACCTCCTCTCGGCCCGTCGCACGCTGCAACCCAAGGACGCGGTAGCCACCCGCGACAAGCAGCGACCGTAGCCCCCGCCTGCACGCGCCAACCGCGCGGCCTGCGGGACGCTTCGGCGTCGCGGACGGTCTTGTGCGCCCTTTCCACCCATCGAGGTCACCATGTCCAAACGCAACGGCCAGGAGTTCACGCAGCTCGTCCAGGTACTCGGCGTTCAGCCAGTCGACGCCGCCAGGCGCATCCTCGAGGAAGCGCGCCTCGGGCGGCAAGTGCCAAGGTGGCTGCGTCGGGCCGCACGAGCCATCACCCGCCGGGCATCCGCCGGAAGCGGGCGCGCGTGAACATCGTCGAACCTGGCAACGCTCGTGGGGCCCGTCAAGTGGACCTTTCGGCGTTCTCGCGCGTCCTGACCACACCGAACCAAACGCCGTCTGCCTGCGCCGGTGAAACCCCATGAACTTCTTCGAGACCGTTACGGACATCGTCCACAGCGTGCTCGTGTTCGCTGGCGCGATGGCCCTGTTCGCGTTCCTTGGGCTCTGGGCCATCGCGCGGCTCCCGAGCGACAATCCGCTCCGGCGCATCCTCTACCTGTTGAGCGTCCGGGTCGGAGTATCGGCCGGAGCAGCTGTTGCCGCGATACCCGCCACCTCCATTCCCGGCCTCGGGGAGGCCTACGACATCGCGGTCCCCTGCGCCCTGGTCTGGTTCTGGATCACATTGATACGCCAGGTGGCGGCGATTCTGCGGGATTCGCGCGGTCCGGTAGCCAGAGCGCATTCCGATCCGCCCGCGAGCCCGGACGCGGACGATCGTCCTCTGCTTCCCAGGCGCGACGACCACGAATCGCCGCGCCTTCCGCGATAGTCGGCTTCCCGCGCTTTCTTTTCCGCCGTCTCGCGCGGCAAAGCCAATAACCGAGCAGCGCCGCTCGCGCGCGGCGACCGGAGACGTCCATGCCCAAAACCAAAATACCGAAGGAAAAGCCATCATGCTCAATGAACAGCCCCCCGTGCCGCCGGACTCGCCGCACGGCATCCCCTCCTTTGCCGCCGCGTACCGCATCAACCCGCTGCTGGCGCTTACGATGTTCATCGTCGACCAGATGCTCGGCGTCCTCGAGCTCGGGTCACTCGAAGCCCTTGCGTTCCTATCTTTCGTGGTCGGTCTGCTGCTGATCGTGCCTTGCACGCTCGTGCAGCGTTATGCCGACCGCGACCCTTGGGGACTCGCGATCGCCAAGGGCACGCTGTGCGGAATCATCGTAAGCATTCCAACTTCCATCGGGAGTACGACGCTCGCGGCCTGGGGGCTCGCAAGCGCCGGGCGCGGCAAGGCGACTGCCGCGAAGGACACCATCGACACGGATGGAGTCGAAGTCAAGTAGTGCAACATTTCTGCCATTCATCAATCCATACGAGGAGAAGGTCCCATGCAAATGCAACAGATGTGGCATCAGCTCGACAAACAACTGCAGGACCGGTTTCACGGACATTACGGACTAGCCGCCTTTCGGGAGGTCGTTATCCTCATATTCATGGTGCGCGCGCACAAGATGCTGAAGGCGAAGCTCCCCCCGGACTTCCTCCCGGCGCTGGAGCTTGGCTGGTATGGCTCGCTGCTCCCGTACCACCCGCTGCATGCAGTGAGGAACATGGTGCAGCACCAGGTCGCGGATTGGGCCGTCGGGGCGGACGACTACTTCCAAAGCCCGCTGCAGAAGAAGTTCTCGTACCTGGACGGCTGCGTGCCGAGGATGGAGCAGTACATCGACGGCCTGCTCGCGCCCCGTCCGTCCGCGCGTCGCTAACGAGGGTGCTTGCCGGGCGCGTCGTCGTTGGGGGCCACGTGTCTTGCGGTTTCCGACGGCGGCGCGCTTGAGCGGCAGCACGCCGCCTGACTGCTTCCGTCCTCTTCTCGCTCGCAGCCGCGCCGCGATGCCGCGCGGAGCTGCGACCCCTTCACACTCCATCCCATGCCCATTGACCCACGACGCACGAGGAACCCATGACCACAGCACCGATCATCACGCCCCCGAAGGAACGAACCGCACCCCCGTCCCCTGCCAACGGTCACGAGACCACTGCGCCGAAACCGGAGGCCCCTGCTCCACCAATCGACGTCAAAACGCTCTCTCGCGCGAGCCTTGCCGCGCTGCTCGCAGCAGCGCAGCGCGAGACCGAGCTGCTCGCGGAACAGGACCGCAATGACGCTCTGGCGGCGATGTCAAAGGCGTTTCACATCCCGATCCCGCGCCTCAAAGCAACCATCGAGAGAGAGAGTGCCGCCCCCCAGCCGCGCTTGCAGCCACACGCGAAGGGCGACGGCACCGACGGCCGATATGTCGTCAAACCGAAGTACCGCGATCCGGCTGATCCCACGGCGAAGCGCACATGGTCAGGCCGGGGCCAGGCTCCTGCCTGGATAGAATACGGCGACGAAATCGACCCGAAGACGGGCAAGAAGCTACCGCTGGCGAAGTTTCGCATCCCCGACGACGAGGGCGCGGTCTAGGCCATGAGAGCCCCCGCGCGCGCGGCGGTGCCCTCGCCGCCGCTCTCAGACGAGCGGCCCGCCGCCGGGCGCAGGCCGAACCCCTACCGCCACGCCGACCGGCCTGCCGTGCCGCTGCTGCTGACCGTGCACGAAGCCGCCGAGGCCCTGCGCACGACGCCCGACGGGCTGCGCGCGCGCCTTCGCCGCGCCCAGGTGGCAGGCAACGACGGCACGGTCACCGCGCCGCTCGGGCCCGGCATCGTCGGCATCAAGGTCGGCACCAGCAGCTGGCGCGTGCGCTTCGACGCGACGTGATCCGGGCGGGCCGCTGTCCATCGCGCGGGCGTCGCGCTACAGTGCGCGGCGTCGCGCGTGAGCGGCCGCCCAGAGAGGAAGCTCCTCATGGGCGTTCGTAGTGATGGTGTTCGCAAAGTGAAACGGGGCGGCAGGCTCCGCTGGGTCATTGACTTCCGATATCGTGACAGGGAGGGGCGCACGCAGCGCTGCCGCCAGGACGCGAGTGTCCAGACGGCGGCCGGTGCGAGGGCCGAGGCCGAACGGCTGAAGCTCTACGCCGCCCTCCACGGCACGCTCGATCCGCAAACCGAGGTGCCGACGTTCGCGGAGTTCTGGGAAGGCCAGTTCACGGCGCTCGTGCTGCCGCGCTACCGGCCCGCGACAATCGAGCGCTACGGCCGCATCTTCGAGAGCGATCTGCGCGAGGTGGTCGGGCGTATTCGCCTCGACGCGATCGGGGCTCCGGAGTCCCGCGCGCTGCAGGTGCGCGTCATCGAACGCCATGCCGACCCACGGCCGCAGCTCGCACTGCTTCGCACGGTGCTGCGCGAGGCGTTCGAGCTCGAGGTGATTGCCCGAGCGCCACGGCTTCCTCCGCTTCCTCCGAAGCCGAAGAAGCTGCCGAGCGCTCCGCCGCTCGACGTCGTCCAGCACCTGCTGGACGCGAGCAGCGGATGGCTGCGAGTGGCCATCGCACTCGCCGTCTTCGGGAGCCAGCGCAACGGAGAGGTCCGTGCGCTCCGGGTGATGGACGTCGACTTCGGCGGCATCCTCGTGAACGTCCGCAAGGCGTTTTCGTACGACGTCGTCGTGACACCCAAGTCCGGCGACGAGCGCGCCGTACCGCTCGCCGAGCCGCTACGGGCGATCCTCGTCGAGGCGGTCAAGGGCAAGAAACCCACCGACCGCCTCGTCGTCGACGCGGAGGGTCGCACGCCCAGCCGCCAGCGTGTCTACCGGGCGTTCATCGCCCTGCAGCACAAGCTCGGCATCGCGCCGACCTGGTCGTTCCACAGCTTGCGGCACGGCTTCGGGACGCATGCGGCCCGCAAGGGGGCAAGCATCGAAGCCATCCGCGAGATGATGGGGCACGCGGACCTCGCGAGCACCGCGCGCTATCTGCATGCGAGCGGCGGCGACAAGCGGCGCGCGATCGAGCTGCTCGAGGGCAACTGGGGGGAAACGCGGAAGGGCGACCTGTCACGAACCTAAGGAGAATCGCTTAGCTTCGTAGTTTCTTGAGCGGGAGAAGGGATTCGAACCCTCGACGTCCACCTTGCCGCGGTGGCGTCCCG